>Ga0307504_10000307_pt1 | contig 10202 bp, 7 predicted proteins | sample 19_S_MG_FD_194516 | JGI IMG/M metagenome (GOLD analysis project Ga0307504, IMG submission 194516) | Soil microbial communities from Populus trichocarpa stands in riparian zone in the Pacific Northwest, United States - 19_S | ecosystem: Environmental > Terrestrial > Soil > Riparian zone > Trees... | reverse complement strand
CCGACGGTGACCGTGCTCACCAGTCCCACCACCGCCCAGCCCCGCCGGACCACGACGACCGTGCCCGGGTCCACCACCTCCAGCACCGAGGTCACCACCACGCCGGCGCCGACCACCGTGGCGCCGGAGACGACGCCGCCGACGACGACGCCGGCGCCGATCAGCCTGGCGGTGGAGCACCGGTCGTACCCGTGGCTGCCGCTCCTCGTCACGCTGGCCGGGTTCGGCACAGCCGTCGCCATCCTGGCGACGCCCGTCCTCGTCAGCCGGGCACGCCGGCCACGGGCAACCCCGCCCCCGCGCCCTGCCACGACCGGCGGGCAGAAGCGCAGGGAGCCGGGCGCCCCTTCCGCCACCGCCACCGGTGCCGGCCCCAAGGCTGCCGGCCCCAAGGCTGCCGGCCCCAAGGCCGCCGGCCGCAGGGCCGCCGGCGCGGGCACAAGAGCAGCCGCCGGTCGGCGCGTGCCTCCCAGGCCTGACGGCGACCCTCCTCCCGAAGCTGTGGCCGCCGCGGCCACGGGTCCCCGACCGAAACGCGGCGGGCGCCCCAGACCGGAGCCCGGGCCGCTGGCGGCGAAGACCACCGGGGCACCTGCCAAGGCCCGCCCACCCAAACCGGTCCGCCGGCCGCGCGTGGACGACCTCGGGCCGGCCATCCCCGAGGGACGGGTGCCCCCCGACGACCCGCTCGCCGCCCGCCCGGACGAGCCACCGTCGCCCCGGCGCCCTCCCCGCGGCCGTCGCCCCCCGTCGTCCTGACTGCGCCGGCGTGGCTGGGCGCGGTACGGCCCGGCCTGGCAGGACGGCCGGGAACCAGGGGACCGGTGGCCTGCGTCCAACCGGCATGCGCAAACTCCTCACCCTCGCCACCGGTGCGGGCATCGCCCTCGCCGCCGCCGTGCTCACTGCCGGACCGGCCGCCGCCTGCGGTGGTCTGGTCGCACCGAACGGCACGGTGCGCCTGCTGCGCACCAGCACCCTCGCCGCCTACACCGGCGGGGTGGAGCACTACGTCACCTCGTTCCAGTTCGCCGGGGGCGGGGCGGAGGTCGGCTCCATCGTGCCGCTGCCGGGCATCCCCACCAAGGTGGAGCGAGGCGGTGATTGGACGCTCCAGCGCCTGCAGCGCGAGACGCAGCCCGTACTCGAGAGGTCGGCCGCCGGTGACGCCGTCGCCCTCGCCGCCACACCCGCTCCTGCCAGGGTCATCCTGGAGACCCGCATCGACGCCCTCGACATCACCGTCCTCGAGGGCGGCGGAAAGTCGGTGGGCGACTGGGCCCGGGAGCACGGCTTCGCCCTCACGCCCGATGCCCCCGAGGTCCTCGACTTCTACGCCAGGCGCAGCCCCATCTTCATGGCCGCCCGCTTCGACGCCAGGGCGGCCCGTCAGAGCGGCCAGGGCATCGGTGACGGAACGCCGATCCACCTGACCATCCCGACCGAGGCGCCCTGGGTACCGATCAAGATCCTCGGCCTCGGCCGCACGCCCACCGAGCGGGTCGAGGCCGACGTGTACCTGCTCACCGACGAGCGGCCCACCCTCCTGGCCGGCGCCGGCCTGCGCACCGAGCGCAGCGAAGCGGCCTCGTCGTCCCTGCTCGACGACCTGCGCTCCGACAAGGGCATGGAGTGGATCCCCGGCAACATGCACCTCACCTTCATCCGGGTGGACGGTACCGCCGCCGATCTGAACCACGACCTGGCCATCAGCCCCACCGGCGGCGTGCCCTCGCGGTTCGACTTCGACCGGGAGCTCGCCACGTCGGACACGACCATCCCGGGGCACGCGCCGGACCACGGCCCGCTCGCCACCCCACGGTCCGAGGGCGGGTCGTCCGACGGGCGCCCGGTGTGGCCCGCCCTGGCTGTGGGCGCAGCCGTGCTCACCGGCGTCGTGGTGGCTGCCAAGCGGGTGTCGTGAAGCTCCCCGCCATGGCCCGGCGGACGGGAACGGCGAGCCCGCTCGCCGCCGTGGTCGCCGTGGTCGCCATGGTCGCCGTGGTCGGGATCGCGGCCGGCGGGGGCGGCCGCCAGCCCGACCGGCGGACGATGACCGTCCGCCTCACCGCTCACTACAGCCGGTTCTCGCCGGCCACGGTCGACGTCCGTCCGGGCACGACGGTGACGTTCGTGATCCGCAACCTCGATCCGATCGACCACGAGTTCATCATCGGCGGTCCCGAGGTGCACGAACGCCACGAGGTGGGCCGCGACGCCCACCACCACGGCGACGTGCCGGGCGAGATCAGCGTCCCCGCCGGAACGACCGCCTCCACCACGTGGACGGCGGAGATGGGGCGAGTGGTGTTCGCGTGCCACCTGCCCGGGCACTTTGCCTACGGGATGGCGGGAGTGGTGCGAGTCAGCGCCTGACCGGGTGGATGCTCAGGACCAGAAGGTGACGTCGTCCCAGACGCGCGCCCAGAACCCGTGGTGGTCCTTGGGCCGAGCGGGGTTCACCTTGGCGCGGGGGGCGGGCGGCGACGGCAGGATGGCGTAGGCCTCCTCGCCCGGGCGCACCAGGTTGTAGTCCTGGCGGGCCAGGCGCTCGATCTCGGCGTCGGTGTTGAGGCGTTGCACCCGCTGCGTCATGGCGGCGTTCTGGGCCCGGAGCACGGCGACCTTGCGACCTGTGGCCACCAGCTCCTGGCGCTGGGCCAACCACGTGCGGGTCGGGAAGACGGCCACGAACAGCACGCCCACGGCGATCACGGCCGCCACCACCGCCCCACCCCGGCGCCTCACGGCCCGCCTTCGGTGACGAGCTTGGCCACCGTCCTGCGGCCGGCCACGGCCACGGCGCCCCAGTAGGCGGCCCCCTCGCCCAGATCGTCCTCGATCCGCAGCAGCTGGTTGTACTTGGCCACCCGGTCGGAGCGAGCCGGCGCTCCCGTCTTGATCTGGCCGGCGTTGGTGGCTACGGCCAGGTCGGCGATGGTGACGTCCTCCGTCTCGCCGGAGCGGTGCGACACCACGCAGGTGTAGCCGCTGCGGGTTGCCAGCCCCATGGCCTCGAGCGACTCGGTGAGGCTGCCGATCTGGTTCACCTTCACCAGGATGGAGTTGGCCACGCCCGCCTTGATGCCGCGCTCCAGGCGCTCCACGTTGGTGACGAACAGGTCGTCGCCCACCAGCTGCACGCGGTGGCCCAGGGCCCGGGTCATGGTGGCCCACCCCTCCCAGTCGTCCTCGGCCATGCCGTCCTCGATGGACACGATCGGGTAGCGGTCGCACAGCTCGACCCAGTAGCCCACCATGTCGTCGGCCGACAGCTGGCGCCCCTCGCCGGCCAGGTCGTACACCCCGTCGTGATAGAGCTCACTGGTCGCCGGGTCGAGGGCGATGGCCATCTCCTCGCCCGGAACCCGGCCCGCCTTCTCGATGGCTTCCACCAGCAGCTTCACGGCGTCCTCGTTGTGGCCGAGGTCGGGGGCGAAGCCGCCCTCGTCGCCCACCGCGGTGGACAGGCCCCGGTCGTGCAGCACGCCTCGCAGGGTCTGGTACACCTCGGCACCCCAGCGCAGCGCCTCGCTGAACGACGCGGCGCCCACCGGCATCACCATGAACTCCTGGAGGTCGACGTTGTTGTCGGCGTGCGCCCCGCCGTTCACCACGTTCATCATGGGGACGGGGAGCACGTGGGCATTGGCCCCGCCCAGGTAGCGGTACAGCGGCAGCTCGAGTTCGGCCGCGGCCGCCTTGGCGTTGGCGAGGGAGACGCCGAGGATGGCGTTGGCGCCGAGGCGGCTCTTGTTCTCCGTGCCGTCGAGGTCGATCATCACCCGGTCGACACCCCGCTGGTCGAGCGCCTCCAACCCCTCGACCGCGTGGCGCAGCTCGCCGTTGACGTTGCGCACCGCCGCCCGCACTCCCTTGCCACCGAAGCGGCTGTCGCCGTCGCGCAGCTCGTAGGCTTCGAAGGCGCCGGTCGAGGCGCCGGACGGCACGGCCGCCCGACCCTTGGCCCCCGAGTCGAGAAAGACCTCCACCTCCACCGTCGGGTTGCCCCGGGAATCGAGGACCTCGCGGCCCACCACGTGCTCGATCGCGCTCATCCGGTCCTGTGACTCCTGTTGTTGTTGTTGCAGAAGTTACTGGACCCGCAGTCGAGGTCAAGGAACCGGCCGCGGGGCTCGGAAGATCGGCCTGCTGCCCGGAACGCCGGGGCCGGCTAACTTCCCGACGCCTTGACCTCGTCCCACAGGGCGTCGAGGCCGGCCAGGTCGAGGTTGGCGAGCTCGACGCCACGGTCCCGGGCCAGGCCCTCCACCGCGGTGAACCGGGCGCTGAACTTGGCGCTGGCCCCCCGCAGGGCGGCCTCGGGATCGAAGCCGAGGTGGCGGGCCACGTTGACGACGGCGAACAGCAGGTCGCCCAGCTCGCCCTCGGACGGCTCGGCCCGCAGCTCCTCCAGCTCCTCGGCCACCTTGGGGTAGGCACCCTCGACCGACTCCCAGTCGAAGCCGAGCGACGCCGCCCGCCGCTGGACCTTCGCCGCGTGCAGCAGGGACGGCAGAGCGGACGGGATGCCCTCCATCACGCTCGACCGGCCCTTCTCCGCCGTCTTGATGCGGTCCCAGTTGGCCACCACCTGTCCGGCCGTCTCGGCGACGACGGAACCGAACACGTGCGGGTGACGGTGGACGAGCTTGTCGTGGATGCCGTGGGCCACGTCGGCGAGGGTGAAATGGCCCTCCTCGGCCGCCAGGGTGGCGTGGAAGTACACCTGGAACAGCAGGTCGCCCAGCTCCTCCTCCAGGTGGTCCATGCCCTCGGGGCCCGCCGTCGCCAGTCCCTCGATGGCCTCCACGGTCTCGTAGGCCTCCTCCAGCAGGTGGCGGGTGAGGCTGGCGTGGGTCTGCTCCTGGTCCCAGGGGCAGCGCTGGCGCAGCGTGCGGACCAGCTCGGCGAGACGCACCAGCTCGTGGGCCACGGGAGCGGCCAGGGCGGGGATCCACAGCGACGTGAGGTGGTCGGCCTCCACCACCCGGTCGAGGTCGTCCCACGCCACCTCGCGGACCGACTCGTCGACCAGGCCGAGGCGCTGGAGGACGGTGACGGTGGCCGGCGGGTCGTCCACCGCCAGTTTCACGTCGGAGAGCACCAGGGCCGAATCGCACTGGGCCACCAGCAGCGGGCCTCTCTCACCCGCCGCCTCCTCGGCGAAGCGGCGCCCGTCCACCAGCCGCACGCCCGCTGCCAGCGGGTCCACCCCCAGCCGGTCCCACACCAGGTCGAGGAACGACATGGCCGGGAGCACCTCGACCTCGACCCGGGCGTCGGCCCGCAGCAGCTCCACCGTGCGCTCGGCCACCGACGGCGACCCGGGCACCAGGTAGAGCACCTCGCCGCCCGCCGCCTCGTCGGCGGCCGCCACGAGGGCCTCGACGATGCCGGCGTAGACGTCGTCGAACGTCTCCGCCGCCTCGTAGAGGGCGTCGAAGCTGGCCGCTCCCGCCGCAGCGGTCGCCGCCGGGTGGCGGGACGTGCGCAGGTAGGCCACCGGCATGCGCTCGATGGCGGCCGTGGTGGCGGCGGTGAGCAGGTCGGGACCGGCCGGGCCGAGCCCGGCCACCACGACCCTCCGACTCACGGGCCGGTAGGGGTCTGGGGCTGCGGGAGCTCACGCACGCCGGGTCGGCCCCGCGTGGTGGTGGTCGTGGGCGCCTCCAGCAGCTTGGGCGCCCGCACGCCGGGGTTGGGCGACTTCACGAACCGGCCGTATCGAGGGTTCACCCTGATCGTCGCCCTGGCCAGCGCCTTGGTGACGTAGACCTGCAGCGGGTCGGGCGCCTGGCGCTCGAGGTTCTGGCGTATCTGGGGGGCGGCCTCCGCCAGTGAGAGCGTCTTGCGCCCGGTGACCTGGATGAGGTGGAACCCGAACTGGGTCTTCACCGGCCCGCTGGTCTGGCCCGGCTGCAGGGCGTTCATGGCCTGTTCGAACTCCGGCACGAACGCACCGGCGCCGACGCACCCGAGGTCGCCGCCCTTGGCCGCGCTGCCGCCCTCGCCGCCCTGGTTGTCGGTGGACTGGGCCTTGGCGATGGCGGCGAAGTCCTCGCCGGCGTCGAGGCGGGCCTTGATGGCGGCCGCCGTCGCCTCGTCGGCCACCAGGATGTGGCGCACGCACGTCTGGTCGAACGCCGCCTTGTTGGCCTCGTAGAACTGGGCGACGGTTTTGTCGTCCACCGCGCCGGTGCCGAGCGCCTTCTGCAGCAGGGTCTGCTCGGCGAAGATGCGCACCAGCTCGTCGCGGTAGTCCTTCGGGAAGGCCTGGAAGATCGCCTTCGAGTAGTTCTTCTCCAGGTCGGCTCTGGTCGACTTCAACAGGTCGGACGACAGCGTCAGCTTCCGCCGCTCCACCTCCTGGTGGATCAGGGCGAAGCCGATACGGCGGTCGAGAACCGCGGCCACGAAGACCGTGTTGAACGTGCCGGCGCCCTCGCCCCGCACTCGCTCCTGGCCGCCGCTGCTCCCGGAGAAGTTCTGGTCGACCCGGTCGAGGTACTTGGTGTTGTCGAGGATGGCGTTGAGCTCGCGCCGCAGCTCGCTCTGGCTGATGCGCTGGCCGTTGACCTCCGCCGCGTAGGAGCTGAAGGCGCTGCACCCGCTGAGCACCAGGGCCACGACAGCAAGGGCGAGGGCCGCCGCCCGTCCTAGCCACCGTTCTGGTATCGGGAACGTACCCGTACGCGCCGTTTTCCGATACCAGAACGGGCGGGAGGTCTCGTCGACGGTGGCCATGCCGCCGCCGATGCTAGGCCGTGGCCCCCGCTGCCGTGGCCCCCGCTGCCGCCCCCGCCGCCGGGGCCTCGTCCCCGGCCGGGACGAGGGTGGCGAGCAGGGCCAGCACGGCGTCGACCGGCTCGGCGCCGCGCACCAGCGGCACCACCAGCTGGGCCAGGTCCTCCTTGTGGACGGCCTTGGGGAACAGCCGGCGCAGGCGGATGGCCTGGCTGGTCTTGAGGACGAGCGGCGCGAGGCGCACCACGTCGCGGGCCACGTTGACCTCGCGCACGCCCGTGCGCACGCACTCGGCCCGCAGCCGCCCCACGGCCAGGAGCGCCTCGGCCGGCGGCGGCAGGGGGCCGTAGCGGTCGAGCCACTCGCCGTGGATGTCGTCGACCTCGGCATGGGAGGTGACGGTGGACAGCCGCCGGTAGGCCTCCAGGCGCAGGTCCTCCCTGGACACGTAGTCGGGCGGCAGGTTGGCCTTCACCGGGAGATCGAGCTTCACCTCGGCCGGCTCCCGCGGCTTCTCGCCCTTCAACTCGGCCACCGCCTCGCTCACCAGTTGGACGTAGAGGTCGTAGCCCACGGCCGCGATGTGGCCGGTCTGGTCGGCGCCCAGCAGGTTGCCGGCGCCACGGATCTCCAGGTCGCGCATGGCGATCTTGAAGCCCGAGCCCAGCTCGGTGTGCTCGCCGATCGTCTTCAGCCGCTCGTAGGCCTGCTCCGACAGGGCCCGCTCGGGCGGGAAGAACAGGTAGGCGTAGGCGCGTGACCCGGCCCGGCCCACCCGGCCCCGGAGCTGGTGGAGCTGGCCCAGTCCGAGCAGGTCGGCCCGGTCGACCACCAGCGTGTTCACCGTGGGCATGTCGATGCCCGACTCGATGATGGTGGTGCACACGAGCACGTCGTAGGCGCCCTCCCAGAAGTCGAGGACGACCTTCTCCAACGTGCCCTCGTCCATCTGGCCGTGGGCCACCGCGATGCGGGCCTCCGGCACCAGGTGGCGCAGGTCGCGGGCCACGTGCTCGATGTCGGCGATGCGGTTGTGCACGAAGAAGACCTGGCCCTCGCGCAGCAGTTCCCGGCGCAGGGCCTCGGCCACCGCCCGCTCGTCGTACTCGCCCACGTAGGTGAGGATGGGCTGGCGGTCGGCGGGCGGGGTGTTGAGCAGGGTGAGGTCGCGGATGCCGGTGAGGCTCATCTCCAGCGTGCGGGGGATGGGCGTGGCGGTGAGGGTGAGCACGTCGACCTCGGCGCGCAGCCTCTTGATGTTCTCCTTGTGGGTGACGCCGAAACGCTGCTCCTCGTCGACCACCAGGAGGCCCAGGTCCTTGAAGGCGATGTCCGCGCTCAGGAGGCGGTGGGTGCCGATCACCACGTCGACGGTGCCGTCCTTCAGGCCCTGGGTGACCTTCTTTGCCTCCTGGGCGGTGAGGAAGCGGCTCAGCACCTCGACGCGCACGGGGTAGCCGGCGAAGCGGTCGGAGAAGGTGGAGAAGTGCTGCTGGGCCAGCAGGGTGGTGGGCACCAGCACGGCCGCCTGCTTGCCCGCCTGCACGGCCTTGAACACGGCCCGGATCGCCACCTCGGTCTTGCCGAACCCCACGTCGCCGCACACCAGGCGGTCCATGGGCGAGGGGTCCTCCATGTCGGCCTTCACCTCGGCGATGGCCTTGAGCTGGTCGGGCGTCTCGGTGTAGGGGAAGGCCTGCTCCAGCTCGTGCTGCCAGGGCGTGTCGGGGTCGAAGGCGTGGCCCGGCGTGGTGACCCGGCGCCGGTAGAGCACGATGAGCTCGGCCGCGATCTCGCGCACCGCGGCCCGCACCTTGGCCTTGCTGCGCCCCCAGTCGACCCCACCGAGCTTGTGCAGGGTGGGCGACTCGCCGCCCGTGTACGGGCGCACCAGGTCGATCTGGTCGGACGGCACGTACAGGCGGTCGCCGCCCCGGTACTCGAGCATGAGATAGTCGCGCTCGGCCCCGCCCATGGTGCGCTTCACCATGCCGCCGTAGCGGGCCACGCCGTGGGAGTGGTGGACGACGTGGTCGCCCGGTGCCAGGTCGTCGAAGAAGCCCTCGGTGGCCCTGGCCCGGGGCTTGGGCCTTCGGTGGGCCCTCCGCCGGCCGGTGAGGTCGCTCTCGCCGACGACGGCCAGCTTGAGGGTGGGCAGGATGAAGCCCCGCTCGAGGGGGGCCACCACCACCTCCGCGCCCACCACTCCCTCGTCCCTGAGCCGGGACGTGATGCGCGCTGCGGTGCCCTCGGCGTCGGCCGCCGCCACGACCCGGAACCCGTCGCCGATCAGGTCGTTGAGCTGCTTGGTCAGGCGGGAACCGTCGCCCACCACGGGGTCCCAGCCGCTGGCCTGGAGGGCGGGCATGTCGGGGCCCTCGGCCACGCTCGTGACCGACCACGCCGGCGCCTTGGTGTGGGCGAGGAGGCGCTCGAAGGGGAGGTGGAGCGGTGGGAAGCCCCTGTCGGCTGCACCCCAGGTGCCGGCCAGGGTGCCTGCGAGGGCCGCCTCCTCGTCGAGCAGCTCGGCCGCCCGGTCCCGCATGCGGCGGGGCTCGACCAGGAGCACCTGGGCGCCGGGCCCGATGAGGTCGGGCAACAGGTGCTCGCCCTCGGTGAGCCACGGCAGCCACGACTCCATGCCGTCGAACACCAGGCCCTCCGCCAGGCGCTCCCACTGCTCCCTGCCCCAGGGCTCCTTGGCGATGAGCTTCGCCGCCCGCTCCCGGACCTCCGGCGTGGGCAGCAGCTCACGGCAGGCGAAGATCTCTGCCCGGGCGATGTCCAGCGTCGACCGCTGGTCGGCGACGGTGAACTCGGTGAGGCGATCGACCTCGTCGCCCCACAGGTCGATGCGCACCGGCCCGTCGGCGGTGGACGGGAACACGTCGACGATCGACCCCCGCACCGCCACCTCACCCCGGTGCTCGACCTGGTACTCGCGCCGGTAGCCGGCCTGCACCAGGCGGTTGACGAGTTCCTCGGCCTCGACCCGGTCACCCGGCCCGACGATGGTGGGCTCGGCCTCCTCCACGTGGGGGCCGAGGCGCTGGACGAGCGCCTTCACGGGGGCCACGAGCACCCGGGGGCCGGTCATCTCCCCTGCGGGGTTTCGCAGGCGCCACATCGCCCGGAGGCGGCGGCCCATGGTCTCCACGCTCGGGCTGACCCGCTCGAAGGGCAGCGTCTCCCAGGCGGGGAAGGTGTCGACCTGTTCGTCGCCCAGGAACGTGCGCAGGTCGTGGGCCAGCCGCTCGGCGTCGGTGGCGGTCGGCATGGCCACCACCAGCGGGTGGCGGTCCGACAGGTGAGCCAGCCCGGCTACGGCGAAGGCCCGCGCCGGCTCGGGCACGGCCAGCACGGCCGCGCCCCGGCCGGCGAGGGCGGCCAGGGTGGGGTCGTTGCGGAGCAGTTGGGGTAGGTCGCGCAGGGTCACGGCCTCCCAAGGCTACGGG
>Ga0307504_10000306_pt1 | contig 10214 bp, 8 predicted proteins | sample 19_S_MG_FD_194516 | JGI IMG/M metagenome (GOLD analysis project Ga0307504, IMG submission 194516) | Soil microbial communities from Populus trichocarpa stands in riparian zone in the Pacific Northwest, United States - 19_S | ecosystem: Environmental > Terrestrial > Soil > Riparian zone > Trees... | reverse complement strand
AACAGCGCGGGACCGCGCGACCCCCTAACAGCGCGCGACCCCCTAACAGCGCGCGACCCCCTAACAGCGCGGGACCGCGCGGCCGGTGAACAGCGCGTCGAGGCTCTGGATGGCTCCATGCAAAGTTGAAACCTTGATCACATTCAGACCGGACGGTATGTTGCCGCGGACATCGTCGCAGTTGCCATCGGGCGCCAAAAATACCGAGGCGCCGGCGCGACGGGCGCCAAGCATCTTCAGCTGGATTCCACCGATCCGGCCAACGGCTCCGGATGGGTCGATGGTTCCGGTGCCGGCGATGAACCGGCCGTGGGTCAGGTTATCGGGGCCGAGCTTGTCGATGATGCCGAGGGCGAACATGAGCCCGGCGGAGGGGCCGCCGATTCCGGTCAGTCCCAGGGTGACCTCGAACGGAGGGATGCAACCCTCGGCAACGGTGATACCGAGACGGGGGCTGGTGGTTCCGTTGGCCGGCGCGCCCATCCTCGCCGTCACCGACATCTGCGCACCGTGACGATCGACGACTACCTGAATCCGGTCGCCCACCTTGAGCGCCGCCAGCACCCTGCGCAGCGAACCGTCGTCGGTGATGCGGCTGCCGCCGACCGACACGAACCTGTCCCCCGGCTTGAGCACCTTGGCGTTGGGCGAATCGGAGGCCACCGACAGCACTCCGAAGCCCTTGGGGTACTTCAGCTCGCAGGCCGCCGCCGCGGTGGCCGAGTCCTGAGACTGGACGAAGTCCTGCTGATCCTGCCGGTTCACCTGATCCTGGCTTACCCCGGGCGGGAAGACGCTGTCATGCGGAACCACGACTTCGTCGCGGGCCAGCCAGCCCTTGATCGCGCCTGCCACCGTCGTGTTGTCGGTCTCGACCGACACGGTGGTCAGATTGAGGTGCCCGGACGTCGGCGAGGTGGCGTGGCCCTTGATCAAAATGATGTCGGTGCCGCCGTCCTTTCCCAGTGTGTTGACCGTGGGGCCGGGGCTCAGCACCACGTAGGGCACCCGAAGCACGAACATCCCGACGAGCAGGACGAGGCACAGCACCGCTCCGAGCAGCAGTGTGCGAACTTGGCGAGACATCGCCCACCACATTAGAGCGGGTCAGCACTTCTCGCAGGGTAGGACGGATGTGCCGCTGATCGGCGACCGGACCGCCGCGAACGGCCGAGCCGAAGCCATCCGATCACGACGATCACCAACGCGAGCGCCGCGGCCCGCCAGAACTTCGAGCCAAGGTAGTCCCCGATCTCGAAGCTCGCCACGGTGCCGGCGCCCGACGTCCTCACAATCGCGGCGCCCGGCTTGGCCGAGCCATCGCCGCGTAGCAGGCCGTCGCGTTGCGGTCCGTGATCTTGAAGGGCATCGACGGCTATCTTGTCGATGCTGAGCGTCCCGGAGACCTGGAATGCCCGGGCCAACTGAACCGACTGAAGGTGTTCGGTGCGGGGGACGGGCGACCAGCCACCATCGGTTCCGGAGGTGGAAACGACCAGCATCACCGGGCGTCCGGCGGCCTCGCGAACCCGGTTCAGTGAGCCGAGGTCACCGAGGCCGTCCGTCGGGTGCAGCGAGACCACATCGACCATCGAGGCCAGTGCGCGGTCAGCGGCGGCCGCCGGGTCCGCCCAGCTGACGGTCACCGGCACCGTCGCGGTGAGGCGATGCAGCAGTTCGGCCTCATGCACCACGAAAGCGCGGATTTCGGTCGCGGTGGCCCGCGCTCGCCGGCGATCCGGTCGATCGGCGATATCCCACATCTCCAGGGCCGGGTTTGCCCCGACCGCCTGGGTCAGCTGCTCGACGTATTGATCAGCCGAGGCCCAGATCGCGGGCGAAAGGTCGCTGAGGCCGTCGAAGAGGACCAGGACCACCCGAAGCCGGGCGGCCCGCGCAGTCTCCAGCAACGACGCGAGACTGGCGAGGCGCGCTTCGTCGGCCGCCGACCCGGTGAAGGGCACGTAGGGCCAACGAACGCGCACGGTGTCCAGGCCGAGCGCGCGCACCCGGCGCAGGTCTATGGCGAACGTCCTCGCCGACGGTTCCGCGCCGCCCGGAACCGGATAATCGGTCGCCTTGAGCGATGCGGGACCGGCCACCGGAGCGATTGCGTGTTGTCCCGTCAGAAGGGTCACTCCCGAGCCCGACCTGGAGACCGTTTCGACAGAGGCAGGTACTTCCCGGCGGAGTTGGCGCACGCGCCAATAGCCGTCCTCCAGAACCATGACGACCGAATAGCGTTCATCGGAGTCCACAACGGTCTCCGCGCCCGCGGGGCCGATCGTGCGGACCAAGCGGGCGTCCATGTCGGCGAGCGCGATCGTCGCACCGTCGAGGGCATAGAACTCGAGCCGGAGTCGGTGGGATACCGACCAGGTGGCCGTTTGATCGTCCCGGGGCATTCCCAGCGCGTTCGCGCGAGCCGGCCCGCTGAAAGTCGCGACGAGGGCCGCGCTCGCCCCCGTTGACTGGTAGACACCCAGTGCGGCCCACGCACGAATGTATGCCGCCTCGACGGCGATGCGGGTGTCCGGCTCCAGCACCCGATCCTGCTTCCAGTCGTCCTTGTCCCAGGTCACGAGACGGTCGGCCTCCGCCGGGAGTTCGGCAACCTCGTGCAGGGCGCTTGAGCCGTTGGCACCGGTCGAGGAGCGTGACACCACGAATGTGGCCAGCACGATCGACCCGATCGCGATTGCCACTCCGACGAGCAGCACGACGTAAGCCACCGCCCGTTTCAGGCTGGACCGCTCGATCATGGCAGGTCAACCGACTGACTGGAGCCCAGCACACTGACGCGCACCTTGACCGCGCCTGGTGCCAGCGAATCGGGCAGCAGAAGGGTCAGGGTCCCCCGCACCAGTTGGCCAGAGCCGACCGCGTGGTGACCGGCCGCATCGCTGGCGGCCACGTCGACGAAGGTTCCGTCCAGCGCGTATGGGCCGTCGACTCGTCGAACCGGCCCGATCGTGACCCCGATACCCGCGGCCGAACGCTGAGCGACGACGCCGATCCGAGCGATCACCGGCCCGAACGACAGCTTCAGCGGACGCATCGAGGCGGTCCCGCGACATGCTCCTGTCACCGTCAATTGGCCGCTCACCGACGGTGCGATGACCGAGAATCGCGCGACGCCGCCGATCGTGACGGCCGAGCTCTGGGACGCCCCGCCCGAGCCCGACCACGCGATCGTGACCAGCGTCCCGTCCGGTTCGAGGTTGCCGAAGCGATCATGCATGGCGGATGTTCGCAGATAGACCGGAGTCTGGCCGTCGGCGCCGGTATGGGCGGCCGCCGGCGGGTCCACGACGTCGAGTGTGAAAGGAACTGGCGGGGCCGCGACCTCGTCGAGGTCAGAGGTCGGGCCGGTGGCGGTGCCAGCCTGGATCCACACCGCGCCACGACCGGCTCGAGTCCCGGATCTGAGCACTGCCCAGGCGAGCAGGTGGGACATGAACACGGTCTGGTCCTCCGTCCGGCCGTCGGGGCGGCGTCGCACCACGCCCACGACCGAACCATCGGCGATACTATTGCCGAACACGTCGGCCGGCATGCTCACCGCCATCGACCGGTCACCGCCGTCGGCGACGATCGAGCGGGCGCCGACAACCGCGGTGATCGGACCGACCGCTGTCCCGGGCACCAGGCTCAGCCGGCCTTGCACCTCCCCGCCGTCGGCTCTGGCGATGAGGGTGGTTTGGCCGGCCGCCGCCGTGAGATCGGGTCCCAATTCGAAGCGTGCGGCGCCGCCGTTGACCGCGGTTCGTCGCGAGAAGGAGCCGGCCGAAGTCAGCAGCGTCAACGACACCACGGTGTTCTCGGGTGCCCCGGACACTCTCACCCCGACCCGAGCACCGGCCGTAGCGCGTTGCGGTGCCGAAATGACGAGCCGGGGCGTCGAGCCGGCCGACGCCGTTGCCGGGATCGGCAGGAGTGCCACGGTGACGAGCGGTAGCGTGAGAAGCACCGCGATGATCAGGCGACGCCGGCCGGCCCGGATCATGATGACGGTCCGCGTTGATAGGTGGTCGCGGTGATTCGCAATCCCCCGAATCCGGATGACGCCGGCAGCGTCAAGAACGGGTCGCGCGGTGCCGCGAGCGGATTGTGGGCCGGACCGGCGTATCCGAAGGGCTGGATTTCGGCGTTACGCAGGTGGCTCGGGTCGGCCAGCCTGATCGCGAAGGGACTCGATCGCTGCGCGGCGACGCTGTGCTCGAGGTAGGCATGGTCGACCCATCTCAACACACCGGAGCTGTCGGTGTAGGCCAGCAGCAGGTGTGGCACGGACGCCTCGTTGGTCGTGTCGTTACGAATCATTCCGACCACGGTCTGGCCCTCGAGATGGGCGTCCACCACTTGCAGGCCGCGGGGCGTGACGTAGGGCGAGACAACCGCCCGCGCGTACACGCCGATGGAGCCGACCGTCGCACCGGCCGGCAGCGTCAGCGGTGTGATGGTCTGCGGGTCGAACTCCACCGGCCCCCGAAGATCGCTGTGTACAGCCGTCGGCGGCGAGACCGTGATCGAGGTCGCCGAGCCAGCACCGGCGCCGACGCCGACGCCGGCGGTGCTCGCGTCCTTCACCCCACCGTCGGCCTCGCCGCCGTAGGCGCCGGTCCCCGCGATGGATTGGAACTCGATGCGGAATGGGCTGCTCTCGCCGGGCAGCAGCTTGTGCACCATCACTTGGGCGGCGTCCCAGGATGCGATCAGGTGGCCCGAGGGGTCGCGCATCTGGGCATTGACCGTGACGTCGGCGGGATCGACGTCCACGTTCGTCACCTCCCCGATCACGACCCAGCGGCCATCGACACGCAGTGACCGCAAGGAGCGCAGTTGGAGCTGCGGGCGATCCAGCACATCGCCGGTGGCGGTCGCGCCGGAGGTCACGCTGCGTCGGCCCTGGGAGAGAAACCCGACCTCGGGCCTGCTGGTGAATTGATCAGAGGGTTGGGTCGGGTCCGCGGCCGGCAGCTCGATGCGCCATGTACCCGCGTCGCGCCGAAGCACCACGGTCTCGGTTACATCGTAGGATTGAACGGACGTCTGGAACATCCGGATGGTTCGCAGGATCACCCGATCCGTCGTCGTCTCGACCGGACTCACCTCGACGGTGTTGAGCTTGCCGAAGGACGCCACAAGTCCGCCGTCGGAATTGAGGTTCAGTTGATATTGGACGATGTCGGGCCTGGTTGTCGGATCGAGCAACCCGTACGCCGCGGCCATGCGTCTGACGTCCAGGTCGTTGTAGTAGGCCGTCACGACCTGCTCGGCGGTCGGCGTCTTCGGACGCAGCGTCGTCAACGCCCCGATCGGGAGCGCGAGAAGCACACACACCACGACCACGCCCTGACGCCGGCGCCGGCGAGGGATGACCGGCCGCCGTGCGTGCTGCCGGACAGCTTCCAGCACCGGCTGCCATCGCTGCCAGCGCTGTTCCGCCCCGGCGGGATCGGCCATCGGCACCCGCGAGGCGGCCCGCAGCAGCGCGGTATCGATGGCGCGCAACGGTCGCATGGGCAGCCTGGCCACCCGCCGGCACAGTGCCGCCGGTATCGTCAACGGCCGGGCCAGCCGCCGCGCTCGATGCAACCGGCCGCGGCCGCCCGGGTGGCCGCAGGCCGCCCAGGCCAACAACAGCAGGGCCGCGAGAATCGATCCGGGCGGCACGATCCCCCACTCGTAGCGCTGCCACATCGGTGGTTCGTGGGAGTATCCGATGGCCGGCAGGGGTGCCACGTCGGCGCGCTCCCACACCTCGATCCCGTTCTCCAGCGGTCCGAGATCGGTCCAGCCGCTGGCGTCCAGCAGCGGGGAATAGAACCGGTCGTTATTGAAGACGTACTTCAGGTTATAGCGCTCCGGCACCGCCAGGAATTGTTGCAGGCTGCCGATCCCGGGCACGCCGTCGAACTTGGAATTCTCCAACCGCTCCACCGGCCGCGACGTCAGTTCCGGCAGTGCGCGCGCCGAATGGTAGTCGCCGTCAACGGTTTGAGCCGTCGTGTTGGCGGCCAGCCAGGCCATCTGGTCGCCGAGCCCGAGGGCCAGGTAGCGCCAGCGATCGTGGTTATCCTTGGCGAGAAAGGCGGTTACCGGCGAGACGTTGATCGACGGGGGCTGGAACGGCCGGTAATGGGTGAGGTTGGCGGCGAACAGCGTCACAGCCAGATGCGCCAGCACCACGATGATGGGCAACACCGCGGCGAGCGTGCGCCCGAGCTGGGCGAGAAGCCATTGGCGGATCGTGCCGCCGACGAGGCTGGCCACGAACCGGCCGGCCAGCGGCAGCACGCTGATCGTGGCCCAGAACGTGAAGCGATCCAGCGTCAGGATGTAGTAGGCGCCGCCGAGCAGCATTCGCGGGATCGGCGTCGTGCCGCCGGTACCGAGGACGAATAGTACGGCGAGGGAGGCGGCCAGCGGCCAGGCCCTGGATGCGAAGCCCCGCACAAAGGCGTACGGCAGCACCAACAGGGTGGTTCCCCATGGGATGAGCCAGAAAAGGAGTCCGGCGTTGCGATTGACCAGAAAGTTGTCACGGCTGGCGTGCGGTATCGACACCTGGGTGATCGGGTCGCTGCGTGAATACAGCCAATACGGCAGGACCACGATCACCAGAGCGGCGACCAGCAGGACGGAATACAACATGGCTCTGTTCAGGGCCGGCAATATCCGACGGGTCCGCCGGGCAATCAGCGGCCACAGCAGGCGGGCCCTAATGTGAGCCGGGTGGCCGTCCGGCTCGCCCGGTCTAGGGGTACGCAGGGCCAACACCAGGCCACTGACCAGCACCGGGCCGACGAAGAACACCGCTCCGAACAACGTGGTGACATGGTGGCAGGCCGTCGTGGCCATCGTGCAGGCCACGGCGACGGCGAGCGCCCGGCGGCTGCCGGTACGCACCCAACGGTCCGCGAACGGCAGGGCGTTGAGCAGGAAGCCGAGCGACAAGGTGGTCGGCAACTGCCCGAAGACATGAACGGTCTCGGCGATCGAGGACGACAACACCGCGAGGATGGCCGCCCAGCCGGAAGAGGTGCGGTCGACCCAGATCCCGGCCCAGCGATACACGCCGACGGTGAGCAGGAGCAGCGCGAACGTCTGCACCACGACGAAGCCCGTCCGCAGGCCCAGCAGAAAACTGACCGCCGCAATGGCCTGATGCGATCCCGGTGGATAGCTGACGGTCGAGAACCCGGTGTACCAGCGGTTATCCCAGCCCGAAAACCAGGACCGCGCGTAATGGTCTGCGAAAAAGATATGAACGTAGGCGTCGTAGGTTCGCTGATAGCTGCCGGCGAGCAGCAGCGAGCCGTGGAACAGGACGGTGAGAACCAGCGCGATCAGCAACAACCGGTGTCGCGCGACGAAGCCCTCGGCGCTCTGGTCGGTATCGGTCTCGGCACCGCTCACCGGACGCCCCATCACCGGACGCTCGGTAGTCGGCGCCGCTCTGGTGACGAGGCCAGCGGTCACCGGGGCCTGGGAAGGGTGAGTTCGAAACCGAGTGCGGGGCGCGCGGTCATGCCGGTCGTCCCGGCGAATCCAGCGCATCGACCAAGCAGCGCGCCAACACGCGTGAACCTACCGGCTTGGTGAGCGTTTGGATCACCGCCGGAACATTATCGGCCGGACGAGAACACATGCTCACGTACTCGGCAACACCGGTTACCACCACGAAACGGGCCGTGATCCCTGCCGCGTAGAGGTTGGACAGCAGATCGATGGCCGTCCCATCCGGAAGGCAGAAGTCCGCGAGCACGAGATCCGGTCGAGCCTCGGCGGCGAGCTTTTCGGCACCTGCCATATCCTCGGCTTGCAGGACGTCGTGGCCAAGCCGCGCGACCATATGGGCGAGCACCAGCCGAGACACCGTGTCGTCGTCGACGACAAGGACCTTCTGGTTCATGGCGACTCCCCAGTGCGCATCGTGAACACCTCGTCGAAGCGGGTGAGTCGGAACACCCGCATCGCGTCCTCGCTCACGGGACGGACGAGTGTCAGCATGATTGAAGACGCCAGACACCCACGACGCAACCTGACGAGCGCCGCCAGGCCGGCGCTGTCGATGAAAACGACCCGGGAAAGATCGACCAGGATGCCCGTCCTCCCAGCCTCGATCACACCTGCCAGAACCCGGTCGAACTCCTCGCGCAGCTCGGGTGCCTCTACCGCGTCGATGCGCCCGCTGACCGTAACGATGGCTTCATTGGTCGCCGACGAAGCCTCGATGCTGATCGGCGCCCCGGTTATCGGTACTTCGGTCATCTGTATGCCAGTAACGTCCATGAGTTCTGTCCCTTCTCATTGTTATAAACGACATCGTCCACCAGTTGGCGGACAATCATCAGGCCGTAGCCGTGTAGCTGCGGAATTCCGTCCTGGGGCGGCTGGTAGCTTGCCGGGTCGAACGCGTGCCCACTATCGAGAACGCGGAGTTCGATGCGGTCCGAATGCACCAGCCCCTCGACGTCGAGAAAGCCCTCGCGGCCGGAGTAGGCGTGCTCGACGACATTCACACAAATCTCATGCAGCGCCAGCTCCAAGCGCTCGTACATGGCCTGCGCGTCGCCGGCCGCGAGCAGCGCCGTCAACCACGGCGTGAGAGCCCGCAACTCGATCAGCTCGGCGCGCAGCCGCAAACTCGATTCCGCGCAGATGTTCATTGGTCCTGCCATTCGGCCCCGACCACGACAAGCGTTCGGTCATCTGAGGCTTCCGTGCCGTCGGCATGCCGGTCCACCGCGGCGAAGAGGGCCGCACCCAGATCACGCGCGGACACGCTTCCCGAGTCGCACGCGTCGAGGAAGCGGTCATAACCGAACAACGAGCCGTCCGGTGCGGGCTGCTCGACCAGCCCGTCCGTCCCCACCACGAGCATGGCGCCCGGATGGAACGGCAAACTCAAGTTCGACCCGATCCGACCTGCCTGGACGCCGAGCGGAGGCAGAGACGCGGGCACCGCGGCGGCCGGACAGCCGGATCCGCGGCGGAGTATGACCGGTGAATGGCCCGCATTGCACAGGTGGATGACACCGGTTCCGGGCTGATAGGTGCCGATCAGCAGGGTGATGAAGGAGTCGACGGCGTTGAGGTAATCGTCGAGCTCCTCCGCTACGGCGGTGACCGCGCCCGCGGGGTCGTCCGGCGTCTGCGTGAGGAACGCGACCCGAATCGCGGCCACCGCCCGGGTCATCACCGTCGCAGCCGGCAAGCCCTTGCCCGCGACGTCCCCGACGGCGAACCACAATGTCCCGTTCACGTCAGCGACGGTAAGAAAGTCACCACCGGTCACGGCCGCCGGCGCGCACCGGGTGTAAATCGACGCACCGTCCAGCTGCGGTATGCGTACCGGCATCACCGCCTGCGATAAGGCGGATGCCAGTTGATGTTCCCGCTCGACCTTGGCGCGGCGCATCACTTCCAGGTGCAGGCGAGCGAACCTGGTCAGTGTGTCGGCCGCGGTGGAAACAACTTCGACCATCCTCAGGTCGCCGGTGCAGTAGCGCGGCCCACTCTTGCGCGCCACGCCCAGGGCAGCGCCGGTGGTACCGGGGACGGTGGCTATCGCATACGACTGTGGGTCATCCGCGCCGGCACCGGTAGACCCGTGGTCCATCACCACTCGCAGCAGGCATGCCAGCTCCTCGGCGACGCTGGGATCATCACAGCGATGGACGAAGGTCTCCTCGCCATCCTGACGCAACAGGATCGCATCGGAATCGGTCAGGGCCAGGGCCTCCCCGAGCAGACGCCCGGCCAGGACCGCGAGCTCCAACGATTCGCCGGTGAGCTCCATCAGCGCGACGATGGCCCCGAGTCGATCCTGAGCGGCGATGAGTGCCTCGACAAGTTGATCGCGATCGCTGAGCAACTGCCTGATGGTTTCGGATGGTTCGGCGCGCAGCGAGCCGACCGTGCTCGTCCCGGTCACCGGATGCCTGTTCCGGCGTCAGACTGCCCGAGCCCACGATCGCCGTCTACGCTCACCTCGGCCACCCCGGGATCGGCGTCGGCCCCGATCCTGAAGACCGAGGTCAGCGCGGTCAATTCGAGGATGACACGCACCGAATCCGACACCGACGTCAGCACCAGGTCCCCTCCTCGTGCCCGCGCCTGCTTCAACGCGCGGAGCAGTTCGGCCAGGGCGATGGAGTCGACAAACGTGACCTTGGACAGGTCGAGATGCAGTTCGATACCTGGTC
>Ga0307504_10000305_pt1 | contig 10222 bp, 10 predicted proteins | sample 19_S_MG_FD_194516 | JGI IMG/M metagenome (GOLD analysis project Ga0307504, IMG submission 194516) | Soil microbial communities from Populus trichocarpa stands in riparian zone in the Pacific Northwest, United States - 19_S | ecosystem: Environmental > Terrestrial > Soil > Riparian zone > Trees... | reverse complement strand
TTCCAGTACGCCTACCAAGCAGCGGGGTGGCGTCGAGCCCAATCTGCATCACTACTCCTGATCCGAAACGTCATCTCGGGTTCTCGGGCATTCTGCCGTATCAGTCTTCACGACACCCGCGATGACACCCGCGACTTTTCTAGGAGGGCGGCCACGCCGAACAGGAACAATTCCTTTCCGCCGGTGAAGTAGGCCTCGGAATCGTCGCAGTTGGTGAGCGCGTCGATCGACTCGGCCAGTCGTGGGAACCGGTCGCCGGGCAGCCGGGCGATCCACTCTCGCTTGGCCGCCACGACGCTGGCCCGCTCCTGGCATGGCACTCCGTTTTCCGCGCCCGGCCAGTCGGCCACCAGTCGGATCGCGGTCTGCATCGCGGTACGGGCAATATCAGCGCTGCGCGCGGTGTCGAAGCCGGCGTCGCGCAGCAGTTGCAGGGTGAGCTCGGTCAGCTGGCAACCCCGCGGGCACCGCAGGATTCGCGGCATGGCCAGGCTGACCGAAGCGGGATGCCGACGCAGAGTAGTGATCAGGCGATCCACGATCTCGGCTAGCCGGTCCTGCCAGGTGCCGTCGTCCAGGCCGGTCAAGGAAATGTGCGCGTAGAAGTCATCGCCCATCGCCTCGAGCAGCTCGTCCTTGTTCTTGACGTGCCAGTACAGCGCCATCGGAGTCACGCCGAACTCCTGTGCCAGCCGGCGGACGGTGACCGCGTCCAGGGACTCCGCGTCGGCCAGGTCCAGGGCACGCTCGATGACCGCTTCGCGGCTGAGTTCGGAGCCGGCCGGTTTTCGGGATATTCGCGCAACCATGTTGACAACTATACGACGTAGAGGTTTGCTATACAGCGTAGATGTACATCGTATAGGAGATGACTCACGTGGAACACAGCCGATCGCGTTGGACCCTGCTTGCGGTTGCCCTGGCAACCTTCATGACCTACCTCGACAACAATGTCGTGAACGTGGCGATGCCAGCCATCCAACGCGACCTCGGCTTGGGCATCTCGGGCCTGGAATGGGTGGTGAGCTCCTACATCCTGGTGTTCGCCAGCTTGCTGCTCGCCGGCGGTCGGCTGGCCGACGTCTACGGCCGGCGGCGACTGTTTCTCATCGGACTCGGTGTGTTCACGCTGGCGTCACTGACCGCTGGCCTGGCCGGCAATGTGACGCTGCTGATCGCGAGCCGTGCCGCCCAAGGCCTGGGCGCGGCCTTGGTCACGCCGACCACGCTCGCGATCATCTCGGCCACCTACACCGACACCCGCCGGCGCGCCGCGGCGGTCGGGGTCTGGAGTGCCGTCGGCGCACTCGCACTGGCCGTCGGTCCGCTCATCGGCGGGGTCTTCAGCCAGCACGTGAGCTGGAACTGGATCTTCTATATCAATGTCCCGGTGGGCGTGGCCACGATGATCCTCGGCCGCTGGGCCATCGGCGAATCACGTGCATCGACGACCGCGACCCGGATGGACCTGCCCGGCATCATCAGCTCCGCCCTCGGCCTATTCGCGCTGACGTACGCCCTGATCGAGGGTCACGACCAAGGTTGGACGTCGGCGACGATCCTGGCCTGCTTCGCCGTCGCAATTGTCGCCGCCACGGTATTCGTGGGTCTGGAGCGGCGCGCCGACGCCCCCATGGTCAACCTGAGCCTCTTCGGCGAACGCGCCTTCTCGGGCGGTCTGATCGCTTTGGTGATGTGGGGCTTCGGCCTGTTCGGAATCTACTTCTTCACCAGCCTCTACCTGCAGAACGTGCTGGGCTTCTCCGCTACGAAGGCCGGCGCCGCGTTCGTCCCGATGGCGCTGCTGATGGCCGCCGGTGCTGTCGTCTCCGAGCGACTGACCCACCGATTGGGCGCACATCGGGTGGTCGCGGTGGCGATGCTGGCAATGGCGGGTGGAATCGCATCGGTGAGCCTGCTCGGAGCCGGGGCGTCGTTCGCCGATCTGATGCCCAGCTTCGCGGTGATCGGTATCGGCGGCGGACTCACCGTGCCGCTGACGGCAAGCGTTCTCGAAGCGATGCCGCGCTCCGAGGCCGGGGTCGCCTCTGGCATCTTCAACGCATCGCGGGAGGTGTCCGGGCTTCTCGGAATCACCGTGATCGGTGCGATCCTGACCGCGCGTCAAGCGGTCGAGTTGCGAACCGGGACCGCGCAGGTCGAGGCGTTTCTCGGCGGCTACCGGGCGGGCTTACTCGTCGCGGCAGGCCTGGTCGGCCTCGGTGGGGTAGCGGCCTACGTCGGCCTTCGCGGCTCCCGTTCCGTGGTGGCCGAAGCGGATCTAGCCCAAGCTGACCTTGTCCCGGCATAACCCGGCATAAGGGGCACCACATTCGCATCACCCGGCGAGTTCCCGCAATCCGGGCATCACTTGCTCGGCGAAGCAGGTCAGGAACCGGGACTGATCGTGCCCAGGCCCGTGAAACACCAGATGATCGAAGCCCAGATCGACGTACGGCTTGATCGCCGCGACGGCTTCGTCCGGGTTCGAGGCCACGATCCACCGCCCGGCGACCTGCTCGATCGGTAGCTCGTCAGCGGCGGCCTCCATTTCGGTAGGGTCGTGCAGACCGTGTTTCTGCTCGGCCGTCAACGCCAAAGGTGCCCAGAAACGGGTATTTTCAAGGGCTAATTCGGGATTCGGATCGAATGAGAGCTTAATCTCAATCATCCGATCGATCGAGTTCGGTGCGCGTCCGGCCTTGTCGAGGCCCTCGTTGACCGCGGGTATCAGCTTCTCTTCATAGAGCTCGCGGCCCTTGCCTGAGGTGCAGATGAATCCGTCACCGGTCCGCCCGGCGTAGCGGGCGACGAGGGGGCCACCCGCGGCCACGTAAATCGGCACGGGTTTGTCCGGTCGGTCATAAACCGTCGCGTCCGTGGTTTGGTAGTACTCACCGTCGAATGTCACCCGCTCGCGCGTCCACAGCCGGCGCATCAGATCCACGGCTTCTCGCAGCCGAGCGAACCGTTGTTTGAAATCAGGCCATTCCAGCCTGGCCACGGCGACCTCGTTGAGCGCCTCGCCGGTGCCGATGCCGAGCAGCATTCGGCCTGGATAGAGGCAGGCCAACGTTCCGAACGCCTGCGCGATTACGGCGGGGTTATAGCGGAAGGTCGGCGTCATGACCGAGGTGCCGAGCATGACTCGTTCGGTCCTTTCACCGACCGCCGCGAGCCAGGACAGCGAGAATGGTGCGTGCCCGCCGTTGTGCCGCCACGGCTGGAAATGGTCGGAGATGGTGACGCTGTCCAGGCCCAGCCGTTCGGCCCGCACCGCGTAGTCGACCAACTCTCGCGGGCCGAACTGCTCGGCCGATGCCTTGTAACCGATCCTCAGTACCACGTGTCCTCCCAGTCGAACGAGTTACCACCTTCTCATGGCTCACCGGGCGGCGGAACGCCCTGGCGACTCGGTGCCAACGTTCGGGGCCGGTAGGGACGGGTCGCCGCTCCGCAACCGGTCCCGAGTGGCTATTCTCGACACCGAGCCGTGGCACCGACACGCGCCCGACAGCGGATCTGATACGCCGGAGGCTGGTTTGACCACCACTGCAGAGCCCACCTCGGCCGGGAGCCCGATCGATATCGAGCCGACGCCCATCATCACGCGACCGTATCCGGCCGCGAAGGTCGTCAAAGGCTCGATGTTCCTCAAGGTGCTGCACACGACGGACCACAAGCTCATCGGACGGATGTACCTGGTCACGTCGTTCACGTTCTTCATGTTCGGCGGGGTGCTGGCGCTCATCATGCGCGCCGAGCTGGCTCGTCCGGGTATGCAGTTCCTGTCACCCGAGCAGTACAACCAGCTGTTCACCATGCACGGCACGATCATGTTGCTGTTTTTCGCCACCCCGTTGGTGTTCGCCTTCGCCAACCTGGTGTTGCCACTACAGATCGGCGCGCCGGACGTGGCGTTCCCCCGGTTGAACGCGTTCTCCTACTGGCTGTACCTGTTCGGCGCGACCACGGCGTGTGCGGGGTTCCTGACGCCGGGAGGCGCCGCGGACGGTGGCTGGACGTTCTATCTGCCCCTCAACGACATCATCAATTCGCCGAACTCGGGTACCGACTTCTGGATCATCGGGTTGGCGATCTCGGGCCTGGGCACCATCCTCGGTGGCGTCAACTTCATCACCACGATCATCACGCTGCGCGCGCCCGGCATGACCATGTTCCGGATGCCGATCTTCACCTGGAACACCCTCGTGACGGCCCTGCTCGTGCTGCTGGCGTTCCCGATCCTGACGGCCGCGCTGCTGGTGCTGTGGGTCGATCGGCATCTCGGTGGTCAGGTGTACGCACCGAACAACGGCGGCGCGATCCTCTGGCAGCACCTGTTCTGGTTCTTCGGCCATCCCGAGGTCTACATTCTCGCACTGCCGTTCTTCGGCGTGGTTTCAGAGATCTTTCCCGTCTTCAGCCGCAAGCCGTTATTCGGGTACAAGGGCCTGGTGCTGGCGACGCTGTCCATCGCGGCGCTGTCGCTGACCGTCTGGGCGCATCACATGTTCGCCACCGGCGCCGTGCTGCTGCCGTTCTTCTCCTTTATGTCGCTGCTCATCGCGGTGCCCACCGGGCTGAAGTTCTTCAACTGGATAGGCACCCTATGGAAGGGGTCATTGACCTTCGAGACGCCGATGCTGTTCTCGATCGGCTTTCTGGTCACCTTCCTGTTCGGTGGCCTGACCGGCGTCCTGCTGGCGATGCCGCCCGTCGACTTCCACGTCTCCGACAGCTACTTCGTCGTCGCCCACTTCCACTACGTGCTGTTCGGTACCATCGTCTTCGCCGCCTACGCGGGCGTCTACTTCTGGTTCCCGAAGTTCACCGGCCGATACATGGACGAGCGGCTGGGCAAGCTGCACTTCTGGCTGACCTTCTTCGGATTCCACACCACGTTCCTGGTCCAGCACTGGCTCGGAAACGAGGGAATGCCTCGCCGGTACGCCGATTACCTTCCCGGCGACGGATTCACCACGCTCAACACGATCTCGACGATCGGGTCGTTCCTGCTCGGCTTCTCGATGTTGCCGTTCCTGTACAACGTCTACAAGTCCTACCGGTTCGGCGAAGTCGCCACCGCCGACGACCCGTGGGGTCACGCCAACTCCCTCGAGTGGGCGACATCCTGCCCGCCGCCGCGACACAATTTCACCTCGATGCCGCGCATCCGCTCCGAGCGGCCTGCCTTCGAGGCCCACTACCCGCACCTGCTGGAACGGCTCGAGCGCGAGGCCCACGCCCACAAGAAGCACGAGACGCTCGAATCGCTCGGTGCGACCGTGGTAGGCGGCGACGGGACGCGGCAGGGCACCCGCGACCCCGACCCGGGCGCCTAGGCCCACGGTCTGAGCCGCATCTGGTCGCCGGTCTGGCCGACTGGATTCGACATGGAACCGATCACCGTACTGATCACCGTTTCGGGGCGTGACCGCTCCGGGGTAACGGGTGCGCTGTTCAGCTCACTCGCCGCCCATGACGTCGACGTCCTGGATGTCGAGCAGGTGGTCATCCGGCAACGCCTGATCGTCGGGGTGGTGCTCGACCTGCGGGGCGATCCTGCCACACTCCGCCGGTCTGTCGGTCAGACCTGCTCGGCGCTGGGCATGGAGCACGAGGTCGTGGTTGTCGAGGCGAGCGAGGGCGGTCCGGCGCGGGAGCGGGTACGACCGAGGTCGCACGTCATCGTGCTGGGACATCCGCTGCGGCCTGGAGCCATCGCCAACGTGTGCCAGCGAATCGCCGACGTCGGGGGAAACATCGAATCGGTCACTCAGTTGTCGACCTACCCGGTGTCCAGCCTGGAGATGACCGTCGGTGATGCCGACGAGGCCGAGCTTCGAGGCGCCCTGGTCCGGGCCGTCACGGACACCGGCCTCGACATCGCGGTCGAGCGGGCCGGCCTCGCGCGCCGGGCGAAGCGATTGGTCGTGTTGGACGTCGATTCCACTCTGGTACAGGGGGAGGGCATCGACGAGCTCGCCAGACTGGCCGGCGTGCAGGACGAGGTCGCGGCCATCACCGCCGAGGCGATGAACGGCCGGATGGACTTCGCCGAGTCGCTGGCCACCCGCGTCGGATTGCTGGCCGGCTTGCCGGTCAGCGCCGTCGAGCAGGTTCGCGACGGCCTACGGCTCACGCCCGGGGCCAGGACCCTGGTACGCACACTCAAACGGCTCGGCTATGCCGTTGGGGTCGTGTCGGGCGGCTTTACGCTGCTGACCGATCGGTTCGTCGATGAGCTCGGCCTGGACTTCGCCGCTGCCAACGTCCTGGAGGTCGCGGACGGAAAACTGACCGGACGAGTGGTCGGGGCGCTGGTGGATCGAGCCGGAAAGGCCGATGCTTTGCGCCGGTTCGCCGAGCAGTTCAACGTGCCGCTGGCCCAAACCGTGGCCATCGGTGACGGGGCCAACGACATCGACATGCTGCGGACCGCGGGTCTGGGCATAGCCTTCAACGGCAAGGCCGCGCTCCGCGAGAACGCGGCGGTGTCGGTGAACCACCCGTTCCTCGATGCCGTGCTCTACATCCTCGGAATCTCCCGGTCCGAGATCGAGGCGGCGGATTTGGCCACCGCCGAAGCGCTGGCCAGCGGCAAGTAGGCCCCGGCAACTAGTCGTACGTCAGCCGAAAACGACCGGAAGCCCGGGATCCCCCTTCGACAGCTTCAGCGCGTCCCAGGGCAGCGCCCCAACCGCCGCGCGATGGTGGGCTCGCGAATCCGCCAGGGACCGATGATCGACCCGGCGGCCGCCCATCACCAACGGAATCGTCAGCGGCCGGTCGGTTTCGGCCGGCTCGAAGCCCGAGTCGGCCGGCACCACACGCTCTTCGATGGCGGTTCCGGACGGCCGATGCCGCCGGTAGGCCAGTTTGCGGCCGCCGACGCTGGACTTGTTCTCACTGCGCTTGGCGACCGGCCGGCCGTCTACCTCGACCAGCTTGTAGACCAGTTCGGCGGTCGGCACGCCGGAGCCGACGACGACGGCCGTGCCCGCTCCGTAGCTGTCCACCGGAGCGGCGGCGAGCGCAGCGATGGCGTACTCGTCGAGGTCCCCGCTTATCACGATGCGGGTATCGGTGGCGCCAAGGGAGTCCAGCTGCGCCCGTGTCTGGTGGGCCATCACGGCCAGGTCTCCGGAGTCGATGCGCACCGCTCCGAGTGTGGGACCGGCGACCTTGACGGCCTTCTCGATGCCCCGACCGATGTCGTAGGTGTCGACCAGCAGCGTGGTGGCGGGCCCGGCGGCGGCGATCTGCGAGGCGAAGGCCGCCTCTTCGGTGTCATGCAGCAAGGTGAAGGCGTGCGCGGCCGTACCCGCGGTCGGGATGGCATACCGCACTCCGGCCGCCAGGTTGGATGTCGAGGCGAACCCGACCAGATAGGCCACCCTGGCGCAGGCGACCGCGGCCTGTTCGTGCGTCCGACGGGAGCCCATCTCGATGATCGGCCGACCGCCGGCCGCGATCACCATGCGGGCCGCGGCCGCGGCGACCGCGGAGTCATGATTGAGCACCGACAGCACCAGCGTCTCGAGGATGACGGCTTCGCCGAACGAACCGGTCACCGCCAAGATCGGTGAGTACGGAAAGTACGGCTCGCCCTCGGCGTAACCGACGATGTCGCCGGTGAAACGGTATCCGGCGAGATAGTCCGCCGCCCGCTCGTCGACCACGTGGCCTGCCAGCAGACCCGAAACAACCTCGGCCGGGAATCGGAACCCATCTATCAAGTCCAGCAGTCGACCTGTCCCGCCCACCACTCCGAACCGGCGCCCGTTTGCCAGTCGGCGCCCGAACACCTCGAAGGTGCAGCGCCGGTGCGCGTTGCCGTCGGCCAGCGCCGCGGTGAGCATGGTGAGCTCGTATCGGTCGGTGAGCAGAGCGGGTGTCGGATCCGGCATGACACAGATCGTGTCAGACCCACACCGGACAACGACGGACCGCTCTCGTGCCACCATTGAGGCATGTCCCCTCCGACTCTGCAACCGCAGCGCGAATCAGCGGTCGACGAGCGGGCCGACGAACAGATCGACCCCGACCGGCCATGGGTCACCGTGGTGTGGAACGACCCCGTCAACCTGATGAGCTATGTGACGCACGTGTTCATGAAGGTGTTCGGCTACCCCAAGGACAAGGCAACAGCGCTGATGCTCGATGTACATCACAAAGGCAGGGCAGTGGTGTCCTGCGGACCGCGGGAGCGGATGGAGGGCGACACGGCCACCCTGCACGGTTACGGCCTGTGGGCCACGATCCAACGAGACTCGTGAAGGTTCGCCGCAAGCACGGCGTATTGCGGGTCGATCTGCACGCCACCGAAGCCGCTCTGTTCACCGTCCTGTTCACCGACCTCAGCGCGTTGCTGGTGGAAGAGGACGCGGAGGATCCGGTGATCCAGCGGCTCTACCCCGACGGCTACGCCGATGACGCCGCGGCCTCGTCCGAATACCGGGAACTGGTGACCTCCGATCTACGCGACGAGCGGGCCGGACGGTTGCAGGCATGTTGGGCCGAAGTGCCCGCCGACGGCGGCCGGTTCGAACTGGACGACGAGGGCGGCGACCGCTGGATCAAGGTCCTCAACGACCTCAGGCTGGCATTGGGTACGCGGCTCGGCGTGACGGAGACAGAGGAATTGGACGAGTCTGAACAGTCGGTCGCCGTGTATCAGTGGCTGACGGCCGTGCAGGACATGTTGGTCACGCACCTGATGGATTAAGCGCTGGTTCGGACCAGATACCCTTGACTATTGTGTTGACCATTTCCACGGCGACCTACGACGCGATCGTGGCCCATGCTCGACGGGATCACCCGGACGAGGCGTGCGGCATCGTCGCGGGTCCGCTCGGTTCAGATCGTCCGGTCCGGATGGTCGAGATGCTCAACGCGGAACGGTCGCCGACGTTCTACCGATTCGATCCGACCGAGCAGCTGAAGCTGTGGCGTGAAATGGACGATGCCGACGAAGAACCGGTGGTGATCTACCACTCGCACACGGCCACCGAGGCATACCCGTCGCGTACCGACATCTCCTACGCGTCCGAACCGAACGCTCATTACGTCCTGGTTTCCACACGGGAAGCTGCGACGACGGAGTTCCGATCGTTCAAGATCCTCGATGGTGTGGTCACTGAGGAGCCCGTCGAGGTGGTGGCGAGCCTTGGCTGATTTCTCGGTTCGCGGCTCGGGCGTTGCCCCGATCGGTGCCTGCCACGCCGGAGGTCCGCCGAACGTTTCGGCCCTCGTACGCACCTACGACCTGGCGATCAAGCGCGTGCTGCTCGGCCACACCATCGCCTTCGTTTGTTACGACTGTCACTGAATCAGGCCCGCGAGTCCCCGCCGGACATATTCCGGTGCCACGCGTCGTTTTCGAGTCCGGATGCCGTCAGTTAAGGCGGTGTCGCAGATCCCACGAAGGAGTTCCCATCAAATGGCCGTTGAGGTCAAGATCCCGACCATCCTGCGCACCTACACCGGTGGTGCGAAGTCCGTACCCGGCGACGGCGCCAATCTCGCGGCGTTGCTCGACGACCTCGAGACCCGCCACACCGGGCTCAAGGGCCGGCTGATCACCGAGGACGGTGCGTTGCACCGGTTTGTCAATGTCTACGTCAACGACGAGGACGTTCGGTTCACCGGCTCCCTGGACACCACCCTCACCGACGGGGACGCGGTCACCATACTTCCGGCTGTCGCCGGCGGCGCCGTGGCGTATCTCACCGGTTGCGGACGGGTCTCGGACCCGGCTGACGGCGTGGTTTCGCACGTCGCCATCGGTGAATCTGCCCCGGACGTCGCCGGGTTCGCGGGCTGACGATGACCCGCTACGACTCACTCGCCGAGGCCGTCGGGAACACGCCGATGGTGGGCTTGCCCCGGCTGTCGCCGAGATGGGAGTCGTCGCCCGGCTCAGCCCCGACGGTGCGGCTGTGGGCAAAGCTGGAAGATCGTAACCCGACCGGGTCCGTCAAGGACCGCGCCGCGCTTGCGATGATCACCGCCGCGGAGGCGGAGGGACGACTGACGCCCGGATGCACGATTTTGGAACCCACATCCGGAAACACCGGCATCTCATTGGCCATGATCGCCAAGCTCAGGGGCTACGGCCTGGTGTGCGTGATGCCGGAGAACACATCGGAGGAGCGGCGTCAACTGCTGGAGATGTTCGGCGCGCGGATCATCTCCTCGCCGGCCGCGGGCGGTTCCA
>Ga0307504_10000304_pt1 | contig 10224 bp, 8 predicted proteins | sample 19_S_MG_FD_194516 | JGI IMG/M metagenome (GOLD analysis project Ga0307504, IMG submission 194516) | Soil microbial communities from Populus trichocarpa stands in riparian zone in the Pacific Northwest, United States - 19_S | ecosystem: Environmental > Terrestrial > Soil > Riparian zone > Trees... | reverse complement strand
CACCACCCTGACGCCCGGCGCCGCCGGCCGGTCGGCCGTGGTGACGAGGGTGACGGCCGCGCCGCGCGACACCGCCTCGTCGGCCAGGGCATGGCCCTGCCTGCCCGAGGACCTGTTCCCGATGAAGCGCACGGCGTCGATCGGCTCCCTCGTCCCGCCGGCGGTGACCAGCACCCGCCTGCCGGCCAGGTCGCCGGCCGACGCCAGCACGGCCTCGACGGCGGCCACGATGTCGGCCGGCTCGGCCATGCGGCCGGGACCCTCGTCACCCCCCGCCAGGTGACCGGCGCCGGGCGGCACCAGGTGGACGCCGCGGCGCACCAGCAGGGCCACGTTGTCCCGGGTCGCGGGGTGCTCCCACATCTCGGTGTGCATGGCCGGGCAGGCCACGACGGGCGCCCGGGTGGCCAGAAGGGTGGCGGTGAGGAGGTCGTCGGAGATGCCCGCCGCGTAGGCGCCGAGGAGTCGGGCCGTGGCCGGGGCCACCACCACCACGTCGGCCGCCCGCCCGAGCGTGGTGTGCGGGATGGGATCGGCGTCGTCGAACAGCGACGTGCGGGCCCGCTCCGAGCCCAGGGCGGAGAAGGTGACGGTTCCGACGAAGCGGGTCGCCCCATCCGTCAGGACGGGCGACACGAAGGCGCCGGCGTCGACCAGCCGGCGGCACACCTCGACGGCCTTGTAGGCGGCGATACCGCCGCACACGCCGAGCACGACCCGGCGGCCGGCCAGCGGGCTCCCGACACCCGGGGGGCTCATGGCGACGCTCCCCCGCCCCGCCCCGCTACTGCGCGGCGTCCTCGGCGTCGGCCACCGGCACCAGGGGCTGGTAGCGGATCTTGTCGGCCGCGATCTCCTCGAGGGCGATGGACAGCGGCTTGCGGGACACCGACGTGACCTGGGGCGGCACGATGGCCCCGAGGCCCTCACCGAGCTGGTTGAAGTAGGAGTTGATCTGGCGGCCTCGGCGGGCCGACAGGGTGACCAGCGTGAACTTGGAGTCGACCTTGTTCAGGAGGCTCTCGACGGGCGGGTCCATCATGGTCAGGCGGCGGCGGGGAGCCATCTTGTTCTCCATCCCCGGACGGGCCGGGCATCGTGCGACGGTTCGCGACCGGCTCACTGCGCCGGTGCGGGAGGTTCGCGGTAGCCACCCAGTATAGAGGCGAGTTCGTCGACGGCCCGGTCGAGGTCGTCGTTCACCACCACGTGGGCGGCCAGGCCCCGGCCCCGCTCCTCCTCCTCGTGGCCGAGGGCGAGGCGGCTCTCGATGTGGTCCTCGTCGTCACCCCGCTTGCGCATGCGGGCCGCCTGCTCCTCCGGCGACGGGGCGACGACCAGCACCACCACCGCGTCGGGGTGACGTCGGACCACCTGGGCGGCACCCTGCACGTCGATCTCGAGCACCACGTCGCGGCCAGGCGGCGGGTCGGGCCACGGGGTCCCGTACAGCTCGTGGTTGGCGGCCAATTCGGCCCACTCGAGGAAGCCGCCCTCGGCCGCCCTGGTGAGGAACCGGGGCCGATCGACGAAGGTGTACCCGTCGGCCGCTTCACCCGGCCGCCGCGCCCTGGTCGTCCAGGAGCGGCTGAGCCACAAGTCGGGGTCGCGTGCGCACAGCCGGGAGACGAGGGTCCCCTTCCCCACGCCGCCCGGCCCGGAAACGACCAGGATCAGGGCTTTCCGAGCTCCTTGAGCAGGCGGGTGCGCTGCTGGGCGCCGAGACCCTGGAGGCGGCGGTTGCCGCTGATACCCACCGTCTCCATCACCCGACGGGCCTTCACCTTGCCGAGGCCGGGCAGCGACTCCAGCACGGCCACGACGTGGGTGCGAGCCACCACCTCGTCGCCGTCGGCCATGTCGAGCACCTCGGCCAGGTTGAGCGAGCCCATCTTGAGCTTCTCCTTCAGCTCCGCCCGTTGGCGCCGGTTGGCCGCCGCCTTGGCCAGCGCCGCCTGACGATCCTCCGGGGAGAGTGCGGGGGGGAGCGCCACGCCGGGCACCATAGCGCGACGGCCCGAGCCCGTCCCGGGGATGCCGAGCGGCGCCGACCTCGTCCCGTTCCCGCCCGACGCGAGGCGGTGGGACAGACCGCCGACTACTCCCGGTCGGCGGGGTCCCGGTCGGCCGAGCGGCGCTCGAGCGAGAGGGGGCCCACCAACTCGGCGGCCGCCTTGGCCCGGTCGGCGGCGGCAGTCACGGCCCGGCCGATGACCAGGAGATCGGCGCCGGCGCCGAGGGCGCCCTGGGGGGTGGACGCCCGGAGCTGGTCGTCCCGGCTGGCCCCGGCGGGACGGATGCCGGGCACCACGGCGATGATGCGGGGCGCCAGCTGCTTGGCCTCCCGCACGTCGCCCGCCGCGCAGATGATGCCGCGGCATCCCGACTCCACGGCAGTCCGGACGCGCTTGCCGAGCACGTGGGGTGGAGCGTCGTCGTCGCTGGTGAGGATGGTGACGGCCAGGGCGACGGGTGACGCCAGGCCGGCGTTGCCGGCCCCGTTTGCCAGGCCCTCCACGCCTGCCCGCAGCATGGGACTTCCGCCTGCCGCGTGCAGTGTGAGGTACGACGCACCGAGGGCGCCCACCACGTGGGCCGCCCGCCGCACGGTGGTGGGAATGTCGTGCAACTTCAGGTCGAGGAACACCCGGTAGCCGCACTCGATCATCTCCACCACGGCGTCGGGCCCCGCCGCGCTGTAGAGCTCGAGCCCGACCTTGGCCACCCCGAACCAGGGGCGCACCTCGTTGGCGATCCGAGTCGCCTCCACCAGGTCATCGACGTCGAGGGCGATGGCCAGGCGGTTGCGCACATCGGCGTCGCGCCGGGGAAGGGTGTCAACCTGGGTCATGGGACGCTCCGATCAGCTCAGTCAGACTCCGGACATTGTGGCCCCGGCACCAGTGTGCAAGCTCGGCGAGCACGCGAGCAGGGGCGCGCGGGTCGGCGAAGGTCGCCGTCCCGACCTGCACCGCGGAGGCCCCGGCCACCAGTAACTCCGCCGCATCCTCACCCGAGGCCACCCCCCCGACCCCCACGATCGGCGCAGACGGGAACGCACCCCGACACTCGTACACGGCGCGAACGGCAACCGGGTGCATGGCCGGGCCCGAGAGGCCACCTCCCCCACCGCCGAGCCGCGGCCGCCGAGTCGCAGGATCGATCGCCATCCCCATGACGGTGTTGACAAGCGTGAGCGCCTCAGCCCCAGCGCGGAGAGCAGCGCCGGCGATCTCGGTGATGTCCGTCACGTTCGGGCTCAACTTCGCCCACCGGGGCCGCCCGCAGGAGGCGGTGGCAGCCACCGCCTCAGCAGTGGCCGAAGCAGAGTGGGCGAAGATCGACCGCCGCGATTCCACGTTCGGGCAGGAGAGATTGACCTCGACGGCGACAACCGAAGCAGGCGCGGAAACCAGCATCGAAGCCGCCTTCTCGTACCCCTCGACGGACGTGCCCCAGATCGAAGCCACGACACGCGCTCCAGAAGCTTCGAGGGCAGGTAGGTCGTTCTCCAACCAGGCCTCGATCCCAGGTCCCTGCAACCCCACCGAGTTCAACATCCCAGCGGGAGTCTCATGGACCCGCGGAGCAGGGTTGCCGTCCCAAGGTCCGGAAGAGAGCGATTTCACCACAACGGCGCCAAGAGAGGAGAGCGGAAAGTACGCCTCCAGCTCGGCCCCGTGCCCGGAAGTCCCAGAAGCAGTGAGCACCGGATTCGGAAGCAACACGGAACCGACCGAAGTCCGCAGATCGACGGGCGGCCGCGAACTACCGCGCATCCAACGACTCCGCTTTGAGGGACCCCAGGTGTTGCGCCAGCCGGAGGTGACAGGACCCGTCCGGTCCAGAGCGTGAAGGCCGGGGGGTCAAAGCGGCAGACGTAGCTGGTCCCCCTCGAGAAACTCCTGCAAGGACCGCACCGACAGTGGATGTCGCCCCCAGTCGGCGATTCCCGCAGCAGCAGCCCGGGCAGCGGCGACGGTGGTCAGGCAGGGAACCTCGTGCACATTGGCGGCAGTGCGGATGTACGCACCGTCGGCACGCGGGCCCCGACCCCGGGGCGTATTCACCACCAACTGCACCTTGCCACTGGCAATCAGGTCGACCGCAGTGGGACCGTCGCCCCCGTCGCTCAGCTTCCGGACCACCGTCTCGACAGGTACGCCGTGCGACTCCAGGAACGCGGCGGTCCCAGGCGTGGCGGCCAGGGAGAAGCCGAGCTCGAAGAACCGGCCGGCCACCGCCAACCCACCGTCCTTGTCCCGGCCGGCCAGCGAGAAGAACACCGACCCCGACTCGGGTAGGCGGTCGCCGGCCGCGATCTGGCTCTTGGCGAACGCCAGCCCGAAGGTGGTGTCGATGCCCATCACCTCGCCGGTGGAACGCATCTCGGGGCCGAGCATGGTGTCCACGTCGGGGAAGCGGCCGAAGGGCAGCACCGCCTCCTTCACGCTCACGTGGCCACCGTTCACCGGCTCGCGCAACAGGCCCTCCGCCCGCAACTCGGCGAGCGTGGCCCCGGCCATGACCCGTGCCGCCACCTTCGCCAGCGGCACGCCGGTCGCCTTTGCCACGAACGGCACGGTGCGGCTGGCCCGGGGGTTGGCCTCGATCACGAACACCTGGTCCTGCTTCACCGCGTACTGGACGTTGAGCGGGCCTCGCACGTCGAGGGCGGCGGCGATGTCGCGGGTGTAGCCCTCGATGACTTCCACAACCGATCGGGGCAGGGTGGGCGGCGGGATCACGCAGGCCGAGTCGCCCGAGTGCACACCGGCCTCCTCCACGTGCTCCATCACCCCGCCGATCACGACCTCGCCGGTCGCGTCCCGCACCGAGTCGACGTCGACCTCGACGGCGTCCTCCAGGAAGAGGTCCACCAGTACCGGCCGCTCGGCCGACAGCCCGCCCTCACGCCCGAGGGAGCCGAAGACGGCCATCGACGCCATGGCCCGCCGCAGGCCCTCCTGGTCGTAGACGATCTCCATGGCCCGCCCGCCCAGCACGTAGCTGGGGCGCACCAGCGCCGGGTACCCGATGCGGTCGACGATAGCCAGCGCCGCATCCACCGTCGCCGCCGTGCCGCCGTCGGGCTGGGGGATGCCGAGGCTGGCGCAGAGGGCATTCCAGCGCTCGCGGTCCTCGGCCAGGTCGATCGACTCGGGGCTGGTGCCGAGCACCATCCCGGCCGGCAGCAGGCCGGCCAGCTTGAGTGGGGTCTGGCCACCCAGGGCAACGATCACGCCCACCAGCTCGCCACTGGCCTGCTCGGCGTCGATGACGTTGAATACGTCCTCGGCGGTGAGGGGCTCGAAGTAGAGGCGGTCGCTGGTGTCGTAGTCGGTGGACACCGTCTCCGGGTTGCAGTTCACCATGATCGTCTCGAACCCGGCGTCGCGCAGTGCGAAGCTGGCATGCACGCAGCAGTAGTCGAACTCGATCCCCTGGCCGATGCGGTTCGGGCCCGAGCCCAGGATGATCACCTTGCGGCGCGGCGACGGCGTGACCTCGTCGTCGTCCTCGTACGTGGAGTAGTGGTACGGCGTGGTCGCCTCGAACTCGGCACCGCAGGTGTCCACCGTCTTGAAGGTGGCGCGTACACCGTGAGCCAGGCGGGCGGCGCGGACGGTGCGCTCGTCGCTGCCCCACAGCCACGCCAGCTGGGCGTCGGCGAAGCCGAGGCGCTTGGCCCGCCGCCACGCCTGGCGGTCCATGCCGTCCGGCGACCCGGCCGCGTCCAGCCGGGCCCGCTCCTCCACCACCAGGCAGAGCTGGTCGAGGAACCACGGGTCCACGCGCGTGGCCGACGCCAGGCGCTCCACGCTGATGCCCCGCCGCAACGCCGCCTCCAGCTGGAAGGGGCGGTCGGGAGTGGCAAGGGCGGCCCGGCGCACCAGGTCGTCGTCGTCAACGGCGTCGAGAGCGGTCTCTCCTGGGTCGCAGTTGAGGCCCAGGCGGCCGTGCTCCAGCGAGCGCAGCCCCTTCTGCAGCGACTCCGGGAAGGTGCGCCCGATGGCCATGGCCTCGCCCACCGACTGCATACGGGTCCCCAGCACGTCGGGCGTGCCCGGGAACTTCTCGAACGCCCACCGGGGGATCTTGGTGACCACGTAGTCGATGGTGGGCTCGAAGCTCGCCGGAGTCTTCCGGGTGATGTCGTTGGCGATCTCGTCGAGCGTGTAGCCGACGGCCAGGCGGGCGGCGATCTTCGCGATGGGGAACCCGGTGGCCTTCGACGCCAGAGCCGACGACCGGCTGACGCGCGGGTTCATCTCGATGACCACCATCTCCCCGTTCTCCGGATTGACGGCGAACTGGATGTTGGACCCGCCCGTCTCCACGCCGATGCGGCGGATGCAGGCGAACGCGGCGTCGCGCATCGACTGGTACTCCACGTCCGACAGCGTCTGGGCCGGGGCCACCGTGATGGAGTCGCCGGTGTGCACGCCCATGGGGTCGACGTTCTCGATGGAGCAGACGACAACGCAGTTGTCCGCCCTGTCGCGCATGACCTCGAGCTCGTACTCCTTCCACCCGGCGATGGAGCGCTCGATGAGGATCTCGGTGGCCGGGCTGGCGGCCAGGCCGGCGGCGGCCATACGGCGCAGGTCGTCCTCATGGGCGGCGATGCCGGTGCCGGCGCCACCCAGGATGTACGACGGGCGGATGATGAGGGGGAAGCCGATTTCGGCGCCCACCTCCATGGCCTCGTCGAGGCTGTGGGCGAATCCCGACGGCGGCACGGCCAGGCCGATCTCGGTCATCGCCGCCTTGAACTTGTCGCGGTTCTCGGCGGTGGCGATGGCCTCGGGCTTCGCGCCGATCATCTCCACGCCGTACTGCTCCAGCACGCCCCGCTCGGCCAGGGCCATGGCAAGGTTCAGGGCCGTCTGCCCGCCCAGCGTGGGTAGCACGGCGTCGGGCCGGTCCCGCTCGACGATGGCGGCCAGCACGTCGACGCTGAGGGGCTCGATGTAGGTGCGGTCGGCGAAGTCGGGGTCGGTCATGATCGTGGCCGGGTTGGAGTTGGCCAGGATCACCCGGTAGCCCTCCTCCCGCAGCACCCGGCAGGCCTGGGTGCCCGAGTAGTCGAACTCCGACGCCTGGCCGATCACGATGGGGCCGGACCCGATGATCAGGATCGACTCGATGTCGGTCCTACGACCCACGGTGCATCAGCTCCTCGAACTGGGCGAACAGGTACTGGGCGTCGTGGGGGCCGGGGGCCGCTTCGGGGTGGTACTGGACGCTGAAGGCGGCCGCATCCCGGCAGCGCAGACCCTCGACCACGCCGTCGTTGAGGTTGACGTGGGTGACGTCCGCCGACGACAGCGAGCCCTCCCCTACTGCGTAGTTGTGGTTCTGGCTGGTGATCTCCACCGCCCCGGTGGACAGGCGGCGCACCGGGTGGTTGCCCCCGTGGTGACCGAACTTGAGCTTGTAGGTATCGGCCCCGAGGGCGGCCCCCAGGAGCTGGTGCCCGAGGCAGATGCCGAAGACCGGTACCTCCCCCAACAATTCGGAGATGGCCCGAATGGCATAGTCGACGGCCGCCGGGTCGCCGGGCCCGTTCGAGAGGAACACGCCGTCCGGCTTGCGGGCCAGCACCTCGGCCGCCGGCGTGGACGCCGGCACCACGTCGACGGTGGCGATGTCGCCCAGGTGGCGCAGCATGGTGCGCTTCACCCCGAAGTCGTAGGCCACCACGTTGAGGCGGCCGGTGCCCACCCGGTAGGGCTCGGTCGTCGTGACGCCGGCCACCAGGTCGGTACCGTCGGTGCCGGGCTCCGTCGCCGCCGCCTCCTTCAGCGTGCGCTCGTCAGCCGTGCCGAAGGCGCAGGCCATGGAGCCCGCCTCCCGGAGATGGCGCGTGAGGCGACGGGTGTCGATGCCGGTGATGCCGGCCACGCCGGTGCGGGTGAGGAAGGCGTCGAGCGTCTCGGTGGAGCGCCAGCTGCTGGGCCGGCGGGCCAACTCGCGCACCACCACGCCCCGGCAGAAGGGCCGGGCGCTCTCGTCGTCGGCCGCCGTTACTCCGTAGTTGCCGATGTGCGGGTAGGTGAAGGCGATCACCTGGCCGGCGTAGCTCGGGTCGGTGATGACCTCCTGGTAGCCGCTCATCACGGTGTTGAACACGGCCTCGCCCGTCGTCACCCCACCGGCCGGCTCGGCCCCGAACGCCTCGCCCTCGAACGTGGTGCCGTCGGCCAGCACCAGCAGCGCGTCCCTCGGCGCCTCGCTCATACCGCCCCTCCCCTGCCGTTCTGGTATCGGAAGCGAGCGGATATCGGTACGTTCCCGATACCAGAAGCGATCAGAGGGGCGGGGCTGGGGGTCATCGTTGGGCCTCGGCATCGATCACGACGGGCTCTCCCCGGAGGATGGTGTGGCGGACGCGGCCGCGCAGCTTTCGGTTGGCATAGGGCGTGTTGCGGCTGCGGCTGGCCAGGCGGTCCGGTTCCACGACCCACGTCGCGGAGGGATCGACCACGCAGAGGTTGGCCGGTGCGCCCTCCGCAATGGGCCCGCCGTGCACCCCGGCCAGCCCGGCGATGGCGGCCGGCTGCCACGACAGCAGGGCCAGGATGCGCTCCGGCGACAGGTCCACCTCGGTGAGGGCCAGGGCCAGGGCCGTCTCCAGGCCGAGCATGCCCGGGGGGGCCTGGTCGAACGGCGCCTCCTTGGCCTCCTGGGGGTGGGGGGCGTGGTCGGTGGCGATCGCGTCGACCACGCCGGATGCCATGGCCGCCTTCACCGCCGCGACGTCCGCCGCCGTGCGCAGCGGCGGGTTGACCTTGAACACCGGGTCGTAGCCGGCCACGTCGGCGTGGGTGAGGGTGAAGTGGTGGGGCGCCACCTCGGCGGTGACCGCCAGGCCGGCTGCCTTGGCCGCCGCCACCAGGGCCAGCGACCCGGCGGTGGAGAGGTGGAGGAAGTGGACCCGGGAGCCGGTGAGACGGCACAGGGCGATGTCGCGGGCCACCATCAGCTCCTCGGCCTCGGCCGGGATCCCGGGCAGGCCGAGCCGGCTCGACCACTCGCCCTCGTGCATGTGCCCGCCGGCGGCCAGGGCCTCGTCCTCGCAGTGCTGGGCCAAGGTGACTCCGAGGGCGGACGCGTACTCGAGGGCCCGGCGCATGAGGCGGGCGTCCTGCACGCCGGCGCCGTCGTCGGTGAACAGCCGCACGCCGAGAGCGGCCATCTCGGCCAGGGGCGCCAGGTGCGTGCCGGCCCGGCCCACGGTGATGGCGCCGGCCACCCGCACGTCGCACACGGCGGAGGCACCCAGTTCGAGCACCTGGCGTACGACGGCGGCCGAGTCGACGGCAGGCTCGGTGTTGGGCATGGCGACCACCGCCGTGTAGCCGCCGAGGGCGGCTGCGCGCGACCCCGTCCCCACCGTCTCGGCCTCCTCCCGGCCCGGCTCGCGCAGGTGGGCGTGGAGGTCGACCAGGCCGGGGGCCACGAGGCAGCCGCCGGCGTCGAGCACCCGGGCGCCCGCCGGAGCGCCGAGCCCTTCGCCCACCGCCACCACCGTGCCCGACTCCACCACCACGTCGGCCCGGCGGGAGCCGGTGGCATCGACCACGGTGCCTCCCCGGACCACCAGGGCGTCGTCCCTCGACCTAGACGGCAAGGCCGGCCCCCGATCCGAGCAGCAGGTACAGGACGGCCATGCGCACGGCCACACCGTTGGCCACCTGGCTCGTGATCACCGACCCGGTCAGGGCGGCGACCTCGGCAGCGATCTCCACGCCCCGGTTCATCGGTCCGGGGTGCATGACCAGGGCGTCGTCGGGGAGAAGGGCGGCCCGGCGACGGGTGAGCCCGTAGTGCGCTGTGTACTCCCGCAGCGACGGCAGCAGCGCCTCGGTCATGCGCTCGTTCTGGAGCCGCAGCAGGTACACCACGTCGGCCTTGGGCAGCACGGCGTCGAGATCGTGGCTCACCGTGACCGGCCACCCCTCCAGGCTGGGCGGCAGCAGGGTAGGCGGCGCCACCAGGGTGACGTCGGCGCCCATCATGGCGAAGGCGGCCACGTCGGAGCGCGCGACCCGGCTGTGCTTCACGTCACCCACCACCGCGATACGCAGGCCTTCCAGGCTGCCCCGGCGCTGGCGGATCGTGTAGCAGTCGAGCAGCGCCTGGGTGGGGTGCTCGTGCCACCCGTCACCGGCGTTCACGACGCTGGCGTCGATCCACGAGGCGATCCGCTGGGGCACG
>Ga0307504_10000303_pt1 | contig 10247 bp, 8 predicted proteins | sample 19_S_MG_FD_194516 | JGI IMG/M metagenome (GOLD analysis project Ga0307504, IMG submission 194516) | Soil microbial communities from Populus trichocarpa stands in riparian zone in the Pacific Northwest, United States - 19_S | ecosystem: Environmental > Terrestrial > Soil > Riparian zone > Trees... | reverse complement strand
ACCTACGCGTACGCCAACACGACCACGCCGCCGGCCGGAACCTACGGTGGTGTGAACGTGAATAACGGCCGCGTGGTCTACACCGCGACGATGCCGTAACGCTCGTTAGACCCGAAGACTCGGTGCTTCATGTCCCCCCTACGGCGCGACACATACCAGCGCCTAGGGGGGGCGGTATTGCATAACGCGAGCCGCCTGGCCAGGCTCGTCCTGTGCGTTGCGCTGCTCGCCTCAGTTTCGCACACGGTTTGCGCCTTCACGGTAGCAATCGCCCCAGCGGCGCCCAAGACCGTCTATCTGCAGGTGGGAGTCGGTGGCTTCACCGGCAACTACAACGCCGGCGGCGCGCCGGGCAATAACGCGACCGTAAACAAGGACTCCGTCACCGTGGCCGCCGCCGCAGTCGGCAACGGCACCCCGCAGGCCATGACCACGGACAGCACCGTGGGCGCAAGTTCCTACGACGGCTTTGCGTTCTGTAACGTCCCCGCGCAGCTGTACATCGGGGGTTTCTACCGGACCACGACCGCCGGCGCGGGCTCCGTCAAAGTGACCGCCACCGTGCCCGCCGCGCTCGTCGATGCCGCCGGGGACAGCCTTTCATTCGCGCGAATTTCCTGGACGACCGGCGGCAACGGTCCGACCGGCAGCACTCCGACTCAACCCTTCCCCGCCGGAACGTTCACCGCGGGCGCGGTGCAGACCGTGGGGGCCATTGCCCAAAACCAGTGGGCCGAAAGCTGCTGGACCTTCTCCTACAGCAACACCACGATTCCCGCCGCGGGCACTTATACCGGGCGCGTGCTTTACACGTTGACCGCGCCGTGACCGCGCTGCCGCCCGAGCTATGCGTCCCCTCCCGCTGCTGCTGCTGTTGACGGTGCTGGTCGTCGCCGTCCCGGCTGACGCCAAGACCACGGTCATCGACGACTCCGGCACGCTGCCCTACGACGCGCCGCTCGTGCTGCATTGGCAACAGTTGTCGCCGCGCCGACCCGTCAACAACCGCATGACCGGGACGCTCACGCTGCGCGTGAAACTCAACGTCGCGCGCTGGCTGCGGCGCCCCGGGCGCATCTACCTGGTGCTGCCGGCGCAGCAGCCGGGTGCGATGAACGCCTCGTGGTCCACACACGGCCGGCTACTTCCGGGACGCTTGAGCTCCGGTAGTCGCTCGCTCGTGTACTCGGGATTGATCACGACGCCGTTTGTCGAGGACGTCCTGCAACTCACCCTAGAGGTGGACGGCACCCAGATGCGGCAGCTGTACCACGTGAACTTCAGATTTGAGATGGACGAGGAGTGATCGTGCGACGCATGGCGCTGAGCGTGAGTTTCCTGCTGGCTGCGTCGCATGCGGTGGTGGCTGCGGCCGCCGGATTTGCCGCGCTGGTGTCGCCGCCGCGGTTCGAGCTGTCGAGCCGCTCGGGCGCCACGGTACGCCAGGTATTCGAGCTTACCAATCGTTCGGCGGCGCCCGCAAAGTTCCGCGTGCACACCGCCGACTTCACGCTGGGTGCGGACTACAGCGTCGTCTTCCAGGATGAACTGCAGCCGGATAGTTGCCGGCCCTGGGTCGCGATCGAAAGGCCCGAGGTCGCCTTGCCGGGCGGCGGCACCATCCGTTACCGCTTCGAGGTGCAGGTGCCGAAAGATGTGCCGGCGGGCGAGTGCCGGTTCGGCATCCTGATCGAGGGCGAGGAGCCGGCCGTGGCCCAGACCGGCGCACTGCGGCTTCCGGTCGTAGGGCGCATCGGCATCATCGTGTATGTGATCGTCGGCGACGGCAAACCACAGATCGAAGTGTTCGGGCCGCAGGTTGTTACGCTCAACGGCCAAAAGGTGCCGGCGCTGCGCGTGCACAACGCCGGCAATGCACACGCGCGCATGAGCGGCTTCCTCTCCGGCACGGATGCGAAGGGCATCAAGTACGACTTCAACCCCTCCGACTTGCCGATTCTTCCCGGCGAGGCCCGCGAAGTTTTCCTGACACCTTCCACCGGCGACAACGACCATCCGACGCTCGCTTTCCCTGTCACGGTACATGGAACGCTCGAATGGGGTAACCAGAGCACTGAGCTGAACGAGCGCTTCGAATGATCTTCGGTGCGGGGCGGGCTTTGCCCCTCGCAGCGTGGCTGTGTGGCTTGTGGGTGCTCGCAGCCCTCGATGCGCCGTCACACGCACAGACCGCAACGCCGGCGCCGCCGGCACCAGCACCGGCTTACCAGGATCGCTACATTGCCGGCGGCACCTTGAGTCCCGACATTTCCACCGGGAACTACGGCACGAGCGATACGAGCGGACTTGCGCGCTCGGTACGCATCGATGGTGTCGTGAGTGTCCTCGACCAGGAAGGTGCGGACGCTCCCCCCCGCACCCACGAAAACGGCATGATCGTGGACGCGCAATGGGACACCGCCTCCCACGGCGCCTGGTCGGCGGATGCGGCGGCACGCAGCGGCGGCTCCAGTCGTCCCGGGGTGGTCGGCAACTACGGCACCACCTCGTACTCGCTGCATGAGCGCGGCATGCCCTTCGACGACGGCTGGCAGGCGGACAATGCGCTCGGCGATATCAATGCGCCGCTCATCAACCTCGCGCGCGTGCAACCGCGCTTTCTTCTGGCGCAGGGGCCGATGGAGGGCGTCGAGACCGAATGGCGGGGCCCGTCGCCGCTGCAGTTCGTGGCCGGCGCCGGCAAGCCAGGTATCTACGATGGCATCAAGGTGCCGACCTTTCAAACCCTGGGCGGATCCACGGCCACGCTCGGTGCGCAGTGGGCGCCGCCGTCACAATGGGCGCTGGGCGGAGAATTCGCAGCCGCCCGCGATGTCTCGCTGTACTACCAGCCGCTGGTCACTACGTTCGCCACGGTGGCCACGGAGCGCATCTCTTCCACCACGGGCTTCCTCACAGCCGCGTGGCAGGATGGCGGCTCGCGCGCACAGATTAATGTCATCGACGGCACCGTGGATGGCAACGGCAACTCGCTCGGTGTGTGGGTGGATGCCTCGCGCACGCAGGGCGCAGTGACGCAGAGCTTCGGCGCGTTCCGTATCGACCCCAATCTCGCCTGGGGCAATCAGCTGATTACCAGCGACGCCCAGGGCGGCTATTACCGCGTGGACTACCAGAGCCGGCGCTGGCTGGCCGACTTCGGAGTGGACCAAGTCAGCTCGGTGTCGGGGGCGGGCTCCAGCACCACTTTCGTGAACGCCGATGCGCGCTACCAACTGTCCCGCGACTTAGGGATTGGCGGCGTCGTCAACGTCCGCCGCAGCGACAGCGCCAGCGCCTGGTCGGCGGAGGGGTACCTCGACAACGCCAACTCCTACGGCATCGGCCGCGGACAACTCGACTACACGACCGATCCGCAAACCCGGGACGCCACTATTACGCTGCAGCAGACCTGGAACATGCGTGCCGGCACTCGCCTGAGCACGACCGCGGCCGTCGACCGGATCCGCAGCACGGCGATCACGAACGTCGAGCAGGACAGTACCGTCGTGCGCCTGGCAGTCTACGGGGGCGGGGACCTCACCGCGCGCCTTGCCCTAGACGGCAGCGCCCAATGGGCAACCGCCGTGCAGGGTCGGGCGGCGCCTTCCCGGTCCGCAGATGTTTCACTTACCTGGCAGGTGGCCCGCGCGTGGTCGGTGCTCGCGAGCTACTACGAGAACCGGGTCGGCTCGTGGACGCCACTGGTCGTGACCTCGCCGCTGGCGCCGCCGACTCCGGCCGTTGTTGCGGCAGCCGGTGAGCGTGGGGTGTTTCTGACGGTGCGCTACCAGGAGGCGCGCGGCGCGCACTTCGTGCCGTTGGGTGGTGTGCCAGGCTCGGGATCCGGCCGCCTGAGCGGTGTCGTGTACCTGGACGCGAACGAGAACGGCCGCTACGACGCCGGTGAATCCGGCGCTGCGAACGTCACGGTAATCCTTGACGGCCGTTTCTCGGTGCGCAGCGACTCCAATGGGCGCTTTGACTTCCCGGCGGTCGCGGCCGGGCACCACGTGCTCACCGTGCAGGCGGACAATCTGCCATTGCCCTGGACCCTCACCAACTCCGGCCGCACCGAGGTCGACGTGGCCACGCGCGACCGCACCGAAGTCCACATCGGCGCGCTGCGACTGAAATAATTGTGCGGCCGCGTTAGCGGCGGTGAACTGGGCCGCAACCGGCAGCCGCTGGAGCAGGGGGGCCGGGAAGAGTCGGTGCGCTGTAGCGCATCCAAAGCTCACGACCTCAGGGTAAGCAGAGGAATAAGTGGCCGCCCGAGGAGGAGCAGCAAGTACGCGTACCGCCGAGACTAAGCGGCTCGTCCGTTCTTTGGCGCAGCAGCAGCAACTCACCGAGTCGGCGCTGCTAATGCGCTTGGTGGAGACCATGCTTCAGACCTCCGGGGCGATCCGCACGAAAACGTTCGATCCGCCGGAACAAGTGGCTCGTGGAGCACGGGTCTACGTCCGGCTCAGGCCAGAAGACCACGTACTGCTGCGCGAGAGGGCGAGCGGGCGGGGAATGGCGGCGGCGACGTACACGTCGTTGCTGTTGCGCGCACACCTGCGGGCGGTGGCGCCTATCCCCGACCGCGAGCTGGCGGAGCTCAAGCGATCGGTCGCGGCGCTGGGGATGATCGGGCGCAACCTCAACCAGATCGCGCGAGTGGCAAACCAGACGGGGCGCGTGAACGGACCGAGTGTGGGGGATCTGCGGCAGCTCCTGCGGGTGTGCGAGGTGCTCCGCGACCACGTGAAGGGATTGATTCGGGCCAATACTGATCGGATGCCGCCGCCGCAGACTGAGCGGCACTGGATTTCGGGGCAGATTGTGGCCCGCACCCGGGCACAACCATCCGAAGAAAGGCGGCCGACGCGGTGAGCGTGCTGCCGTGTAGTGGCAAAGGTTGGGGGAGCGGACGGATTGCGGCGATGAAGTCCGATTGGTACTGCCTAATTCGCTGCCGTCCAGGGAAACTCCTCACGAATCGCGCGCACGACATCGTCTGCAATCTCGGGGCGGTCGAGGATCGGATATTCTGCCCGCAGCTTGCCACTGACTGTCCCGCGGGAATCTCTTACTGAGCGGATAATGCGGTCCAGCGCCGGGTCTGGTCCCTCGATGATGTTCTTCAGACGCGCTCGAGCCGCGCCGTGCCGCTGCAGATATTGGGCTTCGGTGCGCATCTCCTGCTCGATGGTCAGATCCAGCACGTCGGCGAGAAAGGCGACGTGACGCGTCAGGTCAGGATAGCGCCAAGCGTGCAGCGCATCCTCGTAGCGGTCGAATTGCAGATTGTAGGTGAGCCCATCCTCGCCACGTTGTTCCGCCCCGAATGACCAGTGACCTAGGTACTGCTGCATCAGCGGCCGGGAAAAGAGCTCGAGCACGCCGTCGTAACTCAACGGACGCAGGTCCGGCCTTTGCAATACCGCTGAGATCGGCACGATGTAGGGCGCGGGTAGGGCGCCGTCTCGACGCAGCACGTCGTTGATCAGAAAGCGGCTGATGCGGCCGTTGCCATCGATCATAGGATGCAGGTAAACGAAACCGAAAGACACGAGCGCCGCGCGTGCCACCGGTGATAATCCGGCCGTGCGCGCCATGAGCTCGCGCAGGCCTGCAAGGATCGCGGGCACATCATCGCAATGCGGCGCGATGTAGTGCACGCGTTCCTCACCGAGGCGCGCCGATTCCCCGACGAACACAGGTGAGCGTCGCAAGCCATAGTGCAGAGCGCCTGGACCGAGGATCTCGCGCTGCAACGACTCGAGCTCGGTGGTGGTCAGTGGATCGGCCGATTGTCCAGTACGCTGCTCGATCACAGCGGCGAAGCGCTGAATGCGATCCCGCTTGCTCTCTTCGTGCTCGATCGCAAAGCTCGCACGACTTTCCTTGATCGTCAGCCAAACGGCGCTGCGCAGTACGAGCTCGGCGCTGAACTGCCCCTCGAGCCGCGCGATACGCTCATGTACGTCGAGGGCGAGCGCTCGCCTGGTATCGGCCGTAAGGTGCACCTGCGGATTGAATCCCGCCGTCCCGAGCAGATTGTCGCGCACGCGCCAGCGGGCGTTGTTCGTCGGCGTTGGAGCGGTGAGCTCGCGCTCGGGGTCTGTTGCGGGGACATAATTGCCACGGTTGGTGTCAGGCACTTCGAGCGTTCGGTCCGTCAACCACTCGTACAGAAAGCCCGCACGACGCGCGTACTGTCCAGTGGGCTCGCGCCGAACCCAGTTCTCAACCTCGACTGCGGGGGCCGCCGCAAACAAACGCGACAAGCCCTCCAGGTGAACACCTTCGTGCTTGAGGGCGAAACCCAGATGTCCGGCGAGTGTCGCCTGGGGGCGCATCACCTCCTGCACGGTGCGCCGCTCCGTTGTACCGTCGCTCGCGACTGCACGCGTCGGGCCGACTACCGTTTCAGCACGCAGCGCCTGGGTGACTGCGAGGCCGTAGTGCTCGATCAACCACCGATACCCGACCCAATCCGGCACGTCTTTCACTCCAGCTACCAGCGGGACGATTATTCTAGACCCAGAACAGTTATAAATCCTCAGTTAGAACCCAAAACGATTACCGAGCTGAGCGAGCACGGCTAGCGGGCTTGGGCGCTGAGCGGAGGATTTACCAACTCGTCCCCCCGGAGCGCCCATAATTGCTGCAACGCACAATATACTCTCTGCCGACGAGTACGAATCCCACTTCATCGGGGAGCTCACCATGAGACCATCAGTCGCTGGGCCGGCAACGCTCGCGTTGATTTTCGCTGTTGCACTTCCGGGCCACACGCAGCAGGGAAGCGGGTCTGAATCCAACGCGCACGCGTCACGCGCATCGAAACACTATTTTCTGCCCGCGACGCCGGAAAACGTGCAATGGGGCTGGTACGACCCTGGCGAGAAGCCGAAGCTGGTCATCAACTCTGGTGACACCGTGTCCATCGAAACGATCTCGCACTCGCTGGGGCAGATAAAACCGGGCGTAGACATGGATGGAATAGTGAAGCTGCGGAAGGAAAACAACGGAGGCGGCCCGCACTCGATTACCGGCCCCATCCAAAGCGGGTTTTTGTCGGCTACCAGCATGCCGCGCACAAGGGCAGCTGAAGCGCAGCGCGACGATGCCCAATTACTTGCGCAGAGCCCATGCGATGATCGAAATCACCGCGCTGATGAGCAACATCGTCGTGATCGGAAAGAAAAATTTGAAACCTGGCCGGTCGATGACGATATCGCCCGGCAGGCGAAACAGCGGCAGGCGTTTGATCCACGACCAGGCAAGGCCCAGCAAAATGAGGCTCGCACCCAGAGTGATGAGCAGGCGGTTCATGGATAATGAGGAGTCTACGATATCCGAGCGATAGGGCAGTCGCGGTAGCGCGCGGAGCCTGCTCGCGCGTCTCCCCGATGTCCCTGGGGTCGGTCGCGCCCGAATCTACCGACTCAACTCACCGAGCATTGCCCCAACAACCCCCCCGATCGCGGACGACTCCCAGTCGTAGTGGAAGCGCACCGATACCGGCAGCCCCTGAACCCGCTGGCTGTCGCTCAGCTTCTCCCTCGGCAGGAGATTCAGTACCACCGTCATCGGGCGCAGCCCGAACTGGTCCACGAGGTCCGCAGGCATGCGCTGCGTGAGTGTCGGCGGCTCCGCTATGCGCGCCGGTGTCCGCGTTCCGTCCGGAAAACGGATCGTCGCTGTCATGCCGACTTTCAGCCGGCTTCCGAACTTCGGAGACGCGTAGGCGACCACGCGCGGGTTGTCGATCCGCGCCAGAACGATCAACGGCTCTCCAGGGGACACGTACTCCCCCTGCTTGGCCAGAATATCGAGGACGCGGCCGCCGTAGGGCGATGTAACGGTCATTGAACGTCGCTCGCTCTCGAGCAAGTCGTGATCGACCTCTGCAGTACTGACGCCGGGGGCGCGTGCAGCAGCCGCACGGGTCTGCAGTAGCCCCACTTCGGCTTCCGCGGCCGCCGACTCGGCCGCGGTGAGTTCGGCGACCGTCGCCGCCCCCTCGCGCACCAGATTGGCTATTGTGACGCGGCGATTCTGCTGATAACGCACCAGCCGCTCCCTGACCCGCAATTCCTCAGTTGCGGATTGCTGCTGCGCCGAAGCGCTGCGACGAACCGCCGCCGCCGCCTGCCGCTCGACGGCATTGCGGGCCGCAGCCGCGTCGAGCTCGAGATTGTCAAGCGCGGCGAGCGTCTCTCCCGCCTTGACCACATCGCCGGCGGCGACGTTCAGCAGGCTGATGCGCCCGGCCCGCGCGGCGCGGATCTCCTGCTGTTCCAGCAACACCGTACCGTTGGCGGTGAGAGTGAGCCAGGTGCCCACCACCCCGCTCAGCAGCAGCAGGATCGGCGACAGCACCGCGAGCAGAATCAGGTACCACGCGATCTTGTGCCGCTTGCCCCTGGCCCCGACATACGGGATCTTCACTCCACCCAACTCGTCGGGTGCGCGCTGTCTGGGACGAAAATGTACCTGCATCGTCACTCTCCGGTGGCGAGCCTGGCGAGGCCCGAGGCATCACCCCAACCGTCCTCCAGCTGCAGAGTGAGTCCGGAGAAGTTGGCGGCGGCGAGTCTTGTTTCCACCCGCTCGATGCGCCGGCGGCGCTCGTCCTCAGGATAGGACCACAGGCTCTGCTGCGGACCCAGTGACTTCTCCAGGCTCAGCGCGACGCTGAACGACATCTGCGGATAGTGCCCGAGCAGGGGTTCGGCGATCGCTACTGCGCGATCGGGGTTTGCGACGTACACCATGATGGTTGGCGAGATCCGCAGCCTCAGCAGAACCTCCGCGAAGCTCGAGTCCCCGACCCGCACGTCGAGATCGCGTGGATGGATGCTGAGCGCGAGCGGCCAGGGACTCGCCGCGCTTGCCGCGGCCAGCGTCTGCGCCAGCAAGCCGAGGAGCGCCGGGAGCTTGTCAGCCGCGGAGTCGATCTGCTCGGGCTCCAGGTCCAGATGCAGGCCGTCGAACGGCACAGATTTAAGACCATCGATGATTGCAAGCAGCCCGCCGCGCTGCTCCGGCCGGATCCAACCCGGATCTCCGAGTAGCAATTCCACCCGGAACCCGTGCTCGTGGGTGCTGCGGACGGCACGCACCAGCGGCGACGGGTCGGCTATGGCGCGGCGCATCTGCTCGGCGTCGAGGGATATCAACAGTCGCCCGATACCGGCGGAATGGATTTCGCCAAACTTGCGTTCGCCAAGTTCGGTGGCGGTATTCCTCAACCACTCGGCCGAGCGCCATAGATAAAGTGCCCGGTTGGCCGGGACAGCCGTCGCAGCCTGGACGGCGGCGGAATCCGCCGACTGAGCGGCTGCGGTGCGCAGGCTCGCGGCCCGAACTGCGGTTGCCGCTTGCGCCGCAGTCATGGCGTCGGGCTCGTTCGGCTGTGGGCCTGCCTTGCCCGGCGCCGGCTGACAGGGAGCCATCTCGAAGCGCGCCCAGTCGGCGTACCAGTACACCATGGCTTTATCGGCTTCCACGAGCGCCTTGGCAGCGCCGTAGTGCTGGATCCGCGCTCTTTGCAGCTGCTCAGCGACATCGCCTTCGAGTTTGACCGCACGCAGACTCCGTTCCTCGACCGCGGCGTCCGCAGCAGCCAGCCGTACCGCGGCGAATTGTGCAGTCTGCTGCAGCACCGCCGCCCGGACGATGAGCTCGCGACGCTGCTGCTGCAGCTCCTGGCGTCGAATCTCGTATTCGAGACGGGCCCGGGACAGCTGCGCGGCCGCCGCTCGGGCGAGCAGCCGACGCTGCGACCCGTATTCGACCGGAACCTGAAACGACCAGCTGAGGACCGCGGAGCCGCCACGTTGGCCAGTGGGCATGTCCTCGCGGGTCTGGTAAGCCAGCTGAACGTTCGACTGCACCGGATACAGGGCGTTGTCACGCGGGTTGGTTTCCCGTAAGGCAACGACTTTCTGCAGGCCGACCAGTTCCGGGTCTGAATCGGCCCAGTCATCACTCGCATCGAGCTTGCGCGCGCAGGCCGTCGGTACGAGCGGCCGAACGGCGATCCCGCCGTCGAGGTCCTGACCGGTGAGCTCGCGCATCAGGCCCAGAGCGACTTCCCGATCCGCGCCGCCGGCCGCCTCGTCGCGCCGCGCCAGGGAGAAACCGCTGAGCAGCTCGAGGCGGTCCGCGTCGAGCAGCAGGCCCGCGCGCGTGCGCAGCCCCACGACGCGCTCGAGGGTGGGCTCATCCTGCAGATAGTTCCGCGC
>Ga0307504_10000302_pt1 | contig 10280 bp, 10 predicted proteins | sample 19_S_MG_FD_194516 | JGI IMG/M metagenome (GOLD analysis project Ga0307504, IMG submission 194516) | Soil microbial communities from Populus trichocarpa stands in riparian zone in the Pacific Northwest, United States - 19_S | ecosystem: Environmental > Terrestrial > Soil > Riparian zone > Trees... | reverse complement strand
CCTCCGATGTCTGCGCCTCGACCCGGCGGGAGACGGCGCGTAGGAGGTCGAGGTCGAGGCCGGAGTCGATCTCGTCGAGCACGGCGAAGCGGGGCCGCAGGGCGGCCAGCTGCACGGTCTCGCTGGCCTTCTTCTCGCCGCCGGAGAACTCCACGTTGATCGCCCGGTTGAGGAGCTTCTCGCTCAACCCCGCCTGCACTCGCATCGCCTCGGCCGCCACCAGTTCACGCACGTCGCCGGCGTCTCGCCCAGCCGCCGAGAACGACTCGCGCAGAGCCTCGACCAGGCTCACGCCCGGGACCTCGATCGGGTACTGCATGGCGAGGAAGAGCCCGGCCTGGGCCCGCCGCCACGTGGGCAGGTCGAGCAGCTCCACGCCGTCGATGGTGACGCTGCCACCTGTGACCTCGTAGCCGGGCCGGCCCATGAGGACGTGGGCCAGGGTGCTCTTGCCCGACCCGTTGGGCCCCATGACGGCGTGGACCTCGCCGCTGGAAACGCTGAGGTCGACGCCCCGCAGGATCTCCTTGCCGCCCACGGCCGCCCGCAGGCCCCTGATCTCGAGCACGCTCATCGCAACACCCTCCCGTCGACGGCGCCCCGGACCCGACCCCCGACCGTTGGTCGGCTCGCCGTCAGCGCGCTCACGCGCCCCTCACCAGAACGTCGTCGCCGGAGCGGACGACCTCGTAGACGGGCACCGGCTTGGTGGCCGGGAGGGACTGTGGTTCGCCCGACTTCAGCGAAAAGGTGCTGCCGTGCTTCCAGCACTCGATCTCGCAGTCGTCGACCAGCACCTCGCCGTCGGAGAGGGAGAAGTCGGCGTGGCTGCAGCGGTCGCCGATGGCGTAGAAGTCGTCGCCGATGCGCACGAGGGCGATGTGGTGGTCACCCACCTCGAAGCGGCGGGCCTCGCCGGGAGCCAGCTCGCCGGCCGCGCAGAGGCGCACTGGCGCGCTCACTTGCCGTGCCCGAGCTTGGCCGCCACCGCGGCACGCAGGAGCGGGCGCAGCGACGGGACCGGCGCATGGGCGTGGGCCACGACGTCGTCGAAGAAGCCCAGCACGATGAGGCGCTCGGCGACTTCGGGTGGCACGCCCCTGGCCTCGAGGTAGTAGCGCTGGTCCTCGTCGACCGGCCCCACCGCCGAGGCGTGCGTGCAGCGCACGTCGTTCTCCTCGATCTCCAGATTGGGCACGGAGTCGGCACGGGCGCCGCCGGCCAACACCAGGTTGCGGTTCGTCTGCTCGGCGTCGGTGCCGGCCGCGCCCTTGCGGACGCGGATGAGGCCGGAGTACACCGCGTGCGAATCGTCCTCCACGGCCCCCTTGAACAGCAGCCGGCTGGTGGTGCGGGGGGCGGCGTGGTCCTGCAGCGTGCGGAAGTCGTGCATCTGCTCGCCGTCACCGAAATAGGCGGCCAGCAGGTGGCTGGTTCCGCCCCTGCCGGCCAGCTGCGAGTCGGTGCGCACGCGGGCGTAGCTGCCACCCAGGGCCACGATGCTCGAGGTGAGGGTGGCGTCGGCACCCACCCGGCTGGCGTGGTAACCGATCTGCCAGGCCTCGTGCCCCAGCTGCTGGATGGCCAGGTAGCCGACGTGGGCATTGTCGCCGGCGTCGAGCTCCACCACAGGGGCGACCAGGGCGTTCACCCCGGGAGGCGAGCCGATGTGGTCGAGCACGGTGACCTGGGCCGACTCGCCGGCCCGCACGACCAACCGGGGGAACAGGGCCGAACCGGCGGCCTTCTCGTCGACCCAGTGGAGGACCAGGATCGGGTGGTCGACGACGACCCGGGCGGGCACCCGCACGACCACGCCGTCGTCGACGAAGGCGGTGGCCAGGTTGACGAAGGCGTCGACCGGCCCGGCCACCGAGCCCAGGAGGTCGGCGCCGTCGGCCATCTCGGAGAGCCGACCCACGGTGACGCCCTTCTCGGCCAGCCCGGGCTCGAGGCCCAGCGAGACGATGCGCCCGTTACGCACCACCACGATGCCGGAGTGCGGGCCCACCGCCTCGAGGAGCGGCACCACCTCGGGCGCCACGTCGCCGTGACCGTGGCCCGCCGTGGCGGTGGACGGCGGGGCGGCCGGCAGGGGGGCGTAGGCGTCGAGGTCGAGGGCGCTGATGCGGCTGTAGCGCCACACCTCCTCGGCCTCGGTGGGCAGGGAGCCGGCGGCGAAACGCTCGAAGGCTTCTACCCGCCGTGCCTGCAACCAGGCAGGCCCGGGCAGGGCGGCACAAGCGTCTGCGGTGAACGTGCTCAGCGGGGATTACCTCTCGCGAGAAAGGGGCCGGTCCGGCCCCCGTGGGGTCATCCTACAGCCGGGGCCGTTCACAACGTAAAACGGCCGGTGGCGCAAGCCGCGACCTTGCCACCCACCCGCACCGCGCCGTCCTCGGCGTGGACCTCGATACGGCACGGGCGACCGATCTCGGCCCCCTGGAGGATCGTGACGTCGACGTCGGTACCCCACTGCCGCCGGGCGAACGTCGCCACCGGCCCGGCCGCCGCGCCGGTGCCGGGGTCCTCGGCGACGCCCTCACCGGGCGCGAACACACGCACGTGCAGGGTGTGGTCGTCCAGCCTGCGGAGCACGGCCAGCGTGGTGGCGCCCGCCTTCCGGGTGAGGGCGGCCACCTGCGACAGGTCGGGATCGACGCCCTCGATCGGGGCCGTGGTCGCCACAAGCAAATGGCGCAACCCACCCGCCTCGGCGACGGCGGCGGCCTCGGCACCGGGGAGGCGCAGGGCGGCCAGAGCCGGGCCGGGATCATGGGAGGTGAGCACCGGGTCGGGCTGGGTCATCACCGCACCGGTCGCGTCAGCCTCCACCACCACGGTGGCGCCGGTCGTGGTCTGGGTCCACCGCCCGGGGCCCAACACCCAGGCGGTGCCGAGGGAGGGGTGGCCGGCGAAGGGCAGCTCGCCGCCGGGCGTGAAGATGCGCATCTCGTAGGTGGCGTCCCCGGTGACCACCGGAAAGGTGGTCTCGCTCAGGTTGACCTCGCGGGCGATGGCCTGCTGGACGGCGTCGGGACAGGGGTCCACCACCACGCACAGGGCGTTGCCGGCCAGGGGCCGGTCGGTGAACACGTCCACGACCCGGTACGCCAGCTCGATCGTCACTCCTCGTCCCCGGTCCCGATCGGCCGCCCCTCGGTGGTCGGTCCCGTCAGGCCACCCATCGGGCCGGTGCCGTCGTCATCGCCCGCCACGGCCGCTGCCCACGGGGACAGGGCCACGAGACCGGCCCCGGAGACGGCCACCAGGATGGCCGTCACGGCGGCACCGTCGGAGAGCCCGGACGCCAGGGGCACGACGCCGAAGGCGGCCAGGCCCACGCCGATCCAGGTCGTCCCCCGGCGCCGGCACCGGGCCCCGACAAAGGCGACGGCGGCACCGACGGCCAGGGCCACCAGCCCCTGAAGGGCACCAGCGCTGTCCCGTACGACGGCCAGTGCGCCCACCGCCAGCGAGAGGGCGGCCACGGCCAGGAACGGCGTGGCCATGCCCTCGAGGCCCTCGTCGTGGAGCCACGACCCGATCCCGAGGTACGCCACGCCGACCACCATCGACGCCGCCCCCGCCCCGGTGAGGATGCCGGCCAGGCTGGCGAACCCGCCGAACAGGGGCCGCTCGACACCGAGATTGCCGAGCGACAGGGCCACCACCCAGCCGGCCACCACGAGGACCGAGAGGTGGAAGGTGTGGCCCTTCCATGGGCCCACCGCGTACAGGCCCAGCACCAGGATGCCGGCCGACAGCGCCACCACGCGGAGGGAAGGGAGGCCGCCGCCGGCCGTGAGGAAGAACGCCAGCGCGGGTGCCGCCACCCCTGAGGCGGCCACACCCGCGACGGCCAGCGGCGACGGCGGGCGTCGCATGGCGGTCAGGCTGGCCGCCAGCAGCCCGCCGGTGAGGACGAGGGCCACGCCGCTCGACCCCGACGAGGCCCAGCGGTCACCACCGAGCGCCACCACGCCGACGGCAAGGACCGCGCCGCCCACGCCGGCGAGCGCCCGCCCGATCGACGGCGGTGGTCTGCGTACCGCCAGCGGGCCGAGGGTGGTCAGCCAGACGGACAGGTTGGCCGCTGCCCCACCGCCCGGGCCGCGGGAGGCGTGACTCAACGGCGCCGGAAGAACCGCTTCCAGCGCGGTTGATCGCTGCTGCGGCCGGCCCGCTCCCTCGCCACGTCGTCGAGGATCTCCGGGCCGACGGCGTTGATGATGTCCTCCGCCTGATCGAGGAGAGAGGCGGTGTCGGCGTCGAGCCTCGGCGGGTCCTCCGGCAGGCTCTTGCGGGCCAGGCTGCCCTGGGTCCAGCCGGCGTCGAAGGTGCGCTGCTCGAACTTGGGGCAGTCGTCCGGGCAGCGCCACGGCGCCTCCGGGGCGAGGTCGAGCCGGCACATGTGCACGGTCTCGCCGGCGCCGTACGTACGTGTCTCGTAATGCTTGCAGTTCACGCGCATCGGCACGCCGCCCATGGTAGGTGGCACCCGGCGCGTTTGGCGGTCCCAGGAGCTATCGTCACCCGGCGTGTTCGAGCGCTTCACCGACCGGGCCCGGAAGGTGCTCGTGCTCGCCCAGGAGGAGGCCCGCCTCCTCGGGCACGACTACATCGGCACCGAGCACATCCTCCTCGGGCTCATGCGCGAGGGCGAAGGCGTGGCGGCGAAGAGCCTGGAGTCGCTCGGCATCGGCCTTGGCGTCATTCGAGACAGGGTCCAGGAGCTGAGCGGGCCGATGAGCTCCCCGCCCAGCGGCTCACCGCCGTTCACGCCGCGGTCCAAAAAGGTCCTCGAACTGGCCCTGCGAGAGGCCCTCACCCTCGGCCACAACTACATCGGCACCGAACACATGCTGCTCGCCATCGTGCGCGAGGGCGATGGGGTGGGCGCCCAGGCGCTGGCGGCAGCGGGCGCCGAGTTGCCCAGCGTGCGCCAGCAGGTGCTCAGGCTGCTGTCGGGCCACACCGGCGGCGAAGCGAGGACACGACCGGCGCCGCCCCTCGAGCCCTACACCGAGCCCGGCTGCCAGCACTGCGGGGCCGCCATGCCGGCCAACGCCCGCAGCCGCCTGCTGCTCGTGCCGGACGACGAGGACGGCCCGCCGGTCGAGGCCACGGTGGTCTACTGCGGTGCCTGCGGGCGAGGCATCGGCGCCCACGTCGAGGCGGGCCCCCGACCGAGGCTGCCCGACCTGCCCGCCTGAGGCGGCGGCTCGCTGTTCTCGGTGCAGAAATCGACCGTAGAGGTCGATTTCTGCACTCAGAAACGGCTAGCCGACCGAGCCCTCCATCTGGAGCTCGATGAGGCGGCTCCACTCGACGGCGTACTCCATGGGCAGGGTCTTGGTGATGGGCTCGATGAAGCCGTTGACGATCATGCCCATGGCCTGCTCCTCGGAGAGGCCGCGGCTCATCAGGTAGAAGAGCTGCTCCTGGCCCACCCGCGAGACGGTGGCCTCGTGGCCGATGCGGGCGTCACGCTCCTCGATCTCCATGTACGGGTAGGTGTCGGAGCGGCTGTGCTCGTCGAGGATCAGGGCGTCGCAGCGCACGAAGCTCTTGGAGCCGGTGGCGCCCTTGTCGACATGGACCTTGCCGCGGTACGACGTGCGGCCGCCGTCCTTGCAGATCGACTTGGAGATGATGGTGGACGTGGTCTCCGGCGCGGCGTGCACCATCTGGGCCCCGGCGTCTTGGTGCTGGCCGGCGCCCGAGTAGGCCACCGAGAGCACCTCACCTGAGGCCTTGGGGCCCATGAGGTACACCGACGGGTACTTCATGGTGAGCTTGGAGCCGATGTTGCCGTCGATCCACTCGACCCTCGCCTCGGTCTCGGCCCGGGCCCGCTTGGTGACCAGGTTGTAGACGTTGGGCGACCAGTTCTGGATGGTGGTGTAGGTGATGCGCGACCCGGGCAGCGCCACCAGCTCGACCACGGCCGAGTGCAGGGAGTCGCCGCTGTACACGGGAGCCGAGCAACCCTCGATGTAGTGCACCTGGGCGCCCTCGTCGGCGATTATCAAGGTGCGCTCGAACTGGCCGGCATTCTCGGAGTTGATCCGGAAGTAGGCCTGCAGGGGCATCTCGCAGTTCACGCCCGGGGGCACGTAGATGAAACTTCCGCCAGACCACACGGCCGAGTTGAGGGCGGCGAACTTGTTGTCGCCGGGCGGGATGACCTTGCCGAAGAAGCGGCGGACGATCTCGGGGTGGTCCCGGATGGCCGTGTCCATGTCGGAGAACAGGATCCCCTGGGCCTCCAGGTCCTCCCGGTTCTTGTGGTAGACGACCTCGCTCTCGTACTGGGCGGTGACGCCGGCCAGGTACTTGCGCTCGGCCTCGGGGATCCCCAGCTTCTCGTAGGTGGCCTTCATCTGGTCGGGGAGGTCGTCCCAGTTGTCGACCTGCTCCCCTGACGGCTTCAGGTAGTAGTAGATGTCGTCGAAGTCGATGTCCGGCATGTTGACGGCGAACCACGGCTTCATGGGCATGCGCTCGAAGTGACGCAGGGACTTCAGGCGGAACTGCGTCATCCAGTCCGGCTCGCCCTTCCACCACGAGATCTCCCGTACGACGGCCTCGTTGACGCCCTTTTTGGGGGTGAAGGCGTAGTCGATGGCGTCGTCGTTCCAACCGAGCTTGTACTTGCCGAGATCGAGTTCGGTGATAGCCATGGGGGACCAGCTCCTCTGGGGTGGTGCGCGAGGGGGATTTCTCCTACGCTCATAGTAACAATCCCCGGGAGGTAGGTCATCCCGAGGAGAGATTCATCCGCAGGGGTAGGTGTGCCGAAGGAACAACGACGGAACAGGGAACACAGGCCACCGACCGCACGTTGGAACGGGACGACATGGACACCACCACGCAGATCATCGAGCAGTTGAGGGACACGGCCACCAACCAGGCGTACTTCAGCGCCTCCCGCGTGCAGAGCCATCTCTTCGATCTCTACGGCGTGGTCGGCGCCGACGGGGCCAAGCGCCTCGTCGAGACCTGGCTCACCCTCACCATCCAGCGTGACCTGTTCTCGGGTGCCGAGCTCCTCGAGATGCTCGACGATCTCGAGGGTCGCCTCACCTCCAGCACCTCCAGCATCTCCGGCTAGCCAGCCGCACGAGTCCGAGCTGGCCCGCGCCCGGGCGTTCTGGCGGCAAGATCGGACACCCCGGTGTCAGTTTCTGCCACCAGAAGGCGAGGCCCCGGGGTCAGCCGGGCTCTGGCCGGCCGGCGGCGAGCACGACCAGCTCGTCGAGGCCGCCCAGCATCTCTTCAGCCATGGTGCGGGCCACGTCCTCCTCGGTGCCGACGAACACCGCCACGCGGTCGCCGGTGGCCCGGCGCCGGGCCGCCTCCCGGCCCACGGCGGCGGCATCGGCGCCCAGCACCACGACCTTGCGCGGTGTCGCCGGTTCGGGCACGGGATGACAGGCTAGGCCCATGGCCGATCCCTCTCCCGCTGCTGCTCTCGCGCCCGCTGCGCCGGTGGCGCCCAGACGCCCCACAACCCTGACGGCCCACGGCGACGAACGCGTCGACGAGTGGTACTGGCTGCGCGACAAGGACGACCCCGCGGTCATCGCCCTCCTGGAGGCGGAGAACGAGCACACCGCTGCCGTCCTGGCGCCCACCGAGGGCCTCCAGAAGCGGATCTACGACGAGATCGTGGGCCGGATCCAGGAAACCGACCTGTCGGTGCCGGCCCGCAAGGGCGACTGGTGGTACCTGTCGCGCACCGTGGAGGGCCTCCAGTACGCGATCTGGTGCCGGCGCCGGGGCGGCCCCGACGGCCCTGAGGAGGTCATCCTCGACCAGAATGAGCTGGCCGGCGACGCCGGGTACTTCGCCGTGGCCAACACGGCCGTGAGCCCCGACACGGCACGCCTCGTCTACGGCACGGACGACAACGGCAGCGAGCGCTACACCCTCCACGTGCGCGACCTCACCACCGGCGAGGACCTGGCCGACGAAGTGCCCGGCACCTACTACGGCGTGTCGTGGGCGGCCGACAACGCGACCTTCTTCTACACGAGGGTGGACGACGCCATGCGGCCCTTCCAGTTGTGGCGCCACACCGTGGGCACAGCGGCAGGGGACGATGTCCTCGTCTTCCAGGAGGACGACGAGCGCTTCTTCGTGGGCGTCGGCATGACCAAGACCGAGCGCTACGTGGTGCTGTCCAGCGAGAGCAAGGTGACCAGCGAGTGCCACGTGCTGGCGGCCGACGACCCGCTCGGGGCGTTCCGCGTCGTCCAGCCCAGGGAGCAGGGCGTGGAGTACCACCTGGAGCACCACGGCGACCGCTTCCTCGTCGTCACGAACGCCGACGGCGCCGAGAACTTCAAGCTGGTGGAGGCGCCGGTCGACGACCCGGGGCGCGCCAATTGGACCGAGGTCGTCGCCCACCGGGACGACGTGAAGCTCGACGGCATCGACGTGTTCGCCGGCCACCTCGCCCTCTTCGAGCGCGCCGACGGCCTGCGCCGCGTCGCCGTGCGCCGGCTGAGCGACGGCGCGACGCACGTCATCGAGCAGAGCGAGGAGGTGTCCACCGTCTTCCCCGACGCCAACATGGAGTTCGACACCACCGTGTTGCGCTTCGGCTACACGTCGATGGTGACACCCCGATCCGTCTTCGACTACGACATGGAGGCCCGCACTCGGCAGCTTCTCAAGCAGCAGCCGGTGCTGGGCGGCTACGACCCCGGCGACTACGAGACGAGCCGCCTGTGGGCCACCGCCCCCGACGGCGAGCGGGTGCCGATGTCGCTGGTACACAAGCGCGGCCTGTCCCTCGATGGCGCCGCCCCCGCCCTCCTGTACGGCTACGGGTCCTACGAGATCAGCATCGACCCCACCTTCTCGCCACTGCGACTGAGCCTGCTCGACCGGGGCGTGGTGTTCGCCATCGCCCATGTACGGGGAGGCGGGGAGATGGGCCGGCGCTGGTACGAGGACGGCAAGATGCAGCACAAGAAGCACACCTTCGACGACTTCGTGGCCTGCGCCGAGCACCTGGTGGCGTCGGGGTACACGTCGCCGGAGCGGCTGGCCATGCGAGGCGGCAGCGCCGGCGGCCTGCTGATGGGGGCGGTGCTCAACCTGCGCCCCGACCTGTTCCGCGCCGTGGTGGCCGACGTTCCCTTCGTGGACGTGCTCACCACCATCCTCGACGAGACCCTTCCGCTCACGGTCACGGAGTGGGAGGAGTGGGGCAACCCGAAGGCGGACCCTGACGTCTACGCCTACGTCAAGTCCTACTCGCCGTACGACAACGTGGCCGCCGTCGACCATCCGGCGGTATTGGCCATCGGCGGGCTCAACGACCCGCGGGTGAGTTACTGGGAGCCGGCCAAGTGGGTGCAGCGACTCCGCGACCGGGGCACGGGCGCCAGCCCGGTGCTGCTCAAGACGGAGATGGGCGCCGGCCACGGCGGGCCGTCCGGAAGGTACGACTCCTGGCGTGAGGAGGCCCTCGTCTACGCCTTCCTGCTCGGCGCCCTGGAAGGACCTGGGGAGTCGATGATCTGGTAGCGCCGTGGCGCGTCCGTCGACCGCTGGCGCGCCCGGGCGCAGACCCTCAAGAACCCGGGTGGAAGGGTCGAGAACGGACCATGCGGACCCTGCCGGACTCCGGGGATGCGAGTACCCCGGGGGCCCGGCCGTCGAAGAACACAGCGGCCCTGGGTCCGGGCCGAACCACCGCGTTGTCGTGGTTGGCGATCGCCTACGTCGTCGCCGTCGGGCTCTGGGTCCTCATCCATCCCGGGGGGCCCGACCAACGGGAGGTGTTGAGCGACCTGGCGCCGCTGCCCCTCGGCCTCGCCGCCTGGGTGACGGCATGGCGGGTGGGCGGCCGGGCCGACGTGGACCCCGCTTCCCGGCGGGCGTGGCGGCGCATCGGGGCCTCGTTCCTGCTGTGGTGGATGGGCGATCTGCTGTGGTTCACCCAGGAGGTGGTGCTGCACCGGGCGCCGTTCGCGTCCCCGGCCGACGTCGGCTACCTGCTCTTCTACCCGGTGCCCGCCTGGGGCCTTCTCTCGCTTCCCGGCGCCCGGCGCCGCAGGTCCGACTGGATCAAGGTGGCATTGGACGCGGTCACCGTCTTCCTCGCCGCCGCCATGGTCGTCTGGTACCTGGTGGTGGGCCCCAGCATGCGCTCGGGACAGGGGGCCCTGGTCGGGCTCTTGAACGTGGCCTACCCGGTGGGCGACCTCGTGTTGCTCTTCGGCGTCACTGTCGTGCTGCTCGGCCGCCAGGGCCGGGATCGG
>Ga0307504_10000301_pt1 | contig 10283 bp, 9 predicted proteins | sample 19_S_MG_FD_194516 | JGI IMG/M metagenome (GOLD analysis project Ga0307504, IMG submission 194516) | Soil microbial communities from Populus trichocarpa stands in riparian zone in the Pacific Northwest, United States - 19_S | ecosystem: Environmental > Terrestrial > Soil > Riparian zone > Trees... | reverse complement strand
ACGGCGGCCAGCGAGCCGGGCCGGGCCGCCCGCCAGCGCGCGGTCAGCCGGGATGGGTGCAGCTGGTCGAGCCCGAGAAGGCCGACGAGCGGGATGCTGTCGGGCAGCGACGCCGACCCGTCGCCGGCCTCGGGGTCGTCGAGGGCGGCCAGCGCACGGGCGCACCGGCGAGCCCCGGCCTCCCCCACGCCGGCCAGCAGGACGTCGACGCAGGAGCCGGTGGCCGGCTCGGTGACGCGGGCCACGCCGTCCGGTCCGGCCAACTCCACCACCGTGGTGCAGGCCGACGGCAGGCGGTCGGCCGTGCCGGCCACCACGATGGCGCCGGCGCCGCCGGACGACAGCAGGTCGCGTACCGGCGCCACGCGGCCCTCGGTGAACCCGTTCCCGTCGACCACAAGGAGGAGGTGCGGGTGCTCGCCCTGCGCGCGGGCGGCGGCCAGGGAGTCGGCCAGGGAGTCGGCCGCCTCCCTGCCGGCGCTGCACGAGCCGGCGGCGTGGGGAAGCCACTTGGCCCAGTCCCAGCCGGCGACCGCCTGTTCGTCCGCCAGGATGGCCACCCTCAGGTCGGCTGGCCCGTGATGGACGGCGGCCTGGCACACCAGGCTGCGCAGGAGGGCCACGGCGGCCGGGCGGGGACCCACCACGCCGAGCACCCGACCGGGCCCGAGGTCGACTCCGACCGGCGAGCGCGCCAGGGTCGCACCGGCCAGGGTGGCATCGACCTCGGGGAGGCGCGTGCCGTGGACCTCGGACAGGGGTGGCGACCACGCCGTGTCGGCCGCGCCGAGGCGGAGCAGGAAGGCGTCGGCCGCGCCGGCCCGGCGCTCCCACAGGCGGATGCTGGGAGCCTCGGCCCGGTACAACGTCTCGGCGGGGTCGGGCAGCAAGACGGCCCGACGCCGACCCTCCGTCGCCCTCGCCGCCTCCAGGTCCGACCTGAACGCAGCCAGTGCGGTGGCCACCAGCTGGGCGTTGCGCCGGCGCTCACGGGCGACCCGCCGCCGGTCCTCCTCCCAGGTGCCCACTGCCATCACCGGGCTGAACAGGGCGAAGGCGGCCATGATCGGTTCGAACACCACGGCCGTCACGGCGCCGATCAACAGTGGCGCGAGGAACATGGCCCAGCTGAAACGGGCCCTGGGTGCGGGATCGGCCGGCGCCACCGGCACGGCGAGGGGCGACGGGCCGGCGGGCACCAGGCGCCGCGGGGGGCGGTTGAACGGTGCCGTGCCCGACCGTGCCCCGGGCGGGCCCAGGGCGGCGCGGTCGGTGGCGGCAGGGACGGGCGCCAGGCGAAACTGCACGGCACCCATCTGGAGAAGTGACTCCGCGGGAACGGGCTCCACGGCCCGCACGAACCGGCCGTCGACCCACGTGCCGTTCGAGGAACCGAGGTCCTCGACGCTGCACGTGCCGCCGGCGCTCACATGGAGGAGGGCGTGGTGGACCGACACGGTGGGGGCGTCGACGCCGATGTCGTTGCCCGCCTCGCCGGCCCGGCCGACGACCACCACACCCGGCGCCAACGGGAACCGGCCGCCGGCGACCAGGCCGCCCACCACACGCAACTCGCTGACCGGGGTGACAGCCGCCGGGATGGCGCCGGACGGCCCAGCGGCGAATCGGACCAGGGCACCCTGGCGGAGCCCGCAGGCGGCGACGGCGTCGGCGTCGGCCAGGAAGCGCCCCTCCACCACGAGGCCGGTGCCGGCGGCGACCGGGCCGCCGGCCAGCGCCTCGGCCAGCTGGCCGACGGTGGCGCCCGGGGCGGCCGACACCTCGACGTCGATCTCGGCGCCACCCACCTGGAGGACCAGCCGCATCATCGGTTGCCTCGCGGCCGGCGCCGGGCCCCCGTCACCGCCGCCGCCCGGAGGACCGGGGACCGGCCTCCCGCGAGGGGGGTCACGTGGACGGCGGCGGTGGCCAGGGTCGGTGGCATCGGCTGAGACGGGCGGCCGGGGGGATGGGCGCTAGGACGTGGCCGTCTGGATGGCCTGGCGCCGGTTGCGCACCACCATGGCGTTCTCGTTGAGGGCCTCCTGGAGCCGGCCGAGGGCCGACACGAACGTGCCGTTCCACTCGCTGCGGAAACGCTCGGCGGCCGGCCCGGTCCAGGTGGTGTTTCCCACCACCGAGGAGATCCGTCGCTGGAGTTCGCCCACCGTCTGCGAATCAGTCGTGAACTGCTGCTCGAGGCCCTGCATCTGCTCCAGGCTGGCACCGACCATGTTGGACATGTCATCTCCTTGTCTTTGAGACCGTTCGGTGTCTTCTAGCACGGTCACACACGAAAGACAATGAAAATCTTCTCCCGCCAGCAGTTTCGTCACCCGGTCCGTGTTGGCATCGTAGGCACTGAAACATAATGACGATGCTCTATTGACATTGGGGCACACCAATAACTAAGAAGAGGCCATGGCAAGGAAGTGGGACGACCGGGAGACGGCCGTTTTGTACGATGACGCGGATGGCTGAGACCGCTCTCAGCACGCCGGGGGCGAGGCCGCGGGGCGCGGCTGACTCCAACGGCGCCCGACCCCTCCGCCGGCGTCGCACCCTGCCCGGTGGTCGGGCCGTCGTCGGTGGCTTCCTGGTCGCGCTGGCTGCCGTCGGCGTCTTCGCCGGGTACACCAGCGCCACCGCCGACGCCCGCCGGCCCTACCTCGTCGCCCGCCAGGACCTGGCGCTCGGCCACCGCATCACCAGGGCCGACCTCGCCACGCTCCCCATGGATCTGCCGTCGATCCTGCGGGCCAAGGTCTACCGCGATCCCTCACAGTTGCTCGGCGCGCTCGTGATCGGCCCGGTCTCCAGGGGCGAACTCGTGCAGTCCAGCAACGTGTTGTCCAAGGACCAGAGCCCGCTCGACCGCCAGATCTCGTTCCCCATCGACTCCGCTCGCGCCGTCAGCGGCCAGCTGCGCCGGGGGGAGTTGGTCGACGTACTGGTCACCTACGGCACCGGGGCCGACGGTTACACCGCCGCCGTCGTCCAGGGCGCCCGTGTGGCCGACAGGTCCGTCACCCGTGGCTCGCTGTCCGACCGGGGCAGCGAGGTGATCACCCTCGCCGTGGCGTCGGCCGCCGACACCCTCGCCGTGGCCCACGCGGTGAGCGCCGGCACCGTCATCCTGGTGCGGGCCGGGGCGCCCGGCGTCGAAGCGGCCGGTCAACCCACCGCTCCTCCCACCTACCAACCGATCCCCGCCCAGGCCGTCGCCAAGGCAGCCGGCTAGGCATGGGCGCCGAGCGCTACGTGGTCCTGGGCCTGGCCCAGGCCCGGTCCGGTTGGTTCAAGTCGATGGCGCAGTGGGCCAACTCGGGCACGATTTCGGCTGAGTTCGTGAAATGCGTCTCGGGGGAGGAGATGCGGGCCCGGCTGGCGTCGGGGCGCCCCTTCTCGGCCTTGCTGGTCGACGCCGCCCTCCCCGCCCTCGACCGCGACCTCGTCGACGCGGCGCGGGCCGTCGGGTGCGTCACCATCGCCGTCGACGACCGCCGGGGCACCGGCGACTGGGACGCCCTGGGCGTGGCCGGCGTCCTCCCCGACTTCTTCGACCCCAAGGCGCTGCTCGACCTGCTCGGCACGCACGCCTCGATGATCGGCCGCGGCGACACCCTGCCGGGCGACTCGGCGCCCGAGAGCGACCCGGGCCCGCGGGGCAGGGTGGCCGCCGTGTGCGGACCGGGCGGCACGGGCGTGTCCACGGCCGCCGTCGCACTCGCCCAGGGCCTGGCCGACGAGGCGCGCCACCGCCGCTCCGTCCTGCTGGCCGACCTGTCCCTCCACGCCGAGCAGGCCATGCTCCACGACGCACGGGACGTGGTGCCCGGCGTGCAGGAGCTGGTGGAGGCGCACCGCTCCCGCCGGGTGCCGCCCGAGGAGGTCCGCACCCTCACGTTCGACGTCCACGAGCGCGGCTACCACCTGCTCCTCGGCCTCCGCCAGGCCCGGGCCTGGACCACCATCCGGCCCCGTGCCTTCGAGGCCGCCTTCGCCTCGCTGCGCGGCGCCTACCGGGTGACGGTGTGTGACATCGACGCCGACCTCGAGGGTGAGGAGGAGGGCGGTTCGATCGAGGTCGAGGAGCGCAACGTCATGAGCCGCACCGCCGCCCTGGCGGCCGACGTGGTGTTCGCGGTCGGGCTGGCCGGAATGAAGGGACTCCACTCCCTGGTGCGCGTGCTCAACGAGCTGCGCGCCGTCGGCGTGGCGGCGGACCGCGTCGTGCCGGTGGTGAACCGGGCGCCCAAGGGCGGCCGGGCCCGATCGGAGATCACGTCCGCGCTGGCCGACCTCACCAGGGCGGGTGGCGGCTCGTTCTCCCCCCCGGTGTTCCTGCCCGAGCGGCGGGTCGAGGAGCCGCTGCTCGACGGCGTCCGGCTGTCGGCCACTCTTTCGTCACCGTTGCGGGGCGCCTTCGCCGCCATCGTCGACCACGGGGCGCCTGCGCCGGCACCATCCCCCGGCAAGCCGCAGCTCGTGCGACCCGGCTCGCTCGGGTCATGGTCCGGCGAGGACACCGAGGAAGCGGCCCTCGGCTGAACGGCGAAGTATCCCCTGCGGCGGCCCGGTTCGGTGCGACGATGGTCCGATGTGCCCGACGACTCCGCTGTATCCCACCGTCCGGACGGGCCCTGAAGCACCATGACGGCGGGCCGCGCCAGCGGCGTGCTCATAGTGGTGATCGGCCTGCTCCTGCTGGGGGGCCTCGCCGGGATCGCCGTCCACGACGGCGGGGGCGAGGGCAACGGGTCGTCGGCCGTCGCCACGACCACCTCCACCGCCCCCTCCGGCGGGTCGTCGTCTTCCACCTCCTCGTCCTCCGCCGTCGCCACCCCGACCACGGGCGCGGGGACGACCGGCGCCACTTCGGCCACCACCCGCGCCGGAGCGGGAGCGGCCTCCACCACGACGACCATGCTCTCGGGGTCGGCGCCGGGGTACACGGTCACGGGCGGCAAGCCGCTGGCGTTCACCGGCGCTCAGTCGAACCTGGGCCTCGGTCTGGCCCTACTGGCGCTGGCCGTCGTCGCCGGGAGGCTGGCCCGGCCGTCCCAGGCCGGCTGACGACAGCGGCCTCGGCGAGGCCGTGAGGATCACCGAGGTGGAGCTGCGGCGGGTGCGGCTGCCGTTCCGCGTCCCCATCCGCTCCTCCCTGGGAACGTCCCGGTGGCGGGACGTGCTGCTGGTGCGGGTCGGCACACCCGGCGGCGACGGGTGGGGCGAGTGCGCCGCCCTGGCCGAGCCCACCTACTCGGCCGAGTACGTGGAAGGCGCTGCCGGCGTCCTCCGGCACCACCTGGTGCCCCTGCTCATGGCGACCACCGGAGGCGACGTGGACGCGGCTTCCGTGGGGCCGGCCCTGGCCGGCGTCCGGGGCCATCCGATGGCCAAGGCGGCCCTGGAGACGGCCGTGCTCGACGCCGAGCTGCGGGCCGCCGGGGTGTCCCTCGCCCGGTACCTGGGCGCCACCCGGACGGTGGTGGAGGCGGGCGTGGCGGTGGGCATGAGCTCGTCGGTCGGCGCCCTTCTCGACGAGGTGGCGGCCGCCGTCGACGAGGGCTTCCGGCGGGTGAAGCTCAAGGTCGCGCCGGGCTGGGATGTGGAGCCGGTGCGGGCGGTGCGGGAGCGCTTCGGCGACGATCTCCTGGTCCAGGCCGACGCCAACGGGGCCTACCGGCTGTCCGATGCCACCCACCTGGCCGCTCTCGACCCGTTCGGGCTGGTACTCATCGAGCAGCCGCTCGAGCCCGATGACCTGGTCGGCTCGGCCGAGTTGGCCCGCCGCATCCGCACGCCGGTATGCCTGGACGAGTCGATCACGTCGGCCGAGGTGGCGGCCCGAGCCATCGCCATGGGCGCGGTGGCGGTGGTCAACGTGAAGCCGGGCCGGGTGGGGGGCTTCCTGGAGGCCCGCCGCGTCCACGACACCTGCGTGGCCGCCGGCGTGGCCGCGTGGTGCGGCGGAATGTTCGAGACGGGGCTGGCCCGCTCGGCCAACCTGGCGCTGGCCGCCTTGCCCGGCTTCAGCCTGCCGGGCGACCTGTCGCCCCCGTCGCGCTACCTGGCGGGCGATCTGGTCGCGCCCCTGGTCGCGACGGACGGGAGCCTGGCCGTTCCCGACCGCCCGGGCGTCGGGCCCGACCTCCGGCCCGACGCCCTGCGGGAACACACCACCGGGTCCGAACGGGTGCCCCTCGGGTAGGCGCGTGCCATAGCAGGAGAAAACCTATGTACCTAGTTGTCAACTTAACGCCCGGACGGTACACTGCAGGTGACATCCGCAGTTCCCTGTCCCTTGAGAGCAACCAGTTGAGGAGGACCCCACCATGTTGATGCGGTTCGATCCCTTCCGCGAGCTCGACCGGCTGGCCCAGCAGACCACCTGGCCCACCGGGAACGGCCAGAGCAGGACGGCCGTCATGCCGCTCGACGCCTACCGGCGGGGCGACCGGTTCCACATCCACTTCGACCTGCCTGGCGTCGACCCGTCCACCGTCGACCTCACCGTGGAGAAGAACGTCCTCCAGGTGCAGGCGGAGCGCACCTGGCCCCGCCAGGAGGGCGACGAGGTGGTGGTAGCCGAGCGCCCACAGGGCTCGTTCACCCGCCAGCTGTTCCTGGGCGAGGGCCTCGACCCCGAGCGCATCGAGGCCAGCTACGACCAGGGTGTGCTCAGCGTCACCATCCCGGTGGCCGAGCAGGCCAAGCCCCGCAGGGTCGAGATCAACGCCGGCGGCGGCTCGCCCACCACCATCGACGCCAACTCCTCGGCCGCGTGAGCGGTCCCGCCTCCGGCGGGGCGGGCCCCCCCACCCCCCCTCCCGCCCCGCCGGGCAGGCGAACCCTCCGGCCGGGTCGGCGATGGCGTGCCCGGCGACCGTTCTGGTCCCGAAAGCGCGGTCGTCAGGGACGCGTTTTCGGGACCAGAACGCTGCCGGGCGGGACCCTCCGGCCGGCCGGCCGGGCCGGCGACCCCTAATCAAGCTCCAGTCTGTAGACGTTGGTGTCGCGCCGCTCGAACCCGAGCTTGGCGTAGAGCCGGTTGGCCGCCTCCCGGCTCGGCCGGGACGTGAGGTCCACCGTGCGGGCACCCGCCTCCGCGGCCAGCCGCCGGGCATGCTCGATGAGGCCTGCGCCGATGCCCTGGCGCCGGGCCCCCTCGTCCACCACCACGTCCTCGATCAACGCCCGCACGCCGGTGGGGACGTGGAACACCACGAGAGTGAGCGACCCGGCGATGTGGCCGCCGTCGTCGATGGCCAGCAGCAGCCGTGTGCCCGGAGCGTCGACCATGTCCTTGAGGTCGCCGATGGTGGGTGGGGCCGACGTGCGCGACAGCTGGTTCACCAGTCGGGTGAAGGCGGCGACCAGGTCGGGGCTGACGTGGTCGGCCTCGACGACCCTCATTCCGGGTCGGGGACGGGTTGGGGCGGCGGCGGGCCCACGTAGCGGGCGCTGGGCCTCACGATGCGGTTGTCGGCCGCCTGCTCGAGCATGTTGGCGCACCAGCCGATGACCCGGCTGGAGGCGAAGGTGGGCGTGAACAGCTCGCGGGGAAGGCCGCACCGGCTCATCACCACGCCGGCGTAGAACTCGACGTTGGCGTAGAGGTTGCGGCCGGGCTTCAACTCCGCCAGCACGTCGACCACGGTGCACTCCACCTGGGTGGCGAACGCCGCCATGTCGCCGCCGAGGCGTTCGGCCACACCCCGCAACATGAGCGAGCGGGGATCGTCGGTCTTGTAGACGCGGTGGCCGAAGCCCATGATCCGCTCGCCCTTGTCGACCGCGTCGCGGATCCACGCCTCCGCCTTCTCAGGCGAACCGATGGCGTCGAGCATGTCGAGGGCCCGGGATGGGGCCCCGCCGTGCAGCGGGCCGGACAGCGAGCCGAGGGCGGCCACCACCGCCGAGCCGAAGTCGGCGCCGGTGGACGTGACCACGCGGGCGGTGAAGGTCGAGGCGTTGAAGCCGTGGTCGATCGTGGAGATCTGGTACTGCTCCACCGCCCGGGCGTACTCCGGGTCGGGAACCTCGCCGGTGAGCAGGTAGAGGTAGTTGGCCGAGTAGCCGAGGTCCTCACGCGGCTCCAGCGGCGCGAGGTCGATGCGCAGCCGGTGCAGGGCCATGATGAGCGTGGGGGTGACGGCGCACAGGCGCAGGGCGTCGGCCCGGCGGGTGCCGGGGTCCACGTCCATGCTCGGGCGCAGGCCGCAGGCCTGGGCGACGGCCGACATGGCCGTGCGCAGGGCGTCGAGGGGGCCAGGGTGGTCGCCCGACTTGGCGATGGCGGGCAGCATCGGCTTCACCGCTTCGGGGATGCGGGCCAGCGGCCGCACCTCGTCGAGGAATGCGGCCCGCTGGGCGGCGGTGGGAAGCTCTCCGGAGAACAGCAGGTACCACACGTCCTCGAGCGAGCGCTTCTGGGCAAGCTCGACGGCGTTGTAGTGGCGGTAGTGGTAGAAGCCCTCCTGGCCCCGCACGTCGCCCACCGCGGTCTCGGCCACCACGACGCCTTCGAGGCCCTTGGGGGCGTCGACCAGGCTGGGGTGGGCCATGGGGGTGATCTGGGCGATGCCCACCAGGTCCCGCATGCTCACCACGCCGACCAACTCGCCACCGTCGACCACCGGGATGTGGCGGTACCCCCGCTCGGACAGCGTGTTCCACGCGTCGACCACCTCGACGTCGGGGGTGATGGTGTAGGGGTCGGCCGTCATCCAGTCGGCGACTCTTGCCGAGCCGTCGGCGCTCTTGGCCGCCATGTGCACGAGGTCGCGCTCGGTGAGGATGCCGATGGGCTGGCCGTCCACCACGACGACGACGGAGCCGACCTTGTGCTCGTCCATCCGGGCCGCTGCATCCGACAGGAGCTCAGTGGGCTCGGCCGTCACCACGGGGCTGCTCATGATGTCGGCGACCGCACGCGTTGCCAATGTCGCCTCCGGGGGGTGGGGTCGGTTCCGGTCGGCTGGAGTGTACTGGGGGCATGCGACTGCACGATCTGCACGTGGTGGTCACCGGCGCGTCGTCCGGCATCGGCCGCGCCACCGCGGTGATGCTCGCCGCCAAGGGCGCCCGGGTGACGGCCGTGGCCCGCAGCCGCGAGCCCCTGGATGACCTGGCCCGCGGCCACGCCGGGATCACGCCGGTGGTGGCTGACCTCGCAGTGGCGGGGGACCGTGCCGCCGTGGTGGAGGGCGCTGGGCCGGTGGACGTGCTGGTGAACAACGCCGGTATCGGCTGGATCGGCTCGGTGGTCGACATGCCGGTCGAGCAGGTGGAGAAGCTGTTCTCCATCAACGTGGTGGCCCTGATCGACCTCACCCGGCTCGTCCTGCCCGGGATGCTCGACCGCCGCCGGGGACACATCGTGAACGTGGCCTCGGTGGCGTCGTGGGTTTCCATCCCGCCCCTCACCGTGTACTCGGCCACCAAGTTCGCCGTCCAGGGGTTCAGCGACGGGCTGCGGCGGGAGGTGGCGGGCCGGGGGGTGAAGGTGACGACGATCAACCCCGGACCGGTGGCCACCCGCTTCGGCGCCCGGGCCATGTTCGATGACCCCCTCACCGAACGGATGTCCGCGGACACGATGCCGGGTGTGCCCGCCTCGGTCTGTGCCCGGGCCGTGGCCCGCGCCGTCCGCATGGGCGGCTGCCCCGGCTATGCCACCATCGCTGTCCCTCGCCTCATCGGCGTGGCCCGCCTCTCGTCCCTGCCGGGCGCCCGGTTCGTGGTCGACGCCGTTGCCCTCGGCACCCGCGGCGTCCGCGCCTCATCAGCGCGCGCCACCGACCCCGGTCCCGAGTAAATAAGGTCCGGAATCCGGACCTTATTTACTCGAAAGCGGGATTTTTGGCTGGCAGGTCGGGCACCACCACACGTCGCGCGGAGGGTCGCCGAGGCGGGCGGTGCTGATGGTCGTGCGGCAGCGGTGGCAGAGGCGGCCGGCCCTGCGGTAGACCCAAGGCCCGGACGGGCCGCCCGCAGGGGCGAAGCGGCGGTCGAAGCCCTGGGCGGGGGCCAGGTTGGCCCGCATGAGGCGCGACGCCCGCTCGACCAGGGCGGCGAGGGCGTCGTCGTCGAGGGCCGACCGGGGCGTCCCGGGATGCAGACCGGCGAGGAACAGGGACTCGCAGCGGTAAATGTTGCCGATGCCGGACACCACCCGCTGGTCGAGCAGGACCCCGCCGATGGGACACTCCGGCGGCTGCTGGTGCGCCCGCCTGAGGACGTCCTCGATGTCGAACGGGTCCACCAGGACGTCAGGC
>Ga0307504_10000300_pt1 | contig 10319 bp, 12 predicted proteins | sample 19_S_MG_FD_194516 | JGI IMG/M metagenome (GOLD analysis project Ga0307504, IMG submission 194516) | Soil microbial communities from Populus trichocarpa stands in riparian zone in the Pacific Northwest, United States - 19_S | ecosystem: Environmental > Terrestrial > Soil > Riparian zone > Trees... | reverse complement strand
CCCCAACGGAGGCCACATCGAACTCGTGCCACATAGTTCGGTGACCCACGCCATCGACACCCTGCGGGCCGGCGAGGTCGACGGCGCGGTGGTTCCGCTGGAGAATTCCATCGAGGGTGCGGTGCCCGCCACTCTTGACGAACTGGCCGGTGGGACGCCCCTGATCATCGCCGCCGAGACGTACCTACCCGTTGTCTTCGAGTTGCTGGCACGGCACGATACCGACCTTGGCGCCGTCAAGACCATCGCCACTCACCCGCACGCCGAGGCGCAGGTTCGTCGATTCCTGATGTCCCAACTGCCGGACGCGCACCTCACCATGGTCGGCTCGACCGCTGCCGGTGCCCGGTCGGTGGCGCAGGGCGAGTTCGACGCGGCAGTCGCACCCGGGGCCGCCGGTGAACTTTATGGCTTGACGAGCCTCGCTCACGATATCGCCGATAACCAGGGCGCGATCACGCGCTTCGTCTTGTTGACCCGGCCGAGCCCTGCTCCGCCACCGACCGGCAATGACCGGACGACGCTGGTGACCTACCTCAAGCAGGATCACGCCGGTGCCCTGCTCGAGATCCTCACCGAGTTCGGGACTCGTGGGATCAACCTCACCCGAATCGAATCCCGGCCATCCAAAGGACGGTTCGGCCGATACTGTTTTTCGATCGACTGCGAGGGCCATATCCTCCAGCCGCGGATCGGAGACGCGCTCGGCGCCCTGCATCGAGTCTGCGCCGACGTCCGTTATCTCGGTTCGTACCAGAGAAAGGACGGCCTGCAGAGCCCGGTGCTCGTGGGACGCTCCGACCCGGATTTTGAAGAGGCGGCCGAATGGCTGGCCAGAATCCGGCTGACGGGCACTTCGTGACGCTTGGCTGACCGCCCGTCTGACCTTGCCGGACTTTGCCTGGCCGGCCGTTCGACCGTTGCCGGACCGGCGTCTCAGACAGGAGGCTGGGGTATCAGAGGTAGAGCCCGGTGTTCTCCTCGATGCGCCGGGCCGCTACCGCGTGGATGTCGCGTTCGCGCAGCAGCAGGTAATCCTCGCCGCTGATCTCCACCTCGTGCCGATCGTCGGGTGAGAACAGCACCCGATCACCGAGCTGGACCGATCGCACATGGTTGCCTATCCCGAGCACCTCGGCCCAGACCAGTCGCTTGGACACCTGGGCAGTGGCCGGGATCAAAATGCCGCCCGACGAGCGACGCTCGCCCTCCTCTGGTGAGATCCTCACCAGCACCCGGTCGTGCAGCATCTTGATCGGCAGGCGGTCAGTCGTCACCACAACACAGAGCCTAGGTGGTCGCGGTCGGAAGTTCTTCGGGGGCTTCCGGAGTTCAGCCGGGCGCCTCGCCCGGCGGGTGAACGGACATCGCCGCCGGGTCGACCACGAGCTGCGGCTATTTGGCCAGCACAGCCCATAAACCGACAATGACGGACGCACACACCGCGAGCAGGCAGACCGCCGCCACGGCTCGATGTCCGGTCGCCGACCGGCCCGCGGCCGCCGCGGTGTCGGCTCGCGACAGCGACCGAACCGCGTAGGAGAACAAGACTGTGATCCCGACTCCGCCGGCAAGGGCGGCGAGGAAGACGTTGCGCAGGGCCACAACATCGATGTACCTACTCATTGGCGGTCGCTCCCCGGCTTGTCGCTCCCCGGCTTGTCGCTCCCCGGCTTGTCCCTCCCCGGCCTGCCGAGCCTTGTCCGGCGCGTGCGGTCCGCGCGTGTTCGTCCGTGCCCGGCACCATCAACCCGCCTTCTGCTCGAACACCGGGCGTTCGGATTCAGCCGCCGCGCGTCCGGTGTGATCACCGATGTCATTGACGTTGCCCGCGTTCACCGGATTGCGGCGAGACCACCACCACACACCGCCGAGTGCGAGCAGGGCGACGGCGGCGACGACCACTATCCGGGTCAGGCCACCGCCGTCGATGACGAGTCCGATGCCGGCCGCGACCAGCGCGGCGGCGGGAAGCGTCAGGATCCAGGCGATCACCATCGACAGCGCGACGCCCCACCGCACGTGTGCCGACTTCTTGCCGATCCCGCTACCGATCACCGAACCGGACGTGATGTGCGTAGTGGACAATGGAAGGCCGCCCTGGGTCGCACTTAACAGCACCGCGGCCGCCGATGTCTGCGCCGCGAAACCCTGCGTCGGTTCGATGTGCGTGAGACGATGCCCCATGGTTCGGACGACTCGCCAGCCGCCGAGGTAGGTGCCGGTCGCGATAGCCAGAGCGCACGCGACGATGACCCAGGCGGGTGGGTCGGCTCTCGGGCCGATCCTGCCGTCGGCGATCAGAGCCAGCGTGATGACTCCCATGGTCTTCTGAGCATCATTGGTGCCGTGCGCCAGTGACACCAGCGAGGCCGACGCGAGCTGTCCGTGACGGAAGTGTCGCTGAGTCCGCCTTTGATCGCCAGTGCCTACCACTCGATAGGAAAGGCGGGTGGCAAGGCCCGCGACCAGACCGGCGAGGATCGGCGACAACACCGCTGGGACCAGGACCTTGGCGACGATGGACCCGCCGTGTACAGCCGAGGTGCCAGCGGCAACGAGCGTCGCTCCGATCACCCCGCCGATCAGTGCGTGCGAGGAGGAGGACGGCAGCCCGAAGCACCAGGTGGCCACATTCCAGGTGATCGCCCCGAGTAGCCCCGCGAAGACGATGGGAAGCGTCACCGCGGTGGCGGAGACGATGCCGCCCGCGATAGTCGCCGCAACCTTTATGGACAGGAACGCCCCGGCCAGATTGAGCACGGCGGAAAGGGCGACGGCGGTCTTTGGCTTGAGCGCCCCGGTTGCGATCGACGTGGCCATTGCGTTGGCGGTGTCGTGGAAACCATTGGTGAAGTCGAAGGTGAGCGCGGTAATCACGACGATGAACAGCAGGGCGGCATCGTGCACGGCGTGAACGATTCACGACGATCATTGACTTGGCAACCCCTCACCGGCTTTTAACATTGTCCGGGTAATTGGGCGAACCTCACGCGGCGCCGGACGTCCGATTACCGGCAGTAGGCTCGTTGATCGTGATCGACCTGCGAACCCTTCGTGAGCATCCCGAACTCGTCCGAGCGTCCCAACGAGCCAGGGGAGCCGACGAGGCGAGCGTCGATACCCTGATCGCGGCGGATTCGGCCCGTCGCGCCGCCGTGTCGCGGGCCGATGCGTTACGCGCGGAACACAAGGAGATCAGCCGGTCGGTGAAATCCGCGACGCCCGCCGCCCGACCCACCGCCCTGGAGAAGGCACGAGCGCTCGCGGCTGAGGTCAAGATGGCCGAGGCGGTTCAGAGCCAGGCGGAGGAGGCGCTACGCATCGCCCACCTGGCGATTCCCAACGTCGCCTCACCCGATACCCCACCAGGCGGCGAGGACGACTTTGTGGTGCTCGCGGAGGTGGGCACCAAGCCCACCCCACAAGACCCGAAGGATCACCTCGAGATAGGCAACGGCCTCAAAGCCATCGACACCGACCGCGGCGCCAAGGTCTCCGGCGCCCGGTTCTACTTCCTGACCGGGATCGGCGCTCAGTTGGAATTGGCGCTGATCAACCTGGCCATGGCCAAGGCGGATGAGCTGGGTTTCACCCCGGTGATCGCGCCTGCCCTGGTCAAGCCTGAGACGATGGAGGGCACCGGCTTCCTCGGAGCGCATTCGGCGGAGGTCTACCGGCTGGCCGAGGACGGTCTGTATCTGGTGGGCACGTCGGAGGTCGCCTTGGCGGGCTACCACTCCGACGAGATTCTCGACGTGGCCGACCTACCGCTGCGTTATGCCGGATTCTCGTCCTGCTTCCGCCGTGAAGCCGGCTCCTACGGCAAGGACACCAAGGGCATCATCCGGGTCCACTGGTTCGACAAGGTGGAGATGTTCTGCTACGTACCCCTCGCTGAGGCCAAGACCGAGCATGAACGGCTCCTGACCTGGGAGCGGGAGTTCATGGATTCACTCGAACTCGCTTATCGAGTGGTCGACATCGCCGCGGGCGATCTGGGCTCCAGCGCGGTCCGCAAGTTCGACATCGAAGCATGGTTTCCGTCCCAGTCGGCGTACCGCGAGCTGACCAGCACGTCGAACTGCACGACATTTCAGGCCCGACGCCTCAATATCCGAACACGCGACGGCCGTGGTACCGAATTCGTGGCCACGCTCAACGGAACGCTGTGCGCAATCGCGCGCACCATCGCCTGCCTGTTCGACCACCACCAGCAGCCGGACGGATCGGTGTACGTGCCCCGAGCGCTTCGGCCATGGCTTGGCGGTCGCGAGATGCTGGTCCCACCGATGCGCGGCCCTGAATCCGCGGGGCGGCGATGACGGTCAAGCTCCTTGCCACCGACCTCGACGGCACCCTGTTGCGCAGCGACAACACGATCAGCGACGCGACCAAGGACGCCTTGGCCAGCGCCGAACGGGCGGGTTTCGGTGTCGTTTTCGTCACCGGCAGGCCGACCCGGTGGCTGTGGGAGGTGGCCGACGCCTCGGGCTACACCGGCGTGGTGGTCGCGGCCAATGGGGCGATCACCTTCGACCTGGCCACCGAGCAGGTGCTGCACGAGCACTCGCTGACTCCGCAAACCTTGGCCTCGGTCACCCGAACTCTGCGCGATCGCTTCCCCGACGTCTACTTCGCCGTCGACTTCGGCCACGACTTCGCCTTCGAAGAGGGCTACACCCACGATTGGGACATAAACACGGTGCTGGACCGCCAGGGCCGCCCCTCCCCGATCCCGCTACCCGGGCTGCTCGATGACATGATCGACCGGCCGGCCGCCAAGCTGCTGGCCAAGGTCCGGGACGCCCACCCCGACGAGTTGCTCGCGTCGGCCGCCGAACTGCTCGGTGATACCGCCTACGTCACCCGATCGGCGACCTCGGGCCTGCTCGAGATCTCCGCCAGCGGCGTGACAAAGGCCGCCGGCCTAGCCCGGCACTGCCAGTCGCTGGGTCTTACGGCCGCGGAGGTGGCCGCCGTGGGTGACATGCCCAACGATATCCCGATGCTGACCTGGGCCGGACGCTCCTACGCCGTCGCCAATGCGCACCCGTCCACCCAGCAGGCCGCCGACGAGGTGCTGACCGCAACCAATGACGAGGATGCGGTGGCCGGCCTGGTGGCGGCTCTGCTCCGCGAATGGACCGAATGAGGCCCGGTTACGCTATTTTGGCGGTGTTCAGCATAAAGATACCAATTCGGAGATGTCGTCCGCCGGTAGCGCACCGTCGACGGTGGCGCTGACCCACTGTTCCCGCAACACCAGGTCGCCGTAGTAGTTGGATAGAAATGCGGTGTCAGCGGCGTCGCGTCCGGTGGCAATGCGCACCAGGCTCGAGCGTGGTGCCAGCAGGGTCGCGTCCACGACCTGCCATCGTCCGTCCAGCAGCGCCTCCGCCACCGCGTGGAAGTCCATCGGTTGCAGGCCCGGCGCATAGACGGCCGCGACCCGGGCTGGCATGTCCAGCGCACGCAGCAGCGCCACCACCAGGTGGGCGAAATCGCGGCAGACGCCTTGACCGGCCAACAACGTGTCTACCGCGCCGTCGGTTCCGCGGCTGCTTCCGGACAGGTAGGTCAGCCTCGTCCCCACCCAGGACGAGACGGCAGCGAGCAGATCCACGCCGCGCCCGAGGCCGGCGAACTCAGCCCGGGCCAAGGCCACGAGCCGGTCGGACTCGGCGTAGCGGCTGGCGCGCAGGTAGTTGACCTCGTCGGCCACCGTCACCGGTGGCTCCGTTGCCCGGCCGGTGATGGTCGCGGAATAGTCAACCTCGAGGTGGCCGGGCCGGGCATCGAGGACGTGCACCCGACCGCCGTGCGGCACGCAGACGGAGCGGGGCGACACCGGGGAGCCGTCGAGTCGCACACTGAGCTGCTCGGTGGTCGTGGCCGGAGCGTGATCGCACACCGCGATCTGCAACACCAATCGGGACTGACCCCGCACTTCGATATCGAGATGACTGCTGACTCGGCGGATCATCCGGAGCTCAGAGGTACTGACCGGTGCCATGCTCGCCATCCGGCCCGGTGCCCGGCGGGGCCATGCCGTGCGGCAGTCCGCTCGCCGCGCCCGGTGCGACATGACCGGGCAACGCACGACCGCGTATCTGCTCCAACTGCGCTCGGGCGGCCATTTGCTGGGCGAACAGGGCGGTCTGGATGCCGTGAAAAAGTCCCTCGAGCCAGCCGACGAGCTGAGCCTGCGCGATCCGAAGTTCTGGTTCGCTGGGTATGTGACCCTCGTCGAACGGCAACGTCAGCCGATCCAGCTCGTCCCGCAGCTCGGGTGCCAGGCCTTCCTCGAGTTCCCTGATCGAGGACTCGTGGATCTCTTTCAAGCGCTGCCGGCCCGCTTCGTCCAGGGGTGCGGCTCGTACTTCCTCCAGCAACTGCTTGATCATGGTACCGATGCGCATTACCTTCGCCGGTTGCTCAACCTGGCCGGTCAGGTCGCTGTCACCCGGCACGACGACGATCGCACCCTGGCCATCGGTGCCTTCGGAATCCTGGGATTGAGCGTCGTGCGAAGAAGTCATAGCCCCATCTTGTCCTAGCCACCCGTGGCGGCGCACTCAGCCGCTGGTTCCAGTGGTCAAGACCACCTTGCCGATGTGACTGCTGCTGCCGACGATCCGGTGCGCCTCGGCAGCATCGGCCAGCGGCAGCACGCGGTACACGACCGGCTTCACGAGTCCCTGTCCGATCAACGGCCAGACGTGCGCCTCGGTGCCGGCCACGATCGCCGCCTTTTGCTCGATCGGACGAGCTCGAAGCGTCGCGGCGTAAATCGTGCCGCGCTTGACCATCAGCGCACCGAGATCCAACTCGGCGCTCGCCCCACCCAGCAGTCCGATCACCGAGATCCGTCCGGCCGTCGCCAGCGACGCCAAATTTCGGGCCAGGTATTTCGCGCCGACCGTATCCAGAATCACGTCGACGCCATCGCCGCCGGTCTCGTCGGCGATCACGCCGGCGAAGTCCCGCTCCCGGTAGTTGATCGCAACGTCGGCGCCGAGGTCGCGGCAGGCGGCCACCTTCGCCGCGGTACCGGCGGTGGTGAACACCCGGGCGCCGCGGGCTTTGGCGAGCTGGATGGCCATCGTGCCCACTCCGGAGGATCCTCCGTGCACCAGGAACGACTCGCCGAGGGCCAGCCGGGCAGTGTCGAAAACCATGGACCAGACCGTGCAGGCCACTTCGGGTAGCGCCCCAGCGGTGACCAGATCCACGCCGGCGGGTATCCGCATCAGTTGCACCGCCGGTACGGCCACTTGCTCGGCATACCCGCCTCCGGACAACAGCGCACAGACCTCGTCGCCGATCTCCCAGCCGGTGACGCTCTCTCCGAGCGCCGCGATGCGCCCGCTGCATTCCATTCCGAGGACGTGCGAGACGCCCGGCGGCGGCGGATACTTCCCGGCGCGTTGCAACAGGTCAGCCCGGTTGACGGCGGTGGCGACGACCTCGAGCAGTACCTCGCCGGGCGCCGGAGCGGGCGCATCGACCTCACCCAGCGACAGCACCTCGGGGCCTCCCGGCCCGGACGCGACGACAGCTTTCATCCCGCTACACCATCGATGCGAAGGCTTGACCGCGCAAGGTGTCCAATTCGGCCCCGAGTCTCTCGACCCGATGCCAGTCGACGACGCCGTCGCAGCGCTCCAGCCAATTGGCGAGCATCCGGTGGCCACCCTGTGTCAGCACCGACTCCGGGTGAAACTGGACGCCTTCGATCGGTAGGTCGCGGTGCCGTATTGCCATGACCACGCCCGACGCGGTCCGTCCGGTCACCTCGATCTCGTCCGGCAATGTCTCTTCTCGAACCGCCAGCGAGTGATATCGGGTGGCGGTGAACGGCGACGGCAATCCGGCCAGCACGCCCGAACCATCATGCAGAACATTGGAGGTCTTGCCGTGCAGTAGCTCCGGTGCCCGGTCGACAACCCCTCCGTACACCGCACCGATCGCTTGGTGGCCCAGGCACACACCGAACAGCGGCAGCTCGCGGGCCGCGCAGGCGGTGACCATGGCCATACTCACGCCGGCATCGGTCGGCGTCCCCGGTCCGGGCGAGATGAGCACTCCATCAACGCCGAGTGAGGACAGTTCGTCGGGTGCCACCGCGTCGTTGCGCCGGACCGTGACATCGGCACCGAGTTGAGCGAGGTATTGCACGAGGTTGTAGACGAAGCTGTCGTAGTTGTCCACGACGAGGATTCGGGTCACCGATCCAATGGTGCCACTAATGACCGACCGTGCCCGGCCCGGTAATCGGATTCTGGGGTAACTTCGGCTCGATCCACGGAAAGACGACGAACAACAACACCGCTGACACCGCCGCCACGAGAAGAAGTGCCTGAATTACCCGTAGAGCGGTGTTTCCGGGCAAATGGCACCAGATCCAGGTGTACATCTACAGCGTTCCTCCGGCGAGTTCCCTGGGTATGGCCGCGCCATCGGATCGCACCGCGCGACGCAGCGCGGCGTGGATGATCATGCGCTGGTCAGCCGTGTACTTCGGATGGCAGGTAGTCATGGTCAGTAGCGCGCGGCTCGCGGGCGTCACCGGGCGGTTCGGCACCGGGTCGAGCACGCCAATGTCGTCCGGTGACACGATCTCCCGACCTGGAACGCCTTGGCCGTCCGGAGTAGCCAGGGCATCGGCGACAGCCTGGCCGCGTTGCTCGGCGGCGCCGATCCGCTCCGCGGCCGCGTACTTCTTGGCGTCGCCGAGCACTTGGTAGACGTACCAATTGCCGGCCGTCTGCACGATCACCGGATCACCGGGTACCAGTTGGTCCAGGTTCAGGAACGGTTCGCCCTTGCCCACTCGGTGCCCAGCCATCGAGAAGTTGCCGATCTGACCGGGCAGTGAAGAACCCTCGTAGTGGCCCGGCCCCCGTTCCAGCGACGCATCGTCGGTGCCCTGCACGATGGTCCAGGCGTAGTCCTTGCCGAACCGGGGAATGTACAGGTTGGCGAAGCCCTCACCGGCCGGGATCACCACTTGCTTGCCGGACGGCAAATTCAGCCGGTCCTGGCCGCGTAGCGGATCCTGACCCTGCTGCCAGGCTCGCGCCAACTGGTGATGGATCTGGGCCTGCTTACGATGGGCGAACAGATTGGACACCCAGACCTCGTAAACCACGAAGAGCAGCAGCACCAGGCCCGCGGTGATGAGCGTCTGCCCGATGCCGCGAAGAACCGTGCGCGTGAGGTCGCCGCCGCGGCCCGCGTTGCCACCCGGTGGTGGGGTGGACAGGACGTCGGTCGTCATCGGCTCCTACCCGCCCGCCGTCGCGAAGTTCAAGCCGATCGGAGCGTCGTACCGGGGTACTCCGATGTTGCGCTCGGTATCGACTCGATAGGTCAGACCATATGACTTGGCGTCCCGACGGTATTGCCCCAGGTTCGGCGAGGCGCTCAGTGCCGCCCGCATCCCGTCCTCGGGACCGATCGCCCCGATTCTGAAGGGGGGTGAATACACCCGGCCGTTCAGCAACAGGGTGTTGCCTACGCAGCGCACGGCGCTGGTGGCGATCAATCGCTGGTCCATCACCTTGATCGCCTCCGCGCCCCCGGCCCACAGCGCGTTGACCGCGGCTTGCATGTCGGACTGGTGCACCACCAACCAGTTGGGGTCGACGTTTGGGTCGGTGATGACCTGATGGGAGTCGTCGAGAACCACCGTGAGGCCGGGGCCGGTCATCGCCACCAAACCCGCCGGTCCCTGTAACGGCGCGGATCTGGCCTTGATGCCGGCTATGCCCGCATCGGAGCGAGCGAGCGCGTCGGTGGCATTCGCCACCTGCAACTGCAACTGCTTGACGCGACCGTCCGCGGCGGCGACCTTGGCCTCCGTGGCGCGGATCAGGTCCGCGAGGTTGGTCCCCCCGGGTGAGCGCAGATCGGTGCCGCGAGCGGTGTGCGCGGTAGTGGCGAACAGCAGGCCACCGAGCAGTGCGACGACCGGGACGAGCGCCGTCCACCGGTCCGGCAGACGGCTGAGCTTGCCGGGGATGCGCATCATCAGCCCCTCTCCGGCCGGTCAGTTCCCACTACCGCGCACCTGGCCAGGGTTCGCGCCCGTGTCGGATCCACATCCCGTGTCCCGGCCGCATCGCAAACGTCCCGGTCGGATTGCGAACGTCCCGGTCGGATTGCGAACATGCTGGCAAGGCGACGATTACGCTAGCTGCACCGCTCCCGTCCAATCGGGGACCGCCCCCGATCTGCCGACGCTCCAGGAGGAGATCGACCGTGCCGAAGTCGAAGGTTCGCAAAAAACCAGCTTATTCCGCTCCGGTCACCAC
>Ga0307504_10000299_pt1 | contig 10339 bp, 6 predicted proteins | sample 19_S_MG_FD_194516 | JGI IMG/M metagenome (GOLD analysis project Ga0307504, IMG submission 194516) | Soil microbial communities from Populus trichocarpa stands in riparian zone in the Pacific Northwest, United States - 19_S | ecosystem: Environmental > Terrestrial > Soil > Riparian zone > Trees... | reverse complement strand
GAGGACCCGGTCGCCGTCGTAGAGCGCCACCGTCTGGCCCGGCGCCACGCGGCGCTGGGGCTCGGCCCAACGAACGGCGTCGACCTCCCATGTGCCGGCCACCGCCACACCGTGGGCGCTGACCTGCGCGAGCACCGTCGTACCGGGCACCACCCGGGCGTCGACCCATGAGACGGTGGCCGGATCGACCGACACCTGGCCGGCCATCACATCGGCCGCAGTGCCGGCGACGACGGTGGACGTGGCCACGTCCACCGACACCGCGTAGCGCCGCTCGCCGCCACCGCCGCCCATGCCCCGCCTCTGGCCCACCGTGACGAGCTCGACGGCGGGCACGAGGCCGAGCTGCTCGCCCGTGGCGGCGTCGACCACCCGGCCGGGATGCAGCGCGATACGAGGCCCGAGGAAGGCCTCCCGGCCGCCCGTGGAGGTGATGAAGCACACGTCCTGGCTGTCGGGCTTGGCCGCCGTGCGAAGGCCGAGAGTGGCAGCCTTCTCCCGGACCTCGGCCTTGGTGAGCAGCCCGACGGGCAGGAGGACACGGGCCAGCTGGGCCTGGCCCAGCATGGAGAGCACGTACGACTGGTCCTTGGCGAAGTCGGCGGCCCGGCGCAGCTGGTAGCGGCCGCCGTCGGACGTGACGCGGGCGTGGTGGCCCGTGGCCACTGCGTCGAACCCGAGCAGGGTGGCCCGCTCGAGGAACCGGTCGAACTTGAGGTGACGGTTGCACTCGATGCACGGGTTGGGCGTGCGGCCGGCGGCGTGGGCCGCCGCGTAGGGCGCCACCACCCGTTCCTCGAAGTCGTCCGTGAAGTTGAACACGTGGTGGGTGAGCCCCAGTTGCTGGGCCACCCACCGGGCGTCCTCCACGTCGGCCACCGAGCAGCAGCCGGAGTCGCCGGCACCGCCCCACAGCTTCATGGTGGCCCCCACGACCTCATGGCCGTCGTCCACCAGAAGGGCGGCCGCCACCGAGGAGTCCACCCCTCCCGACATGGCCACCAGCACCCGCATGATCACCCGGCCCGCAGGCGGGCGACGGCCTCGGGGATGGTCTTCAGCGCCAGGTCGACCTCGTCGTCGGTTGTGGTGACGCCGAGCGACAGGCGCAGGCTGGCCAGCGCCTCCTCGCGGGGAACTCCCATGGCGGCCAGGACATGGGACGGCTCCAGCGCCCCGCTGGCGCACGCCGAGCCGGCCGACGCGCACAGCCCGGCATCGTCGAGCAGGACCAGCAGGGCCTCGCTCTCGATACCTGGGAACCGCATGTGGCAGTTGCCCGCCACCCGGCCCGACCGGTGGCCGGTCTCGACCGCGCCCGGCACGGCGGCGAGCAGCCCGTCGGCCAGCCGGTCGCGCAGCGCGGCGACCCTCGCGTTGACGGCGTCCCGATCGGCGACCGTGGCCGCCATGGCGGCGGCCATGCCCACGATGCCGGCCACGTTGTGGGTGCCGCTGCGCCGGTCGCGCTCTTGTCCCCCGCCGTGGAGTAACGGCTCCACCTCGGTGCCCGCCCGCACCACGAGGGCGCCCACGCCCTTGGGCCCGCCGAACTTGTGGGCGCTCACCGCCACAAGCGCCGCCGGCGCGGCCAGGGTGGCCACGTCGAGCCACGGGAAGGCCTGCACGGCGTCGGTGTGCAGCACGGCCCTGGGCGCAGCCCGGCCCATGACCCGCGCCACGTCGGCCAGGGGCTGCACCGTCCCGACCTCGTTGTTGGCCAGCATCACCGACACGACGGCCACGTCGGCGTCGAGGGCGGCCGCCAGGGCGTCGAGGTCCACCACGCCGGTGGCGTCGACGCCGACGACCCGCCCGCCGAGGGACCGGGTGGTGTGGAGCACGGCGTGGTGCTCCACGGCGCTGCACACGACCGAGCCCCCTCGCCTGGCCACCACCCCTGCCAGGGCGAGGTTGTCGGCCTCGGTGCCGCCACCGGTGAAGACCACCTCACCGGCACCGCACCCGAGCGCCGTCGCCACCGTGACACGAGCCTCGTCGACCGCCGCCCGCGCCGCCCGCGACACGGCGTGCGAGCCGGAAGGGTTGCCGAAATGCTCGGTGAGGAACGGGAGCATGGCGTCCAGCGCTTCGGGGCGCAGCGGCGTGGTGGCGGCGTGGTCGAGGTAGGCCAGCGGGCGGGTCACGGCGTTCCCAGCGTACGGCTCCCGATCCCGTCGCAGGGCTCTGCCGGGTGCCCGGTGGACCGGGCCGTCAGATGCGGAGGTCGACCACCCGCCGATCCTCGTGGTCGGACAGCCGGAGGTCGAGGTCCCGGGAGTTGAGGACGACGTACTGGGTCGCGCCGAGATGGGCGTCGAGGTCGGCCAGGAGCTGGGGAAGCTGCGCGCCAGGGGCGGGAGCGAGGAACACGAGCAGTTCCTCGAACCCGTCCACGACCCGTAACTCGGCCTGCCAGGACACCACGCCGTTGTGACGGTCGAGGACCCGGAGGAACGACGGCTCCCCGCTGCTCAGCGCCAACCTGGGCCCCGGTTCCCCGCACGCCGGGCACGGATCGGGGTCGAGGGCGCCGAACACGCCCGTGCGCAGCCGCACCAGCACCGACCCGAACCACCCGAGCCCGGTCCACACGATCTCGCCGTCCGCACCGGGGGGCGCCGGCGTGCCGGACAGCGGATCGATGATCTGCACCACCTCGGCCTCCGGCCAGGTGTGGAGGTCGATGGCGCCCTTGCACTCCCACCACAACGCCCGCACGCCCGGTGGCGCCCAGGCGGACACCACGGTGGCGCCCCGGGCGCTCAGGACGGACTGCAGCTTGGCCCGCAGGCCGTCGTCCAGCGGGACGCCGGCGGCGATGACCAGGCGGACCCGGGACCTCCAGTCGGTGCGCGGGTCGCCGCCGTCGTCGGCGTCGAGGAGCCGGTTCAGGTCGCCGGGCCGGCCCACCACGACCGTGGGGAGCAGGCGCGCCGCGTCGGACGGACGGGGCACCGGCGGCAGATGGAACGTCGACACGCCGAGCTCACGGGCGCCGAGGACCAGTTGCCAGTAGGGCAGGTGGGGGCCGGCCGGCAGGAAGCCGAGCATCACGTCGTCGGGGCGCACCCCCGCGCCGGCCAGCCAGCGGGCGCCCATACGGGCCAGGCGCTCCAGGTCGGCGACGGACGACCCGAGGGGGATGCCGGCCTGCACGATCCAGTGGACGGGCTTGTACCGCTGCTCCAGGGCGCGGGCCGCCTTGGTGGCGCGCTTGCCGCTGCCCCGTGGCCACGGTGGGCGGAGCATGATCGACGAAGGGTCCTCCACGTCGGTCAATGCGATCGTCGGGACGCGCGCCAGCTCGTCGGCGCTACGCGGGACGGCGCCGCCTGTCGCGGCGGTCAAGCGGTCGCGCTGGGACGGCGCGTGGGCCGCTACCTCGGAACGGAGGTAGCGGCTGACGGTCTTGTCCCGGCCGCGAGCCATGGCCGGTGACCCTACCGGCCGCCGGTGGGCCGGCGGGGACCCAGCTAGCTTGCGGCCGTGCCCGGCGTCGCCCGACCCCCTGCATGACCCAGCTCAGGCTCGACCCCCTCACCGGGCGGTGGGTGGTCGTCGGCACCAACCGCTCGGGCCGCAGACACGCCTTCCGCCCGCCCCTGCCGGTCGACGCCGACCCCGACCGGCCGTGCCCGTTCTGTCCCGGGCACGAGGAGGAGACCCCTCCCGCCCTCGTCACCTACGGGCCGAGCGGGAGTTGGCTGGTCCGGGTCGTGCCGAACCGCTACCCCGCCTTCGAGCGGCCGGCGCCGATGGCGGTGTCCCACCTCGGCCCCGTCTTCACCCAGGCCCGGGCCAGTGGAATCCACGAGGTCCTGGTGTTCTCGCCCGAGCACAATGCCTCCTGGCCGGACCTCGACGACACCCAGGTGGACCTCGTCATGGCGGCCATACGGGACAGGGTGCTCGAGCACTCCGGCAAGGCCGGCCTGCGCTACAGCCAGGTCATCGTCAACTGGGGCCGCGACGCCGGCGCCTCGCTCGAGCATCCGCACGGACAGCTCCTCGGGATGCCCTTCGTTCCCCGTGAGCTTGCCGACGAGCAGGCGGGGTTCGCCCGCTTCGAGACGAGCTGCCTGCTGTGCACCACGGTGGGCTCCGAGAAGGCGCACGGGCACCGCGTCGTGCACGCCGACGACGAGGTCTTCGTGTTCTGCCCGTTCTGGAGCGGCAGCCCCTACGAGATGCTCGTGGTGCCCACCAACCACGGCTCGCACCTGCACCGGGCGCCCGACGCCGACCTGATGGCGGTGGGCCGGGCCTTGCGCACGGCATTGACGCTTCTGCGCCGCCACCTCGGCGACGTGGCCTACAACCTGGTCTTCCACGCGGCCCCCTACAGGGCGGCGGGGTTGTTCCACTGGCACGTCCACCTGGTGCCGAAGCTCACGACACCGGCCGGGTTCGAACTCGGCACCGGCGTGCTCGTCAACGTGGTGGCGCCGGAGGCGGCGGCCGAGGACCTGCGCAATGCCCGGGCGGCGGAGGTGGTCGGTCCGTCCGAGTGAGCCGGGTCCGGGTCAGCACCGTCATCGATGCCCCGCCCCGGCGCGTCTGGGCCGCCGTCCGTGACATCTCGTCACACGTCGACTGGATGGAGGACGCAGTCGCCATCCGCTACACCTCCCGGAGCCGCGACGGCGTGGGCACCACCTTCGACTGCGACACCAAGGTGGGCCCCTTCCGTCTCACCGACCGCATGGAGGTGACCGAGTGGTCCGAGGGCAGGGCCATGGGGATCCGCCACGTGGGGCTCGTCCGGGGCACCGGCCGCTTCACCGTCCGGCGCTCGTACCGGGGCGGCACCCGCTTCACCTGGGACGAGCGGCTGCGGTTCCCGTGGTGGATGGGCGGCGCGCCCGGCTCGGTGGTCGTGGCGCCGGTGCTCCGGCGGATCTGGCGCCGCAACCTGGCCAACCTCAAGCGTCAGGTGGAAGGACCGTCGCGCCACGACGACACCGGATGAGGAGACTCGCCTGCCCGCCGGCCGGCCGGCGCTACTCGACCGAAAGTCCGAGGGCGGTGGCGAGGACCGCCAGATGTGGGTCGGCGGCCGTGCCGTCGTCGAGCGCCCGGTGCACCAGCTCCTGGGCGTGTTCCCAAGGGCCGCTGAGACCGAGGTCGTCCGAGATCTGGAGAAGGGCCAGCGCGGCGTCGACGCCACGCCTGGCGTCCGGCCCCGCCCGCACCGCCCGCTCGGTGGCGGCGGCGAGGAGGCGTCCGACGACGGCGCGGGTGCGGGGCGTTCCCACGGCGAAGCCCGCGACCCTCGCCTGGCGGGCCAACGCGATGGCCCGGCGGTAGTCGGCCGGGTCCACCGAGCCCTGCTGGGCCAGCACCTCGGCGTCGAGCCGTCGGGCCAGCACCAGCTCGCTCGGCGCCCGGAGCTCCGGGGGGAACGGGTAGTTGGCCGCCACCAGCACGTCGATGGTCTTGCGGTGGTCGTCGAAGAGCCGCTCGTAGGCCGCAGCGAAGCGGTCGGCCAGGGTGCGGGCAGCGCCCTCGACCACGTGCTCGGCGGCGTCGGGCAGGGCCGAGGTGACATCGAACTCGCCGGGCCCGAAGCCCTCGCTCAACAGCCGCAGGAGGGCTGTCACCGACGCGCCGTGGTCGAACGACCCCCGCAGGAAGGCCAGGGCGGCGGTGTCGGCCGACGGATCGGCCCGCCGGGTGGAGCCCAGCACCTCGAGCCCGCCGAGGTGCAGTGCGGCGTAGACGTGCTCGCTGCGCCGGCCGGTGCGGAGGTGGGTGAGGGCGACCCGGCCCGAGCACAGCGCGAGCCCGCCGCGGTCCGCCCGGGCGTGATCCAGCACCTCCACGGCGTAGGCGCCCACGGTGGGCGACGGCGGCCGGTGCTCGAGCAGCTCGACCAGGGTGAGGTTGGCCACGGTGCGGTCGGCATCGACCCTTGCCGGGAGCACGTGGCGGTGCCACACGTCGCGGCCCGTCCCTTCGTCGGCCACGTTGCTCTCCGCCTTGCCCAGCACGTCGAGGAAGGCCTCCTCGTCCGGGTCCTCGCCCAGCTCGGCCATGAGGTCCATCACCCGGGCCGCGTAGCGCAGGATCTGCACCGTCTCGAGACCGGCCAGGTCGTTGAAGAACCAGCCGCACGAGGTGTACATGGCCATGGCGTTGCGTTGGGCCTCGAGGAGGGTGAAGGCCTCCACCTCGTCGCCCACCACGTGGTCGGCCACGAAGTCGCGGCGGGTCACGGCGCCGAGGAGGACGCCGAGGTAGGCGTCGCGAGCTGCCCACGGGTCCCGCAGCACCTTCGTCCCGCGGCGGTCGAAGACCTCGACCAGACGGTCCCGCACGATGTCGAGGGCGACCCGCACGGGCGTCCGCCAGCGCTGCTGCCAACCGGGCTGGGCGCCCGTGGAGCAGCCGCAGTCCTCCTGCCACCGGCCCACACCGTGGGCGCACGACCACGAGCTGAGGCTGACCTCCACCTCGGACGCCGGGCGTACCCTGCGCAGGTAGGCGGCCACGTTGGTGACCTCCACCCCCCGGCGTGGCGCCTCCACCGACAGGGCGTGGGCGGCCAGGCGCTCGCCCCATCGCTGGTGGTGACCGAAGGTCTCGCCGTCGGCGGCGATCGTCACCAGGCCCTCACTGCGGCCGGTGACCCGGTCGAGCAGGCCATGGCTGGACAGCGACCCGAGCTCGAAGGCGACGGCGTGGGACAGCCCGCCGTCGTAGAACACGATGTCGACCCCCCGGCCGGAACCGTCGGGGTGGAGCCAACGGTAGGGCTGCGACGTGTCGACCTGGCCGGCCGCCACGTCGACCCACGCCCGGGGGCCGCCACCGAGGGGCCGCACCCGCCTCGCCTGGCCGGGGGCGAGCACCGTGAAGCCCACGCCCTCTTCGGCCAGCACCGCCAGCACCCGGTCGTCCACCGCCGCCTCGGGGAGCCACATGCCGTCGGCCCGCCGGCCGAACCGGTGCTCGAAGTCGGCCAGACCCCACCGCACCTGCGTGCGTACGTCCCGCTCGCTGGCGAGAGGGAGGATGACGTGCCCCCAGCCCTGGGCCATGCCGCCGTGGCCCGCGGCGTCGGCGGCCAGGATACGGCCGTAGGTCTCGGGATCGTGGTCCTCGAGCCACGACAGGAGCGTCGGGCCGACGTCGAACGACAGGTTCGCGTAGTTGTTGACGATGTCGACGACGCGGCCGGCGTCGTCGAAGACGCGCGCCACCCCGTTGGGGCGGTAGCACTCGGCGTCGATCCGCGCGTTCCAATCGTGGAACGGCGCGGCCGACGCCTCACGCGACAACTCCTCCGTCCACGGGTTCTCCCGCGGCGGTTGGTAGAAGTGGGCGTGCACCACCAGGCTCGGGGCCATTCCCCGACGGTACCCGCCCCGCCGAGGACCAGGACCAGGCCCGGTCCCGATCCGCCCGGGACACCCGGCCGGCCGGCCTGGCCCGCCGCCGTCAGCTTTCCGGGGCCAGCCAGAGGACGGCGAGCGGCGGCAGGGTGAGCTCGGCGGAGAACGCCAGCCCGTGCCAGGAGGCGTCGGCCGCGAACACCGTGCCGGTGTTGCCCACGCCGCTGCCGCCGAACTCGATGGCGTCGGTGTTCACGACCTCCCGCCAGGCGCCCCCCGACGGCAGGCCGAACCGGTACGCGTGGCGGACGACAGGCGACAGGTTGGCCACGCACGCCATGGTGGACCCGTCGAGGCCGATGCGGAGGAAGGACAACACGTTGCCGTCGACGTCGCTGGCGTCGATCCAGCGGAAACCCTCCGGGGCGTCATCGCGCTGCCACAGCTGGGGCAGGTCCCGGTACGCCCGGTTGAGGGCTCGCACGAGCTCCTGGGCACCTTTGTGGCCCGGATCGTCGAGCAGCTGCCAGTCGAGCCCGCGGTCGTGGGCCCACTCCCGTTCCTGGGCGATCTCGCCGCCCATGAACAGCAGCTGCTTGCCCGGATGGGCCCACATCCACGCGTACAGCGCCCGCAGGTTGGCCAATCGCTGCCACTTGTCGCCCGGCATCTTCGACAGCAGGGCGCCCTTGCCGTGCACCACCTCGTCGTGGCTCAGGGGCAGTACGAAGTTCTCGCTGAAGGCGTAGAGCAGACCGAAGGTGATGTCGTTGTGGTGGTACCGGCGGTGGACCGGGTCCTTGGAGAAGTACCGGAGGGTGTCGTGCATCCACCCCATGTTCCACTTGAAGCCGAAGCCGAGGCCGCCGACGTAGGTGGGGCGGGACACCGCCGGCCAGGCGGTGGACTCCTCGGCCACCATCATCACGCCGGGGTGGGCGCCGTAGACGGCCTCGTTGAGCTCCTTGAGAAATGCCACCGCCTCGAGGTTCTCCCGGCCCCCGAACTGGTTGGGGATCCACTCCCCTTCCTCGCGGGAGTAGTCGAGGTAGAGCATCGACGCGACCGCATCCACCCGCAGCCCGTCGACATGGAACTCCTCCAGCCAGAACAACGCGTTGGCGATCAGGAAGTTGCGCACCTCGTGGCGGCCGAAGTTGAACACCAGCGTGCCCCAGTCGGGGTGGGTGCCGAGGCGGGGGTCGGCGTGCTCGTAGAGCGCCGTCCCATCGAAGCGGGCCAGGGCCCAGTCGTCGCTCGGGAAGTGGGCCGGCACCCAGTCGACGAGGACACCGATTCCCTTGGCGTGCAGGGCGTCGACCAGGTGACGGAAGTCGTCGGGCGTGCCGAAGCGGGCCGTGGGCGCGTAATAGCCTGTGACCTGGTAGCCCCATGACGGGTCGTAGGGGTGCTCGGCCACGGGCATGAACTCCACGTGGGTGAAGCCCATCTCGACCAGGTAGCCGGGGAGTCGCTCGGCCAGCTCCCGGTAGGTGTAGTAGTGGTTCCCGTCCGATTTCCGCCACGACCCGATGTGCACCTCGTAGATCGAGATCGGGCCGTGGACCTTCTCCGTGTCGTCGCGCGTGGCCATCCAGTCCTGATCGCCCCACTCATGGTGCGACTCGGCGACCATGCTGGCCGTGCCATGGGCCGGGTGCTGGGCCCGGAACGCCATCGGGTCGGCCTTCAAGGTGAGGTGCCCGGCGGACGTGTAGATCTCGAACTTGTAGAGGTCCTGGTGCCCGACGCCGGGGATGAACAGCTCCCAGACGCCCGACGAGCCGAGGGAGCGCATGGGGTGGGTGCGGCCGTCCCACTGGTTGAAGTCGCCCACCACCCGCACCGACCGGGCGCTCGGCGCCCATACCGCGAACGCCGTGCCGTGGGCGCCCTCGTGGGTGCGCACATGGGCGCCCAGCGCCCTCCAGAGGTGGCGGTGGCGGCCCTCGCCGATGAGGTGAAGGTCGACGTCGCCGAGGGTCGGCCAGAAGCGGTAGGGGTCCTCGTAGAGGTAGACCCCGCCGTCTCCGTACCGGGCTTCGAGGCGGTACGGCCCGGCGTCAGGTGCGAGCGGCCCCTCGAAGACGCCCTCGGACCGCAGCGGGACCATGTCGACCGGCGCGCCGCCGTCGGGAATCGCCCGCATCCCCGCCGCCCCCGGACGCCATGCACGGACCACGCCGTCGTGGGGGCCGAGGAGCTGGTGGGGGTCCGACAGCGTGCCCGCGACCAGCCGGTCGAGCTGGTCGTCGAGCGGCGAGCGAGTGGTCAGTGGCACGGGCTTCTCCTGGCTCTCAGGCATCGAGCAATCTCGTCACGGCCCCCATGGGGATACCTGCCCAGTGCGGGCGATGGGCCTGCTCGTACAGCACCTCGTAGACGGCCTTGTCGAGCTCGAAGGCGCCAAGCACTGCATCGCGGTCGGGCCCCGGTGCCGGCAGCAGGGCGTCGATACCCTCGGTGCCGAGGTAGCCGCCGAGGAACGCCATCCGGTTGCGGCGCTCCCACGCCCGGCCCAGGGGCGCCAACCGCTCCTGGTCGCCCTCGTCGCGCTCGGACAGGGCGACGGCCGCCGCGTACTGGAACGAGCGCATCATCCCCGCCACGTCCTTGAACGGGGATGACGCCCGCCGGCGTTCCTCAAGCGACCGGGCCGGCTCGCCCTCGAAGTCGAGGACGAACCATCCGGTGTCGGTGCGCATGACCTGGCCCAGGTGGTAGTCGCCATGGACGCGGATCGACAAGCCGGGCTGTTCCACGGCTCGTAGCCGCTCCACGAACTCCGCCGCCGCCGCCCGGTTCACGTCTCCCGCATCGAGGCGGGCCAGCTGCGCCTCGACGCCGGCCGCCCATGCCCCGGGGTCGCCCGGCGAGGTGCCGAACGCCTGTGCCATGGCCAGGTGCAGCCCGGCGGTGACCACGCCGAGGCGCCCGGCCTCCGCACCGAAGTCGCCGCCGGCGGCAGCCGGGTCGTCGGCACCGGTGGCGTAGAGGTCGCG
>Ga0307504_10000298_pt1 | contig 10349 bp, 8 predicted proteins | sample 19_S_MG_FD_194516 | JGI IMG/M metagenome (GOLD analysis project Ga0307504, IMG submission 194516) | Soil microbial communities from Populus trichocarpa stands in riparian zone in the Pacific Northwest, United States - 19_S | ecosystem: Environmental > Terrestrial > Soil > Riparian zone > Trees... | reverse complement strand
ACTCGCCGCGGATGAGAATCCGTCCTTTCGGACCCGGGTCGCCGATCCGCATCGAGGGTGCGCCTCGTCGCAGCTTTGCCGGCGGACAGTCAGACAGGTCCGGCAGGTGGCCCTCTCGGGTGTGCACGACCATCAGTCCCCGGGCCCGGGCGTCCGCCAGTACCTTTCGCAGGGGAGGGATGACCGCGTCGAGAATGGAGACGTCGTTCCCCAGCGTCTCACCGAAGCCTCCCGGTTCCACGAAGTCCCGTTGCATATCGATGATCAGCAGTGCCGCGTGAGCCGGATCCATCAGGAACGGGCCCGGTTCTGCCGGTATGCGGTACAGCTCGGCCTCTGGCATTGTCGTTGCCTCTCAGTTAACGGCGTGGGTGGCGCTGATCAGCTCCTGGGATGTGCTGACGCAGCCGAAAACCCCGCCCTGCATGGTGACCATGTTCAGGGCGGCGTGATGGTTGGACAGGTCGGTCGCTCCGGTGCAGTCGCTCAGGATCAGGCACTCATAGCCGCGGTCGTTCGCCTCGCGCATGGTCGTGTGCACGCATACATCTGTGGTGATGCCGGTGAGCACGATGTGGGTTATGCCGTGGGTTCGCAACACCAGATCAAGGTTCGTTGCATAGAACGCGCCTTTGCCAGGCTTGTCGATGATCACTTCGCCGGCCACCGGAGCGACTTCGGGAACAATCTGCCAGCCCGGCTCCCCTCGGATAAGTATCTTGCCGCAGGGGCCGACGCCGCCGATTTCGGCACCGATCCGCGCTGATCGCCAACGCTTGTTCGCCGGAAGGTCGCCGAGGTCCGGTGCGTGCCCCTCGCGAGTGTGGATGACGGTCATATCGGTTTCCCGAGCGTGCTCCAGCAGTCGGGTGGTGGCCGGCAGGCCGGCGCGGGTGAGTCCGATGTCGTAACCCATCCGCTCGACATAACCGCCCGCGCCGCAGAAGTCGACCTGCCAATCGATGTTTATCAGCGCCACCCTGGCGGTGTTCACCGCGCCGTCGAAGGGCCATTCATAGGGATTGGCGGTCACGGGACCGATCTGCCATCCCCGGTGCTCTGAAACTGAGTCCGGTATTTGCCTATCACCGACCTTTGCGGCCTCCGAAGACGTCGGCCCAGCTGTGGTCATCTGCGCTCCTCATAAGCGACGGCTCGCCTTGTCTCTAGTAGATTGTCGGCGGCCGGATTACCGGTGCCGCTCGATCCGGTAAACGGCACGGGTCGCAGCCGGGCATTTCAGCCATGTCCAGCTGGCCGGCCGCGCTCGCGGCCGCGCCCGAGGGCCGTGGCTGGAGGGCCGTGGCTGGAGTGTCGTGGCTGGAGAAGAGTCGTGGTTGGAGAAGAGTCGAGGCTGGAGAAGACAGGAAGGACCCCGGCGATAGCGTGAACCGTGCAGCTGATCCCGACATGCAGCAACCTGAGGTCACCCGGTACCGGACCGACAAGGAGGCCGACGGCGCCTGCCGCATCCCCGCCACGGCGCCGGACCATGAAGACGCGCCTGCCCGCTGGATCGCCGGCCATCGCCGGATGCGTCCGCTCGCTCGGTCGGCGCGGTTGGCCGCTGTCATAGCCGCTGTCATAGCCGCCGTCATATTGGTGCTTTCGTCATTGACAGCTTGTGACCGGCGGCAGATCCACGGCGATGGCGCAAGCGCTCCGTCGGCTTCCTCGGTCGCGGGGCGGTCAGGTGCGACCCTTGAGGTGACCAGCGTCTCGCCGACGGTCGCCGATCCGCCCAGCTCGGAACCCGCCGGCCAGGTCACTTCTAGCAGCGCCGCGCGTGCTGATCCCGCTGTCACCAGTCCGGAGGGCATGTGGTGGGGGGTCGACTCATCTGGGCCGATGACGGCCGAAAGCCTGGCCAACGTCCGTGGGTGGTACGCGGGCGCCACTCCGCAGTTCTGGGGACGCTACCTGAGCGGCCCGTATGCGATCAGTCGGGCCGAACTGACATTCGCCCGGAACACCGGTATATATGTTTATTTGTTGGTCAATGATGCCAATTGCTCCGAATGCGCTGGCGGCGGCGATATTTGCGGAAACGATATTTCACCACAGCAGGCGCGTGCCGATGCCCTCGAGGCAATCCGGGCCGCCGCCGCCTTGGGTGTTCCGGAAGGTGCCGTCCTTTTCAAGGACATCGAACAGATCGGGGCCTGCGGCTCCGAGCCGACACCGGAGTACCTGCGAAACTGGCATGACACGTTACGCACGACGCGCTACCGCACCGGGTTCTACGGCAACGCCTATCAGCAGACCTATGACTTTCCCAAGGCATATTGTGCCGTAGTTGCCCGGGACCCACAGTTCGCCGACGAAGTGGTGCTCGACATGAACGAGCCGGAGCCGAGGCTCGGTGCGCCCAGGGGCACCACCGGACCGTCCAACGCGCCGAAGTTCGCCCCGTTGGTACCGTCGTGCGCCCCGCCGAGCGCGGTCCGGATTTGGCAATACGGTGAGTCGGTCCAAGCCGACAACTACACCGATATCGATCTTGCGAAGCCGGGCACCGCGGGCCTGCTCGCACCGGACGGCACGATCACCGGGACGCCCCCGCCAAACTGGTCGCGGTGATCATCGTTGGAAAGCTCATTGCCTGAGCCCCCTGTCACGGCGCGCGGCTGGTGGCCCACGTGGTCAGGATCGGCTAGCTGGCGCCGAGGAGCGTGATATCCGCCTGTCGAACGAGGGTGTGGAGGACTCCGCGTTGCTCCGGCGTCAACCCGAGCAAAGCGGTGAATTCGGCACTCGACATGACCAGACCGGCGCGGGGTCGGCAAGGGCGCGGGGCGGCTGGGCTGGCATCCTCCGGCTGCCCAGTACCGAAGCGCTGCTCGAGCAGCTTGTCTATTTCATGGGCGGTGCGCGGGTCGTCCGGACCCCAGCCCGCGATGATGGCTATGACGTCGCACGGCACCTGTAGGAATGCCGCTAATTGCGCCTGGAGCAAGTCGACGTCGGGCAATGGGCGGCGCTCCTCGACGGTTGTCAGCCGGTAGCCGGCGGCGAGTTCATCATGAGCGGCGATGACGAAGTCGTTTCTGGACACCTGAGTCAAGGCGGTGATGGTCGCGTCCACATCGCCCTGCCGTAGCGCGACCCACACCGCGGCCGGCAGGAGGTCGGCCTCCTCGACACCCTGGACAGTGGTGGCGGCGAACGCCTCCTCCAGCGCCTCACCCGTCGCCCGGCCCTCGCGCGCCTTCGCGAACATCGCCAAGACGGCGACGGATGACCTCGGAGCCGTCAACGCGGCCTCGTACTCACGCAGCCGTTCGCGGCGCTGGTGTTCCCTGGTGGCTTGAACCATGCCCGCCAGTCTGCTCCCCAACGACCAGCATCCGGCGCATCTTGACGCTTGGACACGGTACCTGCCAGTCTGGTGTCCGCAACCGACGCCCGCACGTTGGCCGACTTGTCCGGACGCTCACGCGTTGAACCGACGGCTGTCCGCTGACGTACTGCATACTGCGGGATGGTGTGCCGACTAGGGGACGCATGTCTCCTGCCGCGGTCCCGGAGGAGGCTTTCGATGATCGCAAAGAAGTTCCTGGTGGCGGTTGCCGCTCCCGCCGTGATCGCCGGCGCGCTGGCGTTTTCGGCAAGTCCCGCCGAAGCGGCATCGACGTCGCTGACCGCGACGCTGAGCGGAGCGAGTGAGACCGGCTCAGGCGGCGATGCCAAGGCGACCGGCTCGGTCAGCGTCACCGTCGATACCAGCTCCGGACAGGTGTGCGCCACGGTCACCAGCGACATTTCAGGCGCGGTGGCCATGCACATCCACAAGGGCGCTGTCGGGGTAAGCGGTCCGGTCGTGGTCCCCCTCGATGCCAAGAAGATAAACGCGGGCAGCTCGTGCGCCACGGCATCGGCCGCTGTGGCCGGACAGATCGCCGCCGACCCATCGGCGTACTACTTCAACATCCACACACCGTCGTTCCCGGCGGGTGCCATTCGCGGCCAGCTCGCGGCACAGGCTAGCAGCGTGGCCGCCGGCACGGGTGGGCAGGCCGGCTCCGGCTCCGTTCCAAGTCCGGCACTGATAATACTGGTCGTGGCCGGCGCGGCAGTGGTGGGTGCCGCGGGCTGGCGGCTGGCGCGGCGCTGAGGTGAGGGCAGCCGCACACCGACCTCGGCCGGGACGCGGACCGGCGTGCATCGCGCTCGGGGTGGGGGTCTGCTGCCTGTTCGCGGGAGGCATCCCCCTGCTGCTTGCGGCCGGTGATGCTGGCGGTGTGCGGGATGCCGGGGCGGTGCCGACATCCCGCGTCGAGATGCATCGGCACGACGCCGGGGTGGCCGGCACGGTTCGTGCCGATCCGGTGCGTACCCGTCCAGCTCCGTTGCCGCCGGTGCCGGTTCGGGTCCGCATCGCCCGCCTGCACATCGACGCGGCGGTCATCCCGGTGACCGCGGATCGCGGCGGCGCCCTCGCGGTTCCCGATGATCCGTCGGTTGCCGGGTGGTGGAGTGCCAGCGCCCGTCCGGGCACGCAAGCGGGCAGCGTGGTCATCGACGGTCATGTCGATAGTGCCAGTCGCGGTCTGGGCGCCTTCTTCAGGCTCGGAGAGCTGAATCCAGGTGATCGGATCGTGGTCAAGAACGCGTCGGCGGCGTCGAATTCCTACGCGGTGGTGGCACGCCGCAGATACGCCAAGACGGCGTTGCCGGCGAGGGAAATCTTCGCCCAAGATGTGGCACCCAGGCTCGTGCTGGTGACCTGCGGCGGGCCGTTCAACCGGGACACCGGTAGCTACCTCGACAACGTCGTGATCTATGCGGTACCCATATGATCCGTCTCCGATTCACCGGCCGCCCGCTGCTGGCGGCGGCGCTCCTGGCGGCTTGTGGCCTGCTGGCAGGCTGCGGAGGCTCCACGACAGGCACGGCAACGCCCCAGAACACATCGGCTGATTCGGCTGCAGCGGGTGGGCCACGCACTTCGGCGCCGCGGACCCCATCCTCGTCGGTGGCGCCGCGGGCAAGGGCAGCACCGGCGGTGTTCGTGATCCACATCCGAGACTTCGCCTACCTGCCACCCGCTCCCGTTGTGCGGGCAGGTCAGCGTGTGGAAGTCATCAACGACGACAGCGCGGCGCACACCTGGAGCGCCGCGCCCAGGTCGAATTGGAGCTATACCTCGGGCAACCTCGAAAAAGGACAGCGGGTCACGTTCGCCGGGTTTGGCAAGCCAGGCCGCTACCCGTTCCTGTGCTACTACCACGCCGAGATGCCGTCGATGAACGGGACGGTTGTGGTCACGGCCGACTGACCAAGCCCAAGACCGCCGGGCGACCCGGCGCCCTAGACCGGTAACGGTAGGTAGTCCTCCTCGCCGACCGGACGGGAGAACTGAGCGTCGTACAGCCGGAAGTACGGCCCGTCGGCGGCGATCAGTTGCATGTGAGTGCCCTGTTCGACGATGCTGCCGTTGTCCATCACGAGGATCAGGTCGGCGTCTCGGATGGTAGAAAGCCGGTGTGCGATCACGAAGCTGGTCCGGTCGGAGCGCAGTGCCGCCATTGCGTGCTGTACGAGGACCTCGGTGCGGGTATCGACAGAACTGGTCGCCTCGTCGAGGATCAGCAGCGACGGCGCGGCCAGGAAGGCCCTGGCGATGGTGATCAGCTGCTTCTCGCCGGCGCTGATGTTGCTGCCCTCGGCGTCGATAACGGTGTCATATCCATCCGGAAGGCTGTGTACGAACCGGTCGACATAGGTCGCCTTCGCGGCGGCGAGGATCTCCTGCTCGCTCGCCTCCGGCCTCCCATAGGCGATGTTGTCGCGGATCGTGCCTTCGAAGAGCCAGGCGTCCTGCAGCACCATGCCTATCTGACTTCTGAGTTCATCTCGATCCAAGCGGCTTATGTCAATGCCGTCTAGCCAGATTCGACCGGCATCCAACTCGTAGAAGCGCATGATCAGGTTGACCAGCGTGGTCTTTCCGGCGCCGGTTGGGCCCACGATCGCGACCGTCTGCCCCGGTTCGGCGACCAATGACAAGTCTTCGATCAGGGGTTGGTCGGCTCGATAACTGAACGTGACATGGCTGAACTCCACCCGTCCGTTCCGTTCGGGGACGTGCTCGGGTGTTTCCGGGTCCGGGACTTGTTCTTCGGCATCCAACAAGTCGAACACCCGCTCGGCCGAGGCGACGCCGGACTGAAGCAGGTTGGCCATCGAGGCCACTTGGGTCAGCGGCTGAGTGAATTGACGCGAATACTGGATGAACGCCTGCACGTCGCCGAGGCTCATAGAGCCCGACGCGACCCGCAGCCCGCCTATCACGGCGATCGCCACGTAACTAAGGTTTCCGAGGAACATCATCGAGGGCATGATGATGCCCGAGACGAACTGCGCACCGAAGCTCGCGGTGAAGAGTTCGTCATTCTTGTCGGCGAAGTCGCGCTCGATCTCGCGGGTGCGGCCGAATACCTTGACCAGTTCGTGGCCGGTGAAGGCCTCTTCGATCTGGGCGTTGAGCGCGCCGGTGTGGGTCCATTGGGCGACGAATTTGGGTTGAGAACGCTTGGCGATCTGCCTGGTCACAATGATTGATGCCGGCACTGCGACCAGGGCGACCACGGCCAGCAGCGGTGACACCAGGAACATCATCGACAGCACACCCAGGACCGTCAGCAGGGACGTGAGTAACTGACTCAGCGTCTGCTGAAGGCTCTGGGCAATATTGTCTATGTCGTTGGTGACCCTGCTCAGCAGCTCACCGCGGGGCTGATTGTCGAAGTATGGAAGCGGCAGACGATTCAGTTTGGCCTCGACGTCGGCGCGCAGTTGCCACATCGTCTGCTGAACGATTCCGTTCAGCAGGTATCCCTGGAACCAGCTGAGCAGGCTCGCGACGAGGTACAGCGCGACCGCGAGCAGCAGAATCCGGCCGAGCCTGGCGAAGTCGATGCCGATTCCGGGCACCACGCGCATGCGGGCGAGCAGGTCGGCGAGGTGCCCGTTTCCGGTGGTCCGGAGCCGATCCACCAGCTGCCGCGGATCCGCGCCGGACGGCAACCGCTTGCCCAGCACGCCGGTGAAGATCACATCTGTGGCGTAACCGAGAATTCGGGGCCCGAGGACGGCGCAGAACACGCTGCTCACCGCGAGCGCGATAACCGAAATGACCTGTAGACGATGCGGGCGCAGCCGAGTGAGCAACCTTCGTGCCGACGGTCCGAAGTCTATCGACTTCTCGGCCGGAAGACCGGCACTCATCCATGGTGGACCGCCGCCCCGAGCACGGGCACCAGCCGGTGGCAGGCGTTTCGGCAAGGCGCGCTCGTCAGAACGCTCGCCGACTCCGGCCTTGCTTACCGCCGGCGCGCCAATAGCCTCATTCACTCGGCTTTGCCGTCGAGGCGCTTGCGCTGGGAAAATCCGCTTCTCGGTCACGCCGCGTCCTCCGCGCGTAGCTGCGACTGGACGATCTCGGCATAGGTCGAGCAGCTGCTGAGAAGCTCCTGATGGCGACCTATTCCGACGATCGCGCCATCCTCGAGGACCAGTATCTGGTCCGCGTCGACGATCGTCGAAACCCGTTGGCCGACGATGATGACCGCGGCGTCGCGGGTCACCGGTCGTAACGCCGCGCGCAGCCGAGCGTCGGTGCCCACATCGAGGGCGGAGAAGGAGTCATCGAAGAGGAAGATCTCTGGTCGCCGCACCAGTGCCCGAGCGATCGATAACCGCTGACGTTGGCCTCCAGAGACGTTGGTTCCACCCTGGGCCATCGGCGCGTCGAGACCTTCAGGCATCCGTTCGACGAAGTCGCGCGCCTGGGCGATGTCCAGACATCGCCACAGTTCGTCCGGGGTGGCGTCTGGGTTGCCGTACCTCAGGTTGCTGGCTATCGTCCCGGTGAATAGATATGGCCGTTGCGGAACGAACCCGATGCGGCTCCACAGCAGTTCGGCATCGAGGTCGCGAACGTCGACGCCCCCGATCAGAACGCGGCCCGTGGTGGCATCGACGAGCCGCGGCACCAGGGAGAGCAACGTCGTTTTTCCGGCGCCGGTGCTTCCGATGATCGCCGTGACGGAGCCTGGCTCGGCCCGAAAGGATATTCCGGTGAGCAATGCCCGCTCCGCTCCCGGGTAATGGAACGACACGTCGCGCATCTCGAGCCCGGCGCGCCGGCCGAGCCGGGTAACCGGTCGCGGCGCCGGAACGACGGAGGAACGGGTGTCGAGAACCTCGACGATCCGTTCGGCACAGACGGCGGCGCGGGGCACCATCATCAGCATGAACGTTGCCATCATCACCGACATCAGGATCTGCATCAGGTAGCTGAGAAACGCCGTGAGCGCCCCGACCTGAATCGTTGCGTTGTCCACCCGGCCGGCGCCGAACCAGAGCACGGCGACGCTCGACCAGTTCAACACCAGCATGACGACGGGAAATATCATCACCATCAGGCGCCCGGCGCGCAGGGCGGTGCCGGTGAGGTCGGTATTCGCCGCACCAAAGCGCTGTGTCTCATATGCCTCGCGCACGAAGGCCCGGACAACCCGAATGCCGGTGATCTGCTCGCGCAGAACCCGGTTCACCGCGTCGATGCGGGTCTGCATGGCTCGAAATTGGGGAACCATCTTGCGGATGATCAAGCCGATGGCCACGACCAGCACCGGGACGCTGACGAACATCAGCCAGGACAATCCGATGTCTTGCCGAAGCGCCATCAAGATGCCGCCGACACACATAATGGGCGCCGAGATCATCATGGTGCAGGTCAGCACGACCAGCATCTGTATCTGCTGAACATCGTTGGTATTGCGGGTGATCAGGGATGGTGCGCCGAAGTGGGCCACCTCGCGACTGGAGAATTGCCCGACACGGTGAAAGATAGCTGCCCGAAGGTCGCGTCCGAATGACATAGCCGTGCGGGCTCCGAAGTAGACCGCGGCGACCGACGACACGATCTGCACGAAGCTGACGAGCAACATCCATCCGCCGGTCGACAAGATGTAACCGGTGTCGCCTCGGGCGATTCCTTTGTCGATGATGTCGGCGTTGAGGCTCGGTAGGTACAGCGCGGCCATGGTCGCGAACAACTGAAGGAGCACGACAACCGCGAGCGGTCGGGCGTATGGACCGACGTACGTCCGGAGCAGGCGGATCAGCATCGCAGTTCCTCTTGGGTCGGGTGGATGAGCTGCCAGCTACCGCGCCGCCGCTGGCCGTCGGGCACCCTCGGCGCGACTACCAGTCTAGGGACGGGACACCACTCAGTTACCCGGTTGAACCGGATCGCGGCCGAGGAGGATCGGGATGCGTTGGCCGCGGCACTTGGCACGGATTGGACCGCGGACTCGCCGGGGCGCTCGGCTGAACCGTCCGGCAGCGGGTCTCGGGCGGCGCGATTCCGGAAGCGACGTAGGGTATTTCGACGTGACGGCATCGATCGAACAGCAGATCGCCGACGAACTCGGAGTGGCCCACTGGCAGGTGGCCGCCGCGGTGAACCTGCTCGACGAAGGTGCCACGGTGCCCTTTGTCGCCCGCTACCGCAAGGAGGCGACGGGCACCCTGGACGATGCCCAGTTGCGTGCCCTGGAGGAGCGGTTGCGTTATCTGCGGGAACTCCTACTGCGGCGCACTGCGATACTGGAGTCGATTCGCGGACAGGGCAAGCTCGATCCGGCGCTTACCGCGAAGATCATGGCCGCGGATACCAAGGCGCGGCTGGAGGACATCTACCTGCCTTACAAGCCGAAACGACGAACCAAGGCTCAGCTGGCTCGTGAAATGGGTCTCGCTCCGCTGGCTGACTGCCTACTGGCAGACCCGTCACAGGATCCAGGGATCGTCGCCGCCCGGTACGTCGACGCTGCTCGCGGCGTCGGCGACACCGCGGCCGCCTTGGAGGGCGCCCGATCGATCCTGACCGAGCGCTTCTCGGAGGATCCCGACTTGATCGGACAACTTCGCGAACAGCTGTGGTCGCGCGGCCGGTTGCGGTCGATGGTGCGCGAAGGTCGCCACGACGTGGGGGCGAAGTTCGCCGACTACTTCGACTTCTCAGAGGCCCTGACCCGGCTGCCTTCGCATCGAATCCTGGCCTTGTTCCGCGGCGAGAAGGAAGAGGTTCTTGATCTGTCCGTGCTGCCCGAGGCGGTGCCCGAGTTCGGACCCAGCAGCTATGAACAACAGATAGCGTCCCGATTCGCGATTGCGAACGCGGGCCGGCCGGCTGACGGCTGGCTTGTCGACACCGTCCGCTGGGCGTGGCGAACACGTATCGTCAATCGCCTTGCCGTCGACCTTCGGCTTCGATTGCGCCAGGCGGCCGAGGAAGAAGCCGTTCGGGTGTTCGCGAACAACCTGCGTGATCTGCT
>Ga0307504_10000297_pt1 | contig 10353 bp, 10 predicted proteins | sample 19_S_MG_FD_194516 | JGI IMG/M metagenome (GOLD analysis project Ga0307504, IMG submission 194516) | Soil microbial communities from Populus trichocarpa stands in riparian zone in the Pacific Northwest, United States - 19_S | ecosystem: Environmental > Terrestrial > Soil > Riparian zone > Trees... | reverse complement strand
TGGGCGTAGTCGCCGACGAGGACGATCTTGGCCTCGGCTGCGTCGGCCAGGCGGACCAGGCGGGCCAGATCGGCACTTGCCAGCATCCCAGCCTCATCCACGACCACCACCGACCCCGGGCGCAGGCGCCAGCGCACATCGGCACCGCCTGGGCGGTCGTGCTCGAACAACAGCTTGGCCACCGTGTCGGAGGCGATGCCGGACTCGCTCTGGAGCACCCCGGCCGCCACCGCGGACACGGCCAGGCCCCGCACCGACATCCCGGCGCGTCCCCAGGCGTCGGCGGCGGCGCCCATGGTGCGGGACTTGCCGGCGCCGGCCGGGCCCACCACGCAGATCACCGCGTCGCCCTCCCGGCATACGACCCGCACCGCCGCGGCCTGGTCGGGACCGAGGCCGGCCGCCTCGATGGCCGCCTCGGTGGCGTTGAGGGTGGCCACGCCCCGGCCGGCGTCAGCGCCGGCCTCGGCCACGTCCAGCACCGCCTGCTCGGTGGCCAGGGTGGCGAGGGTGGAGTAGCGGGTGGCGCCGTGGCGGTCGAACACGCACATCCCGTCCCGGCGGCGCAGCTCATCGGGGGCCTGAGGCGCCGGGACGGTCAGCGCCACCACCCCGGGGGCGACCAACACTCGCTCGGCCACGGCCTCGATCCAGCGCCGGGTCGCCTCTGCCCCGCCGGCGGCCGGGGCCCGGCGGGCCACCTGGCGGACCACGTCGGCCCGCCGCCACGTGGACGACGAAGCGGCCAGCTCGGCCACCGCTGCCCGCACCACCTCGGCCACCACCTGCTCGGGGTCCTCGGCCAGCGGGCGGTCCCGGCCGAGGGTGGCGTCCAGCCAGTCGGCGGGCGCGAAACCGGCGGCTTCGGCCTCGACCAGCCAGCGGTCGTGCAGGCCGACGTCGGACTCAGGGCCGTGGTCCTTGGCACGGCGGGTCTCCAGCACCGCCACCTCGTGCACCCGGCGGCGCTCGGCGGCGGTGAGGCGCCGGCCCTTGCGGCCCTCGGCCTCGGCCATGCGCTCGGCCGCTCTGGTCTCGACTGCCGCCCGGCGACGGGCGAAGCGCTTGCGCAGGCCCACCGGCACCCCGTCGACCTCGGCCTGGCCGTGGCGGTCCACCGTGGTCCACGCCACCCCGAGGCGCTCGGCCAGTTCAGCGCGCAGGGCGGCCTGGTAGACCATGCCGGCCGGCTTGAGGTGGCGGTGCAGGCCCTTGGAGTCGAGCGCCCGCCACACCTGATCGTCGGAGCACCGGACCCGGCCGGAGACCAGGACGTGGGTGTGCAGTTGGGGGTCGCCGGCTCGCGACGTGCGGTGTACGAACCCGGCGGCCACCACGCCGTCGGTGTCGACCTGGCGCACCCCGGCCTTGCCGGTGCGCGAGAACGCCCCGTGGTCCTCCACGAAGGCGAGGGCGGCGGTGACCGCCGCGTCGTGGGCCTCGCGCACCTCCATACCGACCGCACCCCCGCCGACGGCCCACAGCGTCGAGACGGACTTGGGCGAGGAGAAGGTGAGGTCCCAGCCGGTGACCCGGTCGGCGCCAGCGCGGACGCGGTAGCGGCGCCCGAGGGGCTCGCCGGTGCTCGGGTGGCGGGCCTCGAACAGCCGGGCCAGGCCCTCGGGGCTCACCTCGCCGGCCAGGCCGGCTGAGGCCGAGCCGCGGCCGAGCCAGGCGCCGGCCGCCTCGCCCCGGCCCAGGTAGTAGTCCTCGGCGCCCTGGGCCACCTCGTCGCTGTAGTAGGACACGGTGGCGGGCGTGACCTTCCCGCGGCTCAGCACGTGGGCACCACCGACGAGGGACTCGCCGGCCGAACGGCCGGTGAGCCGATCAGCACCGCAGGGTGCCAATGTGTGAAGCGTTTGGGGGTTGTGGTTTTGGGAGTGTGTGAAGGGCTTGGGGGTTGTAGGTGTGGTGATGTGAAGTTGGCGGAAATTGTTGTGGGTGTGGGGGGAGGTGTGAAGTTGGTGGTGGTTGTGGGTGTGGGTGTGGGGGCAGGTTTGAAGGGACTTGGGTTGTGGCGTCGGTGGACGGGCGTCGGCGGCATGTGAGTCAGCTCAGGAACGGGAGCGTGGGCTGATCGGTCGTACGAGCACGGCGCCGGGAGGGACGGCGTGAGCCGTCCGCAGCGTTGGCGGGGACGGCGATACTGATGCTGACCGCCGGAACCGGTGCTGGTTCGGGCGTCGGCGCTTGCTCGGGATGGTTCGCATGGCCCGCCAGCGGCGCTTCACTCTTTGGGTCCGCCTCTGTCGCCGTCAGGGCGCCCATGCGCTCCGTGAGCGGTCCGCCGACCATCGCCTCCAGCTGGCAGCGCGGGACGCGCAACGCGTGGCCGAGGTCGATCACCGGCAGTCCGGACTTGCCGCCGGTGTCGCGCCACTCCCGGGCCATGGCGTAGGCCTTGGTGCGTCCCACCCGGATCACCCGGGCCGCCTCCTCGACGGTCAACAGGTCTGCCAGACCGGCCATCGGTACCTCACTTGTTCGTGACTCAGATAACGGGGTCGTAGGGTACCAGAGATATCACGCGTCGGTTGGTGACATCGCTCTACCGTTGAGGTACGGTGAGGCGATGAGCGGCACACGCAGGTTCGGCATCCGTCGGGTGATGACCCCGAACCAGATCGTCGCCCACAACGTCGCCAAGGCCCGGGCCCTTCGGGGCTGGACCCAGGAGCAGGCAGCCGAGGCCCTGGCCCCCTACCTCGGGGCCAAGCTCTCGGGCCCCAGCTTCTCTGCCCTGGAACGCTCGGCGTGGAAGCTCGACCGGATCAAGCAGTTCTCCGCCGACGATCTGCTGGCGCTGTCGCGTGGGTTCGACCTCCCCATCGGCTACTTCTTCACCCCACCGCCGCCGGAGATGGACGTCGGCCTCTACGGTCCCGACGTCGGCATGAAGTGGCTTGACCCGATCGTGCTGCTCGACGCCATCCTGGGCACCCCCGACAACCTCGGGTACTGGCTCGACGATCTGCTGGCCTACTCAGCCAGCCACGCTCCCATGCCGCGGAGCAAGCGGGAGAAGCCGAGTGTCTCGCCGTCCGACCTTCCCGAACGACTCGCCCCGCTCGCCGATGCCCGGGCCCGGGCGCTCCTGCGCAACGCCCTCGGTGACCTCGACGGCGCCAGCGACCTCCTCGAGCGGCTCGCCGAAGCGATTCGACTCCTGGACGAGGCTGCCGTCGCCGGGGGTGCGGACGAGACGGCACGAGCCGGCACCGCCAGAAGACCGGTGGGTGGATCGGCGGCGAGGAGGCGACGGTGAAGGGAACGGTCATCAAGCGCGGAGGCACGTGGTCGGTCGTGGTCGATCTCGGCCGGGGTGAGAACGGCCGGCGTGTGCGCAAGTGGCACTCCGGCTTCCGCACCAGGAAGGACGCCGAGCGGGCTCGTATCGAGCTGCTAAGCAGGGTCCACCAGGGGACCTACGTCGAGCCGAGCAAGGTAAGCATCGGCGCCTTCCTCGTCGAGGAGTGGCTGCCGGCGAAGCGTTCGACGGTGAAGGAAACCACGCTCGCCTCCTATGAGATGCACGTGACCAAGTACGTCGCCCCGCGGATCGGCGGGGTGCCCCTGCTTACTGTCGGCTCGGCCCACCTGAACGCCTTCTACGCCGACCTCCTTGCCAACGGCCGGCGTGACGGCTCCGGGGGCCTGTCCCCAACGACCGTGCGGCGCATTCACGCGACCCTTCACAAGGCACTCGCCGACGCGGTCCGCTGGGGCCGCCTTGCACGCAACCCGGCGGACCAGGCCGACCCGCCGAGGGTGTCGTCTCCCGAGATGTCGATCTGGAGCCCGCAGCAGCTTCGAGCCTTCCTCGACTCGGTGCGAACCGACCGGCTCTTCAGCGCATGGGTCACGGCGGCCACGACCGGGATGCGAAGGGGCGAGCTGCTGGGCCTGCGTTGGTCGGACCTCGACCTGGAAGCCGGCACTGCATCGGTGCGCCAGATCCGCACCATCGCCCGGTACGAAGTGCTGACGCTCACACCGAAGACAGAGAAGGGCACCCGGACGATCGCGCTCGACCCGCAGACGGTCGCCGCGTTGCGTGCCTACCGGGTCGCGCAAATGGAAGAGCGCCTCCTTGTCGGGCCCGACTACGCGAACCTCGACGACCTGGTGTTCACACAGCCCGACGGGTCGCCTATCCACCCGGAACGGTTCTCGGCGTGGTTCAGGCAGCTGTGCAGGAGATCGGGTCTTCCCACCGTACGACTGCACGACGTCCGACATTCGTACGTAACCGCCCTCCTCGCCCAAGGCGTCGCCCTGAAGGTCGTCAGTCAGCGGGTTGGCCACGCGTCGCCGATGGTGACGATGACCATCTACCAGCACGTCCTGCCCGGCGACGATCGAGCGGCGGCGTCAGTCGGTGCCCGGGCCATCCTCGGCGACGGGTAGTCCCGAGAGGGAACGGTCGGGCTTCGATGAGCGCTGGCGAGATTGATCTGGTTGCGCGCCGACTTGTCGCGCTTGCAGAACTCGATGATCACGAGGTCACCGAAACGGTGCGTCGGGGCGCACTACGGGCGCAGGCCGATCTGGTCGGGCTCGACAACCGCATCAAGGGCGTGGAGTCCTTGCGTCGGAAGCTCACCGACCTGTTGACCCAAGACCCGACGCTGACCGTCGATGAAGCTGCCGGGCACGTGTACGACGTGCTGCGCTTCACGGTCGTGGCTGTGCCGGAGCGCTACATGGCCGCGCATGACGACGTGCTGTCCGGTCTCGATGCGCAGGGTGTGGAACTGGTGGAGGACGGCAACCGGTGGGCCGGTCCAAGATACAGGGGCATCAACGCGCGGCTGCAGGTCGGCGCCCGTCGGTTCGAGGTTCAGTTCCATACACCGGAGAGTTACGCCGCGGCCAAGGCCACGCGAGGGCTGTACGAAGAGTTCCGCTTGGCCAGCACACCGCCACAGCGCCGAGCCGAGCTGGCGGCTTCGATCGAGGAGGTCTTCGCTCGGGTCCCGGTTCCGCCAGGGGCGGTACCATGACCAGGGTGAACACGGAGTTCTTTGCCTCCACCGTCGGTGGTGCCGAGCAGCGAGTGCTCGCCCGGTTCGTCACCGACGAGCGTGGCCTGCACGTCGAGCGATTCGACCGTCGTGAGCGCCGTTGGGTTCAGGACAGTTCCGTCGCTGGCTTCTACACAGGTCGTGACGACTTTGCCCAGCAGATCACCGAGGAGCGTGCGCGGGAACTGCTCGATTCATGGGGAGACGATCCCGCACTCGTCGCCGCACCTGTGGTCCAGCCCGCATCGGCTTGACTCCCCGACTCGGCACTCCCTGGGAACCGGACTTCGGGGCAGGAAGTGGGTCGAGAGCTGCGTCGTTTGCCATCACGGACAGACCCGAACGGGAACGACCACCGTGACCTTCCGTCGCGACCGACGAACGGTGGTGATCAACAACGTTCCGGCCGACGTCTGCGAGACCTGCGGCGAGGCGTACGTCGACGAGGACGTCACAGCGCAGGTTCTTGCGAGCGCCGCCAAAGCGCGCAAGGCGCAAGCACAGGTCGTCGTCCGCGACTTCGCTCCGATCGCTCGACGACGCCGGTAGGGCCTCGTCCGGCCAGCGTTGTCGGGCACGGCTCTCGACCCCTGAACACGCCGGTCACGCTCCTCCGGACCGGCCCGGAGATCGCTCAGCGCGAGGCCCCCAGTACCTGTCGATGACGGCTCGTGACGGCTCGTATCGCACCGTTCCGGGTTGCAAAGGGTTGCAATCGGGTTGCAGTCGGTCGGTACCTCGACCGAGGCCGGGACCACACGAAATCGCAAACCCGCAGGTCAACCGTGGTGGGCGAGGGGGGACTTGAACCCCCACATCCTTTCGGACACAGGAACCTGAATCCTGCGCGTCTGCCAATTCCGCCACTCGCCCGAGGACAGGGGCACAAGGTAGCCCATCCCAAGGCCCGCCCGAGGGCTGAGGAATGGCCTCCACGGGTATGCTCCGCCTCGACCATGGGACTCCAGCAGTTCGAGCGCAGGCTCGAGCACCTTGTCGAGGGCGTGTTCGCGAAGGCGTTCCGCGGCGGCCTCCAGCCGGTCGAGCTAGGCCGCCGGCTCACCCGCGAGATGGACGCCAACCGCACCGTCGGGGTCCGCGGCACCATCGCCCCCAACGCCTTCTCCTTCGCCCTCTCGCCCGCCGACCAGGAACGGTTCGAGACCTTCTCCGACGCCCTCATCCGTGAGCTGGCCGACGCCGCCCGCGAGCACGCCCGCGCCGAAGGGTACGTGTTCGTTGGCCCCGTCGAGGTCACGCTCGATACCGACGAGTCGGTCAGCCGGGGGATGTTCCTCGTCTCCGGCACGGTGAAGGAGGCGGCCGGCGGAGCGGCGGTGGGCGCCCTCGTGCTCTCCGACGGCTCCCGGGTGCCGGTGGCCGACGAGCCGGTCACCATCGGTCGCATGGCCGACTGCGCCATCGTCCTCACCGACGAGAGCGTGAGCAGGCGCCACGCCGAGATCCGCCGCCTGGGCAGCAACATCGTGGTTGTCGACCTGGGGTCCACGAACGGCACGAAGGTCAACGGCGCCGGCGTGAAGGAGCGCCGACTCAACGACGGCGACGAGATCACCGTCGGCACGACCTCGATGCGGTTCGAGGCCTCCTAGGGCGGCCGTCACACTGTGCCGGAGTCACTACTCACCATCCTCAAGTTCTTCTTCCTGGCGCTGCTGTGGCTGTTCTTCGCTCGCGTCCTGTGGGCCGTGTGGGCCGAGGTCAACGCCCCGGCGGCGGCACCCGCCCCACCCGCCTCGGCCCGGGGCACCGGCGCGCCGGCAGCCTCGTCGGCGAGAACCTCCGGCGGCGACATCACGCGCTTGCGCGTGGTCGAGCCGGCCGACCGGCGCGGCACCACGTACCAGCTGGGCGACGAGCTCACCGTGGGTAGGGCCAGCGGCTGCCAGGTGGCGCTTCCCGACGACAGCTACGCCTCCCAGCTCCATGCCCGCATCTTCCGCAAGGATGGGCGGCTGTGGCTGGAGGACCTGGGGTCCACCAACGGCACCTTCCTCAACGCCAAGGCGGTCACCTCGCCGGTAGCGCTTCGGCGGGGAGATCGCGTCCAGGTCGGCCGCACGGTGCTCGAGGTGACGAGGTGACCCGATGACCACTCTGCGCTCGGGCGCCGCCTCCGATGTCGGCATGGTCCGCCGCAACAACGAGGACAACTACCTGCGGGAGCTGCAGCTGTTCGCAGTGGCCGACGGCATGGGTGGCGCAGCCGGCGGCGAGGAGGCCTCGTCCACGGCGGTTGCGGCGCTGAAGGCGGCGTTCGAGGCGCACCCGAGTGCCGACGGCCTGGCCGACGGCGTGCGCAACGCCAACCGGGCGGTGTGGGAGAAGGCCCTCCAGCATCCCGAGTTGCGCGGCATGGGCACCACCATGGCGGCCGTGGCCCTCGTCGAGAAGGAGGACGAGGGCGACGTGCTCGCCGTCGCCAACGTGGGCGACTCCCGGGTCTACCTCCTGCGCGACGGCCGCCTCGACCAGATCACCGACGACCACAGCGTGCCCGAGGAGCTGGTGCGGGCCGGGCGCATCACGCCCGAGGAGGCGGCGACCCATCCCCAGCGCAACATGCTCACCAGGGTGCTCGGCAACGAGCCGGAGGTCGAGGTCGACTGCTTCGCCATCGTCCCCTACAACGGCGACCGCCTGGTACTGGCCAGCGACGGCCTGTTCAACGAGGTCGACCACGAGGGCATCACGTCCGTCGCCCGCCGACTTCGTGACCCCGGGGAGGCCGCCGCCGAGCTGGTGAGGATGGCCCGGGAGAGCGGCGGTAACGACAACATCACGGTGGTGGTCGTAGACGTCGTGGACGATGGCGACCGGGCGGCGCGGGCGTCCGCAGCCGTGGCGGCAGCCCCGCCCCCGCCGCCCCGCCCGGCGCCTTCGTCGACGGGACGCCGGGCTACAGGTGTGCCTGGCGCCGCCGGGAACGACGACGCCACCGGCCGCCTCCCCCATGCCGCCGTGAGCGGGGGGCCAGCCGGCGTCGGAACGCAGAGCCACGGAGCGGAACTCGCCAGCCCCACTCCTCGCACCACCAGCGACCCGGCTGGTCCGCGACCTGCTCCCGCCTCCGGCGACGACGCGTGGGTGCGCACGCCGCCTCCCGTCGTCGCCCACCGAGAGCGACGCTTCACCCTCCGGGTGGCGGTGTTCATGGCCGCCCTGCTCGTACTGATCGTCGGGGCGGCGGCCGCCGTCGGGTTCTTCGCCCGCGGCGGCTACTTCGTGGGCGTGGACGGCGACGAGGTGGTCGTCTACAAGGGCCGGCCCGGCGGGCTGCTCTGGTTCGACCCCACCGTGGCCGGACGCACCGGCGTGAAGGCGTCCCAGCTCACACCGGCACGCGCCCATGACGTCCAGGCAGGCAAGGAGGAACCGTCCCTCGGCGCCGCCATTCGCTACGTGAACAGGATCAAGGAGGAGGCGGCACCCACCACCACGGAGACCATCCCACCCGCCACCGTCCCGACGACGGTGGCCACCGTTCCCCCCGCCTCCGTCACCCCGTGATCTGCCCGTGAGCGGCACCGGAGAAGACCTGTGACGTTCACGCGGCGCCAGGCGGGCGCCGTGCTGCACCGTCGGCGTACCGAAATGGGGCTGGTGGTACTGGCGGTGGTGTGCACCGGATCCCTCTACACGCTGGCTGCCCTGGGGAAGTCGGCGTCGGTGCCCGCCAACGTGGGCCCGTTCCTGCTGATCATCCTCGGGCTGTTCGGCTCCGCCCACGTCGCCGTGCGCATTCTGGCACCCGCCGCAGACCCCACCCTGCTGCCCCTGGTGGCCGTCCTCAACGGCATCGGCTACGTGTTCATCGCCCGTCTCGACCCCGGCCTGGCCGGCCTCCAGGCGGTGTGGACGGCCCTGGGCATCGGGGCATTCGTGGCCACCCTGGCGGTCGTGCGCCGCGTCCGCGACCTGGAGCGCTACCGCTACAGCTTCGCCCTGCTGGGCGTGGGACTGCTGCTCATGCCACTCCTGCCGGGCGTCGGCCGCAACATCCGTGGCGCCCGGCTGTGGGTGAAGCTCGGCACCATCACCTTCCAGCCGGGCGAGCTGGCCAAGGTGGCACTCGCCATTTTCTTCGCGTCCTACCTGGTGGAGAAACGTGAGCTGCTGGCCGGCGCCACCATCGCCGCCCGCGGCCGCGCTTTCGGCCCCATTCTCATGGCGTGGGGCGGCTCGCTCCTCGTCATGACGGCCGAGAAGGACCTCGGCTCCTCGTTGCTGTTCTTCGCCCTGTTCATCTCGATGCTGTGGGTGGCGACCAACCAGGCTGCGTACCTCGGGCTCGGCCTCGGGCTCTTCTCGGCCGGCGCCTTCTTCGCCTACAACGCCTTCAACCACGTGCGCGTACGGGTGGAGACGTGGCTCGACCCCTGGTCGCGCGCCGACAAGGAGGGCTACCAGTTGGTGCAGGCCGCCTACGCCTTCGGCTCCGGTGGCTTCGCCGGCACGGGCCCGGGCCTCGGGTCGCCGGGCAAGATCCCAGCCGCCACCACGGACTTCATCTTCGCCGCCATCGGCGAGGAGCTCGGCCTGCTGGGCACGGTGGCCGTGCTGGTGATCTTCGTGCTCATCGTCGGGGCCGGCCTTCGAATCGCGCTGCGGGCCGATCAGCCGTTCGAGAAGCTCCTCGCAGCCGGGCTCACCGTCATCATCGCCGTCCAGACCTTCGTCATCATCGGTGGAGTCACCAGGGTCATGCCGCTCACCGGCGTGACCCTGCCGTTCATGAGCTACGGCGGGTCGTCGCTCGTGGCGAACTACATCCTGCTGGCCCTCCTTCTGCGCATCTCCCACGACACCGCCGAGCGCAACTGGCGGGCGGCGGCCGAGGCGGCGGGCATGGCCGATGAGACGGTTCGGGCGGCGGCGGGCTGATGGACCGCCAGATTCGCAAGCTGGCCGTGGTGGTGCTGGTGCTGTTCTTCGTTCTCTTCGCCAGGCTGAACGACCTCCAGGTGGTGCGGGCCGAGAAACTCGCCACCGCCCCCGGCAACACCCGGGCGATCACGCGGGACTTCAGCCGCGAGCGTGGGGTCATCCAGACAGCCGACGGCGCGATCGTGGCTCAGTCGGTGCCCGTGGCCGACGCTTTCGCGCGGCAGCGGCAGTACCCGGAGGGGGATCTGTTCGCTCACATCGCCGGCTACTTCTCGTTCACCTACGGCACCGAGGGCGTGGAGCGGACCTACAACGCCGACCTCGCCGGCCGTAGCGCAGCGGTGCGGAAGGTCACCGACCTCCTGGCCGACCGCACCCGCACCGGAAACGTGACCCTCACTCTGTCCAAGGGCCTCCA
>Ga0307504_10000296_pt1 | contig 10367 bp, 10 predicted proteins | sample 19_S_MG_FD_194516 | JGI IMG/M metagenome (GOLD analysis project Ga0307504, IMG submission 194516) | Soil microbial communities from Populus trichocarpa stands in riparian zone in the Pacific Northwest, United States - 19_S | ecosystem: Environmental > Terrestrial > Soil > Riparian zone > Trees... | reverse complement strand
CGATTCCGGCCAGGGTCAGGGTGAAGCCGATCTGCTTGCCGAGCAACACCAGCATCGCGTAGGTCAGCGTGCCCGATATGACCAACGATGCGATCGTGACCAATCCCAGAGCGCGGTAGTACACCAGCGAGTAGACGACCACCAGCGCCAGGCCGATGCCGCCGGCCAACAGGCCGGCCTTGAGTTGATCGGTGCCCAGGGTCGGTGAGACGGTGGTATTGGTCAGCAGTTGGAAGTTCAGCGGCAGCGCGCCGTACTTGAGGGAGTTCGCGAAATTGGTCGCGGTCTTTTGGGTGAAGCTGCCGGTGATGGAGGTATCGCCGGCGATGGTGGTCGTAATGGTGGCAGCCTCGAGAACCTTACTATCGAGGGTGTATGCCACGATATTGGCGGTATCGCTAGGAGTGGACTTCTCGTTGTGCTTAGCGGTGTAGCTCGCCCAGGCGGCCTGGCCAGTGCTTTTCAGGCTCAGGCTGATGGACCAGGCTAACTGGCCCGGCTGGGAACCTGGTGCTTGAGCCTGAGCCGACTTGATCTCGGTGCCTTTGACGATCACCGGCGCGAGCAGGTACTTGGTGGTGTCGGCCACATCGCAGGTGATGAGCGGTTTCGCCACGTCATCGAGCGGCTTCACGCGGTTGTTGCACGGCCAGGCTTGGACGGCGGCCTGAATGGCCTGTTGCTGACTTTGACTCATCGCCTTGAGGGCGGCCGCGTTGGTCGGCGGGGCGAATCCGAGACGGGCCCACTGGTCGATCGGTGCGCCGCTGGCGGCGAAACCGCCGGCACCGGCGGTGGGTGCGGCGCTGGTTGACGCGGACACCGAACCGGAGGCACTGGGAGCCGGAGTGCCGCTGGCCGCCCGCGGCACCACTCGACCCCGCGGCGTCGGCGTCGCCGACGTTACGGGCTTCGCTGTTGCGGACGGCTTCGCGGTGCCGGACGGCTTCACCGTGGTGGATGGCTTCACGGTCGCTGATGGAGTGACCCGGCCCGCGGACGGGGTCGCCGAGGCGGTGGGCGGCGGAGCGGCTGAAACCGCTGGCGCCATCAGGGGCCGGAACTGAAGTAGAGCCGTGTTGCCGACGTCCTTGACGTCGTCACCGCCCTTACCCGGTACCGACACCACAATCCGGTCCGAGCCCTGGATAGACACTTCGGCAGCCGAGACGCCAAGACCGTTGACACGGTCACTGATGATCTGGCGCGCCTGGTCCATGGCGGACTTGCTCGGGGTCTTGCCGGCGGCATCGGCCTTCAGGATGACCTGAGCGCCGCCCTCCAGGTCCAGGCCGAGCTTGGGAGTCCGGGGCTGGTGGGGCCAGAAGACGATCGCGTAGAGGACCACAAGCAAGGCGAACAGCGCCGCGAAGTAGCGGCCGACGCGCAGCGTTCCGGAGGATGGTGGCACGGATTTTAGTCTCCTCGTTCTCAACCAGCGGGTGCCGAGGCACGGTCGGGACGGGTGCGTCCGCCGACTCTCACCTCAGCCTCGAAGCCGGGCTTGGCCGACAGTATGACCGACCGCGCCATGAACCACACCACACATCGGGCAGATTCCCTCAAAGGATTGGTCCGGCCGCGGAAATGCCACAGCCAACACGAACAACGGTATATAAGATACGAGATCTTTAAACTGCGCAAAGTGCCAGCCCTCGAGCTACGTATCGAACAGCGTCGGGCCGCCGAATACGTTCCGCGGCGGGGTGAGCCCGAGATGATGCCAGGCCGCCGGGGTTGCCAGGCGACCGCGTGGCGTCCGCGCGAGCAGCCCGGCCCGCACCAGGAAGGGCTCGGCCACTTCCTGCACCGTCTCGATTTCTTCCCCGACGGCCACCGCCAACGTGCTCACGCCGACCGGACCGCCGCCGAACCGGCGGACCAGGGCTTCGAGCACAGCCTTGTCCAGCCGATCCAGACCCAACTCGTCCACGTCGTAGACCGCCAATCCGTCCTGGGCCGCCTGCGCCGTCACCACCCCGTCGGCACGAACCTCGGCGAAGTCCCGGACCCGTCGCAGCAACCGGTTGGCGATCCGCGGCGTTCCGCGCGACCGGCGGGCGATCTCGGCGCCTCCATCTGTCGTCAAAGACACCTCGAGCAGCCTGGCCGAGCGGCTCAATACCCGTTCCAGTTCGGCGACGTCGTAGAAGTCCATGTGGGCGGTGAAGCCGAACCGATCACGAAGGGGCCCGGTGAGCAGTCCGGCCCGGGTGGTGGCACCGACCAGGGTGAACGGGGCGAGGTCAAGCGGGATGGCGGTGGCGCCGGGACCCTTACCGACAATGACGTCGACCCGAAAGTCCTCCATCGCCATGTACAGCAGCTCCTCGGCCGGCCGGGCGATCCGGTGGATCTCGTCGATGAACAGCACCTCGCCCTCGGTCAGGCTGGTCAGCAGGGCGGCAAGATCACCGGCGCGCTCGATGGCGGGACCCGAGGTCAGCCGGAACGGGGCACCCAGTTCGGCTGCGATGATCATTGCCAAGCTCGTCTTGCCGAGGCCCGGTGGACCGGACAGCAACACATGATCGGGCGGTCGGTGGCGCCGCATCGCGCTCTCCAGCACTACCTGAAGTTGTTCGCGCACCTTGGGCTGACCGACGAAATCGGCAAGCCGCCTGGGGCGCAGGCTCGCTTCGATCTCGGTTTCGTCGACGGCCGGCAGTGGCGACACCACATCGCGATCGCTCACCGGGAGCGGCCGAGCAGTTGGATCGTTCGCCGCAGCAGCACCGCGACCTCGGGATTGTCGCCCGCGTCGGCCGCCACCACCTCGATGGCCTCCGCCGCCTCCTTTCCGGTGAACCCGAGACCGGCGAGCGCGTGCAGGATCTGGTCCTTCCAGGGCGCGATCGCCGTCATCCCGGACAGCTCGGGTCGCTCGACAGCACCGTCACCATCGACGGTGCCGATCCGGTCCCGAAGTTCCACGACGATCTTTTCCGCGCCCTTGCGCCCGATGCCCGGAACCTTGACCAGGGCGGCCAGGTCGCTGCCGGCGATTGCCCGACGGATCTCGCGGGGCGCATGGACGCCGAGGATGGTCTGGGCGAGTTTCGGGCCGACTCCGTTGGCGGTCTGGAGCAACTCGAACAGTCCTCGTTCGTCGTCGTCGGCGAAGCCGTACAGGGTCAGCGAGTCCTCTCGGACTACCAGGCTGGTGGCCAGCCGGGCGACCTCGCCGATCCGCAGGCGCGCCAGGGTGCCCGGCGAACAGGACACCGCCAGGCCCACGCCGCCAATCTCGATCACCGCCCCGTCCGGTCCCAGGGCGGCCACCCGGCCGTTGACACTGGCGATCATCGCGACTCCCCAATCGTTGGCATGATCCGGTCATTTTTCCGCGGGAGTGGCCGGCACCGTCTTCGCACTGCCGAGGGCGGCCGAGAGCCGTGCCTGCGCCGTGCCACGCCACATCTGGCAGATCGCAAGTGCGAGGGCATCGGCGGCATCGGCCGGCCTCGGGACCATGGTGAGCTTGAGGATGCGCATCACCATGGCGGCGACCTGCGCCTTGTCGGCGCTGCCGGATCCGGTAATCGCCGCCTTGACCTCTGACGGGGTGTGCAATGCGACGCGGACGCCGAGGCGGCTGGCCGCCACGATTGCCAATCCGGAGGCCTGCGCGGTGCCAGTGACGGTGCGCAGGTTCTGTTGGGCGAACACCCGCTCGACGACCACCACATCGGGACGAAACGCGTGCACCGCCGCATCCAGGCCCTGCGCCAGGGCGAGCAGGCGGGCTCCGATGTCCTCGCCGCTCGGCGTGCGCAGCACCTCGACATGCACCAGACGAAGTTGCCGACCGGGGCTGCCCTCGATCACACCGACGCCGCACCGGGTCAGGCCCGGGTCGACGCCCATCACCCGCATGACCGAAGATCACCTTTCCGGAAGTCGAACCGATGTTCGACACGCTACCGCAGCCGTGCCGACGCCCCTTCGCGACACGCCCGGCTCCGTCGGCGAGCGCCGTTAGACTGCCGCTTCATGACCTCGGTCCGGCCCAGCCCGGTGTTCCTGACCATTGTGGCCGTCGCGGCGGCCAGCGGCGGGTATGTGTGGCGGGCGGACAGCGCGACCCGGCCCGTCCGGCTCGTGCTATTCGTGTTCGTGATGGCGGTATGGGTGATTTCACTCTGCCTTCATGAGTTCGCACATGCCGCGCTTGCCTGGCGGTTCGGCGACGACGAGGTGGAGGCCAGGGGCTACCTCACCCTGAACCCGCTGAAGTACAGCCACCCGCTGCTGTCCATCGTGTTGCCGGTGGTGTTCATCGCGATGGGCGGCATCGGCCTTCCCGGTGGCGCGGTGTATGTCCACCCAGGCCGATTCCGGACTAGGGCCCAGCGCGCCGCGGTGTCACTGTCCGGCCCGATGGTCAACGCCGTGCTCGGCATCCTGGTGCTCGTGGTGGTCGCACGGAGCTGGCGTGTCGATCATCCACATCAGATCTTCTGGGCCGCGATGGCGTTCCTCGGCCTGCTCCAGATCATGGCCGCGCTGCTGAACCTCATCCCATTTCCAGGCCTGGACGGGTACGGGGCGATCGAGCCGTACCTGGATCCGCAGTTCCAGCGGTCCGCCGAGCAGTTCAAGGCCTATGGGATGCTCGCGCTCTTCGCGCTGCTCCAGGTGCAATCGTTGAACCGGGCCTTCTTCGACCTCGTCTATCGAATCTATGACCTCTCCGGCCTGCCGGAGATCCTGGCGGGCGCCGGTTTCGAGTTGATCAAGTTCTGGCGCCCCGGCTGAACCTCGCTCCGGTCAGCCGACGGCTTCCATGATCTCGTCTGACACGTCGAAGTTGGCGTAGACGTTCTGGACGTCGTCGGAGTCCTCGAGGGCCTCGATCAGCCTGAACACCTTGCGAGCGGCGTCCTCGTCCAAGGGCACCTGGACGCTGGGCAGGAACGACGAATCGGCCGAGTCGTAGTCGATGCCGGCGTCCTGGAGGGCTGTGCGCACCGTCACCAGGTCGCTGGCTTCGCTGATTACCTCGAACTCCTCGCCCAGGTCGTTGACCTCGTCCGCGCCCGCCTCGAGCACCGCGGCCAGCACGTCGTCCTCGCTCAATTCACCCTTCGGGACCAGGACGACACCCTTGCGATTGAACAGGTAAGAAACCGAACCCGGATCGGCCATGTTGCCCCCGTTTCGGCTCATCGCGGTCCGGACCTCGCTCGCGGCGCGATTGCGGTTGTCGGTCAAGCACTCGACCAGTACCGCCACCCCCGACGGGCCGTAACCCTCATACATGATCGTCTGCCAGTCGGCGCCGCCGGCTTCGGCGCCGGAGCCGCGCTTGACCGCGCGCTCGATGTTGTCGAGCGGAACCGAGGACTTTCGAGCCTTCTGGATCGCGTCGTAGAGGGTCGGGTTGCCGTCCGGGTCGCCGCCGCCGGTGCGCGCGGCGACCTCGATGGTCTTGATCAGCTTCGCGAAGAGCTTGCCGCGTTTGGCGTCGATGCCCGCCTTCTTGTGCTTGGTCGTCGCCCATTTCGAATGGCCGCTCATGCGGTTCCACCCTTCTCCAGCGGGTGCACCCCCGATTCCTCGGTGGCGTCCCGCACCATGTTGACGAAAAACTCGTGCATCCTCGCGTCCCCGGTCAGCTCCGGGTGGAAGGACGTGGCCAGCAGGTGCCGCTGACGAATCGCGACGATCCTACCCGTGGCGGGCCCGGTCTCGACGCGGGCGAGCACGCGGGCGTCCGAACCGACTTCCTCGACCCACGGAGCTCGGATGAACACCGCGGTAACCGGTCCGCCGGCTATCCCGTCGACATTGACCCGTTCCTCGAACGACTCCACCTGACGGCCGAACGCGTTGCGCCGCACCGTCATGTCGATACCTCCGAAGGTGTCCTGGTCGGCGGCGCCGTCCAGGATGCGGTCAGCCAGCAGGATCATGCCCGCGCAGGATCCGAATGTCGGCAATCCGCCGGCGATCCGTTCGTGCAAGGGTTCGAACAGGCCGAAATGGTGGGCGAGCTTGACGATGGTGGTCGACTCGCCGCCGGGGATGACGAGGCCGTCCACCTCGGCCAACTCACGTTCCCGGCGAACCGCGAGCACTCGGGCGCCCGCGACACGCAATGCGGCAAGGTGTTCGCGGACATCACCCTGAAGGGCGAGCACGCCGACAACCGGGGCAGCACTCATCGCCGGCCGACTGGACCCATCACCGTGGGAAACGCTCAGGACGCTGACCGGCGCGGCAGGACGAGGCCATCGAGCAGTTCGTCGGTGGCCCTGGCGATCGCGTCGACCGCGGCCTCGAATACCTCGCTGTTCGCCCTCGACGGGCTGCGCATGCCAGCCACCTTCCGGACGTACTGGAGCGCGGCGGCCCGGGAATCCTCGCTGGTCGCGCCCTCGGTGTACGGGGGACGCAACGTCTTGATGCTACGGCACATGGGATTCCTCCCTCGGTCGGCGTCCGGGCCCCAGCTCACCAGCCACGTTCGGCCAACCGGTGCGGCTGGGGTATCTCCTCCACGTTGATGCCGACCATGGCCGCACCGAGCCCACGGGAGACCTTGGCGAGCACGTCCGGGTCGTCGTGGAAGGTGGTGGCCTTGACAATGGCCTCGGCCCGCTGCGCGGGGTTGCCGGATTTGAAAATGCCGGATCCGACGAACACTCCCTCGGCACCGAGCTGCATCATCATGGCCGCATCGGCCGGTGTGGCGATTCCGCCGGCGGTGAACAGCACCACCGGAAGCCTGCCGGTCCGGGCAACCTCGGCGACCAGGTCGTAGGGCGCTTGTAGCTCCTTCGCCGCGACGTACAGCTCGTCCGCGGACAGCGACGTGAGCCGACGCAGCTCCCCGCCGATCTTGCGCATGTGGGTGGTGGCATTCGACACGTCGCCGGTGCCCGCCTCACCCTTGGACCGGATCATCGCGGCGCCCTCGCTGATCCGGCGCAGGGCCTCACCCAGGTTGGTGGCTCCGCAGACGAAGGGCACGGTGAAGGCCCACTTGTCTATATGGTTGGCGTAGTCGGCGGGCGTCAGCACCTCGGACTCGTCGATGTAGTCGACGCCGAGCGCCTGCAAGATCTGGGCTTCGACAAAGTGGCCGATCCGCGCCTTGGCCATCACCGGGATCGAGACCGCGGAGATTATCCCGTCGATGATGTCCGGATCGCTCATCCGCGACACACCGCCCTCGGCGCGGATGTCGGCGGGTACCCGCTCCAGTGCCATCACCGCCACGGCACCGGCATCCTCGGCGATCCTGGCCTGCTCGGCCGTGACGACGTCCATGATGACGCCGCCCTTGAGCATCTCGGCCATCCCGCGCTTGACCCGGGCCGTGCCGACCGCGGGGAGATTATCATCGATCGCGGTGCGCCCGGCGGTGGCATGCTCAGCAGTCATGCCCTCATCCTAAGTGGTCTCGCTCCGTGGTACCGCTGCTCTGTGGTACCGCCGCTCTCACGGTCCCGCCGCTCTCAGACCGGCGCACCCGTTGACGCGAGCACGACGTACGCGCCGCCGGGAGCCAGCGTCAGCGGGTGGCCCGCCAGATCGACGAACCGAGTGGGCGCGCCGGCCGAGACCCTGGACCATCTGCCATCGATCCGGTGCCCGTCTCGGAACAGCGCAACCCGTCCGGTCCCCACCGAATGTGTGTATTGAGATGGGTGACCGGTCACGTCGATGTCGGCCTGATTGGTCGTCACCTGGCACAGCTGCACCAGGACGTTCGGCGCGGCGGCGGGCACCCCCACGGCGGTGCGCAGCACCTGGCCGGCGATCGTTCGCAGATACCGATGTGACGCGGCGTCCCAGACGAAGGTCACCGGCGTCGATCCGACCACCGTATTCACCTGATCGGCTGACGCGGCCCGGCCGAGCCGGGCGTCGGTCTGTGACCATTGAAAGCCCACATCGCGCGAACCGGCCGTCATGGTGACCGCCGCCACCCGGGCCAGGTCGACGCCGAGGTTATAGGGCACCGGACGGCTGCCGTCTCTGAAGAAGCCCGGCGCGCCCCGATCATTGATGACGCCACGCACGGGTGAAGCGTCCAGGGTGGGCAACGAATCGCCACCGCCGCCCGAGGCGACCAACGCGATCCCACCGTACTGGCTGAGCAGCTCGGGATCGCTGGCACGCACGCTACGCACCGGCTCGACGACCGGGCGACTACTGCCGAACACGCCGACCAAACGGGTCAGGCCACCCTCGGCCTGCTCGATGTAGACGATGTCGGCCTTCTCCAGTCCGACCGAGGGTCTGCCGTCGAAGGTGTCGTCGATCTTGACTGCGATGACCGGACCGGTCGGCGGCGGGCCCACGCCGGTCAGCGGGTTAACGGCGGCGGGTTTGGGGGCCGGTGCCGGTTTGGGAGTCGGTGTGGGTGCCGCGGTGGCGCTCGGACTGGCGCTCGGACTGGTTGTCGATGTCGAGCTCTGCGGCGCGGCGACGGTGTGCTTGCCCTGGTTACCGCTGAGCGCGAAGGCGCTGATGCCCACGATGAGTACGGTCGCCGCCACCGCGGCGATCAAGGCATTGCGGATCGACGGGCGGACGACCATGTGCGAAGGCTCCTTTGCCAACTCAGTGGGCGGACCGGAAAGACCGATTGGGAGGCGTCTGGTCCTCGAACAGGCTGGTGTCATCGATATCGAAGAACTGGGGCAAGTCTCGTCGTCCTGCCAGATGAAGCAGCCGAGGCATCCGACGCGCCCGAAGCGTACGGGTGTCGCGCACCGCGTCGTTGAAGAATCGCCGGGCGATCAACACCCGGGTCGCGGCTTCGGACAGTTCTCCGACCGCGTCGGCCGGCAGCCGTTCGCGTAGTTCGGCCAGACTCGATATTGCCCGAGCCACCTGATTCTCGGCGGCCTTGCGCTCGATCGTGGTCACCGACAGGGCCGAGCGCGCGGCGTGGGCCAGCGTGAGGGCATGCTCGTCCCCAATGCCGGATCGAGGCATTTCAGCCAGATGCAACAACGCCGCGGCCCGCCGGACGAGTTGGGCGTCCAGCGCGGCCTGGGCCGCGTCCACCCGGGCGTGCAGCCGGTCCAGCCGGGTCAAGGTAAAGGTAACCCAGGTGGTCAGCAAGATCGCGGCCAGCACCGCGAAGATCAGCCAACCCGCCGGTAACACAGGAACAGGCTACAAACTCCGGGCTGTGAAAGAGCGCTCAGCGGACCGTGGCGGCGATTGCGATCTCATACACCCGCAGGATCTGCGACGCGATCACCGCCCAGTCGTACGGCCGGACGACCTCCGCGCTGGCCGCTGCCAGCTGCCCTCGAAGCGCCTCGTCGGAAAGCACCAGGTCCAGCGCCCTCGCCAGGCCCGCGGCGTCCCGGTTGCGGAACAGCACCCCGGCGCGGCCGTCGTCCAGCACCCGACGAAAGGCGTCCAGATCGCTGGCCACAATCGCGGTGCGAGCCGCCATCGCCTCAAGCAGGATGATCCCAAAGCTTTCGCCGCCGGTGTTCGGGGCCACATAGACGTCCACGCTACGCAACAGACTCGCTTTGTCCGCCTCGCTGACCATGCCGAGCATCACCAGCGATCCGGCCAGCTCCTCGGGCAGGCCGGCGAGGAATGCGGCCTCGTCGCCCCGGCCCGCGACCAGCAGTTGTAGGCCGGGACGGGCCGGGACGAGATTCCCCATCGCCTCGAGCAGGATCGCCATACCTTTTCGGGTTTCGTCATAGCGGCCGATGAAACCAATCGTTCCGCCGAGCGCCGGATCGCGCGGGTAGCCGGGCAGCGGCCAAGCCTCGGCATAGCTGGACACGGCGACCCCGTTCGGAATGACCACCGCGTCGGCCCCCAGATGTTCCACGATCAACTTGCGGGCTGCCTGTGAGACCGCGATCCGGCCGGACAGCCGCTCCAGCACGGCCTGCACCACGCTGTCGAACATCGCCAGGAACCGCGACCGGGTGGACGCGGCGTGGAAGGTCGCCACCAGCGGGGCGTCGGCAAGCAGGACGGTCAGCAGGGACAGGCTCGGCGGCGCCGGCTCGTGCACGTGCACCACGTCGAAATCGCCGTCGCGCAGCCACCGCCGGACCCGGGTAGCCGATACCAGGCCGAATTGCAGGCGCGCGACCGAGCCGTTGTACCGAATGGGCACCGTCTTTCCGGCCGCCGTCACGTACGAAGGCAAGGTCGGCGAGTCCTCCTCCCCGGGCGCAAGCACCGACACCCGGTGCCCCAGGCCGATGAGGATTTCGGCCAAGTCCCGGACGTGGGCCTGCACTCCGCCGGGGATGTCCCACAGATAGGGGCACACAATGCCGATCCGCACGGTCAACCGCCGTCCGCGGCCGGTAGCTCTGAAGCCGCCGGTAGCTCTGAAGCCGCCGGTAGCTCGTGGGAGGGCCCGG
>Ga0307504_10000295_pt1 | contig 10384 bp, 3 predicted proteins | sample 19_S_MG_FD_194516 | JGI IMG/M metagenome (GOLD analysis project Ga0307504, IMG submission 194516) | Soil microbial communities from Populus trichocarpa stands in riparian zone in the Pacific Northwest, United States - 19_S | ecosystem: Environmental > Terrestrial > Soil > Riparian zone > Trees... | reverse complement strand
TCGCGAGCGGGACAACTCCCTGATGGACCAGGCCATCAACACCGCCAGCACCGACACCAACGGAAGCTACGACATCAAAGAGACCTATCCGATGGGTAAGTTCCTCATCCTGGAAGGCTTCAACACCCGATACAAGACCACCGGCATCACCTACCAGGGCGAGAACGACCCGAAGCCGACGACGCAACTCGGAAGCATGGTCGATATCAACTTCCTGCCGATCATCGGCCTCGGCGGTGAGATCGACTGGGGAGTGCAGCCATACGACGCCGGTACCAACGGGGGTATCGTCGGTACCGTCACCTACGACACCACTCGTAACGAGTTGGATCCGGCCTATGCCGTGACCGAGCCGTACCAACCCGGTATTCCGAACGTTCCGGTTCACCTCTACGTGGCCCAGAAATGCACCGAGACCGACCCCGCGGTCGCGGCGACCAAATGCCGCCAGGGGTATGAGCTGAATGCGGACGGTTCCATCATGCGGGGCGCCGCCGGGGTCGCCGTCCAGGACACCTACACCTCGGAGGAATGGTCGCCGCCGCGCGGCTGCACTGCCCGCCAATGGGACGGAACACCGTTGACCGACCAGCAAGCACTGCCCCCGTCCGGCGCCGCGGCCAACGCCATGTGCGTCGAGGCGCCGATGGCCGGAATCTCGATGGGGGTCAGCGACGCCGCCGGCGGTTCGCAAACGGTGAACGGCAACTACGGCTTCTCGACTTCACGGATCAACCTTTACCCACCAGGCGATCTGAAGAACCCGGCGACCGATCACCAGTTGCCGCTCTACGCCGCGCTGCACTGCCCGGCAGCCCCGGTGACGCCCTCGGATCGGGACACCACCTGCGCCGCGAACACCGACTACGACTATCCCGACGAGGATCTGCCGGCGATGGATTTCCTGGTCGGCGTCGACATCCCCAACGACCCGGTCGACGGCAAGCCGATGTACAAGGTGACCTCGGAGGCCGACGTCAACATATTCAGCGGTGACACGTATCTGCCGCAGGAGAACTACCCGCCGGTCAGCGCCGCGGCGGGTGCCATTCAGGCCACCGGCGGTGCCGACGTCAATCCGCCGGCCCAGCCACCGTCGCAGCAAGCCGGCATCATCTCGCCGTGCGCCGGAGCGTTGCACAAGGTCACCGTCACCAACTCGGACTTCCTCGCCGGTGGTGGTAGCCCCTTCGAGGGGCAGCAGCGCCCGTCCTGCGTGGACAAGATTGTGACCGTCCGCAGCGGTCAGGCCACCGCGCCGAACTTCAACCTGTTCACCGACGTGCCGATCCCGACGAAGTTCTGGGGTCTCACCCTCAACGACCTCGGCCTCACTCTGGACAAGCGCAGCGTCAACTACGGCGAGGCGCAGGGCCTGCCCTACGTGCCCGTCGGCCTGTACGACTCCACCGGCCGGCTCACCTACACCACGCACACCGACTACAACGGGCTGTATGAGGCGCTGGTCCCCTCGACCGACACCTACAACTGCCCGGTGCCGGCCGGCCCATGCCCGAACATGTACCGCTTCGTGGGTAACGACCCCGGGCAACCCGGCGCACTGAACGCCGATTACAACCCGCGGTTCCGGACCATCGCCACGAACTTCCAGGCGTGGCCAGGTCTCTACACCGTGACCGACGAGGCGCCGACCCAAGTCGCAACGACCGCTCTGGCACCAGACACCACCACGGTGAACCCGACCCAGTGCGACCTCGGAGCGAACACGCCGCAATTGCTTTCGGTGGATCGGCCCTACATTCGCATGGCGGATACGAACCGGACGTTGACCATCAACGGATTCGGGTTCGGCGGCTCGGCCGGCACCGTCACCCTCGGCGGGACCAGCCTGACCAGCACGGCGTGGTCGGACACCCAGATCACCGTCACGGTGCCGACGACGATCCCGGCCGGTGTCCAGTCCCTGTCGATCACCCGGTCGAGCAGTCCGGTCAGCACCAGCTACAACGCGCTGACCATCCACGTTCTGAGCGGGAGCGCAACCGCTGCCGGCACCGCGCCGAACAACCCGAGCCTGGCCGAAGTCGGACCCACCAAGCCCTACAAGACCATCCAGGCCGCGCTCGAAGCGGCCCGGCCGACGACGGCAAAGCCGTACTGGTTGGTGGTTGTGTACCCGAACGCTCAGACGGCCAACGACCCGCAGGGTCAGTACACCGAGAACGTGATCGTGCATCACCGGGCTCGCATCCAGGGTGTCGGCCCCGGTGGCTTCCGTCCCGACGGGTCATTCGTGACCGGATCGATCATCGACGGCTCCGGCTTCAACCCGGACAGTCCGGCCGGCCTGGCCTGGGTGACCCGGATATCGGGTCTGCGCTACAGCGGAAATCCGGCCGTGCCGGACGCCGCCGTCGTCACGGTGCTCGACGATCCGGCCGGACCCGGCAACGGGGCGTTCGAGTCGTCCTTCAAGCCGTCCTTCGACGGCTTCACGGTGACCGGCGGCGCGCAGTCGGACTTCCCGGCCAATATCAACGAGCTCACCGGCGGAATCACCACGCCATACGGAGCCTCCGGTGCGCTGGTCACCCAAGGTGGCGGGATCTACGTGCACAGCAACGTCCGCAACCTGCAGATCACCGACAATGTGATCAAGGGCAACGGCGGTTCCTACGGCGGAGCTGTGCGGGTCGGGACGCCATACCTCACCAACAACCAGAACACCGATCTGCTGCTGGCCAACAACCAGATCCGCGACAACGGCGGGACCAACCTCGCCGGAGGTGTCGGCATCTTCGCCGGCAGTGACGGCTACAAGGTCGACCACAACGCTATCTGTGGCAACCACTCCTCCGAGTACGGCGGCGCCGTGAGCGCCTTCGGTTATCAGGAGGCCGCGGCCGGGACGACGTCCAAGGGCGGCGCGATCACCCGCAACCGGATGTGGTTCAACTCCTCCTACGACGAGGGCGGTGCGGTCATGATCGCCGGCGAGTTGCCGCCCACACCGACCGCGTTGTCCCCCGGCACCGGACGGGTCACCATCGACTCCAACGTGATCCAGGCGAATCTGGCCAACGACGACGGCGGTGGAATCCGGTTGTTGCAGGTCACCGGCTCGAACGTCACCACCAAGGCAAAGGCCGAGGCGCAGGCGATCACCATCTCCAACAACACCATCGCCAGCAATATCTCGGCGCACGAGGGTGGCGGCATCGCGTTGGACGACGCACCGTTTGTCAACGTGGTCAACGACACCATCGCCAACAACGTCACGACGGCGACGGCCGTGACCAGTGACGGAACCCCGGCGCCGGCGGGATTGTCCACGGCCACCAACAGCGACCCGTTGAACGCCCAGTTGGCCAAGTTCGACACCAATCCGCCACCGAACTCGATTACCACCTTGCTGGCCACGCCCTACAGCAAGCCCACGCTGCTCAACGATGTGTTCTGGGACAACCGGGCCGGCAACTTCGACGGCAGCGGCGGCGTCTGCGGCATCGGCTCCGCCAGTTGCGGGACCCAGCCGGACACGGTCAACCACTGGGACATGGGGGTCGCCGACAACGCCGGCGCCGTGCTCAGCCCGACGCACTCGGTGATTCAGGACGGGACTCAGGTCGGGCCGGACCCGGGCGGAGCGACCCTGAACAACGTCTCGGCCGACCCCGGTTTCAAGTCGCCGTACCTGGTCGATGTCAACGTCCTGGCATCACGCGCCTACCCGGCGTTCCGGCAGGCCATCATCATCGCCCAGATCCTGCCGCCGTCGCTGATGGGTGACTATCACCTCAGCGGGACCTCCTCGCCGGCTTATGGGCTGGCAGCGGCGAGCACCACGGTCAACTGGGGGACCTGGGTGACTGCCAAACCAGCGGCACCGGCGCACTGGACCGGCTGGAGCTACCAGGTGAGCGCGCCGTCGAACGACATCGACGGCGACGTCCGGCCGGCCCCGCTGGTTCCGCCTGCCACGGTCGGTCGTTACGACTCCGGTTCAGATCAGCTGGTCTCGTGATGCGGACACGGGTGGCTGGCTCACCGCCGGCCATCCGGCCTCGCCGTCCGCTCGTCCTGCCCTTCCCCGCATGGAGACACTCATGACAAACAATCCGTTGAACAAAGCATTATCCCGGCGGGGCTTCCTCGCGGGCGGAGCCGGACTGCTGGGCGCGGCCACCGTCGGCTACCGGCTCGTTCCCGCCGTGGCCGCCACCCCGACCACCGTTGCCACACCAGGCGATGCCACCGCCGTCAACGTGCACCTGGTCGGTACCGACGGCTGGGTGTCCATGCCAGCAGCCGCCCCGGCGGACGCGCCGTTCTTCCCGGACAGCCTGGCTCCGACCCCGTTCAACACCTACTGCTTCGGATTCCGCAACGTGACCGGCTTCACCCCGTCCGCGGTGGCGGCCGAGCGCGGCAAGGCCGAGATCAGCGCGCCGATGATGTTCTTCGACGAGGAAGACGAAATCTTCATCACCCTCACCAACCTCGGGCTGGCCCAGCGGCCGGACCTCTTCGACGGCCACACCCTGCACTGGCACGGCTTCGTCAACGCGATTCCGTTGTTCGACGGGGTGCCGGAGCTGTCTCTAGCGGTACCGGTCGGACGCGATTTCACTTACTATTACAAGCCGCACGACGCGGGCACCTACATGTACCACTGCCACTTCGAAGATGTCGAGCACGTGCAGATGGGTATGACGGGCATGGTGTTCGTCCGGCCCAAGCAGAACCAGATACGCAAGGGCGCGACGACCGTGAATCCGGCATTCGCGGCCGGTCAGCCGACGCCATGGGGCGGCACTATCGCCAACACGATCGTGCCTGGCAAGTACGCCTACAACGATTACGACGGCTCCACCGCCTACGACCGGGAATTCGCGTTCATGATCACCGAGCTGTGGTCCGCGGCGCACTACCGCGACGCTCATATCCAGGTCAACGACTGGACCGATTTCGACCCGAGCTTCTGGCTCATGAACGGGCGGGCCTACCCCGACACCATCGCTCCGAACAGCACGGCCTCGGGCGGGGTGGGTGATCAGCAGAATGTCTTCCCGGCCGGGCCGCTGCCCGTAATCCCCGCGGGCGACGGTACGACCGACCCGACGAACATTGCGAACCGGCTTCAATACCAGCCCATTTCTTCCCTCGTCAGCTGCTCACCGGGGGACAAGGTGCTGCTCCGGTTCTCCAACCTCGGCTACCAGAACCACGCGTTCACCGTCGACAACATCGACCTCACCGTGGTGGCCAAGGACGGCAGCCTGCTCAAGGGCCGGGACGGGACGCCGAACTACCTCACCACCAACACCGTCGACATCGGGCCCGGTGAGAGCCGCGACCTCATCTTCACCGCACCGGCCGCCGAAGGAACCTACTTGCTCTATGACCGCAAGTACGCCTACCAGAACAACGGAGGCGGCCCCGGGTACGGCGGCATGCTCACCCACATCGAGGTCAGGGCGGGAACCCCCGTGCAGACCGAGCCGAACCACTGACCCGGGCCTCCGAGGAGAACCGATGAAACTCTTGCACCGATTGAGTATCAGACGGGCGTCCGTGGTGGCCTCCGTCGCCGCGATCGTCGCGACTGCTGTCGCGGTAGCACCGTTAGCCCAAGCCGCCACCACGACCGAGGGCGTGCAGTGCGACACGAGCACCAACAACAACTTCTCGTTGACCGCGCGGTCCGGCTACGTCTCGACTCCGGACGGTAACTCGATCTACATGTGGAGCTACGGCAACTCGACCCGGGGCTTCCAGTTGCCAGGCCCGACGTTGTGCGTGTCCTCGGGGGCGAACGTCACCGTCGTCCTGCACAACACGTTGCCCGAGCCGACGTCGATCATCTTCGCCGGGCAGAGTGGAGTGCTGGCCGACGGAAACGCGGCGCAGCCGCAATTCGACGACACCAACCACTCCTTGACCTCGCTGGTCCAGTCGGCCGCCGCGAACAGCGGCTCGGTGACCTACACCTTCACCGCGGGCAGCCCGGGAACGTATCTGTACCAGAGCGGCACCGACGTCAAGAAGCAGATGCAGATGGGCCTGTACGGCGCCTTGGTGGTGCGGCCCGCCGGTCACCCGAGTCAGGTGAACAACCGGGCAGATTCGGCCTTCACCCCCGGCAAGGAGTACGTTTTCTTGCTCTCGGAGGTCGACCCGGACGTGCACCTCGCCGTCGAGCGCGGCCAGCCGGTCGACTGGTCGGCTTACACCGCCCGGTACTTCATGATCAATGGCCGCAGCATGCCCGACACCCTGGCGCCGAACAACGCGTCGTGGCTGCCGGCGCAGCCCTACGGCGCGACGGTTCACATCAAGCCCTACGACAAGACGACGAATCCGCTACCGGCCACCATCCGGTACCTCAACGCGGGAACGGTGAACTACCCGTTCCACCCGCACGGCAGCGACGAGCGGGTCATCAACCGCGACGGGCATGCGCTGGAAGGCCCCACTGGCCAGGACCTGAGCTACCAGAAGTACGACCTCGATGTCGGTCCCGGGCAGAGCCTCGACGTGTTGATGGGGTGGCACAGCGAGTACGACGCAACCAGTAACCCGATTCCCACCACGTTGCCGGCCATCACCGATCAGCTGCTGGTCGGCACCGACACCTGGTTCTCCGAAAGCCCGTACCTCGGCACGAAGAACCCGACGCCGACCACGATCACGAACAACAACGAGTGCGGCGAGTACTACCACATCGCGCACAGCCACGCATTGCAGCAAGCAACCAACTACGGCGCGACCTTCGGAGGGATGATGACGTTGTTCCGCATCGATCCTCCGAACGGCTGCCCGGTGACGCCGTGAGGGCCGGGGCGATGACAACGAACAACCCGAAGGACCGGACCTCGAGCCGGATATCCCTGGTGGGATTGACCAAGACGATGACCGCGCTAATCACCGCGGGCACTCTGGTCACCGCATTCGCGCTGGCCACCCCGGCCTACGCCTGGTCATCCGGCACTCACTTGGACGGTGCCGGGACCAACGCGACCCTGACCGCGGCAACGCCGAACGCGTCGGCCGTCGGCAGGCTGACGCCCCGTGGCTGCACGGGGTCCGGCACCCTCACCTGTGACCTCTACGCCAAGGCCGGGACGATCCAGGTCGCCAGCGTCAACATTCCGATCTGGGGTTTTGCAAGCGACGCCACCAGTGCCGCTACCGCACCCGGGCCGCTGCTGGTGGTCACGCAGGGCGATTCGGTGACTATCACAGTGCACAACGGCCTTACCAGCAACATGTCGCTCGCCCTGCCGGGCCAGGCGACGGTCAACGGTGGTGGCGGCGACGACACCACCGGCGCCGCACCGGGCGCAGACAAGAGCTACACGTTCACGGCGAGCCGGCCTGGCACGTTCGTGTATGAGGCCGGGCACACCGGGGACGGCGCCCGTCAGGTCGCGATGGGTCTGGCCGGCGCACTCGTGGTGTTGCCGACCGTCGCCGGCACGTCGGACGGAAACCCGGCCGGCTATCCGGACACCTCATACGATGACGACGCACCGATGGTGCTGAGCGAGATCGACCCGGCACTGAACACCAGTCCGGAACCGTTGACGTTCGACATGCGCAACTACCACCCTGCCTACCGGCTGATCAATGGGCAGTCCTTCCCGTCCACCAATACCATCGCCACCGACCAGGGCCACAAGGTGCTGCTGCGCTACGTCAACGTCGGGCAGCAGATGCACTCGATGAGCGTGCTCGGCGGATCGCAGGTGGAGCTGGCCCAGGACGGGCATCCGATGAAGTACTCGACCACCGTTACCGCCGACAGCATCGACCCGGGCAGCACCCTCGACACCCTCGTGACGATGCCGAGCCCTAACGCCGGCCAGGCGCCCGGTGACCCCGGGGTGGCCACGAAGGTCGCCATCTACGAGGCAAACGGCGCCCTGGACAACAACGCCCAGGTCACCCGGGACACGCCTGCCCAGACGGCCTTCGGCGGCATGCTCGCGTTCCTGGATACCCAGGCTCCGGTGGACACCTCGACCGACTACACCGGTCCCACGGCCAAGTCTTTGGCCGTCAGCCCCAACCCGTCCGATGCGATCAGCGACGTGACGGTCACGGCGACGATCAGCGACGCGGCCACCGGCGGCAGCAAGATCTCGGCCGCCGAGTACATCATCGACGACGACAAGGCGGCACCGGTCGGTGCCTCCTTCGGAACGCCGATGACCGTCGCGGACCCCACCGCGGTGACGACCACCGCGACCGGCACCATCCCCGCATCGGTGCTGGCGGATGTGAACTTCGCGGCCGGCAAGCACATCGTCTACGTACGCGGCGAGGATTCCACCGGAAACTGGGGTGTGGTCGGTTCGGTCGTGCTCAACGTGCCGAAGACGGGCCCGGCGACGTCCAGTGGTGCCGCCACGCCGTCGCTGTCCAACGGCGCGGCCGCGATCGATATCTCGGCCACCGGCGATGACACCGCCGCCGGCGGAATCATCACCAACGCCGAGTACTTCCTCGACACTGCCCCCGCGCCTGGGCAATATGGCAGCGGCACAGCCATGACGCTGAACCGGACGGCGACAGTCGTCTCGGCCGATGCGACCATCAGCGCGGCTACGGCCGGCGCCTGGACCGAAGGCACCCACCACGTCTACGTCCATGTCAAAGATAGTTTCGGCAGCAGCGCCTTGTGGGGCCCGCCCCTGGACATCCCGGTGAGCATCGACACCACCGGTCCGACCACGTTGGCGGCGGCGATGAGTCCGCCGGCCACGAACGGGGTGACCTCCGACCCGAGCAACCCCGGATACCTGAGGTTGAGCACCGAGATCAAGGATCGCGCTCCGATGAACAGCAACATCGTCCAGGCCGAGGCTTTCCTCGGCGCGGTCAAGGCCAGCGGGACCGGCCTACAGCTGCGACCGGTCGACGGCAAGCTCGACAGTCCTGACGAGTCGATGTACGCCTTGATCCCGCTATCGCAGCTGAGCACCTTCAAGACCGACCAGAACATACCGGTCTACGTGCACGGCAAGGACGCCGCCGGCAACTGGGGATCGAGCACCGACAGCGTGGCCAGCCTGATTCTCGACCGGACGGCACCGGTGCTAGGCGGTCTGACGGCCTCCCTTGCTCCGGCCGGCACGCCGGGTGTCGCCTTGACCTCGACGCTGACGGAGAAGAACACGTTGTCATCGGCCGAGGTGTGGACCGGGAGCATCGATCCCGGCGTGGGCAAGGCGACACCGGCACCCATCGGCTCGACCGCGAACGGCAAGGTCACGGTGTACGCGTCGTTCCCGGCCACTTCGGGCAACGTCACCTACCACCTGCGGGTGCGGGACCAGGCCCTGAACTGGAGCAACACCGTCGCCACGGCTACCACGACGTTCCGGGACAACCTCGAGAACAGCGTACCGAACTTCGGCTGGAACAACGCCGGAGGAACCACGACGGGTACCACGCCGTCGGCCTCCGTCGTCGCCGCGGCGGCCCAGAGCAACCCGGACGAGAACCCGTCACCGAAGGGTTTCCAGGCCAACATCCAGCAGACCCCCGCTGGTGCGCGGCTGGGCTTCCTGCTCGACAACACTCCGACGCCGGCCCAGAACAGCTACCACGCCAGGTTCCAGTTCCAGGCCTCGACGCTGACGTCCGGATCGAATTCGAGCAACGTCGTGACCGTGTTCGACACCCGCACCGCTACCGGTACCAACTCCGGTAACGAGGTGTTCGGGATTCAGTTCAAGGGCACCGGCGCATCGGCACAGGTCAGGGCGGTCGTGGGGACGACGCTGGGTGTCTGGAAGGCCGTGGCGAATACCAACCACACCCTCCAGGTGGACTGGACCAACGGTGCCGCGGCCAGTTTGGTGCTCTCGATCGACGGCATCGTGGCGGACACGGTCAACGCCGGCAACGTCACGGCGACGATCAGGGCGGCTCAGCTCGGAGTCAGCGCCAGCACGGTGCCCAGCACCAACGCCGTGGCCACGACATTGGGTAAGGCATGGTTCGACACGTTCCTCTCCGTCGGAAGCTGAACCAGCCGCCGCCGCACCGGCCGTCCATCGCCTGGGTGGCCGGTGCCGCCCGCTCACCAACACAGCACACAGACAGATATTGCTCGACATGTCCGACAGATCAACCTCGGGTGGGGGAACCATGACCGGCAGCACAATGACCGAACAGCTCAGAGTCGGCTCGACCGCGAAGCTCGCCAGCCCGCGTCCCGTCTGGTTCAAGCTCGTCCTGCTGGCAGTACTCACCTGCCTGCTGGCGGCGGGCGGCGTGCAGATCCGCACATTGGCAACCACCCGTTCGGACAACCCGAATCGCACGGTTCCGACGAGCGCGGCCTTGCAGGACCGGCTCGGCGTCCGGTTCTCCCGCGTCGCCGTGGTCGCCGACGGCGGCCTGATCACCCTGT
>Ga0307504_10000294_pt1 | contig 10410 bp, 10 predicted proteins | sample 19_S_MG_FD_194516 | JGI IMG/M metagenome (GOLD analysis project Ga0307504, IMG submission 194516) | Soil microbial communities from Populus trichocarpa stands in riparian zone in the Pacific Northwest, United States - 19_S | ecosystem: Environmental > Terrestrial > Soil > Riparian zone > Trees... | reverse complement strand
TTCGCCAGGATGCGGGCCATCGACGTCTTGCCGGTGCCGCGCGGGCCGACGAACAGGTAGGCGTGCGCGATCTTGTCGGCCGCGACCGCGTTGCGCAGCGTGGTGACGATCGGGTCCTGGCCGATCAGCTCCTCGAAGCGCTGGGACCGCCAGCGGCGATAGATGGCGGTCGGCTCCGGAGATGCAGCGGCGGCGGGGTCGAGCATGGCCTCCTAACCGTACACCGAACGGCGGTTCGGTCGCCGTCGCGGGATGGCAGACGAAGTGGCCGTGCACCCGGCGTCGATCGACCGCTTCCGCACGCACGTCCATCTCCCGGCTCCAGCCAGGTCGCCCCACGGCACCCGAAGGCGGTCGCTTACCGCTGCTTCCTTCCGGACCTGACGGGGTTCACGGACCCTCGCTGCGTGGGACCCGACTCTCAACGTCGGTCGATGTCGTGGGAGGCGAACGCGGATCGGCCTCGGCCGGGAATTCAGTCCCGCTGTAGCGGATTGCGGGTGCAGGGCACCGCTAGTTCCCCACCTAGCACGGCCGCCTCGATGGTAGCCGCCGACGCCCGCATCGGTCAATCGAGGTCGCTGGCGGAGAGGGAGGGATTCGAACCCTCGACGGGTTTCCCCGAACCGCATTTCCAATGCGGCGCCATAGGCCACTAGGCGACCTCTCCGCGAAGTTCGGTGCTGGCGGAGAGGGTGGGATTCGAACCCACGGTGCTCATCGCACACCGCTTTTCGAGAGCGGCACCTTAAACCACTCGGACACCTCTCCGGCTGCGGAGTCTAGCAGCGGGGGGTCAGGCCGGCGCTGGCGCGATGGCCGTCAGGCGGCGTGCTTCGTCCTCGCGAACCCCGGAGATGATCGAGATCTGGTGGGGCATGCCCGGGGCTCGTGCCAGCTGGATCGCGCCTCCCGCGGCACCTCGCCGCTCGTCCGGGACGGCGTACACGAGTGTCCTGACCTGCGCCTCGAGGAGCGCCCCGACGCACATGGCGCAGGGTTCGTGGGTCGTGAAGACGGTCACCTCTGGCAGGCGCTTGGCATCGAGCTTACGTGCCGCGGCCTGCAGGGTGAGGAGCACCGCGTGCGCGGTCGGATCGCGCTGCAGGACGATGCGCCGATGATCGCGCGCGATCATGGCGTCGTCCAGGACGGCCACGGCGCCGATGGGAGTCTCTCCCTCCTCCGCGCCGCGTCGCGCTTCGGCGATCGCCTCGGCCATGTACAGCTCGTAGTTCACGGTTCCGAGTCTAGCAGCCCGTCCGGCGGGGTCGGTGGCCGCTAGCATGGGCGCCGGCCACGGCGAAGATCAGGTTCACGCAGCACAGCGCGAGAGGAGCTCCACCATCCCCAGTCCGCTGGTCTGGGCTCGACGTGACTGGGTGGCGCTGGCGGCCGTTACCCTGGGTGCCGCGATCGTCCGCTTCGCCGGCCTTTCGACGCCGGCTGGCTTCGTGTTCGACGAGATCTTCTACGCGCGCATCGCGTGCCGATTTGTCATCGACACGGCACGTTGCGGCATCGACACCCTGGTCAGCGGGCCCGCCCCACCGCTCGGCGGCTGGCTGATCGGGATCGGCATCCGGCTCTTCGGATACGACGAGTTCGGCTGGCGCGTCGCCTCGGCGGTCGCCGGCACGCTCACTGTTGCGCTTCTCTACCTCCTGGTGCGGCAACTCCTGGTCGGCCACGTTCCGGGACCCGCCGCAACCGCCGGCGCCGCCGCCGCGGCCGCCCTGCTGGCGACGGACTTCCTGCACCTTGTCCAATCGAGGGTCGGCATGCTGGACGCGATCGTGACCCTTTTCGTGGTCGCGACCGTGCTTTTCGCAGTGCTGGACGGGGCTCGCCGACGCGGGCCGCGCGGGGAGGACGCGGGCGCCCCGGCGTGGATGCAGCGGCTGACGCTGGGCCGACCATGGCGGCTGGCGACCGGCGTGGCGCTGGGTGCCGGGACGGCGGTCAAGTGGTCCGGCGGGTACGTGGCGTTGGGACTGCTGGCGTTGCTCGTCGCCTGGGAGATGGCGGCGTCGGCCGATCCCTCACGTGGCGGGCGGGCCGGCGGCCGGCGCACCGCATTCGCCGTCGCCCTGCGGCGCGAGGTGGGGCCGTCGCTGGTCTTGCTGGGCCTCGTCCCGCTCGTCGTCTACCTGGCGTCGTATACGGGGCGGGTCCATGGCGAGCTGCTGGCTCTGCCGTGGCGGGCGGGATCGGCCTGGCACGCGATCCTCGAACACCAGCTCGCGATGCTGCGCTTCCATCTCGGCCTCCCCGGCGACCACCCCTATGAGTCTGCGGCATGGTCCTGGATCCTGCTCAAGCGGCCGGTCGCCTACTCCTTCCAGGTCAATGCCGGCGTGTACCGCGAGGTCCTGGCGATCGGCAACCCGCTCACCTGGTGGGCTGGGGCGGTAGCACTGCTGGGGTTGGCGATCGGCTGGGTTCGGAGCGGCGCAGCGTTGGCTCGTCCGGAGCCGGTCCTGCTGGCTGGCGCGATGGGAACCTACCTGCCCTGGCTCGTTCTCTCCGGATCACGCTCGCAGGTCTTCATCTGGTACCTGCTGCCGACGATCCCATTCCTGTACGGCGCGCTGGGCCTGCTCGCGGCCCACGCCTGGAGCTCGCTCCGCGGCAAGGTCGCGGTCGGCCTGGCGGCCATCGCTGTGTTCGCCTCGTTCGCCTTCTTCCTCCCGATCCTGACGGCCCAGCCGATGACCCCCGACGCCTGGCGCTCCCGGATCTGGTTCGCGAATTGCGAGCGTCCCGGGGCACCCACGCTGCTGCTCCCCGATGACCAGATCAACGCCGGGCCACCGCCATCGGGCTGGTGCTGGATCTGACCCGCTGTCGGGGCCGGCCCGGCGAAGGTCGTGCTCCCGGCGCACGCGCCTGGTGCGTGCCAGACTGATGCGCGACCAGGCGCTGCCCGTTCTCCCAATATGGGCGAGCGTCGCTGGCGACGAGGGTGGCTGTTGACCGATCGACCTCAGCTGAACGACGACGCGCTCCTGGCGCAGCGGATGAGATCCGGCGATCGCGAGGCGCTGGGCGAGCTGTACGACCGGTACGCATCGGTGGCTCTGGCGACTGCCCTGCGGGTCGTGGCCGACCGAGAGCAGGCGGAGGACCTGGTGCACGACACGTTTGTAGCGGTCTGGCAGAAGATCGACCGATTCGATCCGATGCGCGGCACGCTGCGGGCCTGGCTGCTGACGGTCGTGCGCAACCGCGCGATCGACCGCCTCCGGGCTCTGCGGCCGAGCGTCGTCGTGGAGGATGCCGACGAGCAATCGCTGCTGCGCACGAGCTCGAACCCGACCTGGGAGGCGGCCATTGCCCGCCGCTCCGCCGCGGAGCTGCGAGTGGCGCTGGATGGGCTCCCGCCGGAGCAGCGCCAGGCGATTGAACTGGCCTACTTCGGCGGAAATACGTACCGGCAGATCGCCGTCCTCACCAACGTGCCACTCGGAACCGCCAACGGACGCCTGCGCCTGGCGCTCGCCAAGCTGCGGGATGCGCTCCTGCAGACCGATGCCGCGCCGGCGGGATCGGCAGAGCCGATGGGCGCGTCGAGGACGGAACGATGAGCAGGCGGCTCGATTGCCAGGCTGTCGACGAGCTGGATGCCGCCCTTGCCCTGGGTGCGGTGGACGCTGAGGAGGTGCGCGCGGTGGAGGATCACCTCGCCACCTGCGCCGAGCCGCATGCCCAGCTCCGCGCCTTCCTCGGTGCGCACGAGGTCGTGGCGATGGGCCTCGACCCGGTGTCTCCCAGCCCGGGACTTCGCGAGCGGCTGATGGCCAATGTCGACCGGACGCCGCAGGAGCATCGAGCCGCGCCCGCGATGGCGCCCGAACGCGCGGCCGCGCGGAGCTGGCTCGACTGGCTCTCGCCGCGGGTGGCGCGCCCACTGGCCATCGCAGCCATGGCTGCCGTCCTGGCTGTCGGAGCCTGGAATCTGGCCCTCCAGGCGCAGGTCGGCGAGCGAGACCGAGCCCTGCGAGCGGTGGCCGCGGCCATCTCCGGCGGAGAGGTGGCCTTCCGCGTGGACGGCAGCGCCGGCCGCGGCTACCTGGTCGACACCCCAGGAACCGGCGCGGCGCTCGTGATCGCCGACGTGGCGGCGCTGCCCGCCAACCAGCTGTACGAGCTGTGGCTCCTCGACGCCGGCGGGGCGCCGGTGGCGGTCGGCACCTTCACTCCCGGGAGCGGCGCGATCGCGGTGATCCCGTTGGAGCGCGACCTGGTGGGCTACGCGACCTTCGCGATCACCGTCGAGCCGAACCGCGTCACGGCGCCCACCGGCCAACCGGTGATGTTCGGGAAGCTCACTGCGAGCTAGTCGCGCCGCCGGTGCCGGGTCAGCGGCGAGATCGCTCTCCGGGCAGGCTCATCCACGTTCCGCGGTTGCCGATCCCGACTCCCGGCTGTCGAGCATGAGGGTGCCGCGACGGTCGCGGTCGCCATGAGCTGGCCGACGGCAGAGGCCGATCGCGGCGCGGCCCCTGCGGAGCCTGCGGACGGCCGCCACCGCCGACGCTGCGGAGGCGGATCGGCTCCGGACGAATGGACGGATCGGGCGCAAAGCCCGGCACGATCTCGGACGGAATGGCCTGACCGAGGAGCCGCTCGATCTCTCGCAGCATCGGAGCCTCGTCGACGCACACGAGCGAGATCGCGTCGCCCTCCACCCCCGCACGGCCGGTGCGGCCGATGCGATGCAGGTAGTCGGACGGCACCATCGGCAGCTCGTAATTGACGACGTGCGGGAGCTGCTCGATGTCCAGGCCGCGCGCAGCCACCTCGGTCGCGATGAGCAGGGTCACCCGACCAGCCTTGAAGTCGTTGAGGGCGCGGACCCGTTGGGGCTGCGACCTGTTGCCGTGGATGGCAGCGGTGGCGATGCCGTCCTGCAACAGCTGCTGGGCCAGCCGATCGGCACCGTGCTTGGTGCGCGTGAAGACGAGGGCCTGGTCCACGGCATGGGTGCGCACCAGGTGCGACAGCAGCTCACGCTTCCGGGCGCGGTCGACCGGATGGACCAGTTGCCGGACCAGGTCCGTGGGCGTGTTGCGCGGCGTGACCTGCACCGATGCCGGCCGGTCGAGCAGCCCCTCCGCCAGCCGGCGGATCTCGTTCGAGAAGGTGGCGCTGAAGAGCAGGTTCTGCCGTCGCTTCGGCAGTAGGGCGAGGATCGCCCGGATGTCGCGAATGAATCCCATGTCGAGCATGCGGTCCGCCTCATCGAGCACCAGGATCTCGACCGCGCCGAGGTCGATCGTGCCCTGCCGGGCGTGATCCAGCAGCCGGCCCGGGGTGGCGACCACGATCTCGGGACCGCGGCGCAGCGCCTGCAGCTGCCCGGGGAAGCCGACCCCGCCATAGATCGCGGTGGATCGCCGGCTGTTGGCGCCATACACGCGGACGCTCTCCTCGACCTGCATCGCCAGCTCCCGGGTGGGCGCCAAGATCAGTGCCCGGATGCGCGGCCGGGCCCCGTCCCGCGGCTGCGAGGTCGTCAGGAGCTGGAGCATCGGAAGCACGAATGCCGCCGTCTTGCCAGTTCCGGTCTGGGCACCGGCCAGGAGGTCACGTCCGGCGAGGACGAATGGGATCGCCTCGCGCTGGACGGGGGTCGGTTCGGTATAGCCCTGCGCCGAGACGGCGCGGAGCAGTGCGGGCGCAAGCCCGAGGGTGGAAAAGGACATGAGAGCTCCTGACGAGGCCCTCCCGCACGTGCGGGGCCCGGTCAGGGCGAGGGTTGGATCGGGATCGGGACGGTGCAGAGACCGCGGCGCGGACCGGAGCGCCTATCGAACACGTTTTCGAAATGATACACCATCGATGTTCCAACCCGGTACGTGCTACCCTTGGTTCCCCCACCGAAGGTGACCATGACGCTCCCCTGCATCCACGGATTCCGCACCGACGAGTGCTCAGCGTGCCGATCCTGCCCGCATGGACTCGTCTCGTCGCGTTGCGGCCGATGTCTGAAGGCCGTCTCCACCCCGGCGCTGCGTCGCGCTTCGCTCAACGCTCACGGCGTGCACCCGTCCGAGGAGCGCGCCGGCTTCGAGATCTTCTACGTCCCCGCGGTGAATGGATGGCAGGTCCGCACCGATGCGTCTAATCCATCGGCGGAGTCGTATCGGTCCATCTTCCTCGCTCGCCGGGCGGTCGATGACCTTGCGTCCGGTGAAGCCGCCAAGGAATCGAAGCGCCGCACCTGATCCGGATACGGATCAGGTGAACAGGCCAGTCTTGAAGGCCTGAATCCTGCGGTAGGACTCGTCGATCCGGGCCTCGGCAATGCTGCCGGCCCGCACCAGGCCCTCGATGATGTCGATCGTCTGTCCCACGATCCCCGCTTCGAACACCTGCTGCTGCGCGATGGTCAGCACGTCGACCCCGGCCAGGATGGCGAGCCGCAGCGCGTCCCGGTAGCCATACGCCTTGCGGATGGCGCCCATCTGCATGTCGTCCGAGAGGACAAGACCGTCCCACCCCAATTGCTGACGCAGGATGCCGGTGATGGTCGGCTGTGACAGCGTCGCCGGATGCTCTGGATCGAGATTGGCGTTGAAGACGTGCGCGGTCAGGACGGCATCGGCAAGTCCGTCACGAATGAGGTTGGCGAACGGCTGAAGCTCGAGGGCCGACCACGTGCCCGTGACATCAACCACGCCTAGGTGCGTGTCGCCGGTCGAGCTGCCATGCCCCGGAAAGTGCTTGAGCGTCGTCCGCACGCCGATCGCGCGATGCCCCTTGACGAACGCCTCTGCCTGGGCGGTGACCACCGCCGGGTCCGCCGAAAAGGAGCGACCGAGAGACCCGATGATCGGGTTCGTCGGATTGACGTTCAGGTCGACCACCGGCGCCAGGTTGAGATTGATGCCGACCGAGGCGAGCGTCTCGGCGATCGCCCGGCCCGCCGCCTGCGTGAACGTAACGTCACCCCGGGCACCGAGCGTTGCAGCCGACGTGGTCGCCGGGAAGCCGTGCCGCTGGTCGAGGCGAGCCACCAGGCCGCCCTCCTCGTCGATCGCCACCAGCAAGCTCGTGCGGGCCAGCTGCTGGAGCCCGCCAATGAGCGCCGTCAGCTGGGCCGGCGACGCCACGTTGCGGACCGCGCTGTGCGTGGGTAGGTCGGCATCGAAGAGGAGGACGCCCCCGAGATTCCGGTCGCGGATGTCGCCCGCGACCTCGGTCGCCTCTTCCACCGTTAGCCCCCGAAACCCGACGAGCAGCATCTGCCCGATCCGCTCGCGCAGGCTTGGCGCGGGCGTTGAAGTCGAAGTCGGCATCGGCGTGGGGTTCGGGCTCGGGGACGGAGCCGATGGGGAGGCTGTGGCTTGCGGAGGTCGGCTGATGCCGCACGCCGCCAGCACCACCCCGGCGATCCCCCCGCCGACCGCCGACAGGAAGCGCCGGCGTGTGATTTGCGCGGGGTGCGGCGTCATGGGCTCAGCGTAGCGGGGATCTGGCGTGCCCGAGAGGACTCGAACCTCCGACCTTCAGGTCCGCAACCTGACGCTCTATCCACTGAGCTACGGGCACGTGCGCGACGGCGGTGGCGGAGAGGGAGGGATTCGAACCCTCGGAAGAGGAAACCCCCTTCAACGGTTTAGCAAACCGCCGCACTAGGCCACTATGCGACCTCTCCGCGAGCGGCGCCGATGATAGCATGGGCCTATCGGGACGACCCTCCAGCAAGCCGCTCCCGACGCCCATCCTGACCCCCCTTGAGCAGAGCCGACCCGTGCAGCGCCTACCCGTCATCGGCCAGACGTTCGCCCATTCCGCCGTCGAGGCGGTGCAGCGTGCCGCCTTCGAAGCCGCGGGGCTGCCGATCGCGATCGAACGCTGGGAGCGCCGCCCGCATCAGCTGGCTGCGTCGGTCGCGATGCTGCGCGACGCAGCCTTCGCCGGGGCACTGATCGCCGCTCCCCACAAGGAGAGGGCCGCGGGGATGGCAAACGCTCTCTCGGACGATGCCCGGGTGAGCGGCGCGGCGAACCTGATCGTGCGTGACGGCACGAGGCTGCGCGGCCACAACACCGACGTGGACGGCGTGCGCGCCGGTCTTGCCTCGATCATGCCGCGGGTCCAGGGCAAGTGGCCTCGCCAGGCGGTGGTGCTGGGGGCCGGCGGCGGGGCGCGGGCGGTGGTGGCGGTGCTCATCGGCTCAGGCTTCCAGCGGATCGCCGTCTTCAACCGCCACCTGCACAAGGCGGAAGCGGTGGTCGCACACTTCGCGCGCTCCGCACGCCACCTGGACCTGCGCGCGCTTCCCTGGCACGAGACCTTCCTGGAGGTCGAGCTGGCGCGCGCCAGGCTGCTCGTCAACGCGAGCGGGATCGGCGTCGAGGAGTCAGCCAGCCCGCTGCCGGCCGAGCTGCCGAGCATCGGCCTGTTTGTGCTCGACCTGGTGCTCAACCACTCCAGCACGCCGTTGATGCGTGACGCGCAAGCGCACGGCGCAACCGTCGCCAACGGCCACGCCTCGTTCCTGGCGGCGTCAGCTGAAACCTTTCTCCTGCTCACCGGGCAGCAGGCTCCCGCGGACGTGATGCGGGCCGCGCTGGCTGTCGAGCTGGGCCTTCCCGAGGAGGGGATCGCCGTGGTGGGCGACTAGCGGAGCCGATGATGTTCTACACGGCGGGGTGGGTGCACGTCATCTGCGGCTGCATGTTCTGCGGCAAGACGGACGAGATGCTCCGCCTGCTCCGCCGTTTTTCGATCGCCGGACGCAGGGTGGTGCTGGTGAAGCCCCGCCTTGACACCCGCACCGAGGAGGGGACGGTCGTCTCGCGCTCGGGTGCCCAGCATCACGCGTTCAGCGTCGACCATTCGCGCCAGATCGAGGCGCTGACGGGCGATGCGGATATCGTGGCCATCGAGGAAGGCCAGTTCTTCGATGAGGGCCTTCCCGAGGTAATCGGGCGACTGGCCGATGCCGGCAAGCAGGTGCTGGTGACCGGCCTCGACCAGGATTTCCGCGGGATCCCGTTCGGGCCGATGCCGCGGCTGATGGCCCTCGCCGACCAGGTGACCAAGCTGACCGCCATCTGCGTGGTGTGCGGCGAGCCCGCGACGCGGACCCAGCGGCTCATCGACGGCCGGCCTGCCTCGGCCGATTCGCCGCTGATCGTGATCGGCGGCCTCGGCGACGAGAAGTACGAGGCGCGCTGCCGACTCCACCACGAGGTTCCCCCCTCAGGAGAGGCTTGATGGTGAATGCTGGAGCGAGTGCCACATCCAGGGCGCGGCTCGCCATGATCGGTGCGAGCAGGCACTGGCGGCTGATCCTGACGGTGCTTGGAGGCGTCGGCTTGCTGCTGGTGGTGACGGGCGTGCTGGCGTACAACCTCCAGCCACGCGATTCGCACGCCTACTGGTCGGTCGATCCGGTCGACCCGTACCGCAATGCGCGGCTGGGGGGAGAGGACGCGTTCCTGTATGCGCCGGTCGTGGCGCAGCTGCTGGGGCCGTTCACCCACCTGCCGTTCGACGTCTTTCGGATCGGATACGGACTGACGGAGATCGCGGCGCTGGCGATCGGCGGGATCGGCTACACGCTGCTGATGCCCGGCGTGATCGAGGACATCGTGCGCGGGAACATCCACATCCTGATGGCGGTCGCCATCCTGGCCGGGTTCCGCTTCCCGGGCGCCTGGGCGACCATCCTGCTGACCAAGGTCACGCCCGGCATCGGCCTGCTCTGGTTCGCCGTCCGACGGGACTGGCGGGCCCTCGCCCAGGTCACGCTCGTCACCCTAGTGATCGTCGGCGTGTCTGTGGTCCTGGGAGGCGTACGGCCGTGGCAGGACTGGCTGAGCCTGCTGACCAGGAGCGCCGAGTCCCCGCAAACGTACCGCTACCTGGGGCTGACTCCGCCGGGCCTGATCGTTCGGCTCCCCATCGCCGCGGCGGTCGTCGCATGGGGAGCCTGGTCCAATCGGCGCTGGACGGTACCGGTCGCCGCATTCCTGGCACTGCCGGTTATCTGGCCCTCCGGATTCGCGGTGCTGGCAGCGGTGCCGCCACTCTGGCTCGCCGATCGACGGCGTGCGACGCTCGTCGTGAACCCGGCGGCAGGCGCCGCCTGAGGCTCCTCAGGCTGGCCGGCGGCGGCTGGTGTCGGAGCCGCCTAGGTAGCGCCGAACGGCGGGCAGCCAGGCAAGCGCACCGCCCAGCTGCAGGGCAATCGCCGCGATGACCAGCAGCCCGGGCACCCCGATCGCGAGCCCGGGAATGAACCAATCGAACTGCATACCGGCAAAGGCAAAGTCGAGCGACAGCGGGGCGATCTGCTCGTCCGGCACGTGAGCCAGGGTCAGGGCCGGGGTCGGCCCGGACCCCCCGGAGCCGCCGCCTCCGCCGGTGTTCTGGCCCGGTTCGGCAGACGCA
>Ga0307504_10000293_pt1 | contig 10445 bp, 8 predicted proteins | sample 19_S_MG_FD_194516 | JGI IMG/M metagenome (GOLD analysis project Ga0307504, IMG submission 194516) | Soil microbial communities from Populus trichocarpa stands in riparian zone in the Pacific Northwest, United States - 19_S | ecosystem: Environmental > Terrestrial > Soil > Riparian zone > Trees... | reverse complement strand
TGTCAAAAGGACGCCGGTCACGACGATGGTCGCCAGACACGCACCGAGTGATCCCCAGCGAATGCTCGGTGACAGCACCAGATCCCGGAGCCCGGTGATCACGTAGGTCACCGGATTGAGCCGGGCAATGGTCTTGAGCGGGCCCGCGAGCAGATCTAGCGGGACGAAGTTGGGCGTCAAGAACAGCAATGGGAAAAAGATGATGAACGACGCGTTCGTCGTCTGGACGTTTTTTGTTCGGAGTGCGATCGCAATCGCGATGCCCGCGTACGCCACTCCCCAAAGCGCGGAGAGCGTGATCAGTAACACCACACCCAGGACTCCGGACCTGACCCGCGCTCCGAAGGCGAAGCCAACGGCAAGCACCATGGCCGCCACGGTGACGCCGCGAGCCAGGTCGGCGGCGAGTCGTCCCCACACGATCGCGGTACGGCGGATCGGCGCGGCGAGCAGCTTATCCAGGTAACCGACGTCGATATCGGTGACCATGGCCAGACCAGACGTGGCGGAACTGACGGCGAAGACCAGGGAAACCGGTATCTGGAAGGCGACATAGTGCTGGCCGTGCAAGAACGGCGTGGTCGGTGGAAACACCCTATTGACCTGCCCGAGGTTGACGACCAGAAAGAACACCGGGATGAACAAGGCGGGGATCGTCGCAGCCGGAATCCGCCAGACCTCGCGTACCGCGCGCCGGGCCAACAGCAGGGTTTCTGTCATGACACCTCCTGGGGGTTGCCGCCCTCGATACGACGACCTGTCGAAGCGAGGAAGACATCGTCGAGCGTCGGGCGGGACAACGAAATCGCCCGCGGTCGGATTCCGGCTTCGTGAAGCAGCCGCACTACATCCGCGACCGCACCGGCCCCGTCGTCGACATAGGCGGCGAGGCCGTCGGCCGCATCCGTGACGTGACCATGACCGATCAGCAGGGCAAGAGCCGTCCGGGCGCGGTCGTGCTCGGACGGATCCAGACCGATGTTGAGGACGTCTTTGCCTAGGTTTGACTTCAACTCTTCGGGCGTACCTTCGGCGACGATGGCGCCGTTGTCGATAATCGCGACCCGGTCACAGAGTTGGTCGGCCTCTTCCAAGTACTGCGTCGTCAAGAAGACGGTGGTACCGACGGCATTGATGCGACGTACCTCCTGCCAGATGGTGAGCCGACTGGCCGGGTCAAGGCCGGTCGTGGGCTCGTCAAGGAACAACACATCGGGTTCGTGGACCAGCGCTGTGGCAAGATCGAGACGCCGCTTCATGCCGCCGGAATATGTCGCGATGAGGCGATCAGCGGCATCATCGAGTCCGACAAGTTGAAGCAACTCCGAACTACGGCCCGCCGGGTCGTCAATGCGGTAGAGGCCACACTGAAGTTCCAGAAGCTCTCGGCCGGACTGCCGCCCGTCGAGACCGACCTCTTGAAGTGCGACGCCAATCCGGCGGCGAACCTCGGCCGGATCGTTGTGCACATCCACGCCGGCAACAGAGGCGCGGCCCTCGGTGATGGGCAGTAACGTGCACAGCATCCGGACCGTAGTGGTCTTACCCGCTCCGTTGGGGCCGAGGAAACCGAAGACCTCGCCTTGCCGCACCACGAGGTCGATTCCCCGGACGGCTTCGAGTCCGCCGCGGCCGCGACGGCCCCGATAGCGCTTTATCAGCCCTCGGACTTCGATCGCGGGCGAATCAGAATCGTGACTCGTTGTCATGCGGGGTGCCTCCTTCCGGCCACAACCAAGTCGTGACAGGGCCACTTTAGGCCCGGGGTCTGACAAGTTCCGGCCGCCGAACGCCTGGGCAAACGATTACGTGATCCCTAGCACGGACCACGCCGCTATCATTCGGCAGGCAGTTTCTCCAAGCCCGCTCAGCGGTACTCCCTGGTTACTTTCAGGAAATCTTACGTTCTGTGATTGACCGCTTACGTTCCGCTTGTCGAGGCTGCTGATCACCCCCTTATTGAGGGGGTCCGTGCATCCTGTGGCTTCATTCACGCTTGACATCAAATCGCTGTTAGGGGAAACTATTGCTTGTCCCCACAAGGGATGGGCCAGCGAGAACCCGCCGAGCGACTTGTCCACTCGGCTCGGAGCGAGCAGCCAAAAGACACGGTCGCAACCGGGCCTACGGGGGGAGCCGGCGGCAACCAGCACCAAACACACGGTCGCAACCGGGCCTACGGGGGGAGTCGGCGGCAACCAGCAAGACACAGTGGCAGCCGGGCCTACGGGGGAACCGGATGCCACCGAAACGTCACCGGCGATGGTCAGGTTCGGGGGAACTGACCATCGCCGATCGACGCGTCCTCTAGATGACAGCCAACGGCGACAGGGGACGAGGATGGGCAAGCAGCCGCGCTACGGGTCCACCCTCTTGATCGTCGCGCTGCTACTCGCGGTCGTGATCGCGGTGCTCCTGCTGACCGAGCGAGGAACGCCCACCGGCTCGGGCGCCACAGTCACCCAATCTTCCGCCGACTGGCTCGTCCAGTCTTCCGCTGACTGGCTCGTCCTGAACCGGCCGTGGCGTTGAGTCGATACGTGCGGGAATTGCTGGCTGCCCACCGGCCACCGGCAGTGCGATGCTCACGGTCAGCCCACCCCCCGGAGTGTCGTCCAGCATGATTCGGCCATCCATCGCCTCGACAAATCCGCGGGCAATGGCCAAGCCGAGCCCCACTCCCGCACCGGTGCTCACCGCACGGTCGTCGCGCCGCTGAAAGGGTGCGAAAACGGCCTCTCGCGTGTCTTGGGGAATTCCCGGCCCACGGTCCAGAACACGAAGCTCCACCGTGCCGCGGAGTTCACTGGCCGCTACCCGTACCTGCTCATCGACCGGGCTAAATCGCAGTGCGTTTTCCACGACGTTGGCGACCACCCGTTCCAGAAGACCGGCGTCGGCCAGCACCTCCGGAAGCTCCGGCGGCACGTCCAATTCCACCCGATCATGGGCCGAGATCATGGCCAGGGCACGGCTGACCACATCGTCCAGACCGACCGGACTCGACATCACCGACAGCGCACCCGCCTGCAACCGGGAAAGGTCGAGCAGATTCGTCACCAAAGCCGTGAGTCGGTCGAGTGCACTATCGGCGCTGGCAAGCAACTCCTGCCGGTCGTGCTCACTCCAGGTCACATCACGGCCGCGCAAACTGGACACGGCCGCCTTCGCGGATGCGATCGGAGTCCGAAGATCGTGGCTTACCGCATTGAGCAGGGCCGTCCTGGTGCGGTCAGCTGCCGCCAGGTTTTCAGCCACCTCGGCTTGTTCGGTGAGCTGACGCTGGCGGTAGGCCACCGCGACCTCGGCTGCGAAGGCGGCGAGCATGCGCTGGTCCTCAGCCGCAAGGGAACGACCCCGCAGCACGAGCATAAGTTCGTCCCCGACCGGCACCTCGATATCCGTATCGGTCGAGAGTGATCGCGCGACATCCCCCACGCTTGCCACCGTCGACCACATCGCGCGTGATCCGCCGTCCTGCGCCGCCAGGTGACTTCCAGCGCTCGCCGGAATGTCGCTGTCGCGCCGCAACAACGTCACGCCGCTCACCGCGAAGGTCTCGCGCACCCGCTCCATGAGCGCGGGAAGGGCATGCTGGCCACGCAACAGGCTGCCGGCCAGTGTCGACAGCGTCTCGGCTTCGGCGTTGGAGCGGGCCGCCTCGACATTGCGCCGCGCCGCTTGATCCACGACCCGGGAGACCAGCACGGCGATGACGACGAATACGCCGAGGGCGAGCAAGTTCTCTGGTTTGGCGATGGCAAACCGGTGCAGCGGCTTCACGAAGTAATAGTTGAGCAGCAGGCTGGCCGCGACCGCCGCGACCACCGCGGGATAGAAACCGCCGACGAGTGCGGCGATGACAACGACGAGAAGGAACAGCAGCAGGTCGCTGCCCAGCGCCAGGTCACTGCGAAAGCTGATGCAGACCGGCACCAACAGACCCAACAGCGCCGCTCCGGCACACAGACCTGCGAGCTGCCGTCCGCGGGTCAGACCCGGCGTCAATCTGGGCAAAACCCGGCCCTTGCCCACGTAGTCGTGATTGACCACAAGCACGTCGATGCTGCCGGAATGCCGGGTGATCGTCATCCCGGTGCCCGGCCCGGTGAACGCCGCGACCATCGCTTTGCGCCGGCTCGCGCCGACGACAATTTGAGTTGCGTTGCTGGCCCTGGCGAACTCGAGAACGGCGCTCGGGACGTCATCGCCGATCACCGAGTGAAAGCTGCCGCCGAGAGATTCCACGAGCAGCCGTTGCCGGTCGAGTTCGGCCAGCGAGGACCCCGCCAGGCCATCGCTTCGGGCGATGTGCAGGGCGAGCAGGTCTCCCCCCATTGCGCGAGCGGCGATCCGAGCGGCACGCCGGATGAGGGCTTCACCCTCCGGTCCGCCGCTCAGGCCGACGACCACGCGCTCCTTGGTCTCCCAGGTCGAGGCGATGCCGTGCTGTTCCCGGTAGCGTTGCAGCCCTTCTTCGACGCGGTCGGCGAGCCACAGCAACGACAACTCCCGCAGCGCGGTGAGGTTACCCGGCCGGAAGTAATTGGCCATCGCGGCATCGACCTGGTCAAAGGAATAGACGTTGCCGTGGGCCATCCTGCGCCGCAACGCTTCCGGCGTCATGTCGACCAGCTCGATCTGCTCGGCCGCCCGCACCACTGAATCAGGCACCGTTTCTGGTTGCCGCACACCGGTGATCGACTGGACGACGTCGTTGAGAGACTCCAAGTGCTGGATGTTCACGGTGCTGATGACGTCGATCCCGGACTCGAGTAGTACCTCGACGGCCTGCCAGCGCTTTTCATAGCCCGATCCGGGAACATTGGTATGAGCTAGTTCGTCGACCAGGGCAACCTTCGGGTGCCGAGCCAAGACCGCACCAACGTCCATTTCTTCGACGTCCGCGCCACGGTAACCGAGTCTCAGCCGAGGCAGGACGACCAGATCGCCAATGCGCTCGGCGGTGCGGGCACGACCATGCGTCTCGACGTAAGCGATCACCACGTCCGTCCCCCGCGCGAGGCGCCGGTTGCCTTCGTCCAGCATCCGGAAGGTCTTCCCGACACCGGGCGCCGCCCCCAGATACACCCGGAGCCGACCACGCTGAGTCACTAAATCACGTCCCCACGGGCATCTCAGGTAGTCGCCGCCGGAACCCGCACGGCGTCGGCGAGCACCCGCAACACGTTTTCACCGGTCAATGCGGCCACATCGGCCTCGGACCAGCCGCGGTCGAGCAGTTCGGCGATCAGCGTCGGATACCTGCTGACGTCCTCCAGGCCCTCCGGCAGAGCGTCACAGCCGTCGTAGTCGCCGCCGATACCGACGTGCTCGATCCCGGCCACCTCACGAATATGCTCGATGTGGTCAGCCACTTGGGCCACTGTGGCGACCGGACGAGCGTGGGTTTGCGCGTACCGGGCGATCGCGTCGCTCCGGACGTGCCAGTTGCGCACGTTCTCCTCCCGGATCAGCATCTCGGCGGTGACTCGCTCGTCAAACGCGCGACAATCCTCGCTGACGAAGTAGGGCACGAAGGTCACCATGCACACGCCGCCGTTGACGGGCAGTTCGGCCAGGATCTCGTCCGGAACGTTGCGTACGTGATCGCAGACCGCCCGGGCGGAGGAATGGCTGAAGATCACCGGTGAAGTAGTCACGGACAGCGCGTCGCGCATGGTTTCAACAGAGACGTGGGAGAGGTCGACCAGCATCCCCAGGGTGTTCAGCTCGGCGACCACGGCACGACCGAAATCGTTGAGCCCACCAATTGCCCGGACATCGGTTGCCGAGTCCGCCCACGGCACGTTGTCATTATGGGTGAGCGTGAGATACCGCACACCGAGCCGGAATAGCACCCGAAGAACCCCCAACGAACAGTCGATCTGATGACCCCCCTCGGCTCCCATCAAACTGGCGATCCGGCCGTCCCGCCACGCCCGCCGAACCTCGTCGGCCGACGTGGCCAGCGCCAGGCGATCCGGGTACCGCGCAACCATCCGATGCACCACGTCGATCTGCTCGAGGGTCGCGGTGATGGCCCGTTCACCAGCCCAATCGGCCGGCACGTAAACCGACCAGAATTGCGCCCCTACGCCACCTTCGGTGAGCCGGACCAAATCCGTGTGCGTCCTCGACTGCCGGATCCCGACGTCGTAGGCCGACAGGTCGTAGCCGACGAGTTGCCTGAGTTCGAAAGGCAGATCGTTGTGCCCGTCGACCAGCCGATGGCGATCGAGCAGCTCCCGGGCCGACTCGAGTGAGTTCACAGGTCCACGGTCTCTCGGGGCGTCAGATGAGCGAAGCGGACGCCGAATTCGGCGCCGATCCTGCTCACATGTCCCTCGACCATGGTCCGGCCGATCTCGGTCAGCAAACTGTCGTGGACGCCGAATGCCCGGTCCGCGCGCACCGCGACCGTGAAGTCGATCACCTCACTGACCTTGGACCACGGTGCGTGCACTGGAACCAGCACTGTGTGGACCGCGGCTGTCGGCACGGTAAACGAATCCCCAGGGTCATATACCGCCTCTCCCACGAGATATCCCACGTTCGCCACGATCGGGATCGAGGAGTGGATCAGAGCGTGCTGACCACCGTACGTACGAACCTGAAGACCTCCCGCGATGAAAGACTCGCCGGGGCCGATCGCGGTCAGCCGGGCATCCAGCGCCTCGACCTTCGCCAGCTGGTCGATGACGTCGCGCGGCCCCCAGATTCGTAGGTCCGGGTTATTGGTCGCTGCCCCAGCCAGCGCGCCGGCATCGACATGGTCCGGGTGTTGATGGGTGAGCAGCACGGCGTCGATGCCTTCGAGCGCTTCGGCGACCTCACTGTATACGCCCGGGTCGATCACGAGACGACGATCGTGGTCGTCATCGATCCGGACGCAGGAGTGGGTAAACTTGGTCAGCTGCATAGGCCCTACTCCATCATATTTCGAATCGGTCGCATACGGTCCAGGCATGCCGTCGTTGATGTGGTTCCGCCGCGATCTTCGGGTGACCGATAACCCGGCGCTGTCTGAGGCGGCCCAAAGCGGCAAGGTACTCGGCCTATTCGTGCTCGACCCGGCGCTGGTGCGGCAATCCGGGGCGCCTCGGCTCGCGGTGCTGTACCGCACGCTGCGCGCCCTCGACCAGCAGCTCGATGGCCGTTTGCTGATCCGGCGCGGCAAGCCTCAGGACGTTCTGCCCGCCGTGGTGGCGGAATTCCGGGTCGATTCGGTGCACTGCGCCGCGGACTTCGGTCCCTATGGCGGCCAGCGGGATCGCGCGGTGGAACAAGCTCTCGCGGTGCCGATGGTGCGGACCGGCTCGGCTTACGCGGTCGATCCAGGCCGGGTCAATCGGGTCGGCGATCATGGCTACCAGGTGTATTCGGCGTTCTACCGCTCCTGGCTGGATCATGGCTGGCCGGAACCGCGCCGGGTCCCACGTTTCGAGTGGACCTGCGGCATCGGGGACGACATACCGGCGGATCCGCGACTGTCGGCCCGCCTGTCCCTGCCCAAGGTCGGCGAGTACGCCGCCCGCGCCGCTTGGCGCGGGTTCCTTCGCAACGGCATCGACCATTACGCCAAGCAGCGGGATCGGCCCGACCTCGACGGCACGTCGCGGATGTCGGTGCACCTGAAATGGGGCACCATCCATCCACGTACGTTGCTGACCGAACTCCGACCGGAGCACGACAGCTACCGCAGGGAATTGGCGTGGCGGGAGTTCTACGCCGACGTGCTCCACCGCCGACCCGATTCTGCCCGGGAATATTATCGCCCGGAACTCAGGGCACTCAGGTGGAGCCGCGGGGCCATCGCCGACGCCCATCTGGAGGCCTGGGCTCAGGGCCGCACCGGCTACCCGATCGTCGATGCCGGGATGCGACAGCTGCTGGCCGAGGGGTGGATGCACAACCGGGTGCGGATGATCGTCGCATCCTTTCTGGTCAAGGACCTGCACATCGAGTGGATGGCCGGCGCCCAGCACTTCCTCAACCACCTGATCGACGGTGACCTGGCCAGCAACAACCACGGCTGGCAATGGGTCGCCGGTTGCGGAACCGACGCCGCGCCATACTTCCGGATCTTCAACCCCATCCTGCAGGGCAAGAAGTTCGATCCCGATGGTGCCTACGTCCGCCGGTACGTACCGGAGCTTCGAGATGTTGCGGCGAGCGTGATCCACGAACCGTGGCGGGACCGCAGCGGCGTCCGCCGGGGCTACCCGGACCCGATCGTGGACCACGCGGCCGAACGAAAGGCCGCGCTCGCCGATTACCGATCTATTCGGGGTCAGTAGATCCAGCGCAGCTCGTCGGCGATCTGCTCAGGGCTGGCCTCGGCCAGACGCGCAGCTTCGGCACGGCGGAGGTCGACGATCGTCGCGGCCAGCTCGGCGCCGAAGGCACCGGTCAGCACGTCATCGGATTCGAACGCGTCGGCCGCGACGGTGAGTTTGTCAGGCAGTCTGGCGATGCCCCGCCGAGCGCGATCGTCATCGGCAAGCGAGGCAGGGTCGACGCTGACCGGCTCCGGCAGCCGCGCGTGGCCGGCCACGCCCGCGAGACCGGCGAAGAGCAGGCCGGCGATGGCGAGGTAGGGGTTGGCCGATCCGTCGAAGGCCTTGATTTCCAGGTTTGCCGCGTGCTGTTCGTTGCCCGTGGAGCCGGCGACGAGCCGCAGCGCGGTCTCCCGGTTCTCCAGTCCCCAGGCTTGAAACGCCCCTGCCCAATGCGACGGAATGAGCCGAAGGTAACTGGCTACCGATGGGGCCCCGATCGCCAGCAATGCCGGTAACCGATCCAGGATGCCGGCCGCGAAAGCTTCGGCCGCTGCCGTGAGGCCATGCACCCGGGTCCCATTGGTGAAGAGGTTCTGATTCCCGGACCGAAGCGAGAGGTGGACATGGGCGCCGTTGCCGACGCCATCGGCCAGCACCTTGGGCGAGAACGAGGCGCGAGTGCCGTACCTGGCGCTCAGCGCGCGGATCGTCTGACGCACCAGCACGGACGTGTCCGCGGCGCCGACCGGGTCTTCGGCCGCGATCGACACTTCGAATTGCCCGGCGGCGTATTCCGGATGGATCTGCTCCACCGTGACCCCCTGGCAGTCCAGCGCGCGCAGCAGGTCACGCAGGTATGCCGACTCCTCGACCAGTCGCGTGTAGCCATAGGCTGGGCCGAGAGCGGTCGGGCAGAACGAGTCGCCGGACGTGCCGAGAGCCCATTCGACCTCGAACGCGACCTTCGCCGTCAAGCCGGACTCGGCCAAAGCGCGGACCGCCCGACTGGCGAGGCTGCGCTGGTCCTGTGGATGCACCTCGCCATCCTGCTGGTAACGATCCGCCGGTGCCCATGCCCAGCCGGGCTGCTCGGCCAGGACGGTCACCCGATTCAGATCCGGATGCAGCCGCAAATCACCAACCGGACCGCCGGCGTGGCGGCACGCGGCGATCGAGTCATCGGCGAGGAATGCGTCGAAGACCGGCGACGCGCCTACCCCCCACGCTGCCGCTGTCGGCAGCTTGGCCAGTGGCACCGCCTTTACCCGGGTGATTCCGCTGTTGTCGACCCAGCTCAGCGCCACACCGACCACTTCACGCTCTCGCAAAGCGGGAACCAGCCGTTCGGCGTGGGCGCGGTTGTGATCACGTTCTGCGGTATTCACGGTTCCTCCAGGTAAAGGAGCGACCCTAGGCGCCTATTGGTTGTCAGCCGCGACGGTCCTGTTCATGTCCGCAGGTAGGACGATACCCATGTCGTGGCCCATTCCGGACGGGCGTCGCGGCGTCCGAAGACCGAACACGAAAAGCAGCACACCGATGAAGGTTGCGACAGCGCCGCCGACCAGGGCGCTGATGCCGAACCCAAACAGGTGCGGAACCGTCAGCCCAAACCGTCCGTCGATCGAGACACCTGGACTCGCATCCGAGTTCATCACGACCAGGCGGTAACTGCCATCACGAATCTTCCAGTTCAGGGACGGGTTGGTTCCGCTGCCCTTGGCCAACCAAAACGTCTGGGCCTCCGGCGACCCCGGGCGCGCGGAGCCCTCGCGGCGATCAGATCGCAGCGCGAACGGATCCAACTCAAGGTCGCGCACCCGGTCGATCGCCGCACCGGCCAGGTAGCTGTCGACAGCGGCCGCCGGCCCGACGCCGATGAACACCTGACGCGAGGTACCGGTGGCCGACACCCGCAGGACGGGCGCTCCGAGCGCGGCGGTTACTCCCCTCGTCCCGGCGATGTCGTCGATCGGGGTGACCAGTGCACTGGTCGAGGTCGTCACCTGCTCCTGTCCGGTGGTGAGCGTGCTGTCCGACCCGAGCAAGAACATGAGCGCACCGCCGGCGAACGCGACGACGGCGCCGCCCAGTGCGAGGACTAGCCCTACGGCAATTGCGAGTACACGATTGATCATCGGTTGGCTCCTGTCTCTGGCGCCC
>Ga0307504_10000292_pt1 | contig 10454 bp, 14 predicted proteins | sample 19_S_MG_FD_194516 | JGI IMG/M metagenome (GOLD analysis project Ga0307504, IMG submission 194516) | Soil microbial communities from Populus trichocarpa stands in riparian zone in the Pacific Northwest, United States - 19_S | ecosystem: Environmental > Terrestrial > Soil > Riparian zone > Trees... | reverse complement strand
GGTCATTGGCTTCGGCCACCACCCGGCCCAGCCACGGCTGCGGCACCTGGTGGTCGGTGCCGTTCATGAAGAGCATGCCGCCGAGGAGGAAGGGACCGACGTCGGCCTCGTGGGCGGCGATCCGCCTGACGAGGGCCTTGGCGTCGTCGGGGATGGCTGCCCCGTTCCCGTAGCCCTTCAACAGGTACTCGGCCCGCACGGTGGAGCCGTCGGGCGCCGACCACCGGAAGGCGGACCGGTCGACGGCGGAGGGGACACCCCGCCACACGACGGCATGCTCCAGCCCGGCCTGGCGCAGGATCTGGGGCATCTGGGCCACGTGGCCGAACATGTCGGGCAGGTAGCCCACCTGCGAGGCGCCGCCGAACGCGGCCGCCCGCGCCATGCCCAGTTGCAGATTGCGCACGATGGTCTCGGCCGACACGCCGAACTCGTCCATGAGGATGTACCACGGCCCCATGGCGACCCGGCCGCCCGCCCCCAGGCGTCGCAGCCGTTCCTCGGCTTCGGGGCGCACCTCCAGGTAGTCGTCCACCACGGCCATCTGCCCGTCCAGCAGGAATCGCCCGTAGCCGAGGTCGGCCTCGAGCAGCGGTAGGAACTCGTCGAGCAGATCCACCAGGCGGAGGCGGAAGGTCTGGAACGGCGCGTACCACTCGCGGTCCCAGTGCGTATGGGGCACGATGGCGACGGTGCGCCGTGCCTTCTGGGTGATGGGGGGCTCTTCCGTGCTCTCAGGGTAGAGGGGCGCGCACTTCGCTCGTGGCGGGACGTTGGTCGGCGCCTGGGCCCGGAGCCTGCTTCGCGGACGCGGTGGTAGCACTCGGGGGACACGGCCCGGCGCTCCCTCACCGGCCGGGCGGTGTCGACGATGTTCCCGACGGGTTTCGCAAGGGCGACGGCCGCGAGGCGCCTGCCCATCGACGCAGCCGGCCGGCGCCGACCGGCGCCGACCGGGTCCGTCCCGTGCTCCAGGAGTTCAGCTCGGGCGTCGTCGTGATCGGCGTGCTCGGCAACTTCTTCAAGTGCCCGCCGGCACCGAACGAGGCGGCCCGCCTGGCCCAGCCCATCGTGGCCGTCGAGCACACCCCGAGCGGCCGGGGTTACTGGCTGGCGGGGGCCGACGGTGGGGTCTTCGCCTTCGGCGACGCCCGCTTCCTGGGCTCCACCGGCGGGATCCGCCTGGCCCGCCCCATCGTGGGTATGCGCGCGAGCCCGACCGGCAACGGGTACTTCCTCGTGGCCTCCGACGGCGGAGTGTTCGCGTTCGGCGACGCCCGGTTCCGGGGCTCCACCGGCGCCATTCGGCTCAATGCACCTGTCGTCGGTATCGAGCGCACCGCGTCCGGCAACGGCTACTGGCTGGTGGGAGCGGACGGCGGCGTCTTCGCCTTCGGCGACGCCGTCTTCCATGGCTCCACCGGCGCCATGCGCCTGGCCCAGCCGGTGGTGGCCGTCACCCGCAGCGCGGGGGGCGCCGGCTACGTGCTCGCGGGGGCCGACGGCGGCGTCTTCGCCTTCGGCGACGCCACCTTCCGCGGCTCCACCGGGGGCGCCCGGCTCAACTCCCCGATCGTCGCCATGGCGCCCACTCCGGGCGGCGGAGGGTACTGGCTGTGTGCGGGCGACGGCGGCGTGTTCGCATTCGGGAACGCCCAGTTCAAGGGCTCCATGGGCGGGTCCAGGCTCAGCCAGCCGGTCGTCGGCTGTACTTCGGCCTGATCCGCCTGGACGTCCTCGGCCGCCGCGGGCCATCTCACCCCCCACCCGACGCACGAGGTGGGTTCGGGCCGCGTCATGATCTTCACGGCCGCGACGACGGTGGGAGGCGACGATGGCGCAGACGGGAACGGGCGGCACGGGCGGGCATGTGCAGGTACTGGCGGCGGCGGGCACCAAGGATGAGGCCGACGCCATCGCCGCCGCCCTGCTCGACGCCCGGCTGGCGGCGTGCGTCCAGATCGTGGGACCGGTGCAGAGCCGGTACCGCTGGCAGGGCCAGGTCGAGTCGGCCGAGGAATGGCTGTGTGTGGCGAAGACCACGGCCGCCCGCGCCGGCGACGCGGTGGCGGAGATCGCCCGAGTGCACAGCTACGACACGCCTGAGATCACGGTCACTCCCATCGTCGGCGGGGCCGAGTCGTACCTTGCGTGGATCGACGCCGAGGTCGCCGCACCAGGAGGCCCGTAGCACCGGCACCGGCCCTACCCTTGGAGGCATGACCGTCACCGAGCTCAAGCTGACCGAGTGGACGTCGTGCGGTGGCTGCGCGGCGAAGTGGGGTGCCGCACCCCTGAACGCCCTGATCCGCGAACTGGCGGCCGGGTCGTCCGACCTGCTGGTGGGCCTGGCTCCCTTCGACGACGCCGCCGTCTACCGGCTCTCCGACGACCTGGCCCTGGTGTCCACAACCGACTTCTTCCCTCCCCTCGTCGACGACCCCGCCGACTTCGGCGCCATCGCCGCCGCCAACGCCTGCAGCGATGTGTTCGCCATGGGGGCCCGCGTGGTGCTTGCGCTGAACATCTCGGCCTTCCCCGAGCGGCTGCCGGTGGAGGCGGTGGCGGCGGTGTTGGGAGCAGCCGCCGCAGTGGTGGCCGAGGCGGGAGGCGTGGTCGCCGGCGGCCATACCATCCGCTCGGAGGAGCCCATCTTCGGGCTGGCCGTGCAAGGCCTGGTGCACCCCGACCGGATCTGGACCAAGGCGGGGGCCCGACCGGGCGACGCCATCGTGTTGTCGAAGCCGCTCGGCACCGGCATCCTCCTGGCCGGCGGCCGGCCCGAGGAGAAGGCTGCCGCCATCGTGCGCATGCGGCAGCTCAACCGGGGCGCGGCCGAGGCGCTGTCGGCGCTGGGCGACGGGGCCGCCCATGCCGTCACCGATGTCACCGGCTTCGGCCTTTTCGGGCACGGGTGGGAAATGGCGGAGCGCTCGGTTGCCACGCTGCGCTTCGACGCCTCGGCCCTCCCCCTCTACGACGGGGCGCTGGCGGCGGCGGAGGCGGGGGTCCGCACCGGGGGTGACCCGCGCAACCGGGCCCACCTGGAGGCCCATGTGTCGTCCACGGCGCCCGCCGCCCTGGAGGCGATCGGCTATGACCCGCAGACATCGGGCGGCCTGCTGGCTGCGGTCTCGCCGGCCGACGCAGCGCGGCTGGTCGATGCCGGCTTCGTCACCATCGGCGAGGTGGTCGACGGCCCGGCCTCCGTCGACATCGCCTGACGCCGCCCCATGGGCGTCACCAACCACGGATCCGGCCAGGGCCGGCGCTAGCGTCCCCGGATGGCGACGACCCGCCAGCAGCTCCGCCCCTCACTGCGCCCGAAGGCACCGAACCTTGTGCTGGAGCGGGAGCTGTGGAGGAGCGGTCGCGAGGTCGTGGTCGGTGTCGACGAGGTCGGCCGGGGTGCGTGGGCCGGGCCGATCAGCGTGGGTGCCGCCGTGCTGCCGGCGGACAAGCGGGTGTACAAGGTGCGCGACTCCAAGATGCTCACCGAGCCCGAGCGTGAGCGGCTGTTCGACCGCGTGGCCTCGTGGTGCCGGGCGTGGGCGGTGGGCCACGCCACCCAGGTGGAGTGCGACACGCTGGGCATGTCGGAGGCCCAGCGCCTGGCCGCCCGGCGGGCCATCGTCGGGCTCGGCCTCGAGCCCGACCACGTGCTGATCGACGGTCGGTGGGACTTCGTGGGCAAGGGCCCGACGGCCACCACGCGCATCGTCAAGGGCGACGCCACCTGCCTGTCGATCGCCGCCGCCTCCGTCCTGGCCAAGGTGACCCGGGACCGCCTCATGCGGGGCGAGGCCATGCACTACCCGGGGTACGACTTCGACCTCAACAAGGGTTACCCGTGCCCGCGCCACAAGGCGGCTTTGAAGGCGTGGGGCCCCACGTCGATCCACCGCCGTAGCTGGGTGTTCATGGACGGCCTCCCGTGGGGCGTCCGCCCGGAACCCCTTCCCACCCAACCGATGCTCGAGGAGACGCCAGTCCCATGACGCGAAGCCCGTTCGCCGTCCGCACGTTGGCCGTGGTGGCCGGGCTGGCTCTCGCCGCCGGCGCCTGCAGCAGCGACAACAACAAGCTCAAGGCTGATCAGGCTGCCAGCAGCACCGCACCATCCGGACCGGCTGCGGGAAAGGCGCTCAAGACGGTCTCGCCAGGGAAGCTCACGGCCTGCACCGATGTCCCGTACGCCCCGTTCGAGTTCGAGCAGAACGGTGAGTTCGACGGCATCGACGTGGAGCTGGTGCGGGCCGTCGCCGGTCGGCTCGCCCTCGCGCCCGCCTTCGTGGACGTGGACTTCGACGGCATCTTCAGTGCCCTCAATGCCGGCAAGTGCGACATCGTGGCGTCGTCGGTGACCATCACCGCCGAGCGCCAGAAGACGCTCGATTTCTCGGTCGGCTACTTCCAGATCAACCAGTCCCTCCTCGTGCGCAAGGGCGACGAGACCAGGTACAACGACCTCCCGGCGCTGGCCGGCAAGACCATCGGCGTGCAATCGGGGACGACCGGAGCGGACTACGCCAAGGCCAACGCGAAGGGCGCCAGCGTCAAGGAGTTCACCGGCGCCGACGACCTGTTCACCGCCCTCAAGGCGGGCCAGGTCGACGCCGCGCTCCAGGACCTGCCGGTGAATGCCTATCGGGCCAAGACGGCGGGCGACTCGGTGGTGGCCAAGGTGTTCACCGAGGGTGCCAAGGAGGAGTACGGCTTCGCCATGCGAAAGGGCCAGGCCGACCTCAAGGCGGCCATCGACGACGCCCTCTCCCGGGTGAAGTCGGACGACACCTACCCCACGATCCTGCGCCGGTTCCTGGGCGACACCGCCGGTCAGATCTAGGCCGGCTGGCCCCCGGCGGTGAACCGGCTGCGGGAGGAGTTCTTCAACTTCGGCGTCATCGCCCGCCTCTTCCCTGCCCTCGTCACGGAGGCCATGAAGAACACGGTCGTCTTCACCCTGCTCGGGTTCTCGGGCGGCATGATGCTCGGCCTCGTGCTGGCGCTCGGCCGCATCAGCCGGAGCCGGTGGCTTCGGTGGCCGGCCGCCTTCGTGGTGGACACCTTCCGCGGCCTGCCCGCTCTGTTGGTGATCGTGTTCATCGGCTTCGGGCTACCGATCGCCTTCCCCTGGCTCCACTACCCGTTCCCGAAGTACACGCCCGGCTGCGTGGCGCTGGCCATCGTGGCCGGGGCCTACATCGCCGAGACGGTGCGGGCGGGGATCGAAGGCGTGCCGCGGGGCCAGATGGAGGCGGCCCGCTCGCTCGGGATGAAGTACCGCACGGCCATGCGGCGGGTGGTGTTGCCCCAGGCGTTCCGGCTGGTCATCCCGCCGCTCACCAACGAGCTGGCCCTCTTGTTCAAGGACACGTCGCTGCTCGCCGTACTCGGCACCGAAGCGGGCGGCAAGGAGATCCTCAAGTACGTGCGCGACGCGGTGAACCACTCAGGCAACACGTCGCCCTTGGTGGCGGGAGGCCTGGCCTACCTGGTGATCACCGTCCCCCTGCTGCGCGTGGTGGCCTACCTGGAGGCCCGCACAAGGGCGTCCCGGTGATCGTGCCGGGCGCCGGCGGTGCGGCTGGAGCCGGCTCGTCTCCGACCATCGCCGTCGAGGGGCTGCGGAAGAGCTTCGGCGCCAACGAGGTGCTCAAGGGCATCGATCTCGAGGTGGCGGGCCGGGAGGTCGTGTGCGTCATCGGCCCGTCGGGGTCGGGCAAGTCCACGTTGCTGCGCTGCCTCAACCGGCTGGAGGAGCCGACCGCCGGGCGAGTGGTGGTCGACGGTGTCGAGGTGACCGCCGCCGGCGTCGATCTCGACAAGGTACGGACCTCGATGGGCATGGTGTTCCAGTCGTTCAACCTGTTCCCCCACAAGACCGCCCTCGGCAACATCACGCTGGCCCTCACCACCGTGCTCCGCATGGACAAGGGAGCCGCCGCCGAACGGGGGCGGGCACTGCTGGCGCGGGTCGGGTTGGCAGGCCGGGAGGACGACTTCCCGTCGCGGCTGTCGGGCGGCCAGCAGCAGCGGGTGGCCATCGCAAGGGCCCTCGCCATGGAACCATCGGTGATGTTGTTCGACGAGGTGACGTCGGCTCTCGACCCCGAGTTGGTGGGGGAGGTCCTGGCTGTCATGCGCGACCTGGCCGCCGGCGGCATGACCATGTTGGTCGTGACGCACGAGATGGGCTTCGCCCGTGAGGTGGCCGACCGCGTCGTGTTCATGGACGCCGGCGTGATCGTGGAGCAGGGCCCGCCGGCCGACGTCCTCGGTCAACCACGAGAGGCGCGGACACGGGCCTTTTTGTCCAAGGTCCTGTGAGCCCGGCCCCGGCCAAGAAGGCAGCCAGTGGGGTGCGGGGTCGGGCGCCGCCGTTCCGGGAAGCCGGAACTTCGGATAGCGCAGTTTCGGCTTCCCGGAACCGGTCTGGACCGGTCAGGTCACGGGGTGCTCAGGGGGTCTCCTGGCCGATCCCCTCTCCGGCCTCCGAGGCGTCCCTGCCCATGAGCCCCACCTCCAGTTCCTCCCGGCTGGTGACGGGGTCGTCCTCCTCGGTGGCGGCGTCCTCCTTGACTTCGTGCTGGGTCTTCGCTTCGGGATCGGGAAGGTTCATGGCACAGTTCTACCCATGAGCGGTCCCGCTATCGCTATCGCCCTTTTCCCCGGCGTCGAAGAGCTCGACTGGGTGGGTCCGTGGGAGGTCCTGTCGGGATGGGCCCGCAACTGGCCCGATGACGGTGCCAGCGTGTTCACCGTGGCCGACACCACCGACGTCATCCGCTGCGCCCAGGGCGCCCGGGTGCTGGCCGACCACACCTGGGAGACGGCGCCGCCCTACGACCTGCTTCTCTACCCGGGCGGGCCGGGGGTACGCCCGCTGCTCGACAACGACGTCGTGCGCAAGCGGGTGCGCACGGCGGCCGAGGCGGGGAGGGTGCTGGCCAGCGTGTGCACCGGCTCCCTCGTGCTGGCCGACGCCGGCGTGCTCGACGGCAAGCCGGCCACCACCTACTGGTCCTCGTTCGACCACCTGGTGGCCCTCGGCAACGGCATCGAGCCCCGCCCCGACGACCGCTACGTGGACGCCGGCGAGGTGGTCACGGCCGCCGGCGTGTCGGCCGGTATCGACATGGCGCTGCACCTGGTGCGCCGCTTCGCGTCGGAGGAGCGGGCCAAGCAGGTGCGTCGCTTCATCCAGTACGACCCCCAGCCCCCTGTCTGACCCTGCAGCCCCCTCCATGGACACAACCGAGTTGCGGCTGGACACGTCGGGTCGCACCGTCACCGACCTGACCGACGAGGTGTTGCGGGTACCGCCCGGCTCAGCTTCCCGGCGGGCTGGCCGTGCCTTCCGGCGGGGGCAGCGTCCGGCGGGCGACGTCCAGGGCGGCGGTGGCGCCGGCACCCGACCGGCCGGCCAGCCAGGCGGCGAGCGGAGCGTTCTTCCGCTCCGTGCCGTGGGCCACCTCCCGGGCCAGGTCGAGGATGGCCTCCACCTCCGAGGTGTCGAGGGGCGCCACTCCGAGAGCGAGGGCGAAGCGGTCGAGCCAGTCGTCCATGGTGGCCATCCTGCCGCCCGGCGACGCGGTCGGCGAACCGTTGCGGAAACCGGCACGACCCACCCACCGGTACGGCCTATCGGGACCGGGCCCGGCGCGCGAGACTGGCGGCCGACGGGAGCTCGGACGGACCGGGCTGAGAGGGCGCCTGCCGGCGCCGACCGCTGAACCTGATCCGGGTAATTCCGGCGGAGGGAGTGCGACATGGCCACCAGGTCGAAGGTGTATGTGGAGGGCCCGCAGGGTGTGCGGGTGCCGTTCGCCGAGGTGGCGTTGGGCGACTCGCCCGACGGAACGCCGAATCAGCCCCTCCGGCTGTACGACACCAGCGGGCCTGGGTCAGAACCCACCGCCGGGCTGGCGCCCCTTCGCCTCGACTGGATCCGGGAGCGGGGCGACGTGGAGGAGCACCCCGGCCGCCGGGCCAGCCTGCGCGACGACGGTCGGGCGGCCGTGCGCCGGGCGGGGAACGGCAACGGCCCTGAGGCGTTCGCCCCCGCCCACCTCCGCCTGCCGCTGCGGGCCAAGCCGGGCCGCAACGTCACCCAGCTGCACTACGCCCGACGGGGCGACATCACACCCGAGATGGAGTTCGTGGCCGTACGGGAGGGGTGCACGCCCGAGAAGGTGCGCGACGAGATCGCCCGCGGCCGGGCCATCCTGCCCGCCAACGTGAACCACCCCGAGTCCGAGCCCATGGTGATCGGGCGGGAGTTCCTGGTGAAGGTGAACGCCAACATCGGCAACTCGGCCGTCACGTCGTCCGTGGCCGACGAGGTCGACAAGCTCACGTGGTCCACCAAGTGGGGCGCCGACACGGTGATGGACCTGTCGACGGGCGCCGACATCCACACGACGCGGGAGTGGATCATCCGCAACTCGCCCGTACCCATCGGCACCGTCCCGATCTACCAGGCCCTGGAGAAGGTCGACGGCTCGCCGGAGGACCTCACGTGGGAGCTGTTCCGCGACACGCTGATCGAGCAGGCCGAGCAGGGCGTGGACTACTTCACCATCCACGCCGGCGTGCTGCTGCGCTACGTGCCGCTCACCGCCAAGCGGGTCACCGGCATCGTGAGCCGGGGCGGGTCGATCATGGCCGCCTGGTGCCTGGCGCATCACCAGGAGAACTTCCTGTACACCCGCTTCGAGGAGATCTGCGAGATCATGGCCGCCCACGACGTGGCCTTCTCGCTGGGCGACGGCCTGCGCCCCGGCTCCGTCGCCGACGCCAACGACGAGGCCCAGCTCTCCGAGCTGCGCACGCTGGGCGAGCTCACCCAGGTGGCCTGGCGCCACGACGTGCAGGTGATGATCGAGGGCCCCGGCCACGTGCCGATGCACAGGATCAAGGAGAACATCGACCTCCAGCTGGAGGTCTGCCACGAGGCGCCCTTCTACACCTTGGGCCCCCTCACCACCGACGTGGCGCCCGGCTACGACCACATCACGTCCGCCATCGGCGCCGCCATGATCGCCATGTGGGGCACGGCCATGCTCTGCTACGTCACCCCCAAGGAGCACCTGGGCCTGCCCGACCGGGACGACGTCAAGCAGGGCGTCATCGCCTACAAGATCGCCGCCCACGCCGCCGACCTGGCCAAGGGCCACCCGGGCGCCCAGGCGTGGGACGACGCGCTGTCGACGGCCCGGTTCGAGTTCCGCTGGGAGGACCAGTTCGACCTGGCCATGGACCCCGACACGGCGCGGGCGTACCACGACGCCACCCTGCCGGCCGAGCCGGCCAAGGTCGCCCATTTCTGCTCCATGTGCGGCCCCAAGTTCTGCTCCATGCGCATCAGCCAGGACGTGCGGGACTACGCCGCCGCCCACGGTGTGGCCGACGAGCTCGCCCTCGAGCTGGGCATGAAGGAGAAGGCCGTCGAGTTCGTGGCCGGCGGCGGGTCGATCTACCGCACTCCCGAGTAAATAGGGTGCGGAATCCGCACCCTATTTACTCGGGAGCGGTGATGTCTACGCCGGGTCGAGCTCCTGGGCGCGGATGGCGGCGACGGCCGCGTTGAGGGCGTCGGTCTCGAGGATGTCGGCCATGATGCCGATCTGGGCGTCCCAGACGTCGGGAGGAACGGCGGCCTTCACCTCGTCGTCGAGCACGTGGTACACGTCGAGGCCCAACTGGACCCCTGCCAGTGCACCTGCATATGCCGGGTCTCCCAGCCGGACCGTCTCCGCCGAGATCTCTGCTGCCTCCGGATCGGGGGCACCGAGGATCACGACGACGTGGTCACGGCCGTGGGTCTCCGCCAGCCGGAGGATTGCCTCCTGGCTCTGCAGGTCCATGGCGCCGGACGCCGTTCAGACGAAGCACTCCGTGGCCGTGAAGACCACAGTGCCTCCTGCCGCCTCCACGCAGGCGGCGATGGCGGGGCCGGAGACCCCGTCACGTTCGCCCAGGGCGACCACCTTCTTGCCTTCGAGTACTCCCACCGTCACTCCTTCCCGACAGTGGCCCCGGCGGCCAGCGTGTCGTCCACCCAGGTCTGCACCTTGGATTCGTTGAGATCGGCTCCGGCGATGCGGCCGATCTCCTCGCCGTCGCGGAACAGCACGAAGGCGGGCAGGCCCATCAGCCGGAGTTCCATGCACAGCCGCCGGGCCTTGGGGGCCTCCAGCTTCACCGTCTTGAACTGGTCAGCCCGCTCGCCGGCCAGGCGCTCGATGAACGGCATCATGGCGATGCAGGGCTGGCAGTCGGGCCCCCACACGTCGACCAGCGTGGTGCCCTCGGCGACCAGGTCTCGGAAGTTCTCCCTCGTTGCCTCGGTGAGTGTGCCCATCTCAGCTTCCTTTCCCGTTCCGCTCCAACAACACGCTCATGCCGTCGGAAAGTTGCGACATCCGCCCGAGGAAGAGGCTCCCCTTGGC
>Ga0307504_10000291_pt1 | contig 10455 bp, 11 predicted proteins | sample 19_S_MG_FD_194516 | JGI IMG/M metagenome (GOLD analysis project Ga0307504, IMG submission 194516) | Soil microbial communities from Populus trichocarpa stands in riparian zone in the Pacific Northwest, United States - 19_S | ecosystem: Environmental > Terrestrial > Soil > Riparian zone > Trees... | reverse complement strand
CGTGTGCGCTGAGGTTTTCCGCAGGAACCGGTGAACGAACGCGCTCGCGCGGTGGTCGCCGACGCCCTGGGGATCACCGCATGAGCAAGGTGACGTCGGATTCGGCGTTCGAGGACTCGATCGAGGCACACCTTCTGGCCAGCGGTTGGCTCAAGGGCGACTCGTCCGGCTACGACCGCGGCCTCGGGCTCGATGCGGCCGAGCTGGTCGCGTTCCTGGAGGCGTCGCAGCCTGACGAGTGGGAACAGCTGACCCAGCGACTGCCAGTTCTCACTCTGGAAGCCATGGGGCTAAGGCCGGATCAGGGGTATTGACACGACGTCGAGAATCTGCGGGTCCGATCCGTCCTGATACTCCCTTTCGCGCTCGGCGACTTCCCCGCTCGGACGATCACTCACGGGGCGAACCCGGCCGGCACCAGTTTCGTCGACCAGTTCGATCCCTGCGACACAATCGGCCGGAGCGCTTGCGTGCGAGTTGGCCAGGCACACGATTGTCTTGATCTCCAAGGTATCTCCAAGGTGCGCCACCTCCGCGTCGTCCTGCCCTCCACGATAGGGACAGCCTCTGACACTGCCGAGGCGTGCCTTGACTCGCCGACCAACCTGGCTGCCATTCGACGGATCCGCGCGATTCGACGTGCTGGAGTTGATCTTGCTCAGTCCGCAGCTAGTCCGCAAAATATCCGAGCTAGGCTCGTGGCAACCGTCGCCACCAAACGCACCTAGCCCTGCAAACAAGGGGATTTCTGCGCCGAGCCGCGCGGCCTCAAGGGGCCATCTAAGTTCCGCTTCAAATGTGTAGAAGCAGTTCCGCTTCAACAACTCCTTATCAATGGTGGCACCCGGTGCTAGCATTGACAGCATAGAGGAGGGCTGATGGCAACCATTACTGTGCGGGATCTACCGGATGACGTCCAAAGACGACTGAAGCAGCGAGCCGCAGCCAACGATCGCTCGATGGAGGCCGAGGCACGAGCGATACTCAGCGCCGCCGTGGCCGTGCGGGGCTTTGGTGCGACCTGGTTGGAACTGACGGCCAGCTATCGAGGTGAACAGCTTCCGCTGCCGATGCGATCGCAGCCGCGTGACCTCGACCTCTCGTGATCGTTCTGGACACCAACGTGCTTTCCGAGCCACTCAGAGCAGAACCGGACGAGGCCGTGCTGAGGTGGATCGCGGCTCAGGACGCCCTGGCAACGACCTCTGTCACCGTGGCCGAGTTGCTGACCGGTGCTCGCCGGTTGCGGCCGGGGCGGCGTGACGGTTTGCTCGTTGCGATCGAGCGGGCGCTGGAAGCCTATCCGGCCAACGTCCTTCCGTACGACGAGCAAGCCGCGCGCCGGTATGCCGAGATGCAGGAATGGCGACGTTCAGCTGGTGTGCCGCTGAGCGTCGAAGGCGGCATGATCGCTGCGATCTGCTCGTCTCGGTCCCACGCGTTGGCCACCAGAAATACGAAGGACTTCGAGGGGCTCGAGCTTCGCCTGATCGACCCGTGGGCTGCTCAAGCCTAAGTGGTCGGGATCGGAAATACGTCCAGGATCTGGCGGGCTCAGACCGCGGCGTGCGTCAGCTGGCGGCCCGGCCGCGGGCGGCGACTTCTTGTTCGGCCAGCCAGGCGTGGACGTCGGCTCGTCGGTAGACGACGCGGCGGCCGAGCTTGAAGCACTTCGGCTCGGTGTTGAGCTAGCGCCAGTAGCGCACCGTGGAGACTGGTGCACGCAAGATCAGCGCGACCTCCGCGGTGGTCAGCAGGTCGTGCGGTTCGTTCATGGGGGGCCTCCTTCGGCAACGCCGTCTATCGGATGGCTGTGCACGCTGATTGGAAGGTAGGCGCGGGTACTGCCACCTGTTCGAGTCGTGTCGCTCGCGGGCCCGGCGCAGTCCGGTCAGGATTCGGCCGATGCTGAGTCGGACGGCTGAGCAGGCATCGATGCGCGCCGGCTCCGCCACGCGCTGGAATGGGCGCTCCATCACTTCGAGGCGTACATGTACGGCTCCGCGATGACTCACATCACCCAGCCCATGATGCGGGAGGTGCATGTACCGACGCCCCAGCCAGCAGACCAGCGGCGGATTGCTGACTTCCTCTGGCAAGGGGTCCGCTTCGCGCTCCGGGAAAGTATGGTGAACGGTATGGATACTCCGAAGGCGAAGATCACGATCACGCTGCGGCCCGAGGTGTTGGCCGACATCCGTGAACGCGTGACGGCGGGGCAGGCGCGCAGCGTCTCGGCGTACGTCGAGCATGCCATCGTGGGGCAACTGGCCGCCGAGGCCGACTTCGACTCGCTGCTGGCGGAGCTGTTGGCTGAGACTGGCGGTCCGCTGACCGATCAGGAGCGTGCGTCCGCGCGGAGGGTGCTGCGCGGCGGGGCCGCGTGATAGCGCCGCGGCCGCGCGGAATGACATGGCCGAGTTCGGGTGCCGTCTTCGACACTGGCGCGCTGATCGCGTTGGACCGCCGATCCCGTGAGGTCGCCGCGATCGTGGACGAGGCGCGGCGCGGCAACGCCAGGATCTCGATCCCGGCGGGATGTGTCGGGCAGGCGTGGCGTGATCCGGCTCGGCAGGCGCGACTTGCGTCGCTGTTGCGTCTGGCCAACGTCGACGTCGTCTCGCTCGATGATGCCGAGGCCCGTCGCGTCGGGCTGCTCCTGGCGGCGCGCCGAGGCCGCGACGTGGTGGACGCCCACCTGGCGATCGTCGCGTCTCGGTTGCGGCAGACGGTGGTCACCAGCGACCCGGACGACATCGCGCGCCTCGCGCCGTCGGTCCGCACTCACTTGGTCTGACGGGTGTCGCGATGGCCAAGGTGACGTCGCAGTCGGCGTTCGAGCACTATGCGCCGGCATCATAAAATTGCCTCTTCCTCATCGGCGCCTTGGGCGACAGACTTCAGATGTCCCGCATACCTACATTCAGGCAAAGGATCCGTCGTATGGAAAACAGGCCAACAAAGCTGCGCTGGCAGAGAACGGTACTGATCGTCGCCGGGGTTCTAGCAGCTACCATCGCGGCGCTGTTGGTGTCGCCGACCGCACAAGCGGCCGCGCGACCCGCCAAGTCATTCACCCGGACCATCAAGCTTGGCGGGTCGACCGCGTTCCACCCGACCGCCGCCGGAAAGGATCTGTACACGGGCCGATCAGAGACCCGCCAGGGATCCGGCCCCGAAGTGGCGGGTCGTGCTGGCGCTCGGGCTCGGGCCTCGGCGACTACCCGTAGTGGGGCTCGAAGCGCCCATTTGTCGGGCGGTAGCGGCAGCCCGATCGCGAGCAGCGCGATAGTGCGTACGGGGCCGAAGTTGTTACAGAGCTTCCTGGGCCTCAATCATCGGGATCAGCGATTCGCCAACGGCGGAAACCAGTTCTCACTCGAGCCCCCGGACCAGGGATTGTGTGTCGGCAACGGACATGTCGTCGAGAGCGTCAACGACGCTCTCCGGGTCTTCTCAACGTCGGGGACCGCGCAAACCGGCGTCGAAGACCTGAACACGTTCCTCGGATACCCGCCCGCCATCATCCGATCCATACCGCAGTTCGGCCCGATCGTGACAGACCCAAGCTGTCTGTTCGATCCGACCACGCGACAATTCTTCTTCACCGCCTTGACCCTTGCCGTCGACCCGTCGACCGGCGGCCTTACCGGCCAAAATCAACTCGACATCGCGGTGGCCGCCGACCCTACGGCGTCCTGGACCCTGTACCACCTCGACGTCACCGACGACGGAAGCAACGGCACACCGGCCCACCCGCAGTGCCCCTGCATCGGTGACTACCCGCACATCGGCGTGGACTCCCGCGGCTTCTACATCACCACGAACGAGTACACGCTCTTCGGGCCGGGGCTCGGATTCAACGCCGCACAGATCTACGCGTTTTCCAAGAGGGCGCTCGCCAATCACGCCACCACGATCTTCGTCACCCAGTACGACACCACCGGCGCGGACGGGGGCAACAGCGGCTTCACGCTGTGGCCCGCGCAATCACCGGCGAGCCAGTACGCTCACGACAATCAGGGCACCGAGTATTTCCTGTCCTCCAATGCCGCTCCGGAGGCCAACGGGACCGGCAGTTCGAACAACATCGTGGTCTGGGCACTGACGAATACGATGACGGTGGGAACCGGAAATCCCGCCGCGTCGCTGAGCGATCGGCGACTTCAGGTTCGCCGGTACGCAATCCCACCGGCGTCGGATCAGAAGCCGGGCCCCACTCCGCTGCGAGACTGTTTGAACGATTCGGAGTGCGCGACTTTCCTCAACGGCGAACCGGACCCGTTCCCGGAGGTGATTCAGCCGCTGGATAGTAACGACAGCCGGATGCAGCAGGTGACCTACGCCGGGGGTTTGCTGTACGGGGCTCTGGACACCAGTGTGCGGGTCGGCGGGGCCACCAAGGCCGGTATCGCGTACTTCGTCGTCAAGCCGGACCTGAGGCGCAATGGAGTAACCGGCTCGATCCAAAAGCAAGGCACCTTCGGCTTGGCGGGTAACAACCTGATATACCCGGCGATCGGGATCACGGCCGAGGGTAAGGGGATCATTTCCTTCACCCTTGTCGGCGCGGACTATTTCCCGAGCGCCGCCTTCACCAGTTTTGATGCCGTGCACGGGACCGCGGCGATTCAGGTGGCGGCGGCCGGCGTCGGACCCCAGGACGGCTTCTCCGGTTACCGCTATTACGGCGGTGGCGGCACCGGGGTTGCCCGCCCGCGGTGGGGCGACTACGGCGCGACAGCGGTGAGCGGCAACACGATCTGGGCGGCCGCGGAGTACATCGCCCAGAGTTGCACGCTCGCCGATTACGTGGCTGCCCCCTTCGGCAGCTGCGGGGGCACCCGAACCGCTCTGGCGAACTGGGCAACACGCATCAGTCACATCCGTCCGTAGCAGGTCTTTTGACGCCAAGGGGAGCGGCGGGCTGTCGTTGGTCCCCTTGGCCCTCCTCGGCTTGGTCCTGTATCGGTGTCTAGGATCATTGCTACCGCGGCGGCACTACCGTATGTCAGAAGGGTGGGCCTCCACTGCGGACGTCGAGAAAGGCCAGCCTGATGACTGACCCCAGCGAATCCTCGCAGCATTTCGACAGCGTCGGGCAGGTGCCGCCGGAACTGGCGGTGAACCGGCAGGCGCCTGACCGAAACCTGGCACTCGAGCTGGTTCGGGTGACTGAGGCGGCCGCTATGGCCGCCGCCCGCTGGGTGGGGCGCGGTGACAAGAACGGCGGTGACGGCGCGGCGGTGGACGCGATGCGCAAGCTCATCGGCACCGTTTCGATGCGCGGCGTCGTGGTCATCGGAGAAGGCGAGAAGGACGATGCGCCCATGCTGTTCAACGGCGAGCATGTCGGCGACGGCACCGGGCCCGAATGCGATGTGGCGGTCGACCCCATTGACGGCACGACGCTCATGGCCAAGGGCATGCCCAACGCGATCGCGGTGATCGCGGTTGCCGAACGCGGGTCGATGTTCGACCCATCCGCTGTCTTCTACATGGAGAAGATCGTCACCGGGCCAGAGGCGGCCGACGTGATCGACATCACGGCCCCGGTGGCCGTGAACGTAAACCGGGTGGCCAAGGCCAAGGCCGGCAAACCCTCGGATGTGACGGTGGTGATTCTCGACCGCCCCAGACACGGCGATCTGGTTCGCGCGGTACGCGAGGCCGGGGCACGAATCAAGTTCATCTCCGACGGAGACGTTGCGGGCGCGATCATGGCGGCGCGCCCCGGCACCGGTGTCGACCTGTTGATGGGCATCGGGGGAACACCCGAGGGAATCATCGCCGCATCGGCGATCGCATGTATGGGCGGCTCCATCCAGGGTCGATTGTGGCCGCAGGACGAGACCGAGCGGATCAAGGCGCAAGAGGCCGGACACGATTTGAAGCGCGTGCTCACGACGAGTGATCTGGTCAGCGGCGAGGACGTGTTCTTCTGCGCGACCGGCATCACTGACGGCGAACTGGTGCATGGTGTGCGTTACGACCATGGAGCGGTCGCAACGTCCTCGATCGTGATGCGGTCGAAGTCGGGGACCATCCGCCAAGTCGATTCGTTGCATCAACTGTCGAAGCTGCGTGCGTACTCCTCCGTGGACTTCGACCGCAGTTAGATGGGACGACGGCTCGCCCGCCGGCCGATTCGTCCAGCTGAGCTCCGGAATCCCCCGAACAACGTCCGATCCTGACCGCTAGGGTGAGGCATCAGCAGAACGCCCGGACCGCATGCCCGGCCCGGCGGCAAAGTCCGTAGCGGCCTTTTGGGGGACCACATGCTGTGCGTGACGACAAATGACATTCCCGGGTGGGACATCCAGCGGGTGTGCGGGGAGGTGTTCGGTGTCACCGTCCGGTCTCGCAATGCCTTTACCCAGATGGGCGCCGGATTCAAGTCCCTCGTAGGCGGTGAGTTGCAAGGCATGACCAAACAGGTCATGGAGAGCCGCAACGAAGCCATGCTGAGGCTGTTCGCCGAAGCCCAGGCACGCGGCGGCAACGCGATCACGACCATGCGCTTCGACACCTGCGAACTCGGCGGAAGCTGGAGCGAGATCTGCGCCTACGGCACCGCGGTCGTGGCTGTACCCATGACCGAGGCAGCCAAGCAGACCGCGGTGCAGCTCGGTTACGGCCGGCCTGCCGCACAGCCTCGGTCCGCCGAGAAACAGCCGTTCCCTCCGCAGCCTGCCGAGGGACCCCACCAAGGCCCGCCTGGCCCGGGGCCGTACCCGAGCCAGGCCGAGTCCGGGCCGTATCCGAGCCAGGAGTAACCCCGGCCACAGCACCGGTCGCGATAGCGGGTGTCTCATTAGGCTCACCCGCGTCCGAGCCTCTCGACGTGCCCAGGCGCCGACTCATCAGCAGGGAGCCAGAACCCATGTCCGACCAGCCGACCGGCCCGATCCCGCCCGAGTCTGCCGAGGCGTACCGCATCGAGAAGGACTCCATGGGTGAGGTCAAAGTCCCCGCCGACGCCAAATGGCGCGCGCAGACGCAGCGCGCGGTGGAGAATTTCCCGATCTCGGGCCAGCCGATCGATCGCGAACTGATCGCGGGGCTCGCTCTGATCAAGGGGGCCGGCGCCCGGGTCCGCGGCTCCCGTGGGCTGCTGGCCGCCGACAAGTCAGCGGCGATCGCCGCAGCCGCGGCCGAGGTGGCCCGTGGTGACTGGGATGCGGAGTTCCCGATCGATGTTTTCCAGACCGGTTCGGGAACCTCCTCGAACATGAACGCGAATGAGGTTCTCGCCTCGCTCGCCGCCCGGCAGTTGGGCGACGGTTCCACCGTCCATCCCAACGACGACGTCAACGATCCACTCTCGTCCAACGATCAGTTTCCATCGGCGATCCACCTCGCGGCCACCAAGGCGGTCGTGATGGACGTGATCCCGGCGCTACATCATCTGGCCGACGCACTCGAGGTCAAGGCGACAGAATTCGCGACAGTCGTCAAGTCCGGACGGACCCACCTCATGGACGCCACACCCGTGACTCTCGGGCAGGAATTCGCCGGCTACACCACCCAAGTGCGGTACGGGGTCGAAAGACTGCGGGCAACGCTGCCGCGGATATCAGAGCTGCCGCTCGGTGGCACGGCGGTCGGCACCGGAATCAACGCGCCAGCGGGTTTCGCGGCCGAGGTCATCGCCCTCATCGCCGAAGAGACGGGCCTACCGCTGTCAGAGGCGCGAGACCATTTCGAAGCTCAAGGGGCACGGGACGGACTCGTCGAATTGTCGGGTGCCCTGCGCACGGTGTGCGTCAGCCTCAACAAGATTAGCAACGATATTCGCTGGATGGGTTCGGGTCCGCGCACCGGCCTGACCGAGCTGTTTCTGCCCGATCTGCAACCCGGCTCCTCGATCATGCCGGGCAAGGTCAATCCGGTGCTGTGCGAGGCTGTCTGCCAGGTGGTCGCTCAGGTCATCGGCAACGATGCCGCGGTGACCTTCGGGGGCGCGTCGGGGAACTTCGAGCTCAACGTGATGCTGCCGATGATGGCTCGCAACGTCTTGGAATCGTGCCGGCTGATCGCCAACGTCAGCAGGGTATTCGCCGACAAATGCGTTTCCGGCATCGAGGCGAACGTGGAGCGGTGCCGAGAGTACGCCGAATCCTCGCCGTCCATCGTGACGCCGCTGAACCACTATGTGGGTTATGACGAGGCCGCCAAGATCGCCAAAATCGCACTGGCTGAACGCAAGACGATCCGCCAGGTAGTCATCGAACGCGGACATGTCGAGTCCGGCGACATCACCGAGGAGAAGCTGGACGAGATCCTCGACGTGCTGTCCATGACCCGGCCCGCCTGGTAGCACCGGCAACACGTCTGGCGTTGTCGCCTTCGGAGGAGAGCCGCGCCGCTCAGGTCAGCCCGACATCCTCCAGCATCTCGGTAACCAGAGCGGCGATAGGTGAGCGCTCCGAGCGGGTCAGCGTGACGTGTGCGAACAACGGATGCCCTCGCAACGCCTCGATCACCGCGGCGACTCCGTCATGACGACCAACCCGCAGGTTGTCCCGCTGGGCCACATCGTGGGTGAGTACTACCCGCGATCCCTGGCCGATCCGCGACAGGACGGTGAGCAGCACATTGCGTTCCAATGACTGCGCCTCGTCCACAATCACGAACGAATCGTGCAGCGAGCGGCCCCGGATGTGCGTCAGCGGCAGCACCTCGACCATGCCTCGGTCCATGACCTCGTCCATGACGTCCTTGGACACCAGGGCCCCCAGCGTGTCGAACACGGCCTGCGCCCACGGGGCCATCTTCTCGTTCTCACTGCCGGGCAGATATCCCAGGTCCTGGCCTCCGACCGCATACAACGGCCGGAACACCACGACCTTCTTGTGCGCACGGCGTTCCATCACCGCCTCGAGTCCGGCGCACAACGCGAGCGCCGACTTGCCGGTTCCGGCGCGGCCACCGAGAGAGACGATTCCGATCTCGGGGTCGAGCAAAAGGTCGAGGGCGATCCGCTGTTCGGCCGACCGCCCGTGCAGTCCGAAGGCCTCGCGATCGCCGCGTACCAGCTTCATCTGCTTGTCCGGAGTCAGTCGGGCCAGCGCCGAACCACGGGCCGAATGCAGCACCAGCCCGGTGTGACAGGGCAGCTCACGTACCTGCCGCAGCTCCTCGCTTTCGGCCATCTCGATCCGCTCGGAACGGTAGAGCGAATCGATCACCGGGACGGGAACCTCCAACTCGGTCATCCCGGTCCATCCGGAGTCGACCGCGGGGTGCACCCGGTACTCGTCGGCAGGCAGTCCTACCGACGCCGCCTTGACCCGTAGCGGCATGTCCTTGGTGACCAGTGTCACCTCGCGTCCCTCGTGGGAAAGGTTGAGCGCGACCGCCAGTATCCGTGAGTCGTTGGTCTCAACCCGGAATCCGGCCGGCAACGACGACAGGTCAGAATGGTTGAGCTCGACGTGCAAGGTTCCGCCATCGTCACCCACCGGCACGGGAGCGTCGAGCCGGCCGTGCTTGATTCGCAAATCATCGAGCATCCGCAGGCTCTGCCGAGCAAACCAGCCCAGCTCTGGATGGTGCCTTTTGCCTTCCAGTTCGCCGATCACCACCAGTGGCAGGACGACCTCATGTTCACCGAAACGGGCAATCGCTCCCGGGTCCGACAGCAGGACGGAGGTGTCGAGAACGAAGGTCTTGACCCGATGCGAATCGCCGGTGACCCCGGCGCCGTCCGAACTGGATCTGGTGAGCTTCGCGCTGGCCGCGTCGGCGACCGGGGTGCTGGATTGGGCGCTGGCAGAAGTCACAGGACGCTCCTGGGGCAGTGACGGACGGTACCCGAGGGACCGATACCGTGGGTGGCCGCGGCACCGGCGCCCACCCTTGTTGAGGGTTCCGGTCGCTCCCCGTGACGGGGGGCGATGCCGGCCCCTCGACGGCTTTCACCAAGATCAGGGACCTCCCGAGTGCTCCGGGTAATCCGGACCACCTCATGAGCACGGTACGTCCGCGCATCGAGGCAACCCTGCCGCCACGCCGTTATCGTTGAGGAACCGTTAGGTAAACGTTTGGCTTTTCCGGCGACCACGGTGTGAGGGGTCCGGCCGATCGCTGTCTGATACCGCTCGCGAGTTTAAGCGATCGGACCCCTACGTGCCGAAGCGGCGCTGCCGCTCGGAGAAATCACGGAGAGCACGCAGAAAGTCCACCTTGCGGAAGTCCGGCCACAACGCGTCGCAGAAGTAGAACTCCGAATGAGCCGACTGCCAGAGCAGAAAGCCGGATAGCCGCTGCTCACCGGACGTCCGGATGACCAGGTCGGGGTCGGGCTGACCCTTGGTATATAGGTGTTCGGCGATGTGTTCGACATCGATGATGTCGGCCAACTCCTCGATCGAGGTGCCCGCCTGGGCCTGCTCCTGCAACAGCGACCGCACCGCGTCGGCGATCTCCCGGCGACCGCCGTATCCGACGGCA
>Ga0307504_10000290_pt1 | contig 10485 bp, 11 predicted proteins | sample 19_S_MG_FD_194516 | JGI IMG/M metagenome (GOLD analysis project Ga0307504, IMG submission 194516) | Soil microbial communities from Populus trichocarpa stands in riparian zone in the Pacific Northwest, United States - 19_S | ecosystem: Environmental > Terrestrial > Soil > Riparian zone > Trees... | reverse complement strand
ATCGGCCGGGCCAAGCCCCGCTCGTCCCCGAGCAGCGCGGCCGCGAGATGCGCTGGTTCGACAGCCGGGTTTCCATGCTCGGCGGCCGTCCGCACGGCAGTCGAGACGGCCTGTTGGCTGCGAGTGGTCAGGTCCATGGCTTGTGTCTACCCCTTGTTCGTCGGAGCCTCGGCACTATCCCGGCCGTCCGGCAGGCCGTCCTACTCACACAACGAACAAAAACTTGAGTCTGTTCCGCTCAACTTGATGCGATCGAGGTTCCGCGAGCAATCGAGGCCGCCCGGCCATTCGACGTTCCCCGACCAGGATTGACCTGTGCCGGCTTGCGAAACGGCGTCTTGATCTCCCCGGTGCGATGCTGCTGACTCGCCTGGGTCAGCGGGCTCGGCATCGCCGAACGCTGTGACGGTGCCAGCAGCGGGAATCGAGCGCGCAGGCCCGGCGGTGCCAATGCCGTCCACGTCCACCGTAGCGCCGGAGCCATCGCGGCCTGCCAGGAATAGAAATTGTGTCTGGCGCCGTGAACGAGAGTAAGCGGAACGTCCTCCACGTGACTCAGGGCGGCCGCGAACGCCGTCGCCTCCCGGCCGTCCTGACCACTGGTTCCTGCCATGATCCAGAAGCCGGGAAGCGGGCTTGCGGTACCAGGCAGCGATTCGGCGGCGGCCATTGGGTCGTTCTGGGCCTGCAGGACCGGGTTCTTCCCCAGCACGCCGGCTGCCGGGCCGTCCTGGGGTCGGAAGTACCCGTCGAGTGCCACCGATACCCCGAACATCGCGCGATGTCGAAGGGCAAGGTTGACCGCGCAGTAGCCGCCGGACGAGAAGCCCATCAGCCCCCATTGGTCGGGATCGCTGGAAACCCGGAATTGCGAGCGGATCAGATCGGGTACATCGCGGCTCAGATACGAGTCGTCCGCCGCCCGTGGCGAATCGAGGCACTCCTGAATCGCGTTGCCCTGGCTGATCGATGGAATGACGAGCACCATCGGACCGATTTGTCGAGAAGCGAGCAGCCGATCCATGATCCGGTTGACGTGGATGGCGTGGATCCAGTCGTAGGGATGCCCGGGCGAGCCGTGAAACAACTCCATCACCGGGAATCGCACGAAACGGTAGTCCCGCTCGAAATACTGCGGCGGCAGGTAGACCAGACCCTCGCGGGTGATGCCAGTTGTCCGCCCCGGCATGCTGATCCGCTCGACGACCCCGGTGGCCGCGGACCGGCCCGGGGACAGCGCGATTCGGCTGGCTACCAGGCCGTTGTCGGCAGCGGCACCGAAGTCCTTGGCGGCGTCGTCCCAGGTGCGGTAGTAACCGTAGAAGTCGTTGACCAGCACGAGACCGGTGGCCATCGCGAGGGTCAACACGAGCACGCCTGAGAGGATCTTGACCGCGAGGAGCCTCGCCCTCGATACCGCGATCAGCAGGCCGGCGGCACCACCGAGTAATCCGATGACGATCAGCGGCGACGTCGGACCCACGCTTGCTCTCCCTCTGGCGTCCTCCAGCCGACGGTCGAGCCGGCCACGTCCAATAAACGCCGGCCATCCGGTAGGCGTTGCCGCGGACAGCGCAAACACAGCCAATACCGCTTCGGACTTGGCATTCTCTCAGGATCTCCGTGCGACGAGCCGAAAGGTCATCTCCCAGCAAGCGCTACCCGGGTGAAACGCATCGGTCCTAGGGTGAGACCCATGCGGCTCACCCAGCACGAGCAGGAACGCCTGCTGATCACGCTTGCCGCCGACGTGGCCGAACGACGTCGCGCGCGCGGGGTGCGTTTGAATCATCCCGAGGCGGTGGCGATCCTCACCTCCTATGTGCTCGAAGGCGCGCGCGACGGGCGCACCGTCGCCGATCTCATGTCCAGCGCCCGAGCGGTGCTCAGCCCTGACGACGTGCTGCCTGGCGTGCCGGAGATGATCGACTCGGTACAGGTAGAGGCGACCTTTCCGGACGGCACGAAGCTCGTGACGGTGCACGATCCGATCCCGGGCGGCTCGACGTGATTCCGGGCGAGGTGATCGTCGCTGATGGGTCGATCGAGTTGAACGTCGGGCGCGCTCGGCGCGAACTGCTCGTCGAGAATGCTGGTGACCGTCCGGTCCAAGTCGGCTCGCATTACCACTTCGTGGCGGTGAACCCGGCGCTGGCGTTCGACCGCGGTGCCGCTCGCGGATACCGGCTCGACATTCCCGCCGGGACGTCGGTGCGGTTCGAACCCGGCTTGTCGCGCACGGTCGGCCTGGTGGCACTGGCGGGCTCCCGGATTGTGCCCGGTCTGCGCCCTGAGTACGCGGGCCCGCTGGACGAACCGGCGGCGAACGCACATGAGTGAGCTATCCCGTCGTCGGTACGCGGCGTTGTACGGACCTACCACCGGAGATCGGGTTCGGCTGGCCGACACCGACCTGCTGATCGAGGTCACCGAGGACAGGTGCGGCGGGCCGGGTCCCCTCGCCGGGGAAGAGGCAATGTTCGGCGGCGGCAAGGTGATCCGCGAATCGATGGGGCAGGCAGCCGTCAGCCGTGCCGGATCCGGCACCGGAACCCCAGACCTGATCATCACCGGGGTGGTAGTGCTCGATCATTGGGGCATTATCAAGGCCGATGTCGGTATCCGGGACGGGCGCATCGTCGCACTCGGCAAGGCCGGCAACCCCGATATCATGGACGCGGTCAGCCCCGAGCTGGTGATCGGGCCGTCCACCGAGATCATCGCGGGCAACGGGCTGATCCTCACCGCCGGGGGCATCGACAGCCACGTGCACCTGATCGCACCCCAGCAGGTTCCGGTCGCCCTTGCGGCCGGAATGACCACGCTGATCGGCGGCGGCACGGGACCGGCCGAAGGCACCAAGGCCACCACGGTGACCCCGGGCGCCTTCTGGCTCGACGCCATGCTTCGCGCGCTGACCGAATGGCCGGTGAACATCGTCCTGCTCGGCAAGGGAAACACCGTCTCCCAGGACGCCCTGTGGGAGCAACTCCGGGCTGGCGCCGCGGGGTTCAAGCTGCACGAGGATTGGGGCACGACTCCGGCGGCCATCGACACATGCCTCACCGTTGCCCAGCTCGCCGGGGTTCAGGTGGCCATCCATACCGACACGCTGAACGAGGCCGGATTCCTGGAATCGACCATGGCCGCTATCGACGGCCGTCCGATACACACCTATCACACCGAGGGCGCCGGGGGCGGACACGCGCCCGACATCATTCGGGCGGCCTCGTGGCCGAACGTACTGCCCTCGTCGACGAATCCCACCCGACCCTACACTCGCAATACCCTCGACGAGCACCTCGACATGTTGATGGTCTGCCACCATCTCAACTCATCGCTAACCGAAGACCTGTCCTTTGCCGAAAGCCGGATCAGGCCCTCGACCATGGCCGCCGAGGATGTGCTGCACGACCTGGGCGCGATCTCGATGATCGGCAGCGATTCGCAGGCCATGGGACGAATCGGCGAGACGATCATTCGGACCTGGCAGACGGCCCACGTCATGAAGGGCCGTCGCGGTTCGTTGCCCGGAGACGGCCTCGGACCGGGCGGCGGCGCGGACAACCACCGTGCTCGTCGATACGTCGCCAAGTACACGATCACCCCTGCCGTGACCCATGGACTCGACTCCGAGATCGGGTCGGTCGAGCCGGGCAAGCTCGCCGACCTCGTACTCTGGCAACCCGCATTCTTCGGCGTCCGGCCGCATCTGGTGCTGAAGGCGGGCGTAATCGCCTGGGCCGCGATGGGCGATGCCAACGCCTCGATCCCGACTCCTCAGCCCGTCCTGCCCCGCCCGATGTTCGGCGCGTTCGGTGGCCTATCGTCGCGTCTCGGTCTCCATTTCGTCTCACCGGCAGCCCTCGACGACGGGATGGCCGGCCGATGGCAGAGCGACCGGCCACTGGTCGCCACCAGGGACGTGTCGCGGCTGTCCAAGGCCGATCTGCCGGGCAATGACTATCTGCCGGAGATCGAGGTGGACACCGAAACCTTCGCGGTTCGGATCGACGGTGAGCTGATCGAACCCGAGCCGGCGCGGGAGCTTCCGATGGCTCAGCGATACTTCTTGTTCTGATGGTCGGCTCCGAGATCACCGCGGCCCTCCCGGTTCAGCTGTTGTTGCTGCTGGATTCCCGGTCACCCGCCGGCGCGCACGGTCACTCGGCTGGGATGGAGGCCGCGATCTCACTCGGCCTGGTCCGCAATGTGGGGGACGTCACCGCATTCTGCCGAGGTCGGCTGCTCACCTCCGGTCTGGTGTCGGCCGCCTTCGCCGCACATGCCTGCCGCGGTTGGCAGGCTGGCTGGTCCCCGGATCGATGGCGAGATCTCGACGAGGAGTTCAGCGCCCGGACGCCGTCCGAGGCGACCAGGTCGGCCTCGCGAGCGCTCGGTAGTGGACTGCGCCGGCTGCTGGTCGCCACCGTGCCTGATCAAGCTCAGCGGATAAGGCAGAGCTGGATGCACTGCGCCCGGCCCGCGCCGCATCAGCCGTTGGTCCTCGGCGCGGCCGTCGCACTCGGCGCGGGCACTGACCGGATCGCGGCCCGAGCCGCGGCTTTGTCGGCCTGCGCGGCGCCGGCCTCGGCCGCCGTGCGACTTCTCGGCCTGGATCCCTATGCCGTGCACGCGGCGGTGTCCTCACTGGCACCGGAGATCGAGAGCACCGCGGACCGGGCGGCGGAGTTGCGCCGAATGCCAGCCTCCAGCGCGCCCGCCCTCGATCTGATGGCCGACGTCCATGCCCGGACGGAGGTGCGACTCTTTGCGTCCTGACGCTTATTTCTTGCGATCCGACCGTCGTCTCGGTTGCCCGCCCGCCATGGCCCACAACGACGGGGCCGACCACCTGGACCGGGGGCGCCCCCTCGCGGGCGGGTCTCGGATAGGCCTGCCAGCAGGACGAAAGGTCGCCCGGATCGGCATCGGCGGCCCGGTGGGCAGTGGCAAGACCGCCCTGGTGGCGGCGCTGTGTCGGACGCTGGCCGACGAGTTCTCACTCGCTGTGGTCACCAACGACATCTACACCGACGAGGACGCGGAGTTCCTGCGCCGAGCAGGCGTGCTACCGGTCGAGCGGATCCGCGCCGTACAGACCGGCGCCTGCCCGCACACGGCGATCCGTGACGACATCAGCGCGAACCTCGACGCCGTCGAGCAGCTGGAAGCCGAGATCGCCGGTCTCGAGCTGGTGATCATCGAAAGCGGGGGTGACAACCTCACGGCGACCTTCTCATACGGGCTGATCGATCGGCAGATCTTCGTCATCGACGTGGCCGGTGGGGACAAGGTGCCCCGCAAGGGTGGCCCGGGCGTCACCCGGTCGGACCTGCTGGTCATCAACAAGACCGACCTCGCGCCGTTGGTGCGCGCGAACCTGACTGTGATGGCACGGGACGCGGAGCTCGTCCGGGCCGGGCGTCCGGTGCTGTTCACCTCGCTGGTCACCGAGCCCACCGCCGCCGGGGTGGCGCGCTGGGTCAGGGCGGTCCGGGCCGAGTTGACCCAACCATGACCCGGCGCTCGACCGACAGGGCTCGAGCAGAGTCGACCGGTCGGTGATCACGCGGGCGGTCGCCGTCGTCGACAAGGGGGCCGTGCTGCGCGAGGCGTCAAGCGGACCGCCGCTCACGCTACGCCGTGTGCACAGCGACGAACCGGACGTATGTACGATCTGCCTGGTTGGCAGTGCGGCCGGCCCGCTGGCCGGTGACGACGTACGGTTAGAGCTGACGGTGGGTGACGGGGCCCGGGCCCGTGTCGAAGCCTCCGGCGCATGCCTCGCTCAGGGTCGCCCGGGAGGAGCCCCGGCACGACTCACGTCGACAGCCTCCGTCGGTGACGGAGCCGAGCTGATTGCCGAGCCGCCGCCGCTGATAGTGGCCCGGGGCAGCGCGGTGGCCGTCGCCGTGATCCTTCAGCTGGCCGAAACGGCCTCGTTGTGCTGGCGCGAACTGGTGGTACTGGGAAGGACGGGCGAGCAGGCGGGCTCGCTGATGCTGGACTGGGACGTGACCCGGGCCGGGCGGCCACTGCTGCGTCAAACGGTCGACCTGACCGATGAGCGACTGCTGGGCTGGCACGGAATGCTCGGCGAAGCCAGGGTGATGGCCACCGGATTCCTGACCCGCCCGGGACTCGCCGCCCGGACGATCGTGGCGTCTCATACCGCGGTGGCCCAGCGCATCGACGACGTGACCGTCCTGGCGACGGTGCTCGATTCAGATGCGGCCTCGGCTCGTGGCCGGCTGGACGTGCTGCTCGAAACCCTTTGACTCCCTACGGCAGGTCAGCGCAGTGGGCGCCACACGACGAGCGCGTTCGCCGAATCGCCGAAGCCCCTCCTGCCGAACGGCACCGGCACGATGTCACCGGCGGGACCGGCGGAAAAGAACCGGCGTCCGGCGAACGCGGACGCGCGGGCCGCGTCGAGACGTTGCTCCTCGAGCTCGACCAGCCTGGCCCGCAGTGCATGGACCTGGTTCTCAAGATCGAGGATCCGTTTGATCCCCGCCAGGTTAACCCCTTCTTCCTGCGACAGCCGCTGCACCTCACGAAGTTGGGCGATGTCGCGAGCGGAATAGCGACGGCCACGTCCCGCGGTTCGGCCCGGCGACACAAGGCCCAGGCGATCGTATTGACGCAGAGTCTGCGGGTGCATTCCCGCCAGTTGAGCCGCCACCGAGATCACGAAGACGGCGGCCCCCTCGTCGAAATGCGGGTCAACCATCACGACTCCCTCGCCTGGGCCATCATGCCCTGGCGGGGATCCTCACCGGACGTGGCGGCGGCGTACGCCTCCACCGCCTTTCGTGCGGCGGCATCCAACTTCTGGGGAACAGCGACCGAAATGTTCACCAGCAGATCGCCGAACCCGTCCTTACGTCTGACCCCCTTGCCCTTCACCCGCAGCGTCCGGCCGGACGGAGTGCCAGGCGGCAACTTCACGGTCACCGCCGATCCGTCGAAGGTCGGGACCGAGATCTGGGCTCCGAGGCTGGCCTCGGGAAAGGTCACCGGCACTGTCACCGTCAGGTCGTCTCCCGACCTTCCGAACAGCGGATGCGGCTCGACGGTAATGGTCAGGATGAGGTCACCGTTGCCGCCCTGGCCCGGGTTGCCCTTGCCGCGGAGTCGGATCTTCTGACCGTCCCGGACGCCGGCCGGCACCCGGGTGGTCACGGTGCTGCCATCACCGCGGCGCAGGGTGACGGTATCCCCTTCCACGGCCTGGCGGAATGTGAGCGACGTCGACGCCTCGACATCGGCGCCCTTTCGGGTGGCCTGCTGCCCGAAGCCGCCTGCAGTGCCGCCGTTGGGGAACAGCCCGGCGAGCAGGTCGTCCATGTTGACGCTGCCGCCGCCCGGCTGACGGCCGGACTGGCGCGAGAAGAATCCCGAGAAGACATCGTCAGAAAAGCCGCCGGTCGGGCCGCCACCACCCGCCGTGAAGCGAGCCCCGCCGCGGGTCATGGTGCGCACCGCGTCGTACTCACGCCGCTGCTCGGCGTCCGACAGCACCGAATAGGCCTCGGAGATGTCTTTGAAGCGCTGCTCGGCCGTCGCGTCACCGGGGTTCTTGTCCGGGTGCAGGTGCTTCGCCAACTTGCGGTACGCCTTCTTGATGTCACTCGCCGAGGCGTCGGAGGCGACGCCCAGCGACCTGTAGAAGTCCTTGTCGAACCAGTCCTGATTGGCCATGAGCGTCGTCCCTCCCTCGTTGCTCGTCGTCAGCGCGGATCCGCCACGGACACCCGGGCCGGCCGCAGAATCTTCGTTCCGATCCGGTAACCGGGCTGCAGGATGCCGACCACAGTGGTGCCCTCGGTGCCCTCCGCCAGTTCCTCTTCGACGTGGAGCAAGGCGTCGTGTACGACCGGATCGAACGGGGCGCCGGGTTCACCGAATCGCTCGACCCCATACTTCGCCAGCGTCGACTCCAGCTTCTCTGCAATGCTGACGAACGGACCCGATTCCAGGTCGCCGTGCTGTCGCGCGAGGTTGATGTCGTCCAGCACTGGCAGCAGGGACTCGATGACCGCGGCGACTCCACGCTCGCGGGCGAGATCTCGATCCCGGTCGACCCGCTTGCGGTAATTGGCGTATTCGGCCTGAAGCCGTTGCAAGTCCGCCAACCGTTCGGCGGCGAGGGCTTCGAGCGGGTCCGGTGTCGGAGCGGGCGGCAGGTGCGCCGCCGCGTCCGGGCCGAACGGTACCGCGCCGTCCACGACCTCAACCGTGCCGTGCACAGGACCCGCCGTACCGGACGAGCCGGGCGCGGTATCCGCGGCGGGCCGCGGGGTGCCGTCCGGGTTGACCTTCCGCTTATCGGCGAAGGTGAAGCCGGGTTGGGACTTGTCGGCCCCAGTCCCGGAACCGCCGGAGGACGCCGGCTGCTGCGGCTCCATTTCTACTCCTTAATCTCAGCTCGAGCTCTCACGACGAGAACCTACTTCTCCTCGTCGATGACCTCGGCGTCGACGACATCATCGGCCGTGTTCGTGCCGCCTGATCCCGGCGATCCAGCTGATCCGCTGGAGGAGGTGCCCTCGGGACCCGGGGCCGAAGCGGCATACATCGCCGCGCCGATCTTGCTGCTGACCTCGCTGAGGGCGTTGGTCTTCGCTTGGATCGTCTCGTTGCTCGAATTGGGGTCGGCGAGCGTTGTCTTGAGGTCGGCCAGCGAGCCCTCGAGCTCCGTCTTGGACTCCGCCGGAATCTTGTCGCCCGAGTCGGCGATGAACTTCTCGGTCTGGTACACGACCTGCTCACCGGAGTTGCGGATCTCGGCCGTCTCACGACGGGCCTTGTCGTCGGCCGCGTGCGCCTCGGCGTCCTTCATCATCCGGTCGATCTCTTCTTTGGAAAGACCGGAACCGCCGGTGATGGTCATCCCCTGCTGGTTACCCGAAGCCAGATCCTTGGCTGATACGTGCACGATGCCGTTGGCGTCGATGTCGAAGGTCACCTCGACCTGTGGCACGCCTCGCGGTGCCGGCGGAATGCCGGTGAGCTCGAACATGCCCAGCTTCTTGTTGTACGCCGCGATCTCACGCTCGCCCTGGTACACCTGGATCTGCACCGAGTTCTGGTTGTCGTCGGCCGTGGTGAAGATCTCCGACCGCTTGGTCGGGATCGTGGTGTTGCGCTCGATCAGCCGGGTCATGATGCCACCCTTGGTCTCGATCCCCAGGGACAGCGGGGTGACGTCGAGGAGCAGGACGTCCTTGACCTCGCCCTTGAGCACGCCGGCCTGAAGCGCCGCGCCGACTGCGACCACCTCGTCCGGGTTGACGCCCTTGTTCGGCTCCTTACCGCCGGTGAGCTGACGCACCAGGTCCGCCACGGCGGGCATCCGGGTGGAACCACCGACGAGCACGACGTGGTCGATCTTGTTCAGCGGGATGTCGGCATCGCGCAGCACATTCTGGAACGGAACCTTGGTCCGCTCGAGAAGGTCGGCGGTGATTCGCTGGAACTCGGCGCGAGAAAGTTGCTCGTCGAGGAACAGCGGGTTCTTCTCCGCGTCCACGGTGATGTACGGCAGGTTGATCGAGGTCTGCTGGGAGCTGGACAGCTCGATCTTGGCCTTCTCGGCAGACTCGCGCAGCCGCTGCATCGCCATCTTGTCCTTGGTCAGGTCGATGCCGTTGGCGGACTTGAACTTGTCGACCAACCAATTGATGATCTTCTGATCCCAGTCGTCACCGCCCAGGTGGTTGTCGCCCGAGGTCGCCTTGACCTCGATGACGCCATCCCCGATTTCGAGCAGCGAAACGTCGAAGGTTCCGCCACCCAGATCGAAGACCAAAATCGTTTGTTCCTTTTCGCCCTTGTCGAGGCCGTATGCCAGCGCGGCCGCGGTCGGCTCGTTGACGATGCGAAGCACGTTGAGGCCAGCGATGGTGCCAGCCTCTTTGGTCGCCTGTCGTTGGCTGTCGTTGAAGTAGGCGGGCACGGTAATGACCGCGTCGGTGATGGTTTCGCCCAGATAGGCTTCGGCGTCCCGCTTGAGCTTCTGTAGCACCCGGGCGCTGATCTCCTGCGCGGTGTATTTCTTGCTGTCGATGTTGACCGACCAGTCGGTACCCATGTGGCGCTTGACCGAGCGGATCGTCCGGTCGACGTTGGTGACCGCCTGCCGCTTGGCCACCTCACCGACGAGAACCTCGCCGTTCTTGGCGAACGCGACGACGGATGGCGTTGTGCGCGATCCCTCGGCGTTCGCGATAACCTCCGGTTCGCCACCGGTCAGTACGGCGACGACGGAGTTGGTGGTGCCCAGGTCGATTCCGACCGCGCGTGCCATGTGAACTCCTCTGGTGCTCTTGGCTGGATGCCAACGATTTTCTAGGGGCCTATGTCTCGCCATGGTGCTCTGTGATTGATGCTCTGTCAAAGAAACTGAGTCTGAGCCACTCAAGTTCCCCACTATGGTGTGGCGCCGCTCACAGCGCCGCTCACAGCGCCGCTCACAGC
>Ga0307504_10000289_pt1 | contig 10498 bp, 11 predicted proteins | sample 19_S_MG_FD_194516 | JGI IMG/M metagenome (GOLD analysis project Ga0307504, IMG submission 194516) | Soil microbial communities from Populus trichocarpa stands in riparian zone in the Pacific Northwest, United States - 19_S | ecosystem: Environmental > Terrestrial > Soil > Riparian zone > Trees... | reverse complement strand
TCGCGCCGCTGATCGTGCTGGTGGTGGCGCTGGGGGTCTTCCCCGGGCCGGTGCTCAACGCGATCTCCGGGCCGGTGCAGCGCATCCTCGACGCGATCCATGCCTCGCATGGACTGACCGGGTTCCTGCCGTGGTGACGTGGCGATGAACGGCTTCGACCTGCTGGCGATCCTCCCCGAGATCTTCCTGACGGTGCTCGTGCTGCTCGTCCTCAGCGTTGACCTGTTCCTGCGACGCGACCAGAAGTGGCTCCTGACTCCGCTCACGGTTGCCGGCCTGCTCGTCGTCGGGTTCGCACTCGCCGCCGTCTGGGGGCTCAACGAGACGATCTTCGCCGGCTTCTACCGAGTCGACGACCTGTCCGTCTTCTTCAAGGTCGCGACCGTGATGATCGGCATCCTGGCCGCCCTCTTCGCGCCGGGCTACCTGGTCCAGCGCCGCCTGCCCCTCGGCGAGTTCAACGTCATCCTGCTGTTCAGCCTGACCGGCATGTTCGTGCTCGCCTCTGCCAGCGACCTGATCACGCTCTTCATCGGGCTCGAGCTGATGGTGATGCCGGCCTACCTGCTGGCCGGCTTCCACAAGACCGATCGCTACAGCAACGAGGGGGGCCTCAAGTACTTCCTGCTCGGCAGCTTCGCCAGCGCGATCCTGCTGTTCGGAATCAGCTGGACCTACGGGCTGACCGGCTCGACCAGGATCTCGGAGATCGGCGGGCTGGTGAGCGGGGGCGGCCCGGCAGGCCTCGTCGCGATCGCCATGCTGACGGTCGGTGCGACTTTCAAGGCGGCCGCCGTGCCGTTCCACTTTTGGACCCCCGACGCCTACCAGGGCGCCCCCACGCCGATCACCGGCTTTCTGTCGGTAGGGCCCAAGCTCGGCGCCTTCGCGCTGCTGGTACGCCTCTTCGTCGACGGGCTGGGCGCCAGCGGCGCCGATTGGTTCGGGGTGATGGCGGTGCTGGCGGTCCTGACCATGACCGGCGGCAACGTCGTGGCCCTGGCCCAGACCAACGTCAAGCGGATGCTCGCCTACTCGAGCATCGCCCACACCGGCTACATCATCGCCGGGCTGGCCGCGTTCGCCCACGCCACCAATCCCGCGGTGAGGACCGAGGGGATCGACGCGGTCCTCTTCTACGTCCTCGGCTACGGGGTGATGAACATCGCCGCCTTCTCGGTGGTCGGCATGCTCCAGCGCGACCCGCGCCGCTTCGGGGGCCTGGCCGCATTCGCCGGGCTGGCCGGTCGGGCGCCGGCACTGGCGGCGGGCATGGCGATCCTGATGCTGTCGCTGACCGGCATCCCGCCCACGGTCGGATTCTTCGCGAAGCTGTACGTGCTGGTGGCCAGCGTCGACGCCGGGGTCGCCTGGCTGGCGGTGGCGATCGCCCTCAACGCCGCGCTGGCTGCCTTCTACTACCTTCGGGTGATCGTGTACATGTACATGCGCGAGCCGGAGGCCGATCCAGCCCCGATCGAGCGCGCGCCGTTCACCCTGCTGGCGCTGGGCCTGTCGGTGACCGGGGTGCTGCTGCTCGGCATCTTCCCCGACCCGATCATCACCTTCCTGCGCGCCTCGGCGGCGAGCCTCTTCTGACCCACGCCAGCGCCAGGCCGCCGAAGGGTCAGCGGCGAGCGGCCTTGCTAGACTCGAACGAATGAAGCGCTTCGCCGGCCCGGGAATCGTTCTGCCGCTGCTGCTGGCGATGGCCGGCGTGGCGCTGATCCTGGTCGGGCAGCTCCAGCTCGACGGGCCGGGTGACCAGTCCCTGCCGCCCATCCCCGACAAGACGCCGGTGGCGGTCGCGTCGGCCAGCCCCACTGCCCAGCCATCGCCCGGCGTCACCGCCGAGCCGACGCCAAAGCCGACCCCCATCCCGGACAGCTGGGTGGCGGTCCAGATCCAGATCGCGTCGATCGACCTGAATCTCCCCGTGAAGCACGCGAACAAGGCACAGAGCGGCTTCCCTCCTGATGACGCCGCCTACATCCTGTACCAGAGCTCCGAGCCTGGCCGCGGTACGAACAGCTACATCATCGCCCACGCGCTCCAGCACCTCTTCAAGCACCTGTGGAACGTGGTGCTCGGGGCGGAGGTGAAGATCCGAATGTCCGACGGCACCGTGCTGCGCTACGTGGTGACCGAGATCCATCCGAACGTCAGCTGCCCCGACACGCGCGTGGCCCCAGCCCCCAACCCGCCGCTGGCGTTGCAGTACGCGCCGCCCGGCTGCCCCGGCGCCGCCTGGACCCTCCCCACCGACCACGAGCGCCTGACGCTCCAGACCAGCCAGGGCTTCAACCGCAACTACGGCGAGTTGGTCGTCATCGCAGATCCGACCAGCTAGCCCGCGCCCGGCGCCGTCCCTCCAGCAGCAGGGCGGGGATGACGGTCACCACCGCCACGCCCAGCGCGATCTGGAGGACCAGGCGCAGGACGCCGGCCGCCTCGCCGCGCGACCACGACTCGAGCAGGTCGACCAGCGCCAGGCTGGCGCGCGGATCGACCCCCACGAATTCGGGGTGCCCCAGGCTGAAGACCAGCGCGTCGCGGCGCGACGGATCGCTGACAAGGGCGTTCAGCTCGTCAATCCGGTTCTGCCCGATCGTCGTCAGCAGCGCGAGGCCGACGCTCATCCCGATCGTGCGCGTCACCTGCAGCATGGCGCTCGCAACGCCATAGGCCGAGGGACCGGCCGCTGCCACCGCCGCCGTCGCCCGGGGAGAGACGGTGAGCCCGAAGCCGGCGCCGAAGATGGCCAGATCGCGCTGCAGACGGGGCAGGTCGGTGTCGACGCCCCAGCCAGCCGCCAGCGCAAGGCCGATCACCGTCAGGCCCACGCCGGCGACGGCGGTCAGCCGCTGCCCGACCACGCCCGAGCCGACCCCGCCGACCACCGCGCCCACGGCGATCGCCAGGGTGAGCGCCGTGAGCGCCGCCGCCGATCGGTCCGCCCCGGCGTTCAGCACGCGGTTGACGAAGACCGGCCCGCCGATGATCGCGGTCGCCAGCGTATAGCCGGTGAGCAGGCTCACGCCGTTCGAGGCGGCGAAGCGCACGTCGGCGAACAGGCGGGGGTCGATGAGTGGGGCAGGCTGCCGCAGCTCGCGCAGCACGAAGCCGATGGCGGAGACGGCCGCGACGGCCATGCCCGCCACGACCAACGGGTCGCCCCATCCGCGCTGGCCGGCGAGTGACAGCGCGCCGACGCCGGCGACCAGGGTCAGCACGGCCAGCGCCGCCCCGGCCGTGTCGACCCTGCCCGGTACGCGCGGCGTCTCCACGCCACCGGCCACGACGTACAGCAGCAGCAGCGTGATGATGCCGGCCGGCACGTTGAGGAAGAAGATCCATTGCCAGCCGGCCAGGTCCAGGCCGGGGATCGGCAGTGCCACGTTGAGCAGCACCCAGGCCCCGTAGGCCGGCCCCACCGCCATGCCAACGAAGGTCGCGGCCCCTTCGATCCCGAGCGCGGCCGCGCGGGCTCGGCCGGCGAAGAGATGGCTGGCGAGCGCCATCGAGAGGGGCACCACGGCCCCGCCGCCGAGCCCCTGCACGACCCTCGCCGCGATGAGCCAGTCGAGCCCAGCCTGCGGGCCGGCGGCGCGCGAGAGGCCCGCGCCCAGGCTGCCGATGCAGAACAGCGCGAGGGCGACGAGATACAGGCGTCGCGCCCCCCACATGTCGGCGGCACGTCCGGCCAGCGGCATGGCGACGATGAAGGCCAGCAGGTATCCGTTGACGATCCAGCTGGCATGCGCCAGATCGGTCCAGCCGCCGAAGTCGGCGACGATCGACGGCAGCGCGATGGCGACCACCATCAGCTCCGCGCCCCCGAGGAACACCCCGAGCGAGGCCGCCAACAGGATCGCCCATGCGCTCGCGGGCGACCGCCCGGGGCCAACCGGGTTCACAGGTCGCTGCGTTCCAGACCCGCGCCGCCAAGCACCAACAGCAGGGCGGCGGCGGCGAGGGCAGCGCCCGCCGACTGGAGTCCGTCGCCAACCGGTCGGGTAGCCGCATCCAGGTGCGCCAGCAGCGCGATCCCGCCGGTCGGCAGCGGCACGCCGCCGAGGGGCCAGGCGATGGCCGCGGCCAGGATCGCAGCGCTGAGCGCGACCGCCAACGCGGCCGCCGGCCCGGTCCGCAGGAAGGTACCCAACAGCAGCCCCCCTGCCACGCTCGCCAGCGCCGCGCCGGCGGTCGCCCCGATTGAGGCGGCGAACGGAGCGAGGTCTGGAGGGGAATCGGCGCGGGCGATCGCCGCCAGCCAGGCACCGATCGAGCCGAGCGCGATGCCGGACGCCAGCAGAAAGCCGAAGGCCACGAACCAGGACAGCAGGACCGCCGAACGAGGGACGGCGCGAACCGCCATCCAGGCAACCGTCCCGCGTTGCCGTTCGTGGGCCAGCGTGCCGGCCGCCAATCCCGAGGCGATGCAGATCGCTGCGCACGCGGCCACGGCGTACCAGAAGCCGGCCCCACCGACCGCGGTCGCCCCGGCGAGCTCAGGCGGGACCACGATCACCATCATCCCGCCCAGCACAGGCAGGCCGATGACGAGGATGAGGCGGAAGCTGATCCACATCTCGTGCAGCGCCATGCGGGTCAGGATGCGCAGGCGCCTCATCCGTTTGCCGCCGCCGTCGGCTGCCCGCCGGCCATGGCCAGGTCGGCCAACGCTTCGATGCCGCGCTGCGAAAGGGTCAGGCCGCGCGCGTCCAGCTCCTTCACCGGGGCATGCAGGGCGAGCCGCCCGTCGCGAAGAAGCGCGACCTGGTTCACCAGTCCCGCCTCGCTGGCGGGATAGCGGCTGGCAATCAGCACCGTTCGACGCCGGCCGGGAATGGCCAGCAGGCGAGCACGCTCGTCCGGGTCGAGCGACCGGAGCGGCTCGTCGAGCAGCAGCACCTCGGGGTCGGTCAGCATCGCGGCTGCGAGTGCCACGCGCTGTGCCAGCGGCTCACCGCCACGCTGTACCGGCTCATCCAGCTGCACGCCGAACCGAAAATGCTCCGCCAGTGCATTGATCCGGCGGCGGCGGTGAGGCGCATCGTATTCGGCGATCCGCCCGGCCAGCTGCAGGACTTCGCGCGGCGTCATCCACGAATAGATTCCCGCCTCCGGACCCACGTACCCGACGCGGCGTGCCCATCCCTCCGGTGAGTTGTCCGCGCGCGCCACGCCGGCCAGCTGCACGGTCCCGGCGGTCGGGTGGGCCAGCCCTGACAGCACGCGCAGCAGCATCGAGGCCGATTCCTCGGGGCGAGAGACGACCAGCAGCCTGGCACCGACGCCAACCACCAGGGTCAGGTCATCCAGGAGCCGTTCGCCACGTACGGTGCGGGAGATGCCCTCGCACAGCACCGCGGCTGGTCTGAGGAGGCGAACCGATCGCGAGGCCCACAGCGCGTCGGGCGTGGAGCTCGTCAGGGTCACACCTCCTCGGTCGCGGCGGGGCCGATGGGCGGCCAGTCTAGCACGAGCCCCTGGTCCCCCCTTGACGGCTCATCGGTATGCCCATATCATAAGCCTCCGCTTATATCAATCCGCATTTGATAAAGAAGCGCTACGCAATGACCCTTGCTCCCGAGACTCGCGCCGAGCGCGACCTGCGCCGGCTCCGGACCCTCTATCGCGCGCTGGGTGATGAGACCCGGCTGCGCGTCATCAGCCTGCTCGCCGAATTCGGCCCGATGCCGGTCAACGAGCTATCGGCGCGTGTCGTCCTGTCCCAGCCGCTGATCAGCTGGCATCTGCGCATCCTGCGCCTGGCCAACGTGGTCGAAACGCAGCGCCACGGGCGCGAGGTGATCTGCCGGCTGCGCACGGCCGCCTTCGAGGAGCTTCACGAGGCCGAGGCACGCCTGATCGGCGGAACCTCGGGAATCGGCATGGCTCGCCCCGGCGGCGCCTCCGAGGTGGCCGATGTCGGCTAGCCATCCACACGCCGGCGACCTGCCCCGCGGCGGATCCCTCATCTCCAACCGGATGAAGGAAGCTGCCCGGGCCGTTCTCGCGCCGCTGGTTCGACTGGCAAGCCGTCTCGGCATCACGCCGAACCGGGTCACCATGATCGGTTTCGGCGTGGTCGTGGTCGCGTCCGGCCTGGTCGCCCTGGGTCAGCTGCTGATCGGTGCAGTGGTCCTGGTCGCCGGCTCGCTGCTCGATGCGGTCGACGGTGCCCTGGCGCGCGCCACCGGGGGCAGCACCGCCTTCGGCAGCTTCCTCGACTCGACCCTCGATCGGGCCGCCGAGGGGATCCTGTACGCCGGCATCGTCGCCTACCTCCTGCGCTCCAGCACCGATCCGCTCGCGCCGGTGCTGCTGGCGCTGGCCGCCCTGTGCGGCTCGTTCATGGTCAGCTACACGAGGGCCAAGGCAGAGGCCCTCGGCATCTCCGCATCGGTCGGGCTCGCTCCGCGAACCGAGCGACTCGTGCTGATCGTGGCCGGCATCGGCCTTGCCGGGCTCGGCCTGGAGATCGGCCTGACCGGAGCCCTCGCGATCATCGCCGCCCTCGCGACGGCCACCACAGTGCAGCGCATCTGGCACGTGCGACAGCAGGTGGAGCAGACCCCGGCGGCGGCCGGCATCGGCGACATCACACAGGAGAGTTAGAAAGATCGTGGCCAGCAACGGCAAGAATTCCAGGAACGGCCATCGCCCCGCCGACGGCAAGATCCGGGTGGCGATCGTAGGCGTCGGCAACTGCGCATCGAGCCTCGTGCAGGGCCGCTACCACTACGAGAAGACGAAGGACGGGGATCACGTTCCCGGCCTGATGCACGTCAACCTGGGCGGGTATCACATCCGTGATATCGAGTTCGTGGCGGCCTTTGACATCGACAGGACGAAGGTCGGCAAGGACCTCTCCGAGGCGGTCTTCGCGGGCCAGAACAACACCTTCAAGTTCTCCGACGTGCCGCACACCGGCGTGACCGTCGACCGCGGCATGACCCACGACGGGCTCGGCAAGTACCTGTCACAGGTGATCGAGAAGGCCCCCGGCCCCACCGCCGACGTAGTCGGCATCCTCAAGGAGCGGAAGGTCGACCTGATGGTCTCCTATCTGCCGGTGGGCAGCGAGGAGGCCACCAAGTGGTACGTCGAGCAGGCCCTGCAGGCCGGTGTCGGCTTCATCAATGCCATCCCCGTCTTCATCGGCCGCGAGCCGTACTGGCAGCGGCGCTTCGCCGAGCGCGGGCTGCCGATCATCGGTGACGACATCAAGAGCCAGGTGGGCGCGACGATCACACATCGCGTGCTGACGCGGCTCTTCATGGACCGTGGAGTGCGCATCGACCGCACCTATCAGCTGAATTTCGGCGGCAATACCGACTTCCTGAACATGCTGGAGCGCGAACGGCTCGAGTCCAAGAAGATCAGCAAGACGAACGCCATGACCTCGATGCTCGACTACGAGATCGCCGATGAGAACGTGCACGTCGGGCCATCCGACTACGTTCCGTGGCTGAAGGACCGCAAGTGGTGCCATATCCGCATCGAGGGCACCACCTACGGTGACGTTCCACTCAACATGGAGCTGAAGCTCGAGGTCTGGGACTCGCCGAACAGCGCCGGCGTGATCACGGATGCGATCCGGTGCCTGAAGCTCGGGCTCGACCGGGGCCTGACCGGCACGCTGGTCGCTCCATCGGCCTACTTCATGAAGAGCCCGCCCCGCCAGATCCACGACGACGTGGCGCGTGAGCGGGTGGAGGCCTTCATTCGCGGGGACGACAACGAGACCCTGGTCGGCACCGAGACTCCGCCGAAGAGCACCCAGCGCAAGCTTGCCGTCGGCAAGGCCAAGGCCGCCGTCGTCGCCAACTGAGCCGGTGTCAACCACGGCCAGCGCCCCGGACGTCGAGCGATCGGGCGATACCTCCTCGGGAGAGCGCCGTCGGGAGCAGCTCACCTACTGGGCGTATCGTGTCGGCGAACGCGCCATCAACCTCCTGCCGCGCTGGCTGGTCCTTCCGCTTGCGGCCGCTGCCGGCAACGCGGCCCATGACCTGGCTGCCGAGAAGCGAGGCCTCGTACGCGAGAACCTGTCCCACGTCATGCACCTTCCCCGCGATCACCCGCGGGTGCGCCGGGCAGCGCGGCGCGCGTTCCGCAACTACGCCAAGTACCTCGTCGACGTGATGCGGCTGGAGTCGCTCGAATCGGAGGATGTCGCGAAGCTGGTGCTGATCGACAACCTGGAGCTGCTCGACCAGGCGCGCGCGACCGAGCGTGGCGTCCTGTTGTGCACTGTCCATATCGGCGGCATGGACCTGATCGCACCGGCGCTGCACCGTTACGGGCACGAGATGCATGTGGTGGCCGACGACACGACCTACGGTCGGCTGTACGAGCACCTGCGCGAGATCCGGGCCCGGCATGGGCTGCGACTCATCGGCTGGCGCAGCCTGCGCCCCCTGTTCCGCGCGCTGAAGGAGGGCTCCAACCTGGTGCTCTTCTGCGATGGGGGCTACCGCGACGGCGATGTCCCGGTCGAATTCCTGGGCGAGCCGACCACGTTCCCGGCCGGTCCGGCAGCCCTCTCGGCCCGCTCGGGGGCGCCGATGCTGCCGGTCGCCTGCAGCCGCCTCCCGGACGACCGGTTCCGGACTCGCGGCCTGCCCCTGATCACCGCCACCAGTGACGAGCCGGCCGAGCTGTACCGCGCCACGCAGGCGCTCGCCGACGCGCTCGGCAGCGTGATCGCCGAAGACCCCGGCCAGTGGTACATGTTCCGACCCGTCTGGCCCCAGACCGATGCCGACCGCGCGCGAGCGAGCACGGCGCTCGAGGCGGCTCGCCGCGGCGAGGACTGGACAAAGCGGTCGGAGTGATGGCCGGCCTGTTGCTGAGCGCCGGCCTGCGCGTCGCAGACCTGGTGGCTCACCTGCTGCCGCGCAGCGCGGCCTATGCCTTGGCCGACCTCATCGGTCGCAGCTGGTACCGGCTCGCCTCGGATCGCCGCAGGCTGGTCGCGGCCAACCTGGCGCGCGTGAGCGAGGCGACGGGGCGACCCGCGGCGGGCCCGGAGCTGGCTCGGCTCGTCCGCCGCGCGTTCGTCGAGCACGCACGCTATTACCTCGAGATGCTCCGCATCCCGCATGACTCGATCGAGCAGATCGGGGAGATGGTCGTCACGGATGATTGGGAACGGTGGGAGCCGATCCTGCGCCAGGGAGCGGTGGTGGCCACGCTGCACCTGGGCAACCCCGAGCCGTATGGCTCGTTCTTCGCCGCCCACGGGCTGCACGCCCTGATCCCGATCGAGGAGATCCGTCCCAGGGCCCTGTTCGAGTTCCTCCTCGCGAGGCGTGCGACCGGGCGCGGGGTCGAGATGGTGCCGCTCTCCCGTTCGCGCCGACCGATGATCGAGGAGCTCCGCCGCGGCGGCATCGTCGCAGTCGCCGCCGATCGCGACCTCGCCGGCGGCGGGCACCCGACCGAGCTGTTCGGTGCCACCACCACCCTGCCGACCGGGCCCGCCAGCCTGGCGCTGATGACCGGCCGGCCGCGGATGGCGGCCGCCTGCTGGCGCGAGGGGCCGGAGCGCTTTCACGCCCGCGCCTGGCTGGTGGAAGCGGAGCTCATCGGCGACCGCCGGGCCGACGCGGCTGCGCTGACCGAAGCGATGGGGCGGCGCTTCGAGGAGGCGATCGGCCTGGCGCCGGAGCAATGGTTCGGCTGCTTCCAGCCGATCTGGCCCGACACGGGCCCTGGGCAGTGAGCGGCCGTCCGCGAGCTCAGCCACGGGGCGGGGGCGAGCGTGGCCGGGCTGACCTGCACCTGCACACCCTCTACTCGGACGGGACGATGGAGGTCCAGGCCCTGCTCGACCACGTGGAGCAGCAGACGGACCTGGACCTGATCGCGGTGACGGACCATGAGCGGATCGACGGCGCTCTGCGTGCGCGCGAACTGCATGCCGCGGGCAACTATCACTTCGGGCTCGTGGTCGGCGAGGAGATCACCACCCGCCGCGGGCACGTGCTGGCCCTCTTCCTGGCCGAGCGGGTGCCGCGGCTGCGGCCGCTCGAGGAGACGATCGAGCGGATCCACGACCAGGGCGGGATCGCCATCGCCGCGCACCCGATGGCGCCGCTGACCCCGAGCCTGGGTCGCCGCAGCCTCCTGCGGCTCCACCATGACCCGGATGCGCGTCACCGCCTGGATGCGATCGAGATGCTGAACCCGAGCGTTGCTGGTCGCGCCCGGCGCCCACATCGTGCCGCGCTGAACGAGCTGATGGGCCTGGCGGCGGTGGGCAACTCGGATGCCCACGTCCTGGAACACGTGGGCACCGGCTGGACCTGGTTCGTCGGGACGAGCGCCGAGGAGTACCGCGCGGCCATCGCCGCGCGCAGCACCCAGGCCGAGGGGGAGTACTGGACGCATTGGCACAACGTCAGCGTCTACGGGCGGCAGCTCGTGGCCAAGGCGCGGCACCTGCGGCATACTCTCCGTCCCACAGGAGAGTGGCGATGATGGA
>Ga0307504_10000288_pt1 | contig 10499 bp, 9 predicted proteins | sample 19_S_MG_FD_194516 | JGI IMG/M metagenome (GOLD analysis project Ga0307504, IMG submission 194516) | Soil microbial communities from Populus trichocarpa stands in riparian zone in the Pacific Northwest, United States - 19_S | ecosystem: Environmental > Terrestrial > Soil > Riparian zone > Trees... | reverse complement strand
CACCTTCGTCAACGGCCTCGCCCAGGCCGAGCCGCGTCGGCCACCGATCCCGCGCGGTGGAGACGAGTGACGCCGGGTCGGTGGTTGCCAAGTTGTAACATTGATCCCGAACCGACGGGCGGCGTGGGCCGTACTGCCAGTCAGAGGACCCGAAAACCCTCATGACAGGAGAGCGGTAGATGATGAGAATTTCGCGCAGGACGCTTTACGCGGTGGCGGTCGCGCCGGTTGCGGTCGTGTTCATGGCTGGTTGTGCAAGCAGTAAGACCAGCTCATCCACCCCCGCCGCAGGCGGATCGACCAGCAGCACCCCCGCGCCGGCATCGAGCGCGTCCTCGACCGCCACTGCTACCGGCACCGCTGCCGGCACCGCTGTGACCGCGACGGAGAAGGAGTTCTCGATCGATCTGTCCACCAAGACGTTCGCTCCGGGGGCCTATACCTTCACCGTGAACAACCAAGGTAAATACCCGCACAATCTCACGGTCGAGGGACCCGGTGTCGACAAGCAGGCCTCCCCGACGTTGGCCGGCGGGAAGTCGGGGACGCTGACGGTGACGTTGCAGAAGGGCTCGTACGAGCTGTGGTGCTCGGTGGACAGTCACAAGGACAAGGGAATGGACATGAAGATTCAGGTCGGCTGACACTGGCGCACAGCCGGTAAGGACCCGCCGACGACTCGATCGGGCCGATTCGTGGGCTGCCGCGAGCTATTTCCGAACCTGGATCGTGGCGCTGTTGGAGTCCTGACCGCAGGTGGTGTTGTTGCAGCCGAAGATCGACGCGGTCGCGACCGCGGTGCCCTTGGCGAACGCCTTTCCGGAACCGGCAGTGACGCGGATCAGGAACCGCTGATGCCCCCCGCTGCACGACTCTGGGACGAAAGTGGAGCCGCTCGCGGTTTGACTACCGACCCGCTCGGTCACCGTGAGCGACAGCTCCACCTGCTGGGCGGAGTTGCAGTCGACATCGACCGGTACGTCGACGGCGGCGCCACGAGCGACCAGCGTCGCCGGCGACTGCACCGTCACATCCAGGTGTAGCCCACCGGACAGGAAGGCGAGGGCCGGCGACGCCGGGCTGATCAATGCCAGGCCAGCCGCGCCTGCCAGCGCCGTCCCCACCACGGTTGCCCTCGTTCTGCCGACGTTCATGCGGACTCCTTTCCGGAAATCTCCACCGCTCTCTTGGTGAGGCCGCTGGCCGAACCCTCCGGCGAGGCCAAACCGATCAAGGCCGCCGCGAGAAGCGGAATGGCTGGGATGTGCCAAACGAAGTCGAACCCCGCGTGCACGGTCAACGCCGTTGTCGCCGCGAGGGCACCCGCGGCCAGGGCGCCACCGTTGCGCAGGGCACGAAGAAGCCGTCGAAGCAGTAGCGCGAGCAGACCGATCAGGAGCAGCCCGCCGATCAGGCCGAGTTCCGCGAGCACCTGGAGATACTCGTTGTGCGCGTAGCGGTAGACGCTGCTGCCAGCCTGCGAGCGCAGAGTCAAGCTCGGCAGGCTGGGTCCGGCGCCGAGGACGGGATGATGCTTGAATACCTCGACGGCGGCCTGGAACGAGGCGCTGCGTTCCGGGTCGGCAACGGTCAACCGAGCCCCGCTGATCGTGCCGATCGCGCCGCGGACGACGATGCCGCCCAACACCAACATCAGGAGCACGACACCTCCGACGGCGACCCCGGCAGGCCGGATGACCGCTGCTGTGACGCTCACCGCAAGCCCGGCACCGAGCGCGAGGACCGCCGCCGCCGGCTGGGGCGTCGATGCTGTCATCGCCGGCACCAGCCCGATCGCCGCCACTGCCGCACCTGCTACCGGGCAGGCGGCGATGCGTACTACGACACGCCACCCCGCAACGGCACAAAGCACCAAACCACCCAACGACAGCGCCAGCAAGCCGGCGCGGCTGAGCGTCCCCACCAGCCCTGTCAACAACACCGTGGTGGCCAGCAAGAGCGGCACCGACCGTGGGGTCTCGGTCAGCAGTGCGACGCTGACCAGAGCCAGCATCGCCAGAACAGCCGCTGTCGCATTGGGGTAGGTCAGCGTGGAGGAGATCCGCCACAACCCCTGCCCCTGCCAGGTCCACCGTGACAGGTGCAGCGCAAGGCCCAACCAGCCGAGTGCGGCGATCAGGACTCCACAGCCGATCAAACCGAACACGAGAAGTCCACGCGCGGCATCATCGACAAGACCGCACATGATCAGAACGGCAGCGACACCGATGAGTAGCACCAGGTAGGGGACGGCCGGCCGCGGGTCGCCATGGATGACGGCGTCGATCACCGCCCAACCTGCCAGACCGCTAATGGCGTACACGAGCACACGGTCCCGGCCAGAGGTCCGGGTCAGATCAGGGACTACGAACAGGGCCGCGGTTACCAGGGCGCCGGCATACAGCTGTGCACGCGGGTAGTAGGCGCCCTGGGTCAGCAACGCGACGCTGAGAGCACCGAGCAGGAGCGGTCCGCCGAACTGTGCGGTGACGGCACCCCGCCCCTGACGTAGTTGACCGGCCACACTCACCGGAGCCCCCTCGGCCACGCCGCCCGAAATAGCCACCCGCGTAGGACTCCCAGAGTGCGCCCTCTCCCGCCTCAGGCCGGTTTCACTTTCATAACAAACCCTTCGCGTTGACGTATGAGCGGATGCCCATCCGGACGTCCCGCATGGCGGCTGCCGCTCCGCGACTCCTGGCGCACACCCCATCGTCCGACCCGGGTCGTCAAATTGTCGCTGAAATTGTCATCCTGGGAGCAGACTCCCGGTATGCAGCGAACCTCGCTCGACGCCCTGGCACGTCAACAGCTTGAACTCGCTTCGACCGCCGGTGGTGGTCACACCGCGCGCACCGTCTACGGCGGACACGAGAAGGTGCTGCGTCAGACGGTCATCGGCATGGTGAGCGGCGCCGCGCTGTCTGAGCACGAGAGCCCGGGCGAGGCGACGGTGCTCGTCCTGCGCGGGCGGGTGCGGCTGTCGACGGGCGACCTGGCATGGGAGGCCAGCCGCGGAGACCTCATCGCCGTGCCTGACGCCCGCCACAGCCTCAAGGCGCTGGAGGATTCCGCCGTGCTACTGACCGTAGCGAAGTTGCCGTGACCACCGCCGTAGCTTCGCGGAGCACGCGGCTCAGCGGGCGTCGTCGATGGAGCTGACGTAGCCCGGCCCGTGGGTCACGGCGCACTCGTCGGCGAAGGATGCCGGCTCACCCTGCCGGTGGTCGGCCTGCAATGTGGCGTGGCTGATCAAGTGGTTGTCCCGAAGCACGCTTCGCACGCCGTCGGCCACCTGATGACAATCGAAGCTGCCGCTCACCACGACGTGCGCCGACAGAGCCGGCTCGCCGGCGCCGAGATCCCATACGTGAAGGTCGTGGATCTCGGCGACGCCATACACGTCGGCCATGTCCTGTCCGATCCGGCGCGGATCGATGCCGACCGGCGCTGCCTCCAGGAACACCCGACCGGCCGCTCGCACGAGACTCACGCCCGAATAGACCATGAGCAGGACCACGATCAGCGACGCCACGGCGTCGGCGCGAGTCCAGCCGGTGATCAGGATGACGCCGCCGGCAACAGCTGTGGCCACGAAGGCCCAGAGATCGTTGAGCACATGCGCAACCGCGCCGCGGATGTTCAGGCTCGCGGGGTTCGCGCGGCCGGCGAGCAGCACCGCGAGCAGGTTGGCCCCCACGCCGATGACTGCCACCACCAAAACCAGAGCCCCCTTGACCTGCGGTGGGTCCATCAGCCGGCCGATGGCCGCCACCGTGAACCAGGTGGCCAGCAGCAACAGCGTGATGCCGTTTGCCTGTGCCGACAAGGCATCGATCCGGGTAAAGCCGAAGGTGTAGGAGCCCCGGGCCGGACGTTGCGAGAGCCTGGACGCCGCGATGGCAAGCCCAAGTGCGGCGGCGTCTGTAAGCATGTGACCCGCGTCGGTCAGCAGCGCCAACGAACCGGCGAGCAGACCGACGGTCACCTCCGCGATCATGAATGCGACGATGACGCTGAGGGCCGCGAACAGCCAGCGGCGGTCCGTGGCAGCGGTCACCGCCACGTGATGCGCGCCGCCGACGTGCTCGTCCGGGTGCCCGCCCATCTGTCCAGAATGCCACACGAGCTTCGAGGCACAACCCATCCCGGCGCTGCGCGCTACCAGTCGGCGCCGCGCCTCCACCAGTCGGAGCTACTCGCGTCTACCAGCCCGAGTGCAACGGGCGACCCTCGGCGTATCCGGCCGCGCTCTGGATACCGACAACCGCGCGTTCGGCGAACTCCTCGATGGTGCGAGCGCCGGCGTAGGTGAACGAAGACCGTACGCCGGCGATTATGGCGTCCAGCAGATCCTCGACGCCGGGCCGCTCGGGGTCAAGAAACATCCGGCCCGAGGAGATGCCCTCCTCGAAGAGCGCCTTGCGGGCCCTGTCGAAGGCCGTCTCACTCGTGGTCCGGTTCGCGACCGCCCGGGCGGACGCCATCCCGAAACTGTCCTTGTACGCCCGTCCGTCCGATGACAGATGAAGATCGCCGGGCGACTCATGCGTTCCGGCGAACCACGAGCCGATCATCACCGACGAGGCTCCCGCGGCCAGGGCCAGCGCCACGTCGCGGGGATGCCGGACGCCACCGTCGGCCCAGACGTGCTTGCCACGTTGCCGTGCGACAGTGGCGCACTCCAGCACGGCCGAGAATTGCGGACGACCCACGCCGGTCATCATCCGGGTCGTACACATCGCACCAGGGCCTACTCCGACCTTGACGATGTCCGCACCGGCCGCGATGAGGTCGATGGTGCCGGCCGCCGAGACGACATTGCCCGCCACGATGGGGATGGTCGGCGAGATCGAGCGCACCGCCTCCAGCGCCTCGATCATGCGGCGCTGATGTCCGTGCGCGGTGTCCATCACGAGCACGTCGATACCGGTCTCGAGCAGCCGCTCCGCCTTGGCGCGTACGTCGCCATTCACACCGACGGCGGCCCCGATCCGGAGCCTGCCCTGGCCGTCCACCGCCGGCTCATACAGAGTCGCCCGTAATGCGGCCGTGCGAGTCAGCACGCCCACCAGCAGACCGTCGTCGTCCACAACCGGGGCGAGCCTGCGATGTCCGTCGGCGAGCAGATCGAACGCGTCACGAGCCGCGATCTTGGCCGGCAACGTCACCAACTTGCTCGACATCACGTCGCTCAGGCGCGCGAACCGATCAGCGCCCACGCAGTCCCGCTCGGTCACCACGCCGACCGGACGGCCCGCGTCGACCACGATGACCGCTCCGTAGGCCCGCTTTGGCAGTAGGGCGAGTGCATCAGAGACCGTGTCGCTGGGGGCAAGCGTCAGCGCGGTGTCATGGACCAGATCACGTTGCTTCACCCACCGCACGACATCGGAAACAATGTCGCCCGGGATGTCCTGAGGCAGCACAGCTATCCCGCCTCGACGGGCCACTGTCTCAGCCATCCGACGGCCGGCGACCGCGGTCATGTTGGCGATCACGATGGGTATGGTCGCTCCGCTACCGTCGGTGGTGGCCAGCGAGACATCGAAACGGGAGGCCACCTGAGATGGCCGCGGGACCATGAAGACGTCGTCGTAGGTCAGGTCGTAAGACGGCTCGATGCCGTTGAGGAACTCCACGTTGGCTGGAGTCTACCCGCGTGACCGGGTGGCGAGTTGGGTCGCCACCCGGTGCGCCCCGCCATCGGGCAACGGGCAGACACGGCCTGAGACGGAGTGGCTACCTTGGGTGGTTGCACAGACACCCAAATTTGGGCGTTTGGTTCACGTAAAGATTGCGAATTGATGACGGTCGGAAAATTATGTATCCATGGCACTGTAATCGCTCTCGGTATAGACGAATATGATGTGTGGCAGAGCACATCGCGAACAGCAACAGCGCCGCCAGCGGCGCCGGCAAGGAAGCAACATGAGTACTCAGTTCGATCGCCGCCCACAGGCGCCGGTTCGCCCCATCGGCCGGGAAGCCTGCACTCACACCCCCCCATGCCCGGACGCGGACGGCCCGGATCGCGATGCGGCGCACGTCGTCGTCTTCCACCCCGAGCAGGGCTGGAGCCTGCTGTGCAACGGCGTCGTGCTGTTCGAGGACACCGGCGAGATACTGCCAAACGGCCGCTGCATCCACGCGCGACGCGCGGACCTCACTGCCGCCGCCCTGCACCGCGTAGCTTGATCACACCGCGTACGTTGAGTGCACCGCGTAGCTTGAGTGCACCGCGACGCCGGATCACACCATTGCTTGATCGCAGCGCGACGCGAGACCACACCGCTCGCCGCACCGCCGAGCACCACCGCGGCACGCAGCCCGACCGGACTCAGCACGGCTGAGGGCTAGGCGTACGCCTCGGCCGGCGGGCAGGCACACACAAGGTTGCGATCACCGAACGCGCCGTCGATACGCCGCACCGGAGCCCAGTACTTCGAAGCAGGATCGACGCCTGCCGGATAAGCCGCGTCCTCGCGGGTATACGGGTGTTCCCATGCCTCGACAAGACACCGGGCCGTGTGGGGGGCATTGCGCAACGGGTTGTCGGCGGCGGGCCACTCGCCCGAGCCCACCCGGTCGATCTCCTGCTTGATCGAGATCATCGCCTCGATGAACCGATTGATCTCGGTGAGGTCCTCGCTCTCGGTGGGCTCCACCATCAGCGTCCCGGCGACGGGGAAGGACATGGTGGGCGCGTGGAAGCCGTAGTCGATCAGGCGCTTGGCCACATCGTCGACGGTGACGCCGGTGCGTTTGGTGATCTGCCGCAGATCGAGGATGCACTCGTGGGCGACGAGGCCTCGAGCGCCGGTGTAAAGCACCGGGTAGTGGTCATTGAGCCGGGTCGCGATGTAGTTGGCGGACAAGATCGCCGTGGCGGTGGCAGCGGTCAGGCCGTCCGGGCCCATCAGCCGAAGGTAGGCCCAGGTGATCGGCAAGATCGATGCCGAGCCCCATGGCGCGGCCGAGATCGCGCCCGAACCGGTCACCGGGCCGGCGCTGGCCTGCAACGGGTGGTTCGGCAGGAAGGGTGCCAGATGCTCGCGCACCGCGACCGGGCCGACACCCGGGCCGCCACCGCCGTGCGGGATGCAAAACGTCTTGTGCAGGTTCAGATGGGATACGTCGGCCCCGAACCTGCCGGGACGGGCCAGCCCGACCATGGCGTTGAGGTTGGCGCCATCGACATAGACCTGGCCGCCGGCCGCGTGCACGAGTTCGCAGACCTCCCCGATGTGGTCCTCGAACACCCCATGCGTCGACGGGTAGGTGACCATGATCGCCGCGAGCTGATCGGCGTGCCGAGCGATCTTCGTCCTCAGATCGTCGAGGTCGACCTCGCCCTCGTCGCCGCCGGTAGCCACGACGACCACCTTCATGCCCGCCAGCACCGCCGAGGCCGCGTTGGTGCCATGGGCACTCGCCGGGATCAGGCAGACGTCGCGCTGGGGCTCATCGCGGCTTCGGTGGTAGTTGTGGATGGCCAGCAGACCGGCGAACTCGCCCTGAGCGCCGGCGTTCGGCTGTAGCGACACCGCGTCGTAACCGGTGATCTCGCAGAGCCAGGTCCGCAGATCATCGATCAACCGCGCGTAGCCCTCGAATTGACCTTCCGGGGCGAAGGGATGGATGTCGGCGAAGCCGGGATTGGAGATCGGCTCCATTTCGGTAGTGGCGTTCAGTTTCATCGTGCACGACCCGAGCGGGATCATGCCACGGTCAAGGGCGTAGTCACGATCGGCCAGTCGGCGCAGGTACCGCAGCATCGAGGTCTCGGAGTGATGGCTGTTGAATACCGGATGACGCAGATAATCCGACGTGCGAAGCAGGGTCTCGGGCAACCCCGGCGCGGCGGCGGGCAGCTCGCCGTGCAGATCGAACGACGCCAGCACGGCGACCAGATGCTCCTCGGTGGTGACCTCGTCACATGAAATGCCGAGGTGGTCGCCGTCGACCAGTCGCAGGTTGATACCCCGTTCGTCCGCGGCGGCCAGGATCTCGGCGGCTCGGCCCGGCACGCGCACGGTGATCGTGTCGAAGAATGACGCGGTCGTGACCTCCACGCCGCCGGCGACCAGGGCGGCGGCAAGCCGGGCGGCCCGGTCATGCACATGCAGCGCGATCCCGCGCAGCCCGTCCGGACCGTGATAGACCGCGTACATCGAGGCGATCACCGCCAGCAACACCTGCGCGGTGCAGATGTTCGAGGTCGCCTTCTCGCGGCGGATGTGTTGCTCACGGGTTTGTAAGGCCAGTCGGTAAGCCGGCCGGCCGGCCGCGTCGACCGAGACACCTACCAGACGGCCCGGCAGCTGGCGCTCCAACCCGGCCCGAATAGACAGGTATCCGGCATGCGGGCCGCCGAATCCCAGGGGCACGCCGAGCCGCTGGGTTGTTCCGACCGCGATGTCGGCGCCGAGTTCGCCAGGTGGGGTGAGCAGCGTCAATGCCAGCAGGTCGGCGGCGACAGCCACCATGGCGCCGGCGCGGTGGGCGGCATCGATCGCCGGCCTGAGGTCCCGCACGGCGCCCGAAGCGCCCGGATATTGCAGGAGCACTCCGAAAATATGGTCGTCGGCCGTGTCCTCCGGCAGGCCGTCGGACACATCGGCCACCCGAACCCGAAGGCCGAGCGCAGTCGCCCGGGTGCGGACCACATCGATCGTCTGGGGCAGGGCATCGGAGTCGATGACGAACACCGAGGCGCCTGTCCTCGCCGCCTCCGCGCTGCGGTGCGCCAGCGCCATCGCCTCAGCCGCCGCGGTGCTCTCGTCGAGCAGGGAGGCACCCGCGGTGGGCAGGCCGGTGAGATCGGCGACCATGGTCTGAAAGTTCAGCAGCGCCTCCAGTCGTCCCTGACTGATCTCGGGCTGATACGGCGTATAGGCGCTATACCAGGCTGGGCTCTCGAGCACATTTCGCCGGATGACGGCAGGTGTGATGGTGCCGTAATAGCCAAGACCGATCATCGAGGTGCGGACGGCATTTCGGGCGGCCAAGCCGCGGAGCTCGGCGGCGACGTCAGCCTCGCCGACAGCGGCGGGCAGGGCCAGCCCGATCCGGTCCCGGATCACCTCGGGCAGCGCGGCCGATATCAGGTCGTCCATGGTCGCGTAACCGACAGCCTTCAACATCACATCCTGATCCGCGGCGGCGATGACGCCGATGTGCCGGTTCGAGAACGGGGTGAGTGCGGGAAGTACCGGGTCGCTCATCAGCAGGCTCCAGGCGGCGGGACGGAGGGGGTGACGGGAACGTCAGATGACCAACTACCCGGCCGAATCGTCCGGGCCGGCCCCCCTCTGTCGGGCGAACACCCTTCAGAGCTACCTGCGTGTGCGGTCCTGCGGCCTGAGAGGTTGACGGGGATGTTGCCCCTTCGGCGCCGCCACGGATCGGACTGCCCATCGACCCGGACGAACTCTCCCGCGCACGCGTTGCGGTGAGTCCGACAATACCAGCGGCCCGCGCCCGCATGTGCCAGCGACCGCGCCACCGGCCGGACAACCGGCCTCGCCACCGGCCCGACGACCGGCCACCGGCCGGACAACCGGCCTCGCGCGCCGGTCAGGCGGTCGCGCTCCGACGTTGCCGTCGCCGGGACAGTTCATCGGCCGGTTGGCCAGTCGCGGTTCCGTCGGTGCGCTCCGACGGCAGCGACGCGAGCGATCCGGCGAGCTCACGCAGCGCACCACTGACCGCGATCCCGAATACTCCCTGGCCACCACGAAGCAGGTCGACGACCTCTTCCGACGAGGTGCACTCGTAGACGGTCGTCCCATCGGATAACAGCGTGATCTGGGCCAAATCGTCGACGCCGCGTTCCCGCAAATGGTCCACGGCAGCTCGGATGTTCTGAAGCGACACGCCGGTGTCGAGAAGTCGCTTGACCACCTTAAGTACCAGGATGTCCTTGAACGAGTACAGCCGCTGGCTGCCCGAGCCGGCCGCGGACCGCACCGAGGGCGCCACCAGTTCGGTGCGCGCCCAGTAGTCCAGTTGTCTGTAGGTGATTCCCGCGGCCGAGCACGCCGTCGGCCCCCGGTAACCGACGGACTCATCGGAACCGCGACTTGGTTGCGCGAACAGGGCACCCTGTTCAGGCGTTTGATCCACCGTCGTTCTCCTGCCTGCCATCCAGCACGCCGCGGGTCGCATCGTCACGCAAGCTGCCGAGACCGCCGGATTCGTCCGACGGACCCTCGCCGTGACAGCGCCCCGACCCCGGTCCCCCCGCCGCCGAATTGCACGGTGAGTATTTGTCGACGGTAGGCCGCGACCGGGCACCGGTCAACGAGTCGCGCGGCGTGTCGGAGAAATAACCTTCGACTTCAGGTCAAGAGTCTCCGACAACCCTCGACCTCTAGTGCAGCTTGATAGGATCCAGCGGCGATCAGCTGGACTCAGGACGCTGCTCGTCACCCTCGGAACCGGCGAAATCATCGGCCGAAATGTTGTCCAGGAACTCCCGGAATCGCTCAACCTCG
>Ga0307504_10000287_pt1 | contig 10507 bp, 10 predicted proteins | sample 19_S_MG_FD_194516 | JGI IMG/M metagenome (GOLD analysis project Ga0307504, IMG submission 194516) | Soil microbial communities from Populus trichocarpa stands in riparian zone in the Pacific Northwest, United States - 19_S | ecosystem: Environmental > Terrestrial > Soil > Riparian zone > Trees... | reverse complement strand
AGAACCTGGTCTACGACAACGTCGAGATGAAGCAGAGGTCCTACAAGTGAAGCTCACCCTCAAGATCTGGCGTCAGGCCGACTCCTCGTCTTCCGGCGAGCTCAAGACCTACAGGCTCGACGAGATCAGCGAGGACATGTCGTTCCTCGAGATGCTCGACGTGCTCAACGAGCAGCTCAACGAGGAGGGCGAGGAGCCGGTCGCGTTCGACTCCGACTGCCGCGAGGGCATCTGCGGCATGTGCTCACTGATGATCAACGGCGAGGCGCACGGTCCTGAGGTCACCACGACCTGCCAGCTGCACATGCGCTCCTTCGTCGATGGCGACACGATCACGATCGAGCCGTGGCGCTCCTCGGCCTTCCCGGTGATCAAGGACCTGGTCGTCGACCGGCGGGCCTTCGACCGGATCATCCAGAGCGGCGGATTCATCTCGGTCAACACCGGCTCGGCCCCCGAGGCCAACTCGGTCCCCGTGCAGCACGAGAAGGCGACCCGCGCGTTCAACGTCGCCACCTGCATCGGCTGCGGTGCGTGCGTCGCCGCGTGCCCGAACGGCTCCGCGTCGCTCTTCGTCGGCGCCAAGGTCACCCACCTCGGCGAGCTGCCCCAGGGCCAGGTCGAGCGGGACAGCCGGGTCGTCTCGATGACGGCCCAGGCCGACGCCGAGGGCTTCGGTGGCTGCACCAACATCGGCGAGTGCGCCTCCGCCTGCCCCAAGGAGATCCCGCTCGACGTGATCTCGCAGCTGAACAAGGACCTGCGCACCGCGATCCGCCACGGCCACTGAGCGCGCGGCCCTGCATCAGTGCAGGGGTACCGTGGGCAGGGCCTGGCCCCGCCCTCCGCTGTCTACTTCTTGCGCTTGCGTACGACGGCGATGAAGCCGAGCATCGCGGCGGCGCCACCGGCGAAGGCGGTCCTCGGGGAGACGGGTCCGCCCTCCGAAGACGCTTCGTGCAGGTCCACCCGAGTGAGCTCCTTCATCGACTCCTCGTGCCGGTCGGCCTCGAGGGCGAGCCGGTCCTGGATCTCACGGGACTCGGGTGAGGTGTGGGCCCAGGCGGCGGCGTACAGGACGACGCGGGAGAAGTAGTTGATCCAGACGACCAGGATCAGCGCGATGCCGAACGCCTGGAAGGCGGGCTGCTGCTTGGTCGAGGCGATGAGGTAGCCGGAGAGCTGCTTGAGCACCTCGAAGCCGACGGCGCCGAGCAGGGCGCCGGACCAGAGTGAGCGCTTCGGGGCGTGCGGCTCGGCCAGCAGCGTGAACAGCGCGAAGAAGAGCAGCGTGTTGGCGGCCAGGCCGATGACGACCGAGAGGACGACCAGCAGCGGGCTGAGGGAGGTACTGAGGCCGATCGCGTCGAGGATCTTGGTGGAGAAGCCGATGACGGCCCCGGAGATCGCGACGGCCACCAGGAGCGTGAACCCGACCACCGCCAACGTGAGCAGGTCGCGGAGCTTCCCCATGATGAGGTTCGGCTGATCCTTCGCCGGGAGCTCGAAGGTGACCTCGAGCGCCTCCCGCATCGCCGACAGCCAGCCGAGGCCCGAGTACATCACGCCCAGGAGGCCGATGATGCCGGCCCAGCCGGAGAAGCTCTGCACGTTGGCCAGCGAGATCTGCCCCTGGCCGTTGCCCACCATGCCGGGCAGCACCTGGTCGATCGCTTTCACGAGCTGGTGGTTCGCGCCGGAGTAGATCCGCGCGATCTGCCCCACCACGAAGACCGCCAGCGCCAGGATCGGGAAGAACGAGAGGAACGCGAAGTAGGTCACCGCGCCGGACTGCACGCTCCCCTTCACCTCGCCGTAGTGCTCGACCATCCGGACCAGGTGGTCGACGAAGGGGCGCCGCTGCCGGATCTCGTGGATCTTGGCGGTGACGTTGTCCTTGAGGCTCATCGCAGGCTCATTGCAGGGGGAACTCCCGGGTCGGTTGCCACCCGGTACCCGGATCGTGGCGGTAGAGACTGAACGCCGTGACGGTGAAGTACGCCGTGAAGCTCGCCAGCTCGGTGAACGCGCGGTCCAGCAGGTCGGGCGCGAGGTCGTGGGCGACCGTGACGTGCGGGTGGTACGGGAAGTTGAGCGGCCGCGCCAGGGGCCCGCTCCGCAGCCGCTCCGCAAGCTGCTCGCACTGGGAGATGCCGGTGGCGAGCATGACGAAGACGACCTCGGAGACGGGCCGGAAGGTGCCGGTCCCGCGCAGCAGGATCTCGAACGGCGCGAGGTCGGCGGAGGCCTCCGCGAGGTGCTTCTCGATCAGCGACAGGTCGGCGTCGCCCACCTCCGTCGGCGGCACGAGCGTGATGTGCGTCGGCACCTGGACGGCGGTCTCGTCTCCCAGCCCCACCCGGTAGTCCTGGAGCTCGGTGGCCCAGGGCTCAGGGATCGGCACGGACACCCCGATCGTCGGCACGGATTCGACCCTAACCCTTCAGCTTCGGGTGGCTTCAGGTGCCGGGGCGACGAATCCCACCCGGTCGTAGACGTCCCGCAGGGTGCCGCTCGCCACCGACCGGGCGCTCGCCGCACCGTCGGCGAGGACGCCGCGCAGGTACGTCTCGTCGTCGAGCAGCTCGAACGTCCGGTCGCGGAACGGCGTGACGAAGTCGACCACGACGTCCGCGAGGTCCTTCTTGAAGTCGCCGTAGCCCCGGCCGGCGTACTCCGCCTCGATCTCCGGGATCGGGCGACCGCTGAGCGCCGAGTAGATGGTGAGCAGGTTGCTGACGCCGGGCTTCTCCTCGGCGTCGAAGCGCACCTCCGAGCCTGAGTCGGTGACGGCCGACCGGATCTTCTTCGCGCTCACCTTCGGGTCGTCGAGCAGCTCGATGATGCCGCTGGGCGAGGACGCCGACTTCGACATCTTCGCCGTGGGCTGCTGCAGGTCGGTGATCTTCGCCGTCTCCTTGAGGATGTACGGCTCGGGGAGGCGGAAGGTCTTCTTGTACCGGTGGTTGAAGCGGCCCGCGAGGTCGCGGGTGAGCTCGAGGTGCTGCCGCTGGTCCTCACCGACCGGGACGTAGTGCGGCCGGTACAGCAGGATGTCGGCGGCCTGGAGGATCGGGTAGGTGAACAGGCCGACGCTGGCCGCGCCTTCCCCGCCCTTGGCGCTCTTGTCCTTGAACTGCGTCATCCGCCGCGCCTCACCGAAGCTCGTGAGGCACTGCATCACCCACGCCAGCTGGGAGTGCTCCGGTACGTGCGACTGCACGAAGATCGACGACCGCTCGGGGTCGATGCCCATAGCGATCAGCTGGGCGGCGGACCGCAGCGTGCGTGCGCGGAGCAGCTTCGGGTCCTGCTCGACCGTGATCGCGTGCTGGTCGACGACCATGTAGAAGGCGTCGTGGTCAACCTGCAGGTCGACCCACTGGCGCAGCGCACCGAGGTAGTTGCCGAAGTGGAAGGAGTCGGCCGTCGGCTGGATCCCGGAGAGCACCCGCGGGCGGGCAGGACCGGACTCAGGCGTGGACATGCGCGACATCCTCTCAACCAGGCCGCTTCAGGACCATTTCGGGGTGTACGCAACCTGGCGGGCCGCCCAGGAGTCGTGTGGGTGAGCAGGTGCGCCACCCCGCGTACCGGAGGAAGGTTGGTCCATGGACGCCCAGGCCGTGCAGCGGGTGCGCGAGGTGTACGACGTGTCGTACCGCCGCCTGGTCGGCCAGCTCACCGGCGTCACCGGCGACCCGAGCGAGGCCGAGGACGTCGTGATGGAGGCGTTCGTCAAGGCCGTGAAGGTGGCCGGCGAGTTCGCGCGACTCGACAACCCGGAGGCCTGGCTGCGGACGGTCGCGGTCAACGCGGCCCGCTCGCGCTGGCGCCGTCGCCGGTGGTTGCGCGAGTCCGCCCCGGCCCTCGACCTCAGCGCCACGACGTACGCCGACCTCGAGCCCGACCGGCTCGACCTCCTGGCCGCCCTGCGCCGGCTGCCCTCGGGTCAGCGGGAGGTGATCGGCCTGCACCACCTGGCCGACCTGCCCGTGGCCGAGGTGGCCGAGACGCTCGGAATCCCGGTCGGCACCGTGAAGGCGCGGCTCTCACGCGGCCGGGCGGCGCTGGCGCACCTGCTCGCCGGGAGCGACGTCCAGCCCGAGAGGAGCGACCGATGATCACCGACCTGCCCGAGGAGATCGCCTCCCGCACGACGCAGCCGCCGTTCGAGACCGTGGTGGCCCGCGTCGGAGAGGACCGCCAACGCGCCCTGCGGCGTACGGCGGCCGGCGCCGTAGGGCTCGCCACAGCGGCGGTGCTGCTGGTGCCTCGGACCGGGGACGACCCGGCCGACCGGCAGCCGAGGGACCCGGCGGCACCGACCGTGTCCGAGCTCCTGGCCCGTCCCGATGCCTCGGTGGTGCAGATCAGCGGGAACGACGACGGCGGAGTTGCCGCGTTGTGGCGGGGCTGTGACGCCGACGGCACCGAGTGCGGCTACGCCGTGCTCACCAGCAACGGACGCGGTGTCGCGGTCGACTCACAGGTCCTCAGCCCGACCCACGACGGGTGGTTGATCCACACGCCAGGCGGCTGGGGTGAGCTGACCTCCGACGGCGGGGTCTCCGAGGTCACCACGGCGGGCGAGGACGGCGTGCGCCCGGGCGACGAGGCGGTGCAGACCGCCGGCGGTCTGGGGCTGCTGCGCGGGGACCGACTTCACCTCATGCCCAGCGCCTCCGGCTCCGTGACCCAGGCCTACGTGACGCCCGGCGGTCGGCTGCTCGAGATCACCGCGACCGGGGACGGGTCGGAGCGGCTGCGGGCCTCCACGGACGGCACGCACTGGACGAGCCTCCGTTCCTGGCAGTCGGGGAACGGCGTGACCCAGGTCTGGCTCGCCGGACGCGGACCGACCGTGGCCGCGGTGACGACAGGAGGCCCGGGTGGGGACCGTGCCATCGAGCAGGTCGACGTGAGCCACGACAGCGGACGCACCTGGACCACGGCTCGCGGGATCGACTTCGTGAACCGGGTCCGCGATCTCTCCGGGCTGGCCGTGTCCCCGCACGGCACGGTCTACCTGACGACCGGGTCGGACGGTCTGGTCCGGGTCGACGCGGACGGCAACGCTCAGCGCACCCCGGTCGGCCCCCACGACCAGGCCGTGTTCACCACGACGTACGACGTGTGCGTCCTCACTGGAGGATGGGGCGGGGGTCGGCTGCAGTGCTCGGAGGACGACGGCATCACGTGGGCCGGTCGGACCATGCCCGGGCGGGCCCTCAGCGGCGGGTGACGACGACCTCGACCCGCTGCGCCTGACCCGACTGGGCGACGACGAGCGTTCGCCCGTGGTGCACGACGTGCCCACCGGTGACGTGAACCACGCAGCCCCGTCGGTACAGCGAGGGCGGCACGAACAACGTGGTCCGTGACCCCGCGGTCCAGCGGCCTTTGGAGCCCGCCCTCGCCGCGCTCCACCGGGCGACGTACCGATGGGTGTCGCGGTGGTACCGGTCCCTCGTGGGCGTCCCGGCGACCGCGAGCAGGTGCGGGACGACGAGCGCGCGGAGCTTGGTGTGGTCGACGTTCTTGCCACGCGGCGGCTTGGACGGGTCGAGGACCAGGGCCTGTTCGGCACCCGGGCCCGTGGTGGTCGGGTCGTGGCAGCCGCAGTACGCCCAGAACTGCCAGCCCGTCAGGTTCCGGGCGGCCCGGTCGACCATCGCGGTGATCGTCGGCCCGTCGGTGGTGGCGCCGAACTCGGTCAGCAACGGCGCGTCTCCGGTCGCTGCCGTGTGCGCGGCAGTGTTCCCCCAGACCAGGTCGTCCGCCTCGTGGCAGGCCTGTTGGACGCTTCCCTCGGTCCCGGCCTCGGCGGAGATGCAGTAGTCGTGGAACGAGAACGCCAACCGCCTGCCCGTCGGGGCGACACTGGTTTTCGCGCCGCTGTTGAACAGCACGTTGGGCTCGTAGAAGACCGCCGTGCGGACGTCGACCGCACGGATCGCGGCGATCTGCCTCTCGGTGAAGTCCTGGAGCATCCCGTCGAACTCCGGGCACCCCGCCGGGTTGGCGCAGGTGGACCACTGGCTGCCGGGCCAGGGCTCGTTGAAGAGGTCGAGGCCGAGCACCTTCGGGGTCGTCCGGAAGACCTGCGCGACCCTTGCCCACGCGGCGGAATAGCGGTCCTGAAGGTCGATGTCGCCGGGGCCCGGGTCGTTGGCCCAGAAGTGGTCGAAGGCCCGGTTGAGGGCTGGCATGCCGAAGTAGTTGCCGGGGAACCCGGCCTGCGGCTGAGCCGGCAGGCCGTCGTCGAACACCGCCCAGGCGGGAGCACCCTCGCCCTGGAACTTCTCGTTGTACAGGTCCTGGTGGAAGTCGAGCAGGGTCCAGATGCCGTGCCGGGCCAGGATCTTCGTCGTGTGCCGGACCCGCCTGAGGTACGCCGTGTCGTAGACGCCCGGCTGCGGCTCGACCGCCTCCCAGATCAGTCCGAGCCGCACCGTGGTGAAGCCGTGCCTGGCCAGGAACCGCGCGTCGTCGGCCCCGAAGCCCACCTCGTCGGGCGCGTAGGAGCCCGTCTTGTAGACCATGTTGAGCCCGTGCAGCATCAGCACGCGGCCCTGCGGGTCGAGCAGCCACTGGCCGTGCGGCACCGCCCGCGAACCGCGAGCGTGGGCGGCGTGCGACGGCGCGGTCGCGCCGACCAGGACCAGGGTCAGGAGCGCGACGACGAGAACCCGGAGAGCACGCATGGACGGCTCAACGAGCCGACCGCTCCCCCGGTTACTGCGTGCGCCGGGCGAGGAGCGCCGCGGAGACGATCACCATGAAGCCGAGGAGCGACAGCACGGCACCGACCAGTGCGGTGCTGACGTAGCCGTAGCCGGCGGCGATCACGACGCCGCCGAGCCAGGCGCCGAGAGCGTTGGCGATGTTGAGGCTCGCGTGGTTGAGGGCGGCGCCGAGCGTCTGCGCCTCCCCGGCGACCTCCATCAGTCGCAGCTGCAGGTTGACCACCAGCACCGAGCCAAGGGTCGTGATGAGGAAGCTGGGGAGCAGCACGGCCCAGCCGTACGGCGCGAGGAGGGCGAACATCAGCAGCACCGCCGCCATGCCCAGCGAGGAGAGGACGAGCGAGCGCATGATCGACCAGCGGGCCAGCTCGCCCGCGAGCCACGTGCCGACGACCATGCCGAGCCCGAACACCAGGAGGACGAACGGCACCGAGCCGGTGCTGAGCCCGCCGACGCGGGTGACGGTCTTGGCGATGTAGGTGAACACCGCGAACATGCCGCCGAAGCCGGCGGCGCCGGCCAGCAGGGTCAGCCACACCTGCGGCTTGGCGAACGCGGTCATCTCGCGCCGCCCGCTGGCCTCCGGGTCACCGGGGCACGAGGGCACGAACGCCACGATCAGCGCGACCGTGACGAGTGCGAGGACGGCGACGGCCCAGAACGCCGAGCGCCAGCCGAGGTTCTGCCCCAGCCAGGTCGCGGCCGGGACGCCGATGACGTTGGCGACCGAGAGGCCGAGCATCACCATCGCGACCGCACGGCCTCGGCGGTCCGGCCGGGCCATCGAGGCGGCCACCAACGAGGCGACACCGAAGTAGGCACCGTGCGGCAGACCGTCGGCGAACCGCGCCCAGAACAGCTGCCCGTAGCTCGTGGCCACGGCGCTGAGCGCGTTGAACACGGCGTACGCCGCCATGAGCCCGAGCAGCAGGCTGCGGCGTGGCAGCCGGGCGCCGCCCAGCGCGAGCAGCGGGGCGCCGATCACGACACCCAACGCGTACGCCGAGATCACGTGGCCGGCGGTCGGGATCGAGACGCTGACGCCGCGGGCCACGTCGGGCAGGAGACCCATCGTCACGAACTCGGTCGTCCCGATCGTGAAGCCACCCATCGACAGAGCCAGGATCGCGAACGCGAAGTGGCGCGCGCGGGTGCGCGCGGGAACGTCGGCGACGGGAATCTCGGTGGCGGTCATCTGCACCTATGGTCCAGCAACCGCCACCCGCCGACCTATTCCTCGGTGATCGGGCTGTGACCGGCGCTACTCGGCGAAGTAGACGCGGGTGGCCACGTCGGTGACCTCGAAGATGCGGGCGCCCCGGAGGCACTCGTCGTCGGCACTCCGGTGCGCAAACCTCCCGGCAAGGCCCATGATCCTGCCCTCACGCGCGACGACCCGCCCTCGGGCGTTCAGCACCCAGAAGTCACGGTTGCGGGCGATCCGCCCCTCGAAGCCCTCCGGCCACTCCACGGCGATCACGGGCGGGTTGTCGTAGGCCTGCGGGTCCTTGAGGGTCTGGAAGTAGACGCAACGCCGGTCCGGGCTCGACGACAACCCACCAATGAGCTGGACACGTCCCGTGTGGACCGCCGGTCGACCTGTGTGCGGCAGCTCGACGGAGTCCCCCGGCCTGCGTGGCCCTCCCGCCCCGTGGACGTAGACCCAGGCCAGTCCTCCCACGGCGGTGAGCAGCACGAGGACTGCGATCGTCACCCTGGTGCGGACGCCCATGGTGAGACATGGTGCGCCCGTCAGATCTCAACCGTCCCAGGTCTGCGACGACGTTTGCGTAACGATTGGCCACTCGTAGACCGCGGCAAGGCCGACGCAGACCAGCCCACCGTTCCGGTGGTTTCGAGGCTCGCTTCGCTCGCACCTCAACCACCGTGGGTTGCGGTCAGCCGTCCCAGGTCTGGGAGGCGGTCTGGCGGGTGATCAGGCCGTTCTCGACCGTCGCGACGGCCACGCACACGACGCCCTCACCGGTGGGGTAGCGGCAGTGCTCCTCGAACGCGAAGCCGTAGGCGCTGTCGATGATCGTCGGGACGGTGTGCTCGACGTTGCGGGCGCAGACGTCGCGGTACCAGGCGTGGATGGCCTCCCGGCCCCGGAGCACCAGGGGCGCGCCCGGCGGATGGTCCTTGTCGTGCATCGTCACCACCGCATCGTCCGCGTACAGCGAGGCCAGCGCGTCGGCGTCCCGTTCGACCAGGGCGTGCACGAACGCCACGGGGTCGAGCGCGAGTTCGGTCATGTCTCATGGCACACCCGCCCGAGACCCCAGGCAATGACCCACGCGGGCCAGCTCGGTCTGGTCTAGAGCGCTGCCAGGGCCTCGTTGAAGGTCTTCGAGGGCCGCATGACCGCCGAGGTCTTCTCCGGGTCAGGGCGGTAGTAGCCGCCGATGTCGACCGGCTCGCCCTGGACGGCGATCAGCTCCTCCGCGATCGTCGACTCCTGCTCGCGCAGCTTCGAGGCGAGGTCGGAGAACGCCGAGGCGAGCTCCTGGTCGTCGGTCTGCGAGGCGAGCTCCTCGGCCCAGAAGAGGGCGAGGTAGAAGTGCGAGCCGCGGTTGTCGATGGTGCCGAGCTTGCGGCCGGGCGACTTGTTCTCGTCGAGGAACCGCCCGGTGGCACGGCCCAGTGCGGACCCGAGCACGGCGGAGGCGGAGTTGCCGGTCACCTCGGCGTACTTCTCGAACGACTCGGCCAGGGCGAGGAACTCCCCGAGGCTGTCCCAGCGCAGGTAGTTCTCCTTCACCAGCTGCTGGACGTGCTTCGGGGCCGAGCCGCCGGCGCCGGTCTCGAACAGGCCGCCGCCCTCGATCAGCGGGACGACCGAGAGCATCTTGGCCGAGGTGCCGAGCTCGAGGATCGGGAACAGGTCGGTGTTGTAGTCGCGCAGGACGTTGCCGGTCACCGAGATGGTGTTCTTCCCCTGGCGGATCCGCTCGACCGAGACCTTCGTGGCCTCGACCGGCGACATGATCGAGATGTCCAGTCCGTCGGTGTCGTGGTCCTTCAGGTACGTGTTGACCTTCTCGATGAGGTTCGCGTCGTGAGCGCGGTCCTCGTCCAGCCAGAAGATGGCCGGGTCGCCGCTGGCGCGGGCGCGGGTGACAGCGAGCTTGACCCAGTCCTGGATCGGGACGTCCTTGGTCTGGCAGGCGCGCCAGATGTCCCCGGGCTCGACGTCGTGCTCGATCAGCACCTCACCGGCGCCGTTGACGACCTGGACGGTGCCGGCGGCACCGAGCTCGAAGGTCTTGTCGTGGCTGCCGTACTCCTCGGCCGCCTGGGCCATGAGGCCGACGTTCGGCACCGACCCCATGGTGGAGGGGTCGTACGCGCCGTGCTCGCGGCAGTCGTCGATGACGGCCTGGTACACGCCGGCGTAGGAGGAGTCCGGGATCACCGCGAGGGTGTCCTGCTCCTCCCCCGAAGCGTTCCACATGTGGCCGCTGGTGCGGATCATCGCGGGCATCGAGGCGTCGACGATGACGTCACTGGGGACGTGCAGGTTGGTGATGCCGCGGTCGGAGTCGACCATCGCCAGGTCGGGTCCGTCGGCGATCGCCTGCTCGAAGGCGGCCTTGATCTCCGCGCCGTTCTCCAGTGCGTCGAGCCCGGACAGGATGGAGCCGAGGCCGTTGGCCGGGTTGAGTCCGGCGTCCGCGAGCTGCTCGCCGTACTGCGCGAAGACGTCGGGGAAGAAGGCCTGGACGACGTGGCCGAAGATGATCGGGTCGCTGACCTTC
>Ga0307504_10000286_pt1 | contig 10527 bp, 19 predicted proteins | sample 19_S_MG_FD_194516 | JGI IMG/M metagenome (GOLD analysis project Ga0307504, IMG submission 194516) | Soil microbial communities from Populus trichocarpa stands in riparian zone in the Pacific Northwest, United States - 19_S | ecosystem: Environmental > Terrestrial > Soil > Riparian zone > Trees... | reverse complement strand
ATCAGGGTGCCGGACAGAAGCGGCTCTATCGCGTGATCGACTGGAAGCGCGACAAGTTCGGGGTCCCGGCCACCATCGCCACGGTCGAGTACGACCCGAACCGGTCGGCGCGCATCGCCCTGCTGCATTACGCCGACGGCGACAAGCGTTACATGCTGCTGCCCCACGGCCTGGGGGTGGGCGACGTCGTCCTCTCCGGGGCCGAGGCCGAGGCCCGGGTGGGCAATGCTCTGCCGCTGGCACGGATGCCGCTCGGCACGCAGATCCACAACGTCGAGATGGTTGCCGGGAGGGGCGGCCAGATCGTGCGCAGCGCCGGCAGCAGCGCGCAGCTGCTGGCCAAGGAGGGCGAGATGGCAACCGTTCGGCTCCCCTCGGGCGAGGTGCGCCGGGTGCGCGCCAACTGCATGGCCACGGTCGGCCAGGTGAGCAACCTGGATCATGAGAACCAGAACATCGGCAAGGCCGGACGGAGCCGCCACATGGGCCGCCGACCGGAGGTGCGCGGCGTGGTCATGAACCCGCGTGACCATCCGCATGGCGGCGGCGAGGGCAAGTCGCCGACCGGCATGCCGCCCAAGACGCCGTGGGGCAAGCCGGCCATGGGCCTGCGCACGCGCAAGAACAAGACGACCGGGAAGATGATCGTCCGCCGTCGGTACGGACGTGGTTAGGAGAGCACGATGAGTCGTTCCGTCAAGAAGGGACCGTTCGTCGATGCGCGCCTGCTCGGCCGTATCGACGAGATGAACAAGCGCAACGAGCGCAAGGTGCTGAAGACCTGGTCGCGCCCGAGCGTGATCTTCCCGTCGATGATCGGGCACACCATCGCGGTGCACGACGGCAGGCGGCACGTGCCGGTCTTCGTCACCGAGAACATGGTTGGGCACCGGCTCGGCGAGTTCGCCCCGACGCGACATTACCGGGGCCATGGCAAGGCCACCGACCGATCCACGGCGTTGAAGTAGGAACTTGCAGATGCGTGTCTCCGCCACGGCCAAGTACATTCGCATCAGCCCACGCAAGGTGCGCCTGGTGACCGACCTGATCACCGGCAAGCCGGTCGAGGAGGCTGCCGCCATCCTGCGCTTCCTGCCGAACGCCGCGGCCCGGGACGTGGCGAAGGTGCTGAAGAGCGCCACCGCCAATGCCGAGAACAACTTCAACCTGTCAGCCGATGAGCTTCGCGTACTGAGCGCCACCGCCGATGAGGGACCGACCCTGAAGCGGTTCCGACCGCGCGCGCAGGGACGGACCTTCAGCATCCTGAAGCGAACCAGCCACATCACGGTCGCCGTGGCCGACCGAGAGGAGTCCTGATGGGACACAAGGTCCACCCGTACGGCTTCCGAATCGGGATCAACAAGCCCTGGCTGGCGAAGTGGTACGCGGATCGCGACTACGCGACCCTGCTGCAGGAGGACATGAAGATCCGGCAGCTGGTCGCCAAGCAGCTGGCCAACGCGAGCGTCAGCCAGGTCGAGATCGAGCGTGGCATCAACCATGTCACCGTCACCGTCCATTCGGCCAAGCCGGGGATCGTGATCGGCAAGGGCGGACAGAACGTCGAGCTGCTGCGCACCTCGATCGGCAGCCTGACCGACAAGAAGGTCAAGCTCGAGATCAAGGAGATCCTGCAGCCGGAGCTCGACGCCGTCCTCGTCGCCCAGAACGTGGCTGGCCAGCTGGAGCGTCGGATCGCCTTCCGCAAGGCGGTCAAGCAGACCGTGCAGCGAACCATCAAGGCCGGCGCCAAGGGCGTCAAGATCCAGGTCTCGGGGCGCCTCGGCGGAGCCGAAATGAGCCGGACCGAGTGGGACAAGGAGGGTCGCATCCCGCTCGGCACGCTGCGCGCCGACATCAGCTATGGGGTGGTCCACGCCCGAACGACCTATGGCCGCATCGGCGTCAAGGTCTGGGTCTATCGGGGGGATCAGCTCGGAGATCGACCCGGCTCGGCGCGCACCGAGCCACGTGAGCCGCGGCAGCGCCCAACCCGCGGGCGGCCGCGGACGACTGCCTCGGTGGCCGCGGCATCGTCCGCAGCGGCCGGCGCTGCGGCGACCGGCGCCGGCGAGGAGGCCTGACCGATGTTGCTTCCGAAGCGGGTCACGCACCGGAAGGTCCAGCGAGGCCGCCGTGCCGGGATGGCGAAGGGTGGCACCACCGTCAGCTTCGGCGAGTACGGGCTGATGGCCGAGGAGGTCTGCTGGCTCACCAGCCGCCAGATCGAGGCGGCGCGGCGCGCCATGACGCACCACATCAAGCGTGGTGGCCGCATTTGGATCCGAGTCTTCCCGGACAAGCCGGTCACCAAGAAGCCGGCCGAGGTCCGGATGGGATCAGGCAAGGGCGCCCCCGACCACTGGGTGGCCGTCGTCAAGCCCGGCAGAGTGATGTTCGAGATGTCCGGCGTGCCGGAGGAGGTCGCTCGGGAGGCGATGCGGCTGGCCAGCCACAAGCTGCCGATTCAGACCAGGTTCGTGGCCAAGGAGGGCGCGTGATCATGGACATCAACGAGATCCGGGGCCTGTCGGACCTCGACCTGGAGAGCGCCCTGGTGGATGCCAAGCAGGAGCTCTGGAAGATCCGCTTCGACCTGGCAACGCGCCAGGAGAAGAACTACAGCCGGCTGCCGGCAACCCGCCAGCGGATCGCCCGCATCCTGACCGTCATGACCGAGCGACAGCATGCCGCCGAAGATGCGGCGGCTGCCGTCGAGAGGGCCAGCTGATGGCAGGCAAGCGCCGGACCAAGGTTGGACGCGTCATCTCCGACAAGATGGACAAGACGGTCGTGGTGAGCGTCGAGCGGCTGCGCCGGCACCCGATCTACAAGCGGGTCGTGCGACTGTCGAGCAAGTTCAAGGCGCACGACGAGGAGAACTCGGCGCACGTGGGCGACACGGTCCGCATCGAGGAGAGCCGGCCGCTGTCACGGGAGAAGCGCTGGCGGGTCGTCGAGGTGGTCGCCCGCGGTTCCGGCGAGGAGATGGTGGACACCGCATGATCCGCCAGTACACCAGGCTGCGAGTGGCAGACAACACCGGCGCTCGTGAGCTGATGTGCATCACCGTCATCGGTCGCTCGAGCAGCGACACCGCCGAAGTCGGCGACGTGATCGTGGCCAGCGTCAAGCAGGCGCTGCCCAACACCGGCGTCAAGAAGGGCGACGTGGTCCGGGCTGTCATCGTTCGCACCACCAAGGAGTACGGCCGCCCGGATGGCAGCCACATCCGCTTTGACGAGAACGCCGCGGTGCTGATCACCCCGCAGGGCAGCCCGCGCGGGACACGGATCTTCGGGCCGGTCGCCCGCGAGCTGCGCGAGCGCAACTACATGAAGATCGTCTCGCTGGCGCCGGAGGTGCTGTGAGATGAATGTTCGGAAGGGCGACACGGTCGTCGTGCTGGCCGGCAAGGATCGCGGCAAGCGCGGCGTGGTCGAGCGCATTGAGCGCACCAAGCGCGGACTCGGCGTGGTCGTTCCCGGGATCAACATGGCCAAGCGTCACCAGCGACCGAAATCACGGACCCAGCAGGCGGGGATCCTGGACCTGCCCGTGCCGCTGCACCTGAGCAACGTGCAGGTGGTCTGCCCGCGCTGCGATCGGCCGACCCGTGTCTCACACCAGCTGCTCGAGGACGGGGCGCATCGCGTCCGCGTCTGCAAGCACTGCGGCGAGCAGATGGAGATCGCCAAGTGAGCGACGAGAAGCCGCGCAAGGCTGTTCGGAAGCCGGCGTCAACGGCAGCGCCGAAGGCTGCCGCAGTCCGGGCTCCGCGCCGCCAGGCAGCCACTGCGGCTCCGCCCGAGGTGGTCGCGCAGGCGCCCGCCCCGGGAGGCGGGCTGCGCCGCCGCTACCTCGACGAGGTGGCGCCTGCCCTGCGACGTGAATTCGGGTACGCCAACCAGATGCAGATCCCGCGACTCGAGAAGGTGGTCGTCAACATCGGTCTTGGCGAGGCGATCCAGAACGCGAAGGCACTCGACGCCGCCGTCGGCGACCTCACCCAGATCACCGGCCAGAAGCCGATCGTGACGCGGGCCAAGCGCTCGATCGCCCAGTTCCGGCTCCGCACCGGGATGCCGATCGGCGCCAAGGTCACGCTCCGCGGCCAGCGCATGTACGACTTCCTGGAGCGCACGATGCGCCTGGCCCTGCCGCGCATCCGCGACTTCCGGGGGATCAGCCGCAGCTCGTTCGACGGCCGCGGCAATTTCAGCCTCGGGCTGCGAGAGCAGCTCGTCTACCCCGAGATCGACTACGACAAGATCGATCGGCTGCGGGGCATGGAGATCAGCGTCGTCACCACCGCCAAGACCGATGAGGAGGGGCTCAAGCTCCTGCAGCTCCTCGGCATGCCGTTTCAGGCCAGCTAGCGAGGTTTCGAGTGGCCAAGAAGTCGATGATCGCGAAGTCGCAGCGCAAGCCGCGCTTCCCGGTCCAACAGCACAACCGCTGCGCGGTGTGTGGTCGCCCGCGCGGCTACATGCGACGCTTCGCGCTGTGTCGCATCTGCTTCCGGGAGCGCGCCCTCGAGGGCCAGCTGCCGGGCGTCACGAAGTCGAGCTGGTAGCTCGAAGCACCAAACCGGCCGCCAGTGGCGCGGCCCCATCAGCGGCAGGCGCGGCGCCGGCGAGGCCCGACGAACCACCGCCGAGGAGACGAAGAAGCAAACATGAACGTAACCGACCCGATCGCCGACATGCTGACCCGCATTCGCAACGCGAGCGTGGCGCGGCATCGCGAGCTGACCCTGCCCTCGTCCCGGATCAAGCGTGACATCGCGCGGATCCTGGTCGAAGAGGGGTTCATCGAGTCATACGCCACGAGCCAGGAAGGCGTGCAGGAGCTGCTCAGCATCCGGCTCAAGTACGTCGAGGGCCGCACCCCGGTGGTCAGCGGCCTGAAGCGAATCAGCAAGCCGGGCCTGCGCGTATATGCCCGCAAGACCGAGATCCCGCGTGTGCTGGGCGGACTCGGGACGGCCATCCTGTCAACCTCCCACGGGATCATGACCGGGCAGAGCGCCCGGAAGCTGAATCTCGGCGGCGAGGTTCTCTGCTACGTCTGGTAAGGAGCGAAGGCGATGTCACGCATCGGTCGGATGCCGATCCCGCTCCCGTCGGGCGTGGAGGTGACCCAGGACGGGCCAACCCTCAGCGTACGGGGACCGCTCGGGACGCTGCAGCGGCAGATCCACCCGGAGATGGTGGTCGAGCGCGGTGGCGGCGTCCTGCGCATCGTGCGCCCCAGCGACGAGCCCCGGCATCGGGCGCTGCACGGGCTGACCAGGACCCTGGTCAACAACATGGTGGTGGGAGTGACGACCGGGTTTACGAAGGGGCTGGAGATCAGCGGAGTCGGCTACCGTGCCCAGCTTCAGGGTACGAAGCTGGTGCTGGCACTTGGCTACTCGCACCCCGTGGAGGTCGACCCGCCGGCTGGGGTCAGCTTCCAGGTGGAGACGCCGACCCGTGTCGCGGTGGTCGGTGCCGACAAGGAGCTGGTCGGCCAGACGGCGGCGTACATTCGCTCACGCCGCAAGCCGGAGCCGTACAAGGGCAAGGGCATCCGCTACGCCGGCGAGCAGATCCTGCGCAAGGCCGGCAAGGCCGGCAAGGTCGGGACGGGCAAGTAGCCATGATCAACAAGGATTCGCGCGACGCGCTGCGCCGGAAGCGCCACGCCCGCATTCGGCTGCGCATCATCGGCAGCCCGGTGCGTCCGCGGCTGTCGATCTTCCGCAGCGCGAAGTACATCTACGCGCAGGTGATCGATGACAGCAGCGGGCGCACCCTCGCGTCTGCATCGAGCCGCGAGGCAACCCTGGGCGCGGGCCCCGGCAAGGTCGACTCGGCCCGATCGGTCGGCCGCGCTCTGGCACAGCGGGCCAGGGCGGCCGGCGTCAGCACCGTGGTCCTGGACCGCGGCGGATATCGATATCACGGGCGGGTTCGCTCGCTCGCCGAGGGCGCCCGCGAGGGCGGCCTCGACCTGTAGCGGAGGGACCATGGCTCGCATCGATCCAACCAAGCTCAACCTGGAAGAGAAGGTCGTCCAGATCAACCGCGTCGCGAAGGTCGTCAAGGGCGGCCGCCGCTTCAGCTTCAGCGCGGTGGTGGTGGTCGGCGACGGGGCCGGCATCGTCGGCGCCGGGCTCGGCAAGGCCGGGGAGGTCCCCGAGGCGATCCGCAAGGGCGTCGAGGACGCCAAGAAGCACCTCATCAAGGTGCCGCTGGTCGGCACCTCGATTCCGCACACCGTGAGCGTCGACTTCGGCGCGAGCACCGTCCTGCTGCGCCCGGCATCGCCCGGCACCGGCGTGATCGCCGGCGGCTCGGTGCGCTCGGTGGTGGAGGCCGCCGGCATCCGCGACCTGCTTTCCAAGTCGATGGGAAGCACGAATCCGGTCAATGTGGTGCGCGCCACCATCGAAGCGCTGCGCTCGCTGCGGTCCGCCGACCAGATCGCGCTGAGCCGGGGCACGACCGCTGAGCGGCTGCTCGGCAAGCGCGCCGCCGAGGCCGCTCGCCGGCCCCATGAATACGTCGAGCGCCCGGCGCCCGCGTACGGGTCGGGAGGCGGCCGTGGCCGCTAAGCGAAACGCGTCGAGCGCCGAGCCGACGCTGCGCGTCACCTGGGTGAAGTCCACCATCGGACACAAGGCCGGAGCGCGGGGCACCATCCGCGCCCTCGGCCTCCACCGGATGCAGCACAGCGTTGACATCGCCGACACGCCGGTGACCCGGGGCATGCTGCGCCGGGTTGCCTTCCTGGTGACGGTCGAGGAGCCCGCCCCGGCGAAGCCGGCCCCGGACGGGGAGGGGTAGATGAAGCTCCATCACCCGCAGCCGAGCCCCGGCTCGCACAAGGCCTCACGGCGCCTTGGCCGCGGCCACGGCTCCGGCCGCGGCAAGACCGCCGGACGCGGGACGAAGGGGCAGAAGGCCCGAGCCGGTGGCGGCATTCCCGCATGGTTCGAGGGTGGTCAGACCCCGCTCCACGTTCGCACCCCCAAGCTGCACGGCTTCAAGAACCGATTCCGGGTCGAGTACGCGCCGCTGAACGTCGGACGGCTGACCGATGCCGTAGCGGGGACCCTGATCACCCCCGACGTGCTGCGTCACGACCTGCTGCTCCGCGACCAGAAGACCCGGCCCATGCCGGTCAAGATCCTGGGCGGAGGCGACGCGCCGCGTGGCGTGACGATCCACGCCCACGCCTTCACCCGAGCGGCACTGGCCAAGCTCGCCGCGGCCGGCAGCACGGCACAGCTGATCAGCTGGCCGGATGGTGCCCCGATCGACTTCGAGCCCGAGCCGACGGCCGAAGCCGCCGAGGCCGCCGGGACCGCGGCCGTGGAGACGCCGGCGGCGGAGCCCGAAGCCGAGGCCGCCGAGCCGGTCGAGACCGACGGCGAGTCGTGACGTGATCGACTCCCTGGTCCAGGCCTTCCGCGCGCCGGACATCAGGCGCAAGATCCTATTCACGCTCGGGATCCTGCTGGTCTTCCGCGCCCTGACCAACGTCCCGGTCCCGAACGTGAACCAGACGCAGCTGGCCAACCTGTTCAACACCAACCAGCTGCTCGGCCTGCTCGACCTGTTCTCGGGCGGGGGCCTGGCGACCGCCTCGATCATCGGGATGGGGGTGAATCCCTATATCAACGCCAGCATCATCATGCAGCTGATGCAGGGGGTCATCCCGAGTCTCGGCGAGCTGGCCCGGGAGGGCGAGTACGGGCGCAACCGCGTGAACCAGTACACCCGGATGCTGACCGTGCCGATGGCATTCGCGCAGGGCTACGGCTTCTCCGTGCTGCTGTCGGCCAACGGGGTCATCCCCGCCTCGCCGCTCTTCAGCTTCCAGACCCTGTCGCTGCTCCTCTCGTTCACCGCAGGCACGATCCTGTTGATGTGGCTCGGCGAGCTCATCAGCGAGCGCGGCCTGGGCAACGGCATCAGCTTCATCATCTTCGCCGGGATCGTGGGACGCCTCCCGCATCGCGCCGCGCCGATCGTGACCGGTCCCGATGGGCTGCTGCGGATCATCCCCTTCATCCTGATCGCGATCGTGGTGATCGCCGGGGTGGTCTTCATCAACGAGGGGCAGCGGCGCATCCCGGTGCAGTACGCAAGCCGCGTCCGCGGCCGGCGCATGTACCAGGGCCAGACCCAGTACCTGCCGCTGAAGGTCACCATGGCCGGCGTCATCCCGATCATCTTCGCCATCAGCATCCTCCTCTTCCCGGCGCAGATCGCCCAGTACTTCACGGCCTCGACGATTGACTGGGTGAAGAACGTCGCCAGCTTCGTGGTGCGCAACCTCAGCCAGAGCAACCCGGTCGTGTACGGCGGGCTGTACTTCGTGCTGGTCGTCTTCTTCACCTACTTCTACACGGCCTTCCAGTTCCGCCCAGATCAGACCGCCGATTTCCTGCGCAAGAACGGCGGCTTCATCCCTGGCATCCGGCCGGGCAAGCCGACCGAGGAGTTCCTCTCCCGGGTCACGAATCGGATCACGCTGGGCGGAGCCCTGTTCCTGGCCTCCCTGGCGGTCCTGCCGCTGCTCGTCACCGCGGCGATTCCCGGCACGAGCGGCCTGCAGCTGGGTGGCACGAGCGTCCTGATCGTGGTCAGCGTGGTGGTCGAGACGATGAAACAGCTCGAGGCGCAGATGCTGATGCGCCACTACGAGGGCTTCATCCGGTGATTGACCCGGGCCGCGGCCCGGCGGCGTCGCGCACGGGGCGCCGGATCCTCCTCCTGGTCGGCTCGGTGGGCGCCGGGAAGGGAACCCAGGCGGCTGCCCTGAGCCAGGAGCTGGGCCTGGTCCACCTGGCGTCGGGGAACCTGTTCCGCCAGGCGCTGCGCGAGGGCAGCACGCTCGGCGAGCAGGCGCGTACCTACATGGAGCGCGGCGATCTCGTGCCCGACGAGATCACCATCGAGATGTTCATGCAGGAGCTGTCGCGGCCGGGCGCCGCGCGCGGCGCGATCCTGGACGGCTTCCCGCGTACGGTGACCCAGGCGCAGGCCCTGGACGGCACCCTCGCTGCCCGCGGCGAACGGATCGAGCGAGTCATCTCGATCGAGGTGCCGGTCGAGGAGCTCGTGTCCCGCGTTGCGGGCCGGCGCGTCTGCCCGGTCTGCGGCACCCCGTACCACGTTGTCAGCGACCCGCCTAAGGTCCCAGGACGCTGCGACAAGGACGGCGCCGAGCTGGTGCAGCGCGACGACGATCGGCCAGAGGTGGTTCGCGCCCGCCTGGCGAAGCAGGTGATGCCGATGCTGGAGGTGATCGAGCACTACGAGCGCGCTGGCATCGTCCAGCACGTGGATGGCACGCAGCCGATCCACGCCGTGACGCGCCAGATCCTCGCCGGCCTCACCGGGGACGCGGATGCCGACTAGTCCACGGCGAACCTGGCTCCATCGGCGATGGTGACGATCAAGCGCGCCGAGGAGATCGCCCGCATGCGCCACGCCGGCACCATCCTGGCCGAAGTGCTGGCAGCGCTCGAGGACGAGCTGCTGCCCGGCGTGACAACCGCTGAGCTGGACGCGATCGCGGAGCGAATGATCCGCGATGCGGGAGCGGTTCCCTCATTCCTTGGCTACGGCGGGTCGCGCGGGACGATGCCGTTCCCCGGATCGATCTGCGCCTCGATCAACGATGAGGTGGTGCATGGCATCCCGTCGCCGAAGCGTCGGATCCAGGCTGGCGACGTGGTGGGGCTCGACGTGGGCTGCATCTGGCAGGGCTGGCATGCGGACGCCGCTCGCACCTTTGCCGTGGGTCCCGTCCCGGGGCGTGTCCTCGAGCTGATCGATGCCACGCGGCTGGCCCTGAACGAGGGCATCGCCGCCGCAGTGCCGGGAAACCGTCTGGGCGACATCGGGGCGGCCATCGAGTCTGTGGCGCGCGCCCGTGGCTACGGCGTCGTGCGTCCCTTCGTCGGCCATGGCATCGGCACCGCCATGCACGAGGACCCGCAGGTGCCCAACTACGGGCGCCCGGGTACCGGGCTGCGGATTGAGCCGGGGATGTGCTTTGCCATCGAGCCGATGTTCAACCTGGGCGATGCCGATGTCTCGGTGCTCGACGACGGCTGGACGGTGGTGACCGCGGACGGCAGCCTGTCGGCCCATTTCGAGGACACGATCGCCATCGGCGCATCCGGTCCGGAGGTGCTCACGCGCGGATGAGAAGGTGGCCGGTTGGGCGTTGTGCGCGGGCTGCCGCCTCGTGTATACTCCTCGTTCGTGGTCGCCCCGTGCGGCGGCCTTTCCGTGTGTTCCCAACCAAGTAGCAGCTAGTCAGCAGATCGAGGGTGCGTAGCGCTTGGCGAAGAAGGATGCCATCGAGGTCGAGGGAGAGGTTGTGCTCCCTCTGCCGAACGCGATGTTCAAGGTGCGACTGGAGAATGGTCACGAGGTCCTCGCCCACATCTCCGGCAAGCTGCGCCAGAACTTCATCCGCATCCTGCCCGGCGACACCGTCCGCGTCGAGCTCAGTCCC
>Ga0307504_10000285_pt1 | contig 10587 bp, 8 predicted proteins | sample 19_S_MG_FD_194516 | JGI IMG/M metagenome (GOLD analysis project Ga0307504, IMG submission 194516) | Soil microbial communities from Populus trichocarpa stands in riparian zone in the Pacific Northwest, United States - 19_S | ecosystem: Environmental > Terrestrial > Soil > Riparian zone > Trees... | reverse complement strand
GATGTTGCGCGTCGTGCAGTCACACCGGGTGAGCTCGTTGAGCTCGCGCAACAGCGGGCCGGCATCGCGGACGTAGCGACGCACGGCGCTGTCGGTCCACCCGCCGCCGTCGTCGTCGTCGCGGTAGCCGTGGAAACGCAGGTGCAACTCCACCAGCCGGGTGACGGCAGCCACGTCGTCGTTCGAGTAACGCAGGGCCCGCATGCGGTCGCGGGTCATGCGGGCGCCCACCACCTCGTGGTGGTGGAACGACACGCCGCCGGGGCCGAAAGCGCGGGTGCGGGGCTTTCCCACGTCGTGGAACAGGGCGGCCAGGCGCACGATCCGGTTGGCCGGGTCGGTCTTCTCCACGACTGCGAAGGTGTGCTCGAGCACGTCCTTGTGGCGGTGGACCGGGTCCTGCTGGAGGGCCAGCCCGGCGAGCTCCGGCAGGAAGTGGTCGGCCAGGCCCGTGCGCACCAGGAAGCGCAGGCCCTCGATGGGCTGCTCAACCGTGACCAGCTTGTCGAGCTCGTCGCGGATGCGCTCGGCCGACACGATGGCCAGCCGGTCGCCGAGCTCCTCCACCGCCGCGGTGACCTCGGGCTCGGGCACCATCCCCAGGCCGGACACGAAGCGGGCGGCGCGCAGCATGCGCAGCGGGTCGTCGGTGAAGGACTCCTGGGGCGACAGGGGCGTGCGCAGGCGCCGGTCGTGCAGGTCGGCGGCGCCACCGAACGGGTCGATCAGCTCCAGGTCGGGGAGACGCAGGGCCATTGCGTTGACGGTGAAGTCGCGCCGTGACAGGTCGACCTCGACGGCGTCGGCGAAAGCGACCTCGGGCTTGCGCGAGTCGGGCACGTAGGCCTCGGCCCGGTGGGTGGTGATCTCGATGCGCCGCCCGTCCTTCTCCAGGCCGATGGTGCCGAAGCGCTCCCCCTGGTCCCAGACCGCGTCGGCGCCGTCTCGGATCAGGCGCTTGACGGCCGCGGGGCGGGCGTCGGTGGTGAGGTCGATGTCCGGGCTGGGGCCGAGCCGGTCGAGCAGGGCGTCACGCACCACACCGCCCACCAGGTACAGCCGGAAGCCGGCCGCGTTGAAGCGATCCGCCAACCAGGCCGTCTCGTCGCGCAGTGGCTTGAACCGCTCGGGGATCACCCGTCGAGGGTAGTGGCCGTCCCCCGCCGCCCTCCGGTGAGAACGGCCAGCCCGGGGGCCTCAGTGCAGCTGATCCGCCAGCGCCTCCCTGCACACACGGGGCTGGCTCGTCCAGCCGCTCGAGGTCGGCGGTGAGGACCCCCGCACCGGTCCGCGACGTCTAGCTCAAGGACGAGACCTGGGTCGGGAGGAGACCGGCCTGCTGGAGCGAGATACGGAAGTCGTGGGGGTTGGACGCCGACGCCATGGCGCTGCGCAGGTCGACCTGGCCCCGCTTGAACAGGGTGAACAGGCTCTGGTCGAACGTCTGCATGCCGTAGTACTCGCCGTCGGCGATGATCTCCTCGATGCTGTCGTTGCCCCCGGCGTCGGGGTCGACGATGCGGTCGAAGATTCGGCCGGTCATCACCATCACCTCCACCGAAGGGACCCGCCCCTCGCGGTCGGAGCGCTCGAGCAGACGCTGGCTCACCACGCCCTTCAGGGAGGAAGCCAGTGACAGGCGAACCTGCCTCTGCTGGAACGGCGGGAAGAAGTCCACGACCCGGTTCACCGTCTCCACCGCGTTGGTGGTGTGCAGGGTGGAGAGCACGAGGTGGCCCGTCTCGGCCGCCGCCAGTGCGGCCCACACCGTCTCCGGGTCCCGCATCTCCCCGATGAAGATCACGTCGGGGTCCTGGCGCAGGACCCGGCGCATGGCGGTCGCGTAGTCGCGGGTGTCAGCACCGATCTCACGCTGGTTCACGAGGGCCCGCTTGTCGGTGTGGAGGACCTCGATGGGATCCTCCACCGTCACCACGTTGCAGGACCGGGTGGTGTTGATGTGGTCGATGACCGCCGAGATGGTGGTGGTCTTGCCCGAGCCGGTCGGACCGGTGACCAGCACCATTCCCCGCTGCTCCTCGGCCAGGCGCCGCACCACCGAGGGTAGGCCCAGGGCCTCGAAGGACGGGATCCCGGGGAGGACGCGCCGGAACACAAGGCCGACCGACCCCCGCTGGCGGAAGACGTTGGCCCGGAAGCGGCCGAGGCCCGGCACGGTGTGGGCGAAGTCGGACTCCCACGTCTCCACGAACTCGTCGGCCCGCTCCCGAGGCAGCACGGCGAAGGCCATGCGCTCCGTGTCGGCCGGCATGACATCGTCGAAGGGGGCGACGAGCAACTGGCCGTCCACCCGCACGTGCGGGGGCGAGCCCACCTTCACGTGGAGGTCCGAGCCGGAGTGCTCGACGGTGTAACGAAGCAGTTCCTCCAGATCAAGCATCCCTGTCGCATCGGCACGCCGGTCACGGATCTGGAGTGGCAGGTCGCGCCCTCCAGCGTCCGGGCGGCGCCGGTCGATAACCTCGGGACCGACGTGAGTGCTGCCAATGTGGACGTGATCCGCTGGGGACGGGAGCGTGTGCGCACCGGCCCCTGGCGTGGAGACCACGACATCGCCTATCTGAGCCCTCTCCCCGACGCCCCCTTGCCGTCTGCGGTGTTCGTGCGCCGCTGCCTCGACCAGCTCGCCGCCCGGGGCTTCCGGGAGGTCATCACCTCGGCGCTGTCGCCGGCCGAGCAGGTCGGGTTCCTCGGCGCCGGCTTCGAGGTCCACGAGCGCCTCCACCTGCTCGAGCACGACCTGCACCACGTGCCGCGGGCCGACACCTCGGCGCTCCGCCGCGCCGGGCCGGCCGATCACCCCGAGGTCCTGGCGGTGGACGGCCGCGCCTTCCCCTCGTTCTGGCGGATCGACGAGAGCAGCCTGGCCGAGGCGCTCGGCGCCACCCCGAACAGCCGGTTCCGGGTGGCCTCGCGAGACGGGTGGGTGGCGGGCTACGCCGTCACCGGGCGGGCCGGGCGCCGGGGTTTCCTCCAGCGCTTGGCCGTCGACCCCGAACAGCAGCGGCACGGGCTGGGCCGCGCCCTGTGCGTGGACGCCCTGCGATGGCTTCGGCGGTGGCGCGTGGAGCAGGCGGTGGTGAACACCCAGATGGGCAACGAAGCGGCACTCGCGCTGTACGAGAGCCTCGGGTTCCGGCGGGAGGCGGACGGCCTGTCGGTGCTCAGCGCCGCCCTCGACCGGTGAAGACCCACCTCCTCGGGCGCGGATGGGGACCGGGCCTGGCCGTCCTCGCCACCCTGGCCCTTGCATCCGGTCTTCCGTGGCTGGCGGCAGGCGTGGCGCCGGCTGCCGCCCAGCAGTCGGGCAGTGTCCTCCGCCTCGCCTCCCAGACACCATGGGTCAGCCCCGGCGAGGAACTCCAGCTCCGGTTGGGCGTCACCACATCCGAGAAGGCCACCGACGTGGAGCTGGCCGTCGCCGTCTACCCGCGGGTCACCAGCCGCTCGAAGTTCGCCCAGACCCTCCGCAGCAGTCCTCGGGGAAACCCGCTCACCTCCGTCCCACCCACCACCATGGCCGAGCTGGCCACCGACGCGGCCGGGGCCGTGCTGGTGCGCCTCCCCACCCAGGATCCCGACCAGCCCCCCGATCCGAACCGGGTGCGCCTCGGCGCCGAGGGCGTCTACCCCGTGCGGGTGGAGCTGCGGGAAACGGGCGGCGGCAGGACGCTGGCCAGCCTGGTGACCCACCTCGTCTACATCCGGCCCCCGCAGCCGGGCGGCTACCCGCTGAAGGTGGCTCTCGTGCTGCCCGTCCACGCACCGCCCGCCCTCCGGCCCGATGGGAAGCGGGCGCTCTCGCCCCAGTCGGCGGCGGCCCTCGCCGCCCTGGCCCGCGCGCTCGAGGCCTACCCCGGCGTGGCCCTCACGCTGCTGCCGACCCCGGAGACGCTCGTCACGCTCGACACCAGCGAACGGGCGGAGGACCGCGACACCCTGGCCGGCCTGGCCAGGGCCGCCGCCGGCCGCCAGATCGCTCCGGGGACGTACGTCCCCGTGTCGCTCGCCTCGTTCGCCGCTTCAGAGATGGCTTCCGAGGCCGCCATCCAGCTCGACCGGGGCAGCGAAGTCATCGAGCAGACGCTCGGGGTACGGCCCGACCCCCGGACCTGGGTGGCCGAGGAGGGCCTCGACGACCGGGCAGCGCAGTTCCTGCGCCAGCAACAAGTCGACCGCCTCGTCCTGCCGGAGGCGGCGCTGGAGCCGGTGGATCTCGGCATCACCCTCACCCAGCCGTTCGAGCTCGACGCGCGCGCCGTGCGCCGGCCCGTGGCATTTGCCGGTGACACCGGCCTGGTCGAGCATTTCGCACCAGCCGCCGACCCGGTACTGGCCGCCCACCGCCTGTTGGCCGACCTCACCGTGGTGTACCAGGACCGGCCCAGCCGCAAGCGTGCCGTCGTGGTGGTCCCACCGCGGTCGTGGCGACCGAACCCGGCGTTCCTGGAGTCGCTCCTCAGCGGATTGGCCACGTCCTCGATCATGACCGGCGCCACCCTCGGCGAGGCCTTCGCCTCGGTGCAACCCGCCGCCACCAGCGCCGGCACGCCGCTGGTGCGCCGGCTGGCCGCCACCCCGTCGACCCCTCGACTGCCCGTGGCCGACATCGCCGCCGCCCGCCGGGAACTCGTTTCCTTCGCCAGCATGCTGGCCCCCGAGAACGCCCTCGACGACCGCATGGAGCAGCTGCTGTTGGTGGCCGAAGGCGCCGGACTGCGGGCCCGCATTCGCCAGGACTACCTGACGGGGATGACCACGCGGGTGCGCTCGCAGACGTCGGCGGTGCAGGTGCCGAGCCACCGGTCCATCACCCTCACGGCCCGGACGGGAGAGATCCCCGTCACCGTCCTGTCCAAGACCGGGTACCCGCTCAAGGTGGAGCTCCGGGTGGCAAGCGACAAGCTCGACTTCCCGAGGGGCGCGGTGCGCAGTCTCGACCTCACCCGGCCCAGCACCACCGAGCGCTTCTCCGTGCGGGCCCGCACATCGGGCTCGTTCCCCTTGCGGGTGAGCCTGGTGTCACCGGACGGCGAGCTCGTCCTCGGCACCAGCCGTTTCACCGTTCGCTCCACCGCCGCGTCAGGCGTCGGGGTGGTCCTGTCGGTCGGGGCCGGCACCTTCCTGCTCGTGTGGTGGGGCAGGCACCTGGTGCGGGGGCGGCGCAACCGCCGGCTCGTCCCGGCGTGAGGCCCCGCCCGCCCATCGAGTCGACGCACGGTGGGGCCGGCCGCGGGGGGCCGGGCGGGGGGCCCACCCTCGCCCGCAGCACCGCCGTCATGGCGGCCGGCACGATGGCGTCACGCGTCACCGGCTTCGGCCGGCTGGTGGCCCTTGCCTACGCCATGGGCTTCACCCGGCTGACCGACAGCTACAACCTGGCCAACGTCACCCCCAACATCGTCTACGAGTTGGTGCTCGGCGGCATCTTGTCCGCCACCCTCGTGCCCGTCTTCGTGGACCGCCTGTCCACCGACGATGACGACGACGCCTGGCGCGCCATCTCGGCCGTGGTGACGGCCGCCGCCGCGCTGCTCGTGGTGGTCACCGCCATTTTCGTGGTGATCGCGCCGGTCCTCGTGCGGCTGTACACCGTGGGTAACGACACCTCGTCGGTCGGCGAGCAACGGGTGGTGGCCACCAGCCTGCTCCGCCTGTTCGCCCCCCAGGTGGCGCTCTACGGCATGGTGACCCTCACCACCGCCGTGCTCCAGGCCCGCCGCCGGTTCGCGGCGCCGATGTTCGCGCCGGTCCTCAACAACCTGGTCGTCATCGGAGTGCTACTGGCCCTGCCCCACGTGGTCGACGACGTGTCGCTCACAGGGGTGCGCCACGACGCCGGAGCCCGCCTCCTGCTCGGCTTGGGAACGACCGCAGGCGTGGCCGCCATGGCGTTCGCCCTGCTCCCCGCCCTGCGGAGCGCCGGCGCGCGCCTGCGACCGGTGTGGGATCCCCACCACCCGGCGGTGCGCACCATCGTCCGCCTCTCGGGATGGACCTTCGGCTTCGTGGCCGCCAACCAGGTGGCGCTCATGGTCGTGCTGGTGCTGGCGAACGGGAGGGCGGGCGACGTGGCCGCCTACCAGGCCGGCCAGGTGTTCTTCCTGCTGCCACATGGCGTGTTCGCCGTGTCCGTGATGACCGCTCTCCAACCGGAGCTGGCCGAGCGGTGGGCCCTCGATGACGTCGCCGGCTACGGGCGGGGGGTGGGCGCCGGCCTTCGCACCATCGCCGCCGTGGTCGTGCCGGCCGCCGTCGGTTACCTGTGCCTGGCGCGGCCCATCGTCGGCGTGGCCCTGGAGCACGGCGCCCTGCGGTCCACGTCGGCCTCCACGACCGCCGGGGTGCTGGCCATGCTGGCCGTCGGCCTACCCGGCTTCAGCGTGTTCTTGTTCCTCACGCGGTCCTTCCAGGCCATGCAGGACACCCGCTCGGTGTTCCTCCTCTACCTGTTGGAGAACGGTCTCAACATCGTCCTCGCCCTGGCCCTCTACCCGTCGCTCGGCGTCCAGGGCCTCGGCCTCGCCTACGCGCTGGCGTACACGGGCGGCGCGGCAGGGGCGATGGTGCTCCTACAGCGACGGACCGGAGCGGTCGATGTCCCCGGGGTGGTCCAGATCTGGGTCCGGGTGAGCGTGGCCAGCGCCGTCATGGCGGCCGCCGTCACCGTCGTCGGGACTGTGGTGGAACCCACGGTGGTCCGGGCCGGAGCGGGCGTGGTGGCCGGTGTTAGCGTGTACCTCCTGGTCGCCCGGCGCCTTGGCATCCAGGAGTTGTCCACACTCCTTCGGACTCGGGGGCGCACGCAGTGATCACCGGGTGGCTCCTCAAGATCGTCGTCAGCTTCGCCGTGGCCGGTCTCCTCGTCGCCGAACTCGGCGCACCACTCGTCACGCGGGCCCAGATCGACGATGTGGCCCACGACGCGGCCGACAACGCCGCGTTCGACCTTCTCGACCACAACGACTTCGCGCGGGCGAAGGCGGTGGCGCAGCAGATCGCCGACGACAAGGGCGTCGTCCTCGAAAACTTCACCGTCGACCAGCGCGGCGTTCGGGTCACTGTGGCCCGCGAGTCATGGTCGCTGGTGCTGAAGAAGTGGGACAAGACCAAGAGCTGGTATGACGTGCGGGTGACGGCGACGGGAACCAAGGTGAGGAGTTGAGCGTGGGCGAGCTGGGGGCAGGCGCACCGTTGCCCGGTACGGGCCGATGAGCGGTGTGCGGGTGGTGGCCGACACCGCCAGCGACCTCTCCCCGGCCATGGCGGCCGAGTACGGCATCGACCTGGTGCCCCTCACCGTGCGCTTCGGCGCCGAGGAGTTCGCCGACCTCTCGCCCGCCGACTTCTGGTCCCGCCTGGCCACCTCGTCCACCCTGCCGGAGACGGCCGCCCCGTCGCCGGGGGCCTTCGAGGAGACGTACCGCAAGGCGGCGGCGGGCGGAGCCGAGGGCGTGGTCTGCGTCACCATCTCGTCGGCGCTGTCGGCCACCTACGAGGCCGCCCGCCTGGCGGCCGAGTCGGTGGCCGGGACGATCCCCGTGCGGGTGGTCGATTCCCGCGCCGTCAGCATGGGCGAGGGCACGGTGGCCGTCGTCGCCGCCGAGCTGGCGGCCGCCGGCAGGAGCCTCGACGACGTGGCCGCCGGCGCCGCTGCCATGGTGCCCCGCACCCGCACCTTCGCCGCGCTCGACACGCTCGACAATCTGCGAAAGGGGGGCCGTATCGGCGCCGCCCAGGCCCTGCTCGGCTCAATGCTGTCGATCAAGCCGATCATCGAGGTGGCCGGCGGAAAGGTGGAGCCCGAGTCGAAGCAGCGCACCCGCGCCAAGTCGCTCCGCTACCTGGCCGACAAGGTGCGCCAGGCGGCGCCGGTGGAGCGCCTCACGGTGCTGCACGGCGGCGCCCCCGACGTGGACGTGCTGCTCGACCTGCTGGCGGGCGTGTGCCCCCGCGACCAGATCGCAGTGGCCGACGTCGGTGCGGTGATCGGTACCCACGCCGGCCCCCGCGTCATCGGCGTCACCTTCGCCGTCCCGTAGGCCAGGTCCCCTCGGTCCCTGGGTACGCTCCTTTCGACCGTGCCCGAGCCGCTGCCCCTGATCGACCGCGTCCTCGTGGGGCGCTACCGCGCCACCCGCCTCATCGCCCGTGGCGGCATGGCGGAAGTCTGGGAAGGCTACGACGACGTGCTGGCCCGCCCCGTGGCGGTGAAGATCCTCCACCCGCATCTGGCGGTGGACGAGGCCTTCGTGGCCCGGTTCCGGCTGGAGGCGCAGGCCGCGGCCCGCCTCGGCCACCCCGGGATCGTGGCCACCTATGACACCGGCACCGACGGCGACCTGGCCTTCATCGTCATGGAGCTGGTCCGGGGCCATACCCTGCGCCACGCGGTCGACGAGGCAGGGACGCTGCCGCCCTCGGTGGCGGTCCCGATCGCGGCCGAGGTGGCCGACGCCCTCGACCACGCCCACCGCGAGGGTCTCATCCACCGCGACGTGAAGCCCGCCAACATCCTGCTTGCCGAACAGGAGGGCGGGACGACGGCGCCGTTGCTGCGGGTGAAGGTGGCCGATTTCGGCATCGCCAAGCTCCAGCCGAGCGCCAACGCCACCGCCGCCGGCCTCACCCAGCCCGGTGCGGTGGTGGGCACCGCCCGCTACCTGTCCCCGGAACAGGTCAAGGGGCTCCCGCCCGACGCCCGCTCCGACGTCTACGGCCTCGGTGTCGTGCTCTACGAGATGCTCTGCGGGAAACCACCGTTCGTGGCCGAGACCGAGCTCGCCACCGCCCTGCTCCACGTGCGCCAGCCGCCACCCGCGCTGCAGTGCGACGGCACGGTGATCCCCCCGCCGCTGGAGGCGGTGGTCATGCGCGCCCTGGCCAAGGACCCCGACGACCGCTACCCGTCGGCCGCCGCGTTCCGCGCCGCCCTCCTCGGCGTCGATCTCGAGCCCGACGACGCGGTGCCCCAGGTCGTGCGCGATCCGACGCCCCGGTCGGGCGTTCCCGTCGCCGCCCGGCCACCCAGCCGGCGACCAGGGCCCCTCCTCGTGGTGGCCGCGCTGATAGTGGCAGCCCTGTTGCTCGTGGCCGTGCTGGCGACCAGGGACGGCGGAAGTGGCTCGTCGGGCGGCCCGGGCAGCGGTGAGGCGAACGGCGCACCGGTCGCGGTCAGTGGCGTACACACCTTCGACCCGGCCGGCGACGGCGAGGAGAACGAGCCCCGGGCCCGGCTGGCCATCGACGCCAACCCTGCCACCAAATGGAGCAGCGACCGCTACAACACCCGGGCCTTCGGGGGCCTCAAACCCGGGGTCGGCCTCATCTTGGACCTCGGGCGGGCGACCGAGCTGGGAGACCTGCGGGTCACGTCGGCCACGTCGGGCTGGGCGGCGTCGGTGTACGTGGCCGACCGGCCGGCCGGTGGCCTCGAGGGCTGGGGCAAGCCGGTGGCCTCGAAGTCGGACATCGCCGGCGACGCGGTGTTCGCCCTTGGTGGGCGGCGGGGCGCGGCCGTGCTGTTGTGGGTCACCGACCCGGGGACCGCCAACCGGGTCGAGGTGGCCGAGGTCACCTTGCACCGCCCGTAGCGACTCCGCCGTCCCGGCCCTCACGGCGGGGGTGCCCTACGCTCGCGCCATCGAGCACGGCCCCGGCGACCGAGAGCTGGCGGAGGCGGCGCAGGCCGGCGACGAGGGTGCCCTCGACCAGTTGCTGCGCCGCCACGTCGACCGGTTGCATGCCCTGTGCCGCCGGATCCTGGGCTCGGACGCCGACGCCGACGACGCCACCCAGGAGGGTCTCATCGCCGTCGCCCGCGGCCTGGCCGCCGGGCGCTTCGACGGCCGGGCCAGCTTCGGCACATGGGCCTACCGGGTCACCACCAACGCCTGCCTCGACGAGTTGCGCCGACGGGGACGACGGGCCGACACGGCCCCCGCCGAGCAGCTGGAGCGGGCCTACCCCGACGGTGGCGGCGACCCGGAGGCGGTCGTGGCCGACCGGGTCGACGTGGAGGCGGCGCTGGCCCGACTCCCGGTGGACTTCCGGACGGCCGTGGTGCTGCGTGACCTGTGCGGGCTCGACTACGCCGAGATCGCCGAGGTGTTGTCCATCCCGCCCGGGACCGTGCGCTCGCGCATCGCCCGGGGCCGGGCGGCCCTGGTGCCCCTTCTCGGGAACCAGGCGTCGCCCCCCGATCGTCCAACCGCGCGCCCATGACCGAACCCCACCTCGACGACGAGTCCCTCAGCGCCGCCATCGACGGCCAGGATGCCCAGGCCGGCGCCCACCTGGCCGCCTGCGCCGCCTGCCGTACCCGCGGTGACGCGCTCGACGCTGCCCGCCGGGCAGTGGCAGCACCGCCGGCCTCCGCCCCGGCCGGCCTGGCCGATCGGGCGGTGGCCGCCGCCCTGGCCGCCTACGCCGGCGAGCGGGCGCACCGGGACGCGGGCGATGCGACGGCCGGTGGCGGCGCCCCGGTGGTACCCCTGGGTCAACCCCTCTCCAGGCCGCCCGGCTCCTTCGCGTCTGCAGGCCCGGCCGGCCACCGACGGCGCGTTC
>Ga0307504_10000284_pt1 | contig 10588 bp, 11 predicted proteins | sample 19_S_MG_FD_194516 | JGI IMG/M metagenome (GOLD analysis project Ga0307504, IMG submission 194516) | Soil microbial communities from Populus trichocarpa stands in riparian zone in the Pacific Northwest, United States - 19_S | ecosystem: Environmental > Terrestrial > Soil > Riparian zone > Trees... | reverse complement strand
CCGTGCTCGTCGGTCCCTGAAACCATCAGGACGTTGTTCCCGGCCATCCGCTGGTAGCGACTGAAGACATCGGAGGGAACGCCGAATCCGGCGACGTGACCGATGTGCCGTGGCCCGTTGGCGTAGGGCCAGGCCACGGCGGCGAGCACGTTGGTGCGGGAATTCATGGGTCCAGCCTAGTGACGATCCCGGGCGACCTCGGACCTGCGTCGGGCTGGGTGGTCGGTAGGTCGGGCAGTTTGCTCGCCACCACCGCATCGAACACGCGTCGCTTCGGCACGCCGGCGCGCTGCGCGACGGCGGCGATGGCCCTCTTGCGGGGTTCTCCGGCCAGCTCGCGTCGGACGACCTCGGCAGCCAGCTCGGCCGGGACCGGGCCGCCGTCCGCGACCGGCACCGCGCCGGCCACCACGAGGGTGATCTCGCCCCGAACATCGCCGCCGGCCCAGTCCAGCAGCTCGTCGAGTCGGCCTCGCCGCACCTCCTCATAGGTCTTGGTCAACTCGCGGCAGACCGCGGCGCGGCGGTCGGACCCGAAGGAAGCCGCCAGGTCGGCGAGGGCACCGGTGAGCCGGCGCGGTGATTCGAAGAACACCATCGTCCGGCGCTCGCTTGCCAGCTCATTGAGTAACCTGCGCCGGCTCGCCGGCTTTCGCGGCAGGAACCCTTCGAAGCAGAACCGGTCCACGGCCAGCCCTGAAACCGCGACCGCGGTGGTGACGGCCGACGGGCCGGGCAGCACGGTCACCGGCAGGTTCTCCGCCAGCGCGGCGACGACCAAGCGGTAACCGGGATCGGATACCGATGGCATCCCAGCGTCGGTAACCACCAGGATGTCCTCGCCGCGACGCAGGTGTTCGAGCAGTTGGGGGATCCGGCTGGCCTCGTTTCCGTCGAAGAACGAAAGCACCCGTCCGGTGACCGTAACTCCTAGATCTGAAGCAAGCCGGTGCAGGCGTCGGGTGTCCTCCGCGGCGATGACGGGTGCTTCGCCGAGGGCCGCGACCAGGCGGGCGGAGGCGTCCGACGACTGTCCCAGCGGGGTTCCGCCGAGGATGACCCGACCAGGACGGCGTTCCTCAGCACGATCGGTCACAGGTCAAGACCTTACGATCACGTGCGTGGCCGTTGCGACGTTGCTCCCGCGCGGGGGCTCCGCGGGGACCCCGCACCCGGTTCGTCCGATCCCGGACTCACTCGGTGGATGGCGCCCCGCAGGTGCGCGGACTTGGATCTGGGCCTTGCTGGTGGCGGCGCTGGCCGCCGTAACCCGCTTCTGGACGCTCGGCTTTCCGACAACCAAGAGCTTCGACGAGGTGTACTACGCCACCGAAGCGCAGGAGATGCTGCGGTACGGATACGAGGACAACCGGGCCTACATGTTTGTCGTGCATCCGCCGCTCGGCAAGTGGTTGATCGCGCTCACGTCGGCGATGTTCGGTGATAACTCGTTGGGCTGGCGGGCCGCGCCGGCCGCAGCCGGGACGATCAGCGTGCTGATCATAGTCCGGTTGGCCACCCGAGTCTTTCGCTCGACGGTGCTGGGTGTGCTGGCCGGGGTGCTGTTGGCCCTGGACGGGATCTCGTTGGTGATGTCACGCGTCGCCTTGCTCGACATCTTTCTACAGACCTTCGTCCTGGCCGGATTTGCGGCGCTGGTGATCGACCGGGATCAGATTCGCGGCCGCCTCGGCGACCTGTACGCGGCGGGAGTCAACATGAGTTCCGCGGTCCCCAGCCTGGGTCCGCGGCCCTGGCGGTTGACCGGTGGGGTCCTGCTGGGCCTGGCCTGCGCGGTGAAATGGAGCGGCCTGTCGTACTGGCTCGGGTTCGCCCTGCTGTCGCTGCTCTGGGATCGGGGGGCGTTGAAGGCCGCCGGGGTCGAGGCGCCATGGAGCGCTGCGATCAAACGATCCTGGCCGGGCGGTTTCGGATCCCTCGGAGTGTGTCCGGTTGCGGCCTATCTATTGACCTGGACGGGATGGTTCGTCGGGGAGAACTCATGGAACCGGCATTGGGGCGACGACCACCCGGGTACCGGGCTCATGGCGTTGTTGCCGTCCGGCATCCGAAGCCTGGTCAACTACCACCAGCTCGCATACCATTTTCACAGCCACCTCACGTCTCCGCATGTCTACAAGGCCAACCCTTGGTCGTGGTTGGTGTTGGGTCGGCCGATCTCGTTCTACTACCCCAGCGGTGTAACCGGCTGCGGGACAAGCAACTGCGCCCGCGAGATCCTGCTGATCGGCACGCCCATCATGTATTGGGCGATTCTTCCCGCTCTCGGCTGGTTGTTGTGGCATTGGTGCACCACGAGAGACTGGCGAGCCGGTGCGGTGTGGCTGGCGTTCGTGGCCGGTTGGGGGGTCTGGCTGCAGAACACCGATCGGACTGGGTTCCTCTTCTACATGACCCCGTTGATGCCGTTCCTGATTCTCGGGCTGACCCTGGCCGTGGGTGCGATGGTGTCCCCGGCAACCGAAGACCGGGGCGGCGGCGCACATCGCGGTGGCGGCATTCCGACCCCGCGACTCCTCCGGACGGTCGCGGTCACGTTGTGGCTCGGGGCCGTTCTGGCCGACTTCGTCTGGATGTGGCCGATATTCACCGGCGGACTGCTCAGCTACCCGCACTGGTACGCCCGTATGTGGCTGACCACCTGGGTCTAGTCGTGCTCTGCGTAACCAGTCCAGCCGCACCCCGCCTCTCGGGGACCCGGGTCCCGCGAAGTCCACCAGAGTTGCCACATCGGGAACGCCCGGCGGTGCCCCGTACGTTATAAGCAGGGATCGGGTCACGGTTGACCCGCCTTCACGCAAGGTTGAACTATGCCAATGACACCGAACATCCCGCGGCCGGGACTGGATCTCGATTACCCCATGTCGCTGGGAGTGTACGCAAGCTACGAGCACGCTCAGCGAGTGGTGGACTACCTATCCGACAACCAGTTCGAGGTCCAGCACTTGGCCATCGTCGGTACTGAGCTCAAGTCCGTGGAACGAGTGACGGGTCGCCTGACCCGAGGTAAGGTCGCGGCGGCGGGTGCGATCTCCGGCGTCTGGATGGGCCTGTTCGTGGGATTGGCGTTCGCGCTCTTCGGGCAGGGAAATCGGCTCGGCTTCATCATCACCACGGTCATCTTCGGGGCCATCTTCGGTCTCGTGTGGAGCCAGATCGGTTTCGCGGCGGTCACCCGTGGCGGCGCCCGGGATTTCTCCTCGGTGTCGCAGGTGGTTGCGACGAAGTACGAAGTGCTCGTAGAGCATCGACTCGCCGAGAGAGCGCGCGAACTGCTCGCGGCCATGCCTGTGGCATAGCCTTGAGACGGACGGGTCGCAGTGCATTTCCCCCGGTGCCTGCGATCCGACCTAAGGGTGCTCGAGCAGTCAGTCCGTCTGCTCGAGCACCCCGAATCCCGGACCGCTTCCGGTTGGTTCTGGCCGCGTCCGGCCACCAGACCGCCTGGTTCGACGTCATTTCGCGGCGGTCCGATTGCCGAGCCCGGCCGCGGCGGCGAAGCTCTGCCGGTGGGTGGGAAAGAGCTTGTGCGCACCCGTTTCGACTTGCTGCAATCGGGCGAAGGGAGACAGCGGTGAGTGAGCTGGCCATCAGGTCGGAGTGGACGGTGCTCCCGAGGTGAGCCTGTACCAAGTGCAGCAGTGCCTGTTCGATTATCTGCGCCAATTGGAGGACGCGCCGGTAGGTGCCAGACCGTCCCTCAAGGTCGATGGGTATGACCTCAGCCAATCGGAGCAGGACGCGTTGTTGAACACCGATCTGGCGACGATCTACCAAATGGGCGTGCACCCGGTCATAATCAACGGCTATTGCCGTGCGCTGGGCTACAAGCGCGCCGACTACCGGCCGCTACTTCAACAGGCCGCGAACCCTCACCCCAAGAGGACCAGATGGCAGACATAGTCACGGCCTACAGCGCCTCGCATGCTCCGATGATGACCGCGGATCGGGAATCCGCACCGGCGGCGCAGGCGGACAGCTTCTTCGGCGCGCTTCACCGCGTCCGGGAGCAAGCCATGTCGACCGACGTGCAGGCGGTGGTGATGATCTCTGGTGAGCATTTCACCAATTTCTTCCTCGATAACCTGCCTCAGATAGCCATCGGCCTGGGCGAAGGGCACCAGGGACCCCTGGAAAAGTGGCTGAAGATTCCCAAAACGATCGTGCCCGGAGACCCCTTGCTCGCCGCACACATCCTGGAGCAATTGGTAGCCTCGAATTTCCAACCAGCGCTGTCGCACAAGATGAAGGCGGATCATGGGTTCATGACCGTCTACTACGAGTTGGATCCGTTGATGCGGCTTCCGATGGTGCCGATCATCCTGAACTGCACGACGCCGCCGCTGATGACGCTGCGCCAGTCCTACAACTTCGGCATCGCACTCGGTGACGCGATCCGGTCCTACGACGGTCTGGAGCGGATCGCGCTGGTAGCCGGTGGCGGCTTGTCACACTTCGTCGGTGAGCCTCGGGTCGGCGATATCGAAGAGGACTTCGACCGCTGGTTCCTCGCCCAGTTGGAGAAGGAAGATCCGAGCGAGCTGCTCGATATGCCGAACGACGAACTCGCGGAGGCCGGAAACGGCACCGGCGAGGTCCGGGCCTGGGTCGCGGTGGCCGGCGCCATGCGCGAGTACAAGGCGACCACGCTGTCATACGAGCCGATTTATGAGTGGATCAACGGGATGGGTGTCGTCCTGTACGGTTGATTCGACGGCTTGCGGAACGGGCCCGGTGTGGGCAGGCGCCTCAGGGGTCTCGATCTGCCTCATCACCACCGCCGGTCAACGGCCATGGACCTCGATGGTGCCCAAACCCTGGAACTCCGCCGTTACCGCAACTCCCGGCTTCAACGGCACCGGCTCAGTCAACCCGCCGGAAAAGACAAGCCAGCCGGCCTTGATGTGATCGCCCCGCGCGGCCAACTGGTTGGCCAGCCACGCCACCGACGCCGCGGGATGTCCCATCACCGCGGCACCTGTCGCGGTCGCCTCGACGTCACCATTCACCCGCAGCACGCATCCGAGCAACCCGAGATCATCGAGTTCGCGGGGAGCAAGGGCCCGCGCTCCGGTCAGGAACAAGCCCGCGCTGGCATTGTCTGCCACCACGTCCGGCAGCTTGAATCGGAAATTGTCGTACCGCGAATCGAGCACGTCGATAGCGGCGAAAACTGCCTCGGTGGCCGCCAGCACGCTGGTCACGGTCGCTGGGCCTACGACGTCACGCGCCATCAGGAATGCGATCTCAGGTTCCACCCGAGGATGGATCAGGCTGGCCACTTCTACGGACTCGCCGTACGGAACGAGCATGCTGCTCGTCACGAACCCGTACAGCGGCGCATCTACGTTCATCACCCGCTGCTTCGCCTTGCTCGTCAAGCCCAACTTCGCGCCCACCAGGCTCTCACCCGCATCGAGCTTGGCCTCGACACCGGCCCATTGCGCCTCGTAGGCCGTCGTCAGATCCAGGTCCGGGTGAATGTCGGTGAACGGCGACAGTTTCCGACGCTCCCGCTCGGCAGAAGCGAGCTCAACAGCAATAGACTTCGCATCGATCATGATCGGAGACTCCAACATATCCAACCGGATAGGAAGCGTCGTTCCCACACAGCGGCAAGAACTTCCGCCGAGCGTCGGGGTCAGCGGCTGGCCAGCCGCAAAACGATGTACACAACGGCGAGGACCGCCAGAACCGGCACCGGTGCCCACATCTTGGCCGGATCACCGGCCCGTACGTGAAAGATCAACGCGCCGATCATCAGCGCGACGAGTCCGATGGCGGCGGCAACACCCAAGGCCGCCACGCCCAACCCGATCAGCAGGCCCGCGGCCGCGGCGACTTCGAGCGCCCCGATCACGCGGTAGGCGTTGATCGACAAGCCAAAATGTTCTGCGGAGTCCCGCATTTGCTTCATCGCCACAATTTTCGGCGTCCCCGCACCGAGAAACGCCAACGCCAAGACGACGCCGACGATGATGGTCGCAACAAACACGGATCCCCCTTCGCACCGATGACTACCTTGTGGTGAGGATCGTACAGAACCGGCGTGCAACGATCGGTTGCCTTCGAGCTCGCGGCGTCGCCATGACACCGCTGCTCGGCCCCGACCGGTCGGCAATGCTAGGCCCGCCCGTGCACCGCCTCGGGCATCGCATGGTTCGGGACGTCACCGGTGAGGATGAGGTCCGCGCGCGGGCGGGTACCTTGGATTCGTTCGGCATTGCGTTGGTCGGGGCCGGCGGCCCAGGCTCGCGCCTGTTCGGGTGTCTTGCCGAATCGCTCGTGACGTGCGATGAGTCGTCGAATCCGCACGTTGGGGTCGGGGTCGCAATACCAGACTTCGGTGAGCAGTGCTCGGGCTTTGGTCCATGCCGGGTCGTCGAGAAGGAGGTAGTTTCCTTCGGTGATGATGACCCGCGCTGTTCGTAGGATGGGGATGCTGCCGGCGATGGGTTGTTCGATGTCGCGGTCGAATGCGGGTGCCCACACGTCTTCGTCGGCTCGGTGCAGGCGGTGCAGCAGGGCGGTGTAGCCGCCGGCGTCGAAGGTGTCGGGAGCGCCTTTGCGGGATGCGCGTCCGAGGCGGCGGAGTTCGACGTCGGCGAGGTGGTATCCGTCCATGGGCACGTGCGCGACGTGGGTGCCGATCCAGGGCCGCCGCTGGTCGGAACCATCCCCAGCTCGGGCGCCGGTCACCCATTCCGCGTCGTGATGGAGGAGCGTGCTGACGAGCGCCTCCGCGAGTGTGGTCTTGCCGGAGCCTGGTGCTCCGACGATGCCGATGAGGACCCGTTGTCCAGGCTGGTGCTCCATTAGTCGGTCCACTCGGCTGGCGAGGGCAGCCAGATCGATCGGCGTGGACATCGTGACTAGGCCGCCGTTCGGACGAGGAAGAGCTGGTCGGTGATGAACTGGTGTGCGTGCCGGGCGAGGTCTTCGCCGTCGGTCCACAGGTTGCGCCAGATCGCGAGATCATTGGACAGCCCGCGGGCGACGACCGCGGAGGAGAAGCTTTCGAAGGTGATCGGTCCCTGGTATCCGATCGCGTTGAGGGCGCGGAAGAACGGCGCGAAGTCGAGATGGCCCGAGCCCAGGTAGCCGCGGTGGTTCTCGCCGATGTGCACGTAGCCGAGACGCTCACCAACTTCGTGGACGGGTCGCACGAAGTCGTCCTCCTCGATGTTCATATGGTAAGTGTCCAGGTGGATGAGCACGTTGTCCGATCCGATGTCATCGGCCAGTCTCAGGGCGTCCCGCGCCGTGTTGATGACGTTGGTCTCGTAGCGGTTGCAGATCTCCAGGCCGAGCGTCATGTGCAGCTCGGCGGCTCGGGCCGCGAGATCCCGCAGGACGCTGACGACGTTCTTGCGCCCCTGCGTGGACAGTGGCTGGCTGTACTTGCCGAGGGCGCTGTAGAGGGCGCCGGTGAAGTGCGTCCCGCCGAGTGCGTGGGTGATCTCCAGTGAGTCGGCGAGCAGTTCCGCGCCACGCTTGACGATCTCGGGGTCGTCGCTGGACACGTCCGCGGCGAAGGATAAGCCCCGTGAGCAGGCTACCTTGAGGCCGGCTCCGGTGAGTTGCCGCCGCGCGGCTTCGACGTCGAGATTGAGCGAATCGTGCAGCGACAGTTCGAGCAGGTCATAGCCGGTGTTCTTGGTCTGGGTGATCGCTCGGGTGACCGATTCGGGCGAGGTGTCGCCGGCCCAGACGAGGGCGTGGATGCCGATGGGATTGCTGAAGGTCATGAGGCGCAGCTTTCTGCTTGAGGAATGGCCGGAGGGTGGGTCAGGCCGGGATGGCGCCGGTGATCAGGCCGGGATGACTCCGGTGATCAGGCCGGGATGGCGCCGGTGATCAGGCCGACGATCTCTTGGCCGGTCGTTTCCGAGGTTCGGCGGCCACCGACGCATCGACCCGACCGCATGACCCAGACCTGGTCGGACAGGCGCAGTACCTGTTCGAAGTTGTGGCTGATGAGCAGGACGGCATGCCCGTCGTCGCGGAGCTTGCGGATGAGTTGTTCGACCTTGGCGGTCTCCTGGACCCCGAGCGCCGCGGTCGGCTCGTCCATGATCACGAGTTTGGAGCTGAAGCTCGCCGCGCGGCAGATCGCCACGGCCTGGCGCTGCCCGCCGGACAGCCGCCGCACGCGAGAGGTCACCGCGGGGACGTTCACCGCCAGGGTCGAGACCATCTGCTCGGCGTCCCGCTTCATGCTGCGCCGGTTGAGCAGCGCGAACGGTGGCTTGCCATAGACCTTTTCCCGGTTCAGGAACAGGTTCTGCCACACGGTGAGGTCCTCGACGAGCGCGAGGTTCTGGTGGACGGTCTCGATGCCGGCGTTGCGGGCGTCATCGGGTGTATGGAAGTGGACGACGTTGCCGTCGAAGGTGATGTCGCCGGCGTCGGGGCGGTGGATACCGGACATGCAGCGCACGAGGGTGGATTTGCCGGCGCCGTTGTCGCCGACCAGAGCCGTGATCTCGCCGCGGCCGAGGGTGAGGCTGACATCTCGCAGGGCCCGGACCGATCCGAAAGACAGGGACACGTCCTGGACCCGGAGCAGGTCGGTCGCGGTGCGCGGGGTGGCTGTTGTTTCGATTGTCATTTCTGAAACCTCGAGAGCAAGGCGGCCAGGACTACGACGACGCCGACGGACAATGGCTGGTAGAACTGCGAGACGCCGAGCAGGGTCAGGCCGTTGGTCAGCGCCGTCAGAAGCAGGGCACCGAGGACGGGTCCGAGGATGCTGCCGCGACCACCGACGAGGCTGACCCCGCCGAGGACCACCGCCGCGACCGAGTTCAGCAGAAAGGCGGTGTTGGCCGCGGGTTCGGCGGCGCCCACGCGCGAGACGAGCAGGATGGCGGCTAGGCCGGCGAGCAGGCCCGCGATCATGTAGACGGCGAGCTTGACACGGTCGGTGCGGATGCCGGTGGCGGCGGCGGCTTCGACCGATCCGCCGGTCGCCAGGACGTGGGTGCCGAAGCGGGTCCGGAAATACACCACGTGGGCGATGACCGCGACGACTGCTCCGATGATGAAGGACCAGCCCAGGACACCCAGTCCGCCACTGGAGAGTTTGAGGAGGGTCGCGTTGATGACGGTGGTCGGCTTGCCGTTGGAGATGATCAACGCGGCGCCGGACGCGGCCGACAGCGTGCCCAGGGTGGCGATGAAGTCGGTGATCTTGCCCATCGAGACGAGTAGGCCGTTGACGACACCGAAGGCGAGGCCGGCGAGCAGCGCCACCAGACAGGACAGCGTGAGGTTGCCGCCGTGCTTGTAAGCGAGGCCGAACGCTACGGCGGCGAAGGTCATCACCGACGCGACAGACAGGTCGATGCCTCCGGTGGTGATGACGAAGGTTTGTCCGACGGCGAGCAGGATGAGGATCGCCGACGCTGTCAGCATCGCCTCGATGTTTCCGGTCGACAAGAACGTCGAGTTCGCTGCCTGGAAGACGATGACGAGCACGATCAGGCCGACCAGTGCGGCCCATTCTGCCCAGAATCCGATGTCCTTCACACGGGTCAGGGTTGCCTGCGTGCCGCCACCGAGCGTGCTGCGCTGTGTGTCGGTACCGCTCAGCGGGGATCCGCTGGCGGGTGTGTGTACCTCGGTCATGTCATTGCTCCTTTGGCTTCTCACCGCGGTCACTTGATCAGATCGGCGAACGGGTCGGTGTAGGTGCCGAAGGGCTTCGGGGTAGCCGCCAGGGCCTTCGCCGCGTCGGCCTTCGTCACGAGTTCAACGGGTGCCGAGACACTGGTCGGCAGGGTCTTGCCCGCGTCGGCCGCCTTGCAGGCCTCGACGCCCATGGCGCCGATCACGTAGGGGTACTGGGCCACGACGGCGTCGAGTTCACCGTTCTGGACGGCAGTCAGGGCGTCCTTGATCCCGTCCACGCTGATGACCTTGACCTTGCCCGTCTTCCCCGCGGCGGCGATAGCCCGTGAGACGCCCAGGGCCATGTCGTCGTTGGCGACGAAGAAGCCGGCGATGGCGGGGTTGGATCGCAGCACGGTCTGGGCCTGGGTCAGGGCTTCCTGACGATCCCAGTTGGCCGCGACGGTCTGGCCGAACTTGATGGAACTCGCGGCGGCGATGCCCTGCTGGAACCCGGTGACTCTCGCCGCGCTCGTCACATCGCCGGCGGTGCCACCGATGGCGACGACCGTGCCGCCGCTGGGCAGCAATTTGACCATCTGACTTCCGGCGAGCTTGCCGGCCGCGGTGTTGTCGGTGCCGATGTAGGTGGCCAACGTCGCGTTCGCGCTCTTGGCCGCGGACGCGTCGACCGGCGAGTCGATGTTGACTATCGTCTTCTTCTTCGCCGCCAGCTGGGCGATGCCCTGGATCAGATTCGTGCCGCTGATCGGGTTCACCACGAAGCAGGAGTAGTCCTGGTTGGCCAACGCCGCGAGCTTGTCGGCCTGACCGGTCGTGTCGGTGATCGAATTGGCCGCCTGCACCTCGACCGTCACGCTGTCAGCGGTGGCCTTCTGCTTGATGCCGCTCTCCATGGACTGGAAGAACGGGTTGTCCAGGCCCTTGATGACCA
>Ga0307504_10000283_pt1 | contig 10588 bp, 9 predicted proteins | sample 19_S_MG_FD_194516 | JGI IMG/M metagenome (GOLD analysis project Ga0307504, IMG submission 194516) | Soil microbial communities from Populus trichocarpa stands in riparian zone in the Pacific Northwest, United States - 19_S | ecosystem: Environmental > Terrestrial > Soil > Riparian zone > Trees... | reverse complement strand
TGGGCCGTGGGCGCCACTGCGCTCGCGTCGGTGCCGGCTATCCCGCGGGCTGACCACGAGCTGTCGGTCAAGGACGCACTCGAACGTGTGCTCGATGCCGGGACCGTCTGGCTCGCCGTGACGGATAGCCCGACGGTCTGTTTGTTGCGGGAGACGGTGGAGGACTACGCGGCGGCCCGGGCTCTCGGCGGTGATTGGCGGCAGGTGGCGGCGCTGCGGGATCAGATGATGAAGCTGCTCAGCCAGTTGGGGTTTGATCCGACGGCCCGGTCCCGTCTCGGGCTGGCCGAGGTCAAGGCGCAGGATGTGCTGGAGGGACTTCTTGCCCGCCGCCAGACGAAGAACTGACGGCGGCGTCGTCGGGGAGTTCATCGAGGCGGTCCTGACGATCACGCGGGGACCGCGGGCCGGTGAACCGATCCGGCTCCTTCCGTGGCAGAAACGACTGTTGCGGGATCTGTTCGAGGTCCGGCCGGATGGGCGGCGCCGTTACCGGCAGGCGCTGGTCGGGTTGCCTCGGAAGAACGGGAAGTCTTCGTTGGGGTCGGGGCTGGCGCTGTTCGGTTTGTTCGACGAGGTGGGTGCCGACGTTTTTTCGTGTGCGGGGGACAAGGACCAGGCGCGGATCGTGTTCGGGGAGGCGAAGAAGTGTGTCGAGGCGTCACCGTTGTTGTCGGCGAAACTGAAGACGTATCGGGATGCCATCGAGTATCCGGCCCGGTCGTCGGTGTATCGGGTCCTGTCGGCCGAGGCGTACACGAAAGAGGGGCTCAACCCGTCGTTGGTGGTGTTCGATGAGCTGCACGTCCAGCCGAACGACGAGTTGTGGAACACGATGAACCTCGGCTCGGGCACGCGTGAGCAGCCGCTGGTCCTGGCCATCACGACGGCCGGTGTGAAGACCGACGTCACCGGGGCTGACTCGGTGTGTTACCGGCTGTGGCAGTACGGCCAGCAGGTCGAGTCGGGTGAGGAGGACGACCCGTCTTTCTTCTTCCGGTGGTGGGGTGCCCCGCCCGGCGCCGACCATGAGGACCCGAGGGTGTGGCGCCGGGCGAACCCGGCGCTGGGGAAGTTCCTGTTCGTCGAGGATTTTGAGGCGACGGTGCGGCGTACCCCGGAGAATGAGTTCCGCACGAAGCGGCTCAACCAGTGGGTATCCGCATCCCAGGCGTGGCTGCCATCGGGGACCTGGGCGCGTTGTGCCGACCTGAACCGGGACATCGCCAAGGGCACCGAGGTCGTGTTGGGGTTCGACGGGTCTTTCAACAACGACTCGACTGCCCTCGTGGTCTGCACCGTGGCAGACCCGCATGTGGCGGTGGTCGAAGCGTGGGAGCGACCGGCTGGCGCGGCGCATGACTGGCAGGTCCCGATCGTCGATGTCGAGGCGGCCATCCGGGCGGCGTGCCGGCGGTGGACGGTGCGGGAGATCGCCTGCGACCCGTTCCGCTGGGCGCGGACCTATCAGATCCTCGATTCGGAACGACTGCCGATCGTCGAATTCCCCCAGTCGCCTGGGCGGATGGTCCCGGCGACGCAGCGGTTCTATGAAGCGGTCCTCAACCAGACGATGACCCACTCTGGCGACTTGCAGTTGGCCCGCCATGTTGAGAACTGCGTTTTAAAAATTGATGCTCGAGGGTCAAGATTGGCGAAGGAAACTCGGGCGTCGTCTCGCAAGATCGACCTGGCCGTGGCTGCTGTGATGGCGTTCGATCGGGCCTGTTCGCAGATCGCACCGGATCCGAAGCCGCGGGTTGTGTCGCTGGCGGCCGCGCTGGCGGGGGCCGAGCAGTGAGGCACGACGGGGTCGGTACGGTGGTGCAGCTGGCCGGGTTCGCTTGTGTGGTGTGGGCGGCGTTCCTGATCGCGATTCCGCTGGGCCTGGTCGCGCTGGGGGCGGTGTTGGTCCCGGCCGGCCATGTGTTGGACGGTTTCGATGCTCAGAAGACATGGAAGGCGTGGCAGCGGCGCCGACGGGCTCAGCGGATGCGGAGAGCGTCTTGAGCCTGACCCGACGTCTCTTCGGTGGTCAGCCTGAGCGGCGGGTCGCGGCGTGGGGCGACTCGAGCATTCCGCCGCCGGGGTCGGCCGGGTCGATGGGTGGTGACTCGTCGGCGATGCAGATCATCTCGGTCTACGCGTGTGTGTCGCTGATTGCCGACGCGGTGTCGACCCTGCCGCTATACGCCTATCAGCGGGTCGGTGGGAACCGCCGGCCGGTCGACCCGGCCCCTGCGCTGATCGCCCAGCCGTTCGCCGAGATCACCCGACAGGACTGGCTCACCCAGGTCATGACGTCGCTGCTCCTGCGGGGCAACAGTTACAGCCAGGTGGCAGAACGGGACCGGCTCGGCTATCCGACGCAACTGGTCCCGTTGCATCCCGATCAGGTGTCGGTGCGGCGCAGCCCGGCCGGGCAACGCGAGTACCGGGTGAACGGGACGCCGACCCCATCGGGGGAGATCGTCCATATTCCCGGGATCATGCTGCCCGGGGCGCTGGTGGGGGTCAACCCGATTGAGATGGCCCGCACGTCGTTGAGCCTGGCGAAGCAGGCCGAGGCGTACGGCGAGGCGTTCTTCCGCAACTCGGCGCAGGCGTCTGTCGTGATCGAGGTGCCCGGCTCGTTGGATGAGGACGAGACGTTGGAGATGGCGAGGGCCTGGTCGGCGGCCCACCAGGGCGTCGGCCTGTCCCATCTCCCTGCCGTCGTGACCGGCGGGGCGAAGGTGACCCAGATCTCGATCAACCCGGACGACGCCCAGTTCCTTGAGACCCGGAACCTGTCACGCCTCGAGATCGCCATGCTGTTCCGGGTCCCGCCCCACAAGCTGGGCGACACCGACCGGACCACCAGCTGGGGGACAGGGATCGAGCAGCAGGAGATCGCCTGGGTGACCGACACGCTGCGGTCATGGTTGAGCCGGATCGAGGGGGCGATCACTCCGCTCCTGCCCGAGGACATCTTCGCCCGGTTCAACCTCGCCGGCCGTCTCCGGGGTGACACGTTGCAGCGGTTCCAGGCGTACACGATGGCCCGCATGGGGGGCTGGTCGAACATTGACGAAATCCGCGAGAAGGAAGACGAGCCGCCGCTACCCGACGGGATGGGCCAGGACTATCTGCAGCCACTCAACTATGCGCCGATCGGGCAGGCCCCGGCCGACACCGGCAACACCGGCGAACCTCCGGCTGGGCAGCGGGCGGATACCGGCATGTTCGAGGCGCTCCTTGAGTTCCTCTCCCGCCATCCTGAACCGGCCACGCAGATCCACAATCACGTCGCGCCCGCCGGGGTGACGGTCACCCCACCGCAGGTCGTGGTCAACAACTCGCCGCCGGCGGTGACCGTCGAGGCTGCCCAGGTCCACCTCACCCCGCCGCCGGTCACCGTGGCCGCGCCGCAGGTGAACGTCGAGGTCAAGACCGGTGCCCGGGCGCGGCGGATCGAACGGGACGCCGCCGGTGAACTCTTGAGGATCGTCGAGGAGGACTGACCCATGGCCGAGCTGTTCCCCGACGAAGGGCTCGACCTCCTCCTCTCCTACTTCCCGAAAGGGACCGCCCCGCCGACCACGGTCTACATCGGCCTGTTCACCTCGCAGACCGCCACCACCGTCCCCGCCACCACCGCTGTTCTGGCCACCCAGACGGGGGTGACCGAGGCGACGGGGACGTCGTATGCCCGCCAGTCGATCGCGTCGGGCTCGTGGGGGGCGCAGGCCGCCGGTACGGGCGGCCGCAAATCGACGGCCGGACAGGTGACGTTCCCGACGGCCGGGGCCGGCGGGTGGGGGACGGTCAACGGGTTCTTCATCGCCGACGCGGCCAGCGCGGGGAAGGCGTTCTTCTACGCCAATTTCGACGACGGCCTGGCCATCATCGTCGGTAGCGGGGACATCATCAAGATCACGCCCACGGCCCAGTTCAATGGGTAGGCCCGGTGGCTGACGGCACGGTCGGCGTCCTCCAGGCCGGGTCCCCTGACCGCCTGATCGACAATGAGGTGATCGGGTCGGCCTACCGGCAGCGGGTCCGTCTCGGCGGGCTGACCCTGGCGGCGCTGGCCGATGTGCTCAACAGCACCCCGGCGGGGACGGAGTATGCGCTGCTGGTGCGGCCGATCCCATCGGGGACACAAACGGTCTCGGGGGCGGTCACCGCCGGGCAGGCGGCGTCGGTGACGGCGGCGTGGACGAGCGCCACCGGGGCGAACACGACGGTGTCGCTGACGGTGACGAACTACGGGTCGGTGTCGGCCAGCCTCAACACCTCTGGGACCGTGACGGGCGGGGTGGTGACGTTCGAGGCGTCCGACGATGCCGGGACGACGTGGTATGCGATCGCGTTCGCCCGGGCCGAATCGTTCACGGTGGACACCACCTACACCGTGACCGGCGGGAATCGCCTGTGGTCGTCGTCGGCGGACGCGCTGACCAATATCCGGGTTCGCCTGTCGTCGGTCGTGGTCGGGTCAGGCACCGTCAACGTCCGCCTTACTCCGATCGCGATGGGCCTCGAACCGATGGCCACGATCGGTGGGACGGTGACGGCCAACCCATCGCAGCCGGCGACGGGGACGGTCACGAACTTCGCCGCCGCCGTCACGAACGCCACCCTGAAAGCGTCGAACGCGGCCCGCAAGGGGCTGCTGATCTACAACAACTCGACGGCGGCCACCATGTTCGTGAAGTTCGCCGCCACCGCCACGACAGCGGACTTCACGACGAAGGTCCCGCCCGGCGGCTATTACGAGCTGCCCCAGCCGGTGTACACCGGCATCGTTGATTGCATCTGGGACATCGCCTCCGGGTCGGCCCAGGTGACCGAGATGACCTGATGAGCCCGCTGGTCCTCCCTGCCCGGTCCGCCCCCCTCCTGGGCAGCCGCATCGGCGCCTTCGGCCACTCGTACATGGCCGGTGGTGGTTCCTCGTCGGTCGACAAATGTTTCATCAACACCCTCCCGGGCTTGACGAAGGGCCATGTGGAGAACCAGTCCGTCGGGGCCAGCTTGTTGGGCAACGACGAGGCCGGGTCGGGGAAGGGCGGTTGGGCCTACATCCTTCAGCAGCAGACGCCCTACCGGACCAGCGCCCCCTATGTCCCCAACGGCTACATGATGTTGCTGTGCTACGGGATCAACGACATTGGGTTCCGCCACAACGACGCCAACGCCCGCACGGTGTGGAAAAACGGGCTGCGCACCGCGATTAGCCGCCTGTCGGCCAGCCGGGTGTTCGAGGAGACAGACTCGACGGTCGTGTTCGGCGGTGGTACTTGGCAGCAGGCCTACGTCCCGTACCTGGGGTCGTGTAACAGCGGGCTGAACCTGAGGCCGTTCCCGGCCAACGCCGCCACGTTCACGATCACCCTCCCCGCCGACCTGGAAGATTCGTATGTGGCGGTGGGCATGACCGCTTTCACGAACTCTGATGCGGTCATCACCTGGACCGGCACCTGCTCCTCCGCGACCGGTACCACGACCCTGGTGGGCCAGGCCTCTGGGGTCAGCCCCGGCGGTGACGCCTCGCAGCGGGCCTGCCCTGTCGGTGTCGTGAAGCGGTTCGCTGTCCTCGCCTCCGATAAGAGCAAGACGATTATCGGCACGATCGGCTCGATGGTCACGACCGCCCTCCCGGCGTCCCCCACGGCGGCCGGTGTGTACTCCGGTACGGCCGGCGCCGCCGCCACGACCTACCAGTGGGTGGCCGGGAACCAGAACGGCGACGGTATCCCCGGTACGGCGTCGGCGTCGGTGGCGGCCGAGGCGGACCCGCTGACCGCGGCGAACAAGGTGACGGTCACCGCCCCGGTGTTCCCCACCGGCGCGACCTATATGCGGCTGGTCCGGGCGACGAGCACGAGCCACACCGGGAACTCGGCGACACTGGGCGTGATCTCCACCATCACCACGTCGGCGGCGGTGATCGACTCGGGGCAGCGGGCCACGGCCTACACGGCCAACACGGCCCACCCGTTGCTGACCGGCGGGACGTTCGATTACTGGCAGATCGAGGCCAACAACCCGACCACGAGCCTCATCGTGTGCAACGTCAACCGGTGCAACGTCCTCCAGGGTGGTTACACCGGCTACCCGACGGTGGCGGCCACGACCGCCATCACGGCCGGTGGGACCCAGGGGACCAACACGGCCACGGTCGCCTCGACGGCCAACATCACGATCGGCTACCCGGTGAAGCTCACCGGCGGGGTGGCCGAGTCCATCAAGGTGACCAACATCGTCGGGCTCGTCCTGACCTTCGCCACGAACATCCTCCAGACCGGGCACACCACCTGCCAGGGTGGCTTCCCCGGCGACCCCGACGTCGTCAACTACAACACCGACATAGCGTCGGTCGTGTCGGAATTCCTCCCCACCGTTGCGATCTGCGACGTCGACTCGGTCATCAACGCCGACCCCACCCTGTACACCGATGGTGTCCACCTGAACGACCGGGGGCAGGGCCTCCTCGCCCAGGCCCTTCTGAACACCACCCAGTACCTGAACGGGTCGCAGCCCATCTCGTCGCTGATCCACGCCTCAAGGGAGATGCGGGCACCGGAACACGCCACGTTCCTCAGCCTCGAGACCGGTGATGTCACGGTCAGTACCACGACGTGGGCCAACGTCACCGGGGCGTTGTTGTCGTTGCTGGCCCAGCCGGGGGACCTCATCGAGGTCGGCCTGAACGGGATGGCCAGCAACACCGCCCAGTCCCTCTCACTCGACGTGTGCTCCTACGACGGCGCCAACCCTCTCCGCTACTTCTCCAGCAAGATATCCACCACCGCATTCGGGCAGGGCGGCTGGTGGTGCAACGCCAGCGTATTCACGCCATTGTCCGGGTCGGTCTACTTCGTCGTCGTGCCCAGCGATCTGGTCGTCCTGTTCACCATCCCCGGTACCCTCCTCATCCAGCTGCGCGGAGCACTCGGTTCGGCCGGCACGAAAGTGATCTCGGCGTCGCTCGGCACATGGCCGCTGGTGATGTGGGCCAAGAACCTGGGCCAGCCCAACGGGGCGTCCTATGTGTGACCGGGCAGCCTGATGCTCCTTGACCTCTGGCCGCTCCTCACCGCGGTCGGTGGCACCACCTACACCAAGACCGGCGCCGGCATCGCGGTCTGCGTCGCCTCCGGGGCCGATGTCGTCACCTACACCGACACGGGCCTGGCCGCCGCGGTCGGCGTCGCCTCCGGTGCCGACCTCGACACGTTCACCGACACCGGTATTGGGGTCACGGTCGGTACGGCGGGCGGCGCCGACCTTGTCACCACCGCCGATACCGGCAGCGGAATCGGCGTTGGGACGGCCGGGGCCGCCAAGGCCACCACCTATGTGGAGACCGGCAAGGGTGTCACCGACGGCGCCGGGTCGGGCGGCAAAGCTGACGTCAACGTTTCCACCGGCGTCGGCATCGCGGTGGGGGTGGCATCGGGCGCCGATCTGGTCACCACCGCCGACAGCGGCGCCGGGGTCGCGGTCGGGACGGCCGGGGCGGGCAAGGCCACCACCTACGTTGAAACTGGGAGTGGGGTGTCGCGGCCGGTCGGGTCCGGGGCCAGCATTCCACCGCCGCCCTCGGTGGCGGCCGGTGCCGGAGGCGGCGGCCAGCTGGCCGTGTTCTACCCGCCGCCTCCGGCGAAGGTGTTCGTGGCGGCTGGGGCGGCGACGGTGTGGCTGTCCGCCTCCGGGGTCGCCGTGGTCGTCCCCACCATCCGCCTGCGCCGCCGCCGCGAAGAACTTGTGCTCGCTCTGATCGACTGACGGAGAAGACCCGATGCCGAATCTTCCTGCCACCACCACCGTCCGCTTTCGCCGCCCCCAGGACGGCGACCGGGAAGTCCGCCGGTTCAATCTGTCCGACGTCGAGCTCCGCCAAGCTGCGAGCGGCACCCTCACCCTGGTCGGCTACGCCTCGGTCACCGAAGCCCCCTACGAGATGTACGGCGGGCCGCCGTGGGGGTGGTCGGAGACGATCGCCCGGGGGGCGTTCGACAAGACACTGTCCGAAAACCCTGATGTGCAGCTGCTCGTCAACCACGAGGGCCTGCCACTGGCCCGCACCAAGAGCGGCACTCTCCGACTGTCGGCCGACAACGTCGGCCTGGCCGTCGAGGCGGACCTCGACCCGGCCGACCCGGACGTGGCCCGCCTCGAAGGGAAGATGCGCCGAGGGGACATCGACGAAATGTCGTTCGCGTTCCGGGTGCAACGCCAAGAATGGGACGAGGATTACACCGAACGGAAAATCACCGAACTGTCGATCCACAAAGGCGACGTGTCCGTCGTGAACTACGGCGCCAACCCGGCCACCACAGTCGACCTCCGCGCCTTCGCCGGCGCCCTCGCCGAACTCCGGGCCGGGAAATCACTTTCCTCAGCGACGATGGCCACCCTCTCGTCTGTCCTCGATTTGATCTCCGGGGCGGACGACAACCTCGACGACGCCCAGGCGACCCTCGCCGACCTCATGGGGGTCGACAATCCCGACGCGGCCGACACCGGAGATTCGTCGGCCGTACCGGAAACCGAAGGCCTCGATCTAGGCCTGTACCAGGCAAGAGCACGCGCTCTTGCTCTCCAGTAACAACACCCGCGCCGGAGACCCGACCACCCAGCCACGCCGGGCACCCTTCGGGGGCGAACCACCTGGCCGGTCGGGGGCCACCACCCGGGATCCCCGAAGCACCATCCGAGAAAGGGACCCGAATGGAACTCATCAAGAAGCTGGAGGAGCAGCGAGCTGCACTCCAAGCCGAAATTGACAAGGTCCTCGAGGCGCCGACCGCCGAGGGCCGCAAGCTCACCGACGACGAAGGCAAGCTGTTCGACGAGAAGGAAACCGAGATCAAGGCGCTCGTGGCCCGCATCGCCCAACTCAAAGACAACGAGGCCCGCCGGGCCGCCGCCGCCGTCGTGATCGCCACCAACGGCCCCGTTGTCCGGGTCCGCACCGAGCCGCTCACCTACCAGCGCGGCAACGGCCAGTCCTACTTCCGCGACATGAGCATGGCCCTCGTCGCCCGCGACGCCGAAGCCGCCGCCCGCCTCACCCGCCACGGCGCCGAGATGGACGTCGAACTCGTCGAACGGCACCGGCGTCGCGAACACCAGGCCGAGACCGAGATGCGCGGCATCGGCGAAGGAAGCGCATTTGAGAAGCGGGTCAACCCCAACAGAACTGATGGCCAAGGTGGTTACTTCGTTCAGTACATGGGACGCCTCGCAGCGTGAGTTGTGAGTGAAAACCGCGCTGTATCGGTGAACCCCACCAACAACACCCAGGGGAATACCGAGGCAACCCGTACCGGGGAGTCCGTAGAGACTCGTGCGCGCGGCAACTCCGACAGGACCGTGACGTCGGTACAACCGATCGGAACTGGAGTTGAAGATACAGTCCGGTCTGCATCGATGGCAAAGATGCAGAGTCAGGCAGAAATGACCTGGCCCCATGACTGGGCCGATCTCGACATCGCCTGGTTCGCCGGCCTTTTCGAAGGCGAAGGATGCGCAGAAATCGCCAAGAACGGCGGCACCAGACTCACGATCCGGATGACGGACCGTGACGTGATTGACCGAGTGAACGTTCTCTTCCCATGTAAGAACATCCAGGTTGTCAACCCGAAGCCGGTCCAACCTCACTACAACCAGCCGAAGACGCACTACGCTTGGCGGATCAGCAAGCCCGAGAGAGTGCGGCTCGTCATCAACCTGATGCTGCCCTATCTCGGTGAGCGTCGCCGAGCAAAGTGCCTAGAACTGCTGGCCCATCTTGGTACCAGACCCGGTACCGGTGGTCCCAACAGACTCAAGACACATTGCGCTCAGGGCCACGAGTACACACCGGCCAACACCTACATCAGACCTGGTACGAGTCATCGCCACTGCCGCATTTGCATGCTCGAATGGTCAACCGAATATCGGGCGCGGCGGCGACTCACGGGATTGGAACGGCCATTTCCAGGCATGGAGTAACAACCCGCCACCTCTTTGGCTCATCGACGACTACGTAGCCCTCGCCCGGGCCGGGCGGGTCTTCGCCAACCTGTGCCGGTCCATGACCCTCCCCGAGGGGACTGACAGCATCAACGTCCCGAAGATCGCCACCGGCACCACAGTGGCGGCCCAGACGGCCGACGCCGCCGGCGTGTCGTCCACCGACCTGACCGACTCCGTAGCCACCGCCGCCGTCAAGACGTTGGCCGGGCAGCAGGACATCGCCCTCCAGCTCATCGAACAATCGCCAGGGTCGTTCGACGAGATCGTCGCCGCCGACCTCCTCGCCGACTACAACATGAAACTCGACCAGCAATGCATCGTCGGTTCCGGCGCATCCGGCCAGGTCCAGGGCATCAACGGCCTGTCCGGCACCAACGGGATTACCTACACGTCGGGTGCCCCGACCGGCCCACTGACCTACGCCCCGGTCGCCCAGGCCATCAGCCAGATCGCCGGCAACCGCTACCTGCCCCCGACGGCGATCGTCATGCACCCGAGACGGTTCTTCTGGCTCGCCGCCGCGCTCGACACGGCCAACCGGCCCCTCGTCGTCCCGTCTGCCGCTGGCCCCTACAAC
>Ga0307504_10000282_pt1 | contig 10596 bp, 8 predicted proteins | sample 19_S_MG_FD_194516 | JGI IMG/M metagenome (GOLD analysis project Ga0307504, IMG submission 194516) | Soil microbial communities from Populus trichocarpa stands in riparian zone in the Pacific Northwest, United States - 19_S | ecosystem: Environmental > Terrestrial > Soil > Riparian zone > Trees... | reverse complement strand
ATAGCCCGGCATCCCCTGGTCAATTTTGCACGCCGGTTGATGGTCAACCTTGGAAGCCCGTTGACAGTCTTGCGTTCTCCTGACTCTGCCACGGTCAGTACATTGAGCGAGAGCGGCCGAACCCCATCTAACGTCTGCACATTGCTGTGAGCCTGGGCGGCCAAAGCCGCAGCGGCCAATACGCTATTGCCGGCGAGTGCCTCAGGTACCTGCACAAGCTCGGCGATGGCTCTGGCAGCCGGCCCCAGGACCGGGCCGAGAGCGTCAGTCGGATAGGGCGCTGGTGCGGGCACGACGCGCACCAACGGCATGGGTTGCGACTGCGACCGTTGCGAATTCTGCGACCGATCGACTGTCGGCAGCAATTCATTGGAGGTGCGCACAGCATCCCGCTTGCCGTCAACGAGCGTGCGCAGGTCCCTCCAATGCTTATCCGTGCACGAGTTGTGTTTGCAGTCGAATCCCAGGCGTCCATCGGGGCGCAGAAAAACGGCGCTCTCGCCAGGTCCGTGGTCCGGATTGAACGGGCAGGCCTTGAGCTTCCACCGCAGCGCGCCATCGTGCGGCTCTGGTCCGGTAGCCTCAATGCAGCCACGGGCCAGGAAAGCCATCACGTCCTTCTGTTCCCACGCCTTAAGAGATCCTCGCTGGCCAGTGGTCGCAGCCACCGATGGTGACTGAGTGGACTGCGCCTCGATTGCCAGCGCCTTTAATTGATCCAACGGCACCAGCTCGATCGGACTCGGCACGTTGAGAATCTTTGAGAGCCTCCAAGGCGCGCTCGGCACGTGGTCTCCCTTGGTCGCGACCGTACCGTGCAGCTTGATGATGCGGGCGCTGTTGAATACCGTGCGATCGACCTTTACAGCATCGTCATCAAATCGAGCAGCCAAGGCCTCGAGCACCTGCTTGACAAGGTCGCGGCTCTCGTCGTCGTTCGGCAGGTCGATGCGGTACAACAGGTGCACGCCGTTACCGGAATGGGCCACGACCGGCTTTGGCCAGTCGCGCTCACCGAGGAAAGCGTAGATTGCACGACCGCGCTTTCTGGCCAGCTCAAGCTGAACGTCGGTGGCCGAGGTGTCCTTCGGGCGTTGCGGGTCGATGTCGATGAGAAGCCAGCACCGACGGGTAACGTTCGTGTCCGTGGCGGTGGCCTGCGCAAACTCCTGTACGCGGTTGGCGCAGCGCGCAAGGAGCTGCGGATCAAGGGGATTCAGCGTGACGTAGACGGCGGCGCCCGTTCCGTTGAGCTTCGCCGACGTTTCGATCAGCATCTCGCGATGCTCGGCGTCAAAGTAGCCGGCATCGACGCGTTTTCGCCCTTTATGGATCGCACGTAGCTCGATCACGTCGCTCGGGCCAAAGAGTGTCGAGAGCGTGCGCTTGATCTCCTCCGCTACGGGCCCGGGAGCGGCGCTCATCGGAACTTCCACGCTGGCAGAGCGGTGAGGTCGAGCCCAGGCAGGTCCGCGTGCCGAATCCAATTGCCGACCATGCCCCCGCAAGAACGGCACTGATAGGCGATACCGTTGTTAGCCGTACATTGACGTAGCTCCGGGTCGCTGTGCTTGCAACGGCGGCAGGACGACATCGCGTGTGGGGATGCGCAACGGATAGGGAATAGTTGTATATTCGGCACTTCAAGTCCTTTCGCGGAACCCCGTTTTCCTTGGCTGGAGCGGGGTTTCGCGTTTCTGAGGGGTGATGATTAAGCGGCGCTCGGCTCAGCCTGAGCGCTCACGCCAGGACGACGGCGCTGGCTGTACTTACCGGCTAGGACATCAGCTTTCCACGCGCGAAATGTCGCCAGGCGCCAGCAATTGCGTCCACCGATGTTCGTATCGGGTGCTGGGAAGATGCCTTTCGCAATCCACTTGCGAACGCATCGATCGCTAACCCCGACATCCGCGCACACGTCGGCCGTATAGACCAGCCGATCGTCGTCAGCTCTATCTTTTAGGGAAATACGGAAGGGATCCGGCATCGCTCGCTCCATGTTTGCAGCCGCCTGTTCGGACTGCGCAGGAACGAGAGGCTATTTAGGTTGGAGGGCGAGCGGTAATGTCAGTAACTACTTCTTGGTGCGCGAGCGTGCTTTAGGCGCCTTTGTTTGCTTTCTGCGCGCCAACCTAAGCGCTCGACTTACTGCCGCTTTCCGGACCGCTTTTAAGTTTAGCCCCTGCTCGATGAAACGCGACCGTCCCTTTGGATCGACGGCTTTTATTTGGTAACAACTCTCGCGCGGCTCATCCATTTCGAACTGCCACCCGGGCAGTTCCTTTGCTATGAAGAGTCCGCCGCGTAAGAAGCGCTCAAAATTTGAGCCCAACTGAGTGATCCCAATCTGTCGCAGCCACATTCTGACCTTCGTGGGATTGGCGCAAACCAGTTCGAGGCTCTTGATCATTGGCGCGCCTTGCGTCTTCGGTTCCTTGGACAGGTTTTCAAGGATCTCAACGCACATACGTCCGGCGAATCTCGCGAATGGACCGCCGTAATGTTCTCCATTGAATGAAACCCCAGACCATCCAACAAAGTCGATCCAAAAGGTTGATAGGCTACCGAAGAGCTGGCACATCCCTGTATTCCGTGGTCGGTGGGCTTCCCTGGGTTTACTTGTGTTGCTTACCGACCACCGATATGCACACATGCTGACGGTGTAGGAAAATATTGCAGCTAGTCGCTCAGTCGCGCGCCTTACTGCAGCTTCCGGGAGTTCGATCTTACAAGGCCGCAAAACTCTGTTTAGCAGACGCTCATGGACCTCGTCCGATATAGGCTCTGGTGGAGCTTCCTCAACCATGGCGCGCGATCGAAATGATCTTCTGATCTTTGCCTTCGACGATTGCTGACAGGTGCTTACCCCATTTCTCGAGCGCCGCTCGCTTCTCCTGGAAGTAGTCGTGCCTGTCGTACACCTCGGCGATGTCGCCCGTGGAGTGATTCAGCACTTTCTCAACGTGCAGCCGGGGAATCTTGAGGCTCGTCATAAAGCTCGCGGCCGTTCGCCGCAAGTCGTGCGGCGTGAAGTGCGGAATGCTGAAATGCTCTGCATTCTGTCGCACGGCGCGAGTTAAGACGCCTTCGGAGTAGGGCGCGCTATGGCGATTGCTCACATGGGCTGGCAATACGTAGGACCCTTCGCGAGTAAGCAACTTGAGCTTGTTGATCAGGTCGATCGCCAGGGCGGAAAGCGGTACGAGATGTGGCTCAGGGTTCGCCTTCCTAGCATGGCTTGACTTCAGGAGCTCGACCGGGATGGTCCAGACCTTCCGGCTCAGATCAAAGTCAGTCCACTTCGCGGACGTAATCTCTCCGCGCCTCTGGGCTGTGATGAGAAGGAATTTCAGGGCGAGCCGTGTGGGTTCTGCCATGTCAGCGTCGTCGAGCTTCGCCCAGAACGAGCGGATCTCATCTGCTGTAAGCACGCGCTGACGGGGCCGCTCCTCACCGCCTGGCCGCTCAACGCCTGCCATCGGCGAGGCGGGGACCAGGTCCTTCGCCGCAGCCCAATCAAACAGCTGCCTCAAGAGTGCATAGGTTCGGTTTGCCGTGACCGGCGAGCCTCGGTCAACGATGCCGTCCAGAAATGCGATTAACTGCCTCTTGGTGAGCTCTCGCGCTTTGATACGGCCAAGCGTGGACACAAGGTTAGGCACCGGCTTTCTGGAGCCGTTGCGCTTGCGCGGCGGAAGTCCTGCCGTGTAACCGAGTAGGGCGGCCGCGGCATCTGGACGCTTGCGAGCCTTGGTCTTGTTCTTCTCATCGCGGATCCACTCACCGCTGGCCTCGTCCCAACGCTCCGCGCGCAACTTGCGGTGCACGAACTGCTCAACCAAGTCCGCGATGGTTCCGGCACCGGCGCGCTCCTCTCGGGCCCGCTGCTCGGCTTCCTGGCGCTTCCTACGTTCCTCGATCGGATCCAGATTCCTTTCGAGCTCACGCTGCGCTTGGTGGTGTAGGTCGAAAGCCTCGGCGAGCGACAATGCGCCGGATCCGAATTCACCCAGCACCATGACGCGCCGCTTACCGTCATTCGTATAGCGGAACCGGAAGCTCACAGCGCCGCTTGGGAAGACCCGCACCATGAGCCCCTCTCGTCCATCGATCGTCGCGTCGTAGCGCTTCTGGGGGCGGTTGCGCGCTTCCTGGCGGCTTTCCAGCCAGGTTGTGGTCATTTTCACGGTGGTGAAACCCTTGCGGGGTACCAGTCGGGGTACCAGAATATTCGTTCTTGTAAGTTCCTAGTCAGACCCGGCTGTTCCGGTCCAGAATAGGCCGAAACGAAGCTAAAAACGTCATCCCTCAGGTGCATGCACTAGGAATACACCGGAATGGATAGGAACGCAACTGTAGCATGGCATGCAAGAGGTCGGCGGTTCGATCCCGCCTGGCTCCACCAGCCCCTGAAGCCCGCCATTCAGCCGGCCGCATCCGTGGGCCGAGCGAGAATGCTTTCTGCGCTGGGCTGAGCCCACCACGAGACCCGTCGCGCCGCGTTCTGTTGATAATTTACAACAAGCGAAATCGCGACTGCTGCCTAAAGGCAGGTCGCCTTGATGCATAATTGATACAGAATTTGCCTGCCGCGTTCCCACGGTGCTAGGCTGAACGTCAAGTAAGGGTAATTAACCCTCGCGCATCGTACTCGGCACACATCGGGACGCGCGCGTGGCAATGAATCCTGCCGCGTTGCGCATCGGCGCCGACTCAGACCAGACAAGACTAAAGGGGAGACATCCATGCCATTAGGTCCATCGGCCCGGTCGAATCAGATCATGCTGGCGGTTCAGGGGGCACTCGCGGCGTGCTGTGCGGCGACGCCGGCGCTCGCGCAACAGCCGCCGGCTGCGGCTTCCGAGCAAGTACAGGAAGTCGTCATCACCGGTTCGCGCATCGCGCAGAGCATCGCGCAATCCACGCAACCGCTCTCGGTCATCAGCTCCGCGGACATCGAGAGGACCGGCCTGGCAAGCGTTGGCGATCTGCTGCAGCAGCTGACCACCGGCGGCTCGGCGCTGAATGCGAAATTCAACTCTTCCGGCAACTTCGGCTACCCGCCGGATGGCGGCGGCATCGGCGCCGGCTCTGCCCAGGTCGACCTGCGCAACCTTGACTCCAAGCGCACGCTGGTGATGGTGGACGGGCTGCGCTGGGTCAATGAATCATCGGCCTCAGGCGTCAGCGGCAGCGCTGACCTCAACACCATTCCGGTGTCTATTATCGACCACATCGAGATACTCGAGGACGGCGCCTCGTCGATCTACGGCTCCGATGCCATCGCCGGCGTGGTCAACATCATCACCAAGAAGAAAATTGACGGCGTCGAGGCCAGCGCCTACACAGGCGAGTACAGCAAAGGCGGCCGCACGACCGAGGCGAGCCTGACCGCCGGCGGCTCGAGCGGCAAGTTCGCGGGACTGTTCGTAGCGAGCTTCTTCAACCAAGACGCCATCAGCTCCTCGAAGTGGTGGCAGTCGGCCTTCCCCGAGCCGCTCGCAGGGATTGGGGCCGGCAGCTCCGCGACACCGCAGGGGCGCGCGACGTTCTGCGATCCCGCGATCGCGGTGCCCAACCCCGGCTCGTGCACCCCGGACCAGGCGAATTACTACGACGTGACACTGAACAACGGCACCACGGCACCGGTCTGGAACCCGAACAATCCGACCAATGCGCCCAGCACCTATCACGGCTGGAGCGGCGCGGACCGCTTCAACTTCGCACCACTGAATCTGCTGCTCACGCCCTCGCAGCGCAAGGCGCTGTTTACGAACCTTACATACGATGCCACCGACAGTATCCAGCTGTATGCGAAGGGCCTGTTCAACAATCGCACCTCGACCAACCAGGCAGCCCCGGAACCGATTTTCGTCGGCCCCTTCGCCGGCACCGGCGGCATCGCCGACACCATCAATGTTTCCCATCTGAATCCCTACAACCCGTACGGGATCGATCTTTGCGCAGTCGCATCGCTCACGTGCGGGACCGGGGCGGGGAACAACGTCGCGAATTTCGGCTGGATCACGCGGCGTCCGATCGAGGCCGGACTGCGCATCTTCAACCAGGATGTCGACACCTGGTACTTCAGCGGCGGCCTAAGAGGCACGCTGCACGTCCTGAACGGGTTCACCTGGGACATCAGCTACGTCAACACGGAAAACAAGGCCACCCAGAGGTTCACCGGTGGCTACAACATCGCCAAGGTCGGCATTGCACTCGGCGACCCGGCCATCTGCGCCGCGGTTCCCGGCTGCGTGCCGCTCGATCTCTTCGGCGGCCAGGGACGCCAGATCACGCAGGCGATGCTGAGCTACATTCTGGCGCCGCAGGTCGATTCCAGCGATCAGACGCTCAAGCTCGTGTCGGCCAACATCACCGGCACGCTGTTCCACATCGAGGATCGCGACGCGGGCATCGCCGTTGGCGCCGAACATCGCTTGTACGAGGGCGTGTTCAGCCCGGATCCGCTGCGCCAGACCGGCGAGTCCCAGGACTCACAGGCCTTCCCGGTGTCCGGGAGCTACCACGTGAACGAGGTGTACTCCGAGATCAGCCTGCCGCTGTTGAAGAGTCTGGGGGCGAGCGCAGCGGTGCGTTACTCGGATTATTCGACTTTCGGCAATACGACCACGTACAAGGGCGGATTGCGCTGGCAGCCCTTCGATGACTTCGCGGTGCGCGGCACCTATTCGACGGGATTCCGCGCCCCGAACCTCGGCGAGCTGTTTGGGCTCACGCAGTTCGGTGCGACGCTGGTCGACCCGTGCGGTCCGACCGGCACGATCGTCGTGACCCCTGGCAACAACTCAGCGCTGGCCCAGGCCTGCAGGGCGCAGGGCGTGCCCAACAATTTCCAGCAGGCCAACACGCAAATCACCACCTTCACGGGCGGTAACCAGAACCTCAAGCCGGAAAAGTCCGACAGCTACACGGCTGGGATCGTGTACCGCGCCGGTTGGGCGGAAGGCCATGGTGCGACCGAGAGCCTGCACTTCGAGGCCACGTACTACAACCACAAGGTCAAGGGCGCGATCCAGTCGGAGGACATCCAGGCGCTGCTGGCTGCGTGCCTGAACGCGGGCGGCGTCGATCCGACGTTGTGCCAGCCGTTCACCCGCATACCGGGCGGTCAGCTGAGGCCACCGCAGAACTTCCTGCAGAATCTGGCCAATATCACTACGAGCGGCGTCGACGTGAAGGGCAACTGGCTGTCCGAGCCCCTGGGCTTCGGCCACCTGTCGGCGGGGCTGCAGGCGACGCGCGTGAACGACTACAAGGCGGAAGACACCCTCGGCATCGTGGATCAGCGCCAGGTCGGCGTCGAAGTCCGCAACAGCGCGATCCCGCGCTGGCGCGTCAACGCGCAGCTTGGCTGGGGCGCTGCCGGCTTTGGTGTCAACTGGAACCTGCGCTTCCTGTCTGCGGTGACCGAGGCCTGCAGCAACGCGGCGAAGGTCGGCGTACCGGGATGTGAGACCAGCAAAGATATCCACAACATGCGCTCGATCCTCTATCACGACGTGCAGCTGTCGTGGACGGATGCGTTCCGGCTGACTGGATTTAAGATCGAGGCCGGCGTGAACAACCTCTTCGGCACCAATCCGCCGATCTGCTTCACGTGCACGCTGAACGGCTACGACGCCGGCACCTACGATCTGCCGGGAGCGTTCTGGAACGCCAGGGCGAGTTACAAATTCTGAAGGTGAGTAGTGCCCGCCGTGGACCGCCTGGTCTGCGGCGGGCGGTTTCGGCGGGCTTGCCTCCGCATACGTTGTCCGCCAGACGCCAGCCGTGTAATCTTCCGCGCCCCGCTCGGTGGGGCGTCGGCGCGTATCAAGCGGCCGTTGCGCTCCGGCGGGAGCCCGGCTGCGTCCCCATCGTCTAGAGGCCCAGGACATCGCCCTTTCACGGCGGTAACAGGGGTTCGAATCCCCTTGGGGACGCCATAAGAATCAGCGTCTTACGCGCGTATCGTCGGTGCCGTTGGTCCCGCTTTTGGTCCCGTTGCGCATGCGTGAACGAAAACCTGTGCGAGCATTCCAGCGCCGCCCAAGTCCGGACCCAGCAAGAGGACTCGCACGCCATGAATACGCCGATGGTGGTGACCACACCGGACGATCCGGAATTTCTCAAGCAGTTCGCGCGCGCGAGCATGCTGCATGCCCACCTCGACAACTCGCTCAAGATGTTCATCAGGTCCTTCGATGAGACGACCGTCGAAGAGGCCCTGAAATACATCGGCTACGAGGGGGCGGCTCAGCTCCGGAAGCGCGTTACCCAACTCGCCAAAGAGCAGTTCGGTGAAGGGGAGGCGCTGACGATGGTCCTCGATTTCATGAAGCGATGCGAAGACAATCAGTGAGCGCCGGAACGAGCTTCTACATTTCCCCATCGGTCGTGAGCGCGAAGGGCAGGCATTCCGCATGCGTGCGCGCGGAGGCAACACTTGGGTGGAACTGCCTAAGCCCGAAGTGCTGAAGGCGCTCGCAGATGAGACTTACAGGCTCGTGGAGGACATGAACCACCAGCGGCTCAGCGGAGCGATTGACGTAGCGCTCCGGCAGCGGAAGAGGCCACCGCAACAGAGTGACCCCCTCCGTCTATAGGCGTCGGGGATTTGGGGCAGCCCAAAGTCGTCGATTCCAGGTGGGACCGACAGGCTGAAATATCGACGGGTTACCCGAGTAGGGTCTTCAGCGGGCTGTGAGTTCGGTCTCAATTATGGTATTGAAACCATATGGTTCTGAAGCCATAATACACCATGCCTTGGGAGGTCAGGTTCGACGATGCCTTTGAGGCGGAGTTCGATCAGCTGCCGGAAGCGGTGCAGGACGAACTGCTCGCTCGAGTGAAGGTCCTGGAGCAGTTCGGCCCTCAACTGGGCCGGCCACACGTGGATACGTTGAAGGACTCAAAGCACGCAAACATGAAGGAGCTTCGGTTTAACTGCGAGGATGGTGCCTGGCGAGTCGCTTTCGCGTTTGACCCTAAACGCCAAGCCCTGCTCCTCGTCGCGGGTGACAAGGCTGGAGCCAATCAAAGGAAATTTTACGAGAAATTGATCCAGACGGCGGATGAGCGCTTTGACGCTCATCTCGAGAAGCGCAAGAAGGGAAAAGCTAAAGCCGGAAAGGCATAGAGAGATAGATAGAGTAGTAGGTAGTAGTAAGTAGAGAGGTAAGGTTATGGGACGCACGGTGAACGAGAAGCTGGCGCAGCTTCCGCAGCCGCGACGCGATAAGATCGAGCGCCGCGCGGCCGAGCTTATCAATGAGGAGCTGTCCTTGCGCGAACTGCGCCGCGCACTTGGGCGCACTCAGGCGAGGATCGCCAATTCCTTGAATGTCGGTCAAGACACGGTGGCTCGCTACGAGCAGCGCTCGGACATGCTGCTGTCAACACTTCGCCGCTACATCGCGGCAGCCGGCGGTGAGCTGTCTCTCATTGCTGAGTTTCCAGGCCGCGCCGCCGTGCGCCTGAAGGGGATCGGTGAGATTGCAAGTTACGTGCAGAATCCCGCCCGGGAGCCTCGTCGTCGCGAGAACAACCGGCGGGTCAGAACGGCCTGACGGACGCCGACGCTTCGCCCCAATGATCACTCAGCATCTCAAGGAGAAATTCCGTCGAGCCTAACCGCGCAGTTCTGAGCCGATCAGGAAAGTTGCAGACGAGCGGCTGCGACCTCACTCGAATTTGGGCAGTCGCTCGTCCACTGTTTCTTTGAGCTTGTCCCACAGAAGGTGCGCGTAGTGCCTACGGGTCATTCGGGTGTCCTTGTGCCCCAGGAGCTCCGAGATCGTGTTCAACAGCGCGTCGGCGTTCAGAAGCAATGACCCGAAGGTGGTGCGCAGCTGTCGAAACTGGATCGGCGGATGAATCTCGGCCGTTTTGCACGTCCGTCGCAGCGCACGCGATACCCGCATGGGGGTCCAGGGGGCACCCGATTCTTGAGTCAGAACGGCATCCTGCGCATTGCGTCCGGCGATCGCCGCTTGAAACAGACTTACACCCTCAGGGTTCAACGGCACACGACGCGAGGTCCCCGTCTTACTGTGATGCACGGTCAGGTGATCTGGCGCGATATCGGCGACCGTGAGTGCCAAGAGCTCTCCCAAGCACATTCCGGTGAGAAGGCAAGCGCGAACGAGCCGCCGGAAGTCGGGTTCAGCCGCCTCAATCAGGCGCCGACAGTCATCGGCCTGCAAAAACCGGGTCTGGGGTCTATCGACGTTCTTGAAGGGTCTGATACGGCGCCAGGCCTGGTCGCTCGGCGTGCATTCATTCTGGTAGGCGAGATTGAGCGCTGCTCGGAGAAGTGACCAAATCTTGTTGGCGGTTGCCTGACTGCGGCGGCGGAGTTCCCGATCATCGGTGTGCGGAACCCGTGAGTCCCGCTAACCCGACTTTGACAGCATCTGGATACGAGGAAGTGATTTTTACTGACGCGACAATGACATGCGTGTGGCTTGAGATCGCGTGGCGCTCCTTGAAGAGCGGGCTGAAGCTACGCCCCGTGTTCCACTGGGCCCCGCATCGCATCCACGCGCACGTCGCGCTGACCGTGCTCTCGCTTCTCCTCGAGCGCGTCGCCGA
>Ga0307504_10000281_pt1 | contig 10628 bp, 14 predicted proteins | sample 19_S_MG_FD_194516 | JGI IMG/M metagenome (GOLD analysis project Ga0307504, IMG submission 194516) | Soil microbial communities from Populus trichocarpa stands in riparian zone in the Pacific Northwest, United States - 19_S | ecosystem: Environmental > Terrestrial > Soil > Riparian zone > Trees... | reverse complement strand
GCTGGTCACCGCCGCGGGAAGGTCGTGGACGGCCGCGACCAGGGCGTCGGTGGTGCCGTTCATGCCCCCCGGCACGCCCATGACCAGGTCGCAGTGGACGCGACCGCCGTAGGGCAGGCCGAACGCCTCCAGCAGCCGGGTCAACGCGTGCACCTGGCCGAGGTCGAACAGCTCGAACTCCGGCACGACCTGGCGCTCCTGGCTGAGCTGGTACAGCTCCGTCACGAACGGCCAGGGGTTGGAGAAGACGTCGTCGCCGAAGTTCGTCGTACCCATCGTGAGCGAGCAGGAGTCCGGCTCGGCGTCGAGCACCTTGAGCCGCTGGTCGAGAGGGTCGTGCACGGAACCGCCGGTGGACAGCTGCACCACCAGGTCGCTGGACTCGCGGACCGCCGCCACCCATTCCTTCAGCAACGGGAGGTCGAGCGTCGGCCGGTGCTCTCCGTCGCGGACGTGGAGATGGATCATCGCGGCGCCGGCGGCCTCGCACTCGCGGGCGGTCTGTGCGATCTCCTCCGGCGTGGTCGGGAGCTGGGGGCAGTCGGCCTTGGCGGTCTCGGCGCCGGTCGGCGCGACGGTGATCAGCAGGAGGTCGGCGGGCAGGTCGGTCACGGCTGGGAGACTAGTGCTTGCCGCCGGAGGTCCGTCGGGGGTGGACCGTGCTCCGGGTGCGTGCCTCGCAAGGCGGAGGAGCGCAGGCGGGCCGGAAGGCCCGTCGAGTCTCGGACGACGCCGCGAGGTGCGCGCCCGGGGTGCGGGACACGCGACGAACCTCCGGTGGTAAACACTGGGTCGCATGCGGGTGGTGATCCAGCGGGTGCTCTCCGCGTCGGTGACGGTCGAGGGCAGGCTCGTCGGGTCGGTCACCGAGCCCGCCCTGCTGGTCTACCTCGGCGTCACCCACGACGACGGACCCGCCGAGGTCGACTGGATGGCCCGGAAGATCTGGGACCTGCGCCTGCTGCGCGACGAGCAGTCGCTCTCCGACGTCGGTGGCAGCGTCCTGCTGGTCAGCCAGTTCACGCTGTACGGCGACGGCCGCAAGGGCCGGCGCCCGACCTGGGTCGCCGCGGCGCCCGGCGCCGTCAGCGAGCCGCTGTACGACGCCGTGGCGACCGCACTAGCCGATCGTGGCGCCCGGGTCGAGCGGGGTGAGTTCGGGGCCGACATGCGCGTCGAGTCCGTCAACGACGGGCCGATCACCCTCGTCCTCGACAGCCCGTGAACCCAGCTGGTCACGCAGCATCGCGACGACGTACACCGATGCGCCGAGGACCACGGCGCCGATCGCGGCCCAGATGACCCGCCAGTCCAGCCAGACCACGAGCAGCGCGCCGGTGCCGAGCGAGAGCGCCTGCGGCGTGGCCATCAGCACCTCGGCAGCGGTCGAGACGCGACCCATGAGCGCCTGCGGCGTACGCCGTTGCAGCATGGTCATGTAGGCGACGATCAGCCAGGGCAGGCTGATCCCGAGCGGGATCGTCAGCACCAGGACGACGGGCATCGACGGTGCCGCGGCGATCGCGATGGTGGAGAGCCCGAGCAGCCCGAGGCCGAGCGCCGTGACCGCCACCTCGCCGTACCGCTTGACCAGGATCCCGGACGTGATGCCGCCGGTGATCGCCCCGATCCCCTGGACGGCCACCCAGACGCCGGCGAAGGTGGGCGCCTTGTCGAAGCCGTCCATCATGGCGTAGATCGAGGACTCGGTGAAGCCGAGCACGAGCAGGGTGATGCCGAAGCCGACGAGCAGGTGGCCGAGGACCCGGTCGCGCACCAGGTGCTTGAGCCCTGCGCCCATCTGCGACCAGAGGTGGGAGGTGTCCTTCTCCGGCACGATCTCCGCGACGCCGATGGTCGCGATCGCGGCGGCCGCGATCACGAAGCTGACCGAGTCGAGGGTCGCGACGGCCCAGCCGCCGAGGCCGGCGAAGAGCGCGGCGCCGGCCAGCGGGCCGAAGAGCCGGTAGCCCTCCTTGACCGTCTGGAGGCTCGAGTTGGCGTCGACCAGCATCTCCTCGGGGAGCATCTCCTTGAGCAGGCCGTTGAGCGCGGCCGGCAGCACGATGAAGGAGATGCCGTAGAGGACGGCGACCATCCAGATGATCCAGACGTCTCCCTCGTCCCGCACGAGCACGAGGGGGAGCACGCCGACGGCGCTGGCGAGGTTGCCCCAGACGAGGACCGGCTTGCGGCGCACCCGGTCGACGTACACGCCGATCAACGGCGCGAACAGCGACGGCAGCACCATGAAGAGGAAGGTGAGGCCGGCCTGGGCGTTCGAGCCGGTGAGGGTCTTCACCCACATGCTCAGGACCAGCAGCATGATCGAGTCGCCCAGCATGGACGCGCTCAGCCCGCCGAACAGTCGGCGGAACCCGGGACGGGCGAATGCAGCCTTCACTTCTCCTCCTGATCGATCGGGGCGCCCCACGAGACGAGCTCGCAGAGACGTGCGCCCTCGGGGCGGTTGGCGGGATCGAGACGGTCCCGGTACTTCTGCATGAGTGCGGTGAGCTCGAGGTTGAGGCCGCGAAGCTCGTCCGCGGTGAGGTACGCCTCGGTCTGGGCCATGCCGCGCGCGGCCTGCCAGGGGCGGGACTCGCCACCGGCCCGCTGGACCGACGCGTAGTAGCGGTCGAGCCAGCGCTCGAGCAGCATCCGGCCCAAGGCCTCCCCGGCCCGTCGTTCCTCCGGGGTCGGCTCGCCCTGTTCGTCACCCCAGGAGAGTCCGATGCCGGTCACCTGCCACGGGCGCCGGCGGCCCCCGGCGCTCTCGGCCTCCTCGACGAAGTCGTGCTCCGCGAGCTTGCGCAGGTGCCACGAGCAGTTGGCGGGGGACTCCCCCAGCCGCTCGCCGAGCTCGGTCGCCGAGAGCGGCCCGTTGAGGCTCAGCTCCTCGAGGATCCCCAGTCGTACGGGGTGGGCGACGGCGGACAGCTCACGGGGGTCCCGCAGCTTCCGCGCGTCGCGTCGTCGAGTGGTCATGCATGGAAAGTACTCTTTCGAAAGACTTCTTGCAATAGTGCCGCGCCAACCAAATGCAGTAACACCGTGTTACGCATCTACCACGGCGAACGTTCAGCGTTGTAGATGGATAACACGGTGTTACATGTGCCCGACTGAGCTCAGAGGCCGATGGTCACCTCGGCGACGGAGCCGACCTGGGCGACGACCTCGCGGTCGACGGGCTCGGAGCGGGGCGCGAGCGTGCGCAGCGTCCACGACCCTTCGCCGGCGAAGAAGCGGAAGTGTCCGCTCGCGGAGGTCGGGACCTCGGCGGTGAACTCACCGGTGGAGTCGAGCAGCCGGACGTAGGCGTTCGCGACCGGCTGGTCGCCGCGAAGCACCTGCCCCTGGACGACCGCCTCCTTGGCGACGTTGACGCCCTCGAGCGAGAGGCCGCCTTCCTTCGCGCCGCACATGTCAGGCCTCCCCGGGCTCGTCGCCGAGGGCGACGGGGACGCCGACGAGCGAGCCGTACTCGGTCCAGGAGCCGTCGTAGTTCTTGACGTTCTGCTGCCCGAGCAGCTCCTTGAGGACGAACCAGGTGTGGCTCGAGCGCTCGCCGATGCGGCAGTACGCGATGGTGTCCTTGCTCCAGTCGACGCCGGCCTCGGAGTAGATCTCCTTCAGCTCGTCGTCGGACTTGAAGGTGCCGTCGTCGTTGGCCGCCTTGCTCCACGGGACGTTGGCCGCGGTCGGGATGTGGCCGGCGCGCTGGGCCTGCTCCTGCGGGAGGTGGGCCGGGGCGAGCAGCCGGCCGGCGTACTCGTCGGGGCTGCGGACGTCGACGAGGTTCTTGGTGCCGATCGCCTCGACGGTCTCGTCGCGGAAGGCGCGGATGGTGAGGTCCTGGTCCTGCGCGGTGTACGACGTGGTGGCCCGGTCGGGAAGCTGGTCGGTGAGCTCGCGGGAGTCGAGCTCCCACTTCTTGCGGCCGCCGTCGAGCAGGCGGACGTCCTCGTGGCCGTAGAGCTTGAAGTACCAGTAGGCGTAGGCGGCGAACCAGTTGTTGTTGCCGCCGTACAGCACGACGGTGTCGTCGTTGGCGACGCCGCGGGAGGAGAGGAGCTCCTCGAACTGCTGCTTGTTGACGAAGTCGCGGCGGACCTGGTCCTGGAGGTCGGTGGTCCAGTCGAGCTTGATCGCACCGGCGATGTGGCCCTTGTCGTAGGCCGTGGTGTCCTCGTCGACCTCGATCAGGACGATGCCGTCCTTGCCGAGGTTGTCCTCCACCCACTGGGCGGAGACGAGCGTGGTGTCGCGAGACATGGGGAACTGCCTTTCAGTTGGGGCGATCAGTGAGTTGGGGCCGTGCGGGCCGAGGAACGGGGAGTCGTGACGCGCTTGAGCAGGAGGTAGACCTCGCAGCCCAGGCAGAACCGGAAGACGGCGTTGAGCAGGGCGGCGACCAGCGCGAAGCCGGTGGCCACCAGTCCCACGACCGTGCCGCCGAAGGCGAACCCGAGGACGCCGACGACGGCGAAGGCGAGCCCGACGGCCTGCGCGAAGCGCGGCGGAGCCGGGTCCTCCCAGTCCGAGGTGGGCGAGAGGCGCGGCCGCACGACGCGGCGGAAGAGCCACGCGTGGGGCGTGCGCTGGACGCCGAGGGCGGCGCCCAGGGCGAAGAGCGCTGCCTGCAGCCCGAGCAGCACGGTCGCGAAGGTGCTCGGCGAGGTCACGAGGACGACGGCGAGGACGACGGAGGTCAGGGCTGCGGCGAACTGCGGGCCGCGCGAGTCGATGAGTGCAGGCATGGAGTGTCCTGGGTCCGGAACGGGCAGATCAGCTGAGTGGGCCACCCATCCAGATTAGTCTAGTAAATGACTAGACAAAAGAATCTTTGCGGACGAGGCCCTCAGGACATTCGACACATGGCCGAGCGCACGAGGCAGTGGTCCACTGCGCGGCGCTTGGTCAGCAAGGTCGAGGACATGACGACAACTGTAGGGAGCGCCTCGGGCGACCGGAAACGTGAATCCCACTTGATGAGACGGTTGTCCATCATTCGGGACCCACCAGGGCAAGGGCGTTCATGACCTGGTCCTTCGTGGGCGCGCCGCTGGCCCGCGTCACCTCTCGCCCACGGCCGTCGAGCACCAGGGTGGTGGGGGTACGCAGGATCCCCAGACGGCGTACGAGCTCGAGGTCGGACTCCGCGTCCACCTCGACGTGCGAGACCCCGGGGACCGCCGTGGCGACCTCCCCCAGGGTCCGTCGGGCGGCCCGGCACGGGGCACAGAACGCCGAGGAGAACTGCAGCAGCGTGGCCCGCTCCCCCAGGTCTCCCCCGAAGTCGACGGCGGGGCGGTCGTCCGCGGCCTGTGCCGCGGGCTGGGCGCCGCGCACCTCATGGGTGCCGCGGAAGCGGCCGTCGGTCGCGGCGCGGTACAGCCCGAGGCCAGCGGCGACGGCCACCGCGACGAGCAGCACCCACAGTCCCGGACTCATGCAGGCCCAACGAGGCAGCCCCGGGAAATGTTCCGGCTACTTGGCCTTCAGGCGGGCCACCTGCGCGCGCAGGCGGGCGTTCTCCCCCTCCAGCTCCAGGACGGCGGCGATCCCGGCCAGGTTGAGACCGGCGGCCAGCAGGTCTCGGATGCGGTGCAGGCGCTCGATGTCCGCCTCGCTGTACAGGCGCGTCCCACCGGAGGTGCGCCCCGGTTCGACCAGGCCGCGGCGCTCGTAGACGCGAAGGTTCTGGATCTGCATCGAGGTCATCTCGGCCGCCACCGAGATCGCGAAGACCCCGCCCTGCACTGGCGCCACGACACTCCTCCTCGGTTGGGCCTTGATTCTGCATGAATCTTGGAATATAAGAAACCTATAACGCATGTTATACCTACACCGCCGGGGCACGTCCCGGCCCGAGAGAACCAGGAGGAAGACACCATGCTGATCCGCAACGCTGACCCGTTCCGGGAATTCGACCGCCTGACCCAGCAGCTCATGGGGACGACGAACCGTCCCGTGGCCATGCCGATGGACGCATGGCGCGAGGGCGACCAATTCGTGCTCGAGTTCGACCTCCCCGGCGTCCGAGCCGACACCATCGACCTCGACGTCGAACGGAACGTCCTCACCATCCGCGCCGAGCGGACCGCCGGAAACGGTGACTGGCAGATGCTCGCCTCCGAGAGGCCGCGTGGCGCCTTCAGCCGCCAGCTGGTCCTCGGCGACAACCTCGACCTCGAGCGGATCGAGGCCGGCTACCGCGACGGCGTCCTGCGCCTGGTCGTCCCCGTGGCCGAGAAGGCCAAGCCGCGACGCATCGAGGTACGCAGCCAGGAAGGCGGCAACCCCGCCGAGATCGGCGCCTGACCGTCAGCCGCCCGCGAACGGCGGCAAGAACTCGACCGTGTCACCCGGTCGCACGGGCACCTGCTCGGGCGGCCGGGTGCCGGCGGGCTGGTCGCCGACCAGGACCGAGCAGATCTTGATCAGGTCGGGGAGGCGGTCGACCGGGTGCAGGTCCAGCACCCGCCGTACGACGTCCTCGAGGGTCAATTCCCCCTCGACCGGCAGCCGGTCCTCCGCGACCCCGGCCGCAGCGCGCGCGGCGGCCCAATAACGGACAGTGACCGGCGGCGCGCTCATGACCGATATTCTGTCCCACCAGAGATGAGGGACGGAGGTCGGCCGATGAGCACGCTGCTGCTGATGACCAACGCCCTCCAGCCCTCGGCCGAGGTGATCCCCTCCCTCGCCCTCCTCAACCACCAGGTGCGCATCCTCACCGCCGCGGGCTCGGCGCTGCTGGATGCTCCCGAGGCGGACGCCGTGCTCGTGGACGGCCGGCACGACCTGGCCCAGGCACGCGACCTCTGCCGCCTGATCCGGACCACCGGCTCGGACATCCCGGTGCTGCTGATCCTCACCGAGGGCGGGCTCGCCGCGGTGCAGCACGACTGGGACATGGACGAGGTCATCCTCAGCGGGTGCGGGCCGGCCGAGCTCGAGGCCAGGCTGCGGGTGGCCATCGGTCGGCTGCAGGCCACCACCGATGACCCGGAGGCGCACGTCTTCAAGGGCGGCGAGCTGATCATCGACGAGGCCGGCTACACCGCCCGGCTCGGCGAGCGCCCGCTCGACCTCACGTTCAAGGAGTTCGAGCTCCTCAAGTACCTCCTCCAGCACCCGGGCCGCGTCTTCAGCCGCCAGCAGCTGCTGCAGGAGGTGTGGGGCTACGACTACTTCGGTGGCACCCGCACCGTCGACGTCCACGTGCGTCGCCTGCGCGCCAAGCTCGGCCCCGAGCACGAGAACCTCATCGGCACCGTCCGCAACGTCGGCTACCGCTTCGTGCTCCCGACCAAGGAGATGAAGGAGACGGCCGAGGTCGACGACCACCAGGACGCATGAACCTCGACCTCCTGCGCGACCTGACCGACGCGATCGCCGAGGCCGACGGTGCCGCACCCCTCGACGAAGGAACGTGGCTCGCCCTGCGCCACCACCCTGAGCGGTTCGTCGCGGTGGTCGAGGACGACGGCTACGCGCTGCTGCGCGGCGGCGAGCACCTCGACCTCGCGGTCGCCCCGGACCACCGGCGGCAGGGTCGCGGGCGACAGCTCGCGACGCAGGTCCTCGATGCCGCCGAGGGAAGCGTCCACGCCTGGTCGCACGTCGACCACCCGGGAGCCCGACGGCTGGCGGAGGACCTCGGCTTCGAGCGGACCCGCGAGCTCTGGGTCATGCGCCTGCCCCACGACGTACCCCTCGCCCCGACCGACCTCGAGGTGCGCTCCTTCCGCCCAGGAGACGAGAAGGAGCTGCTGCGGGTCAACGCCGCGGCGTTCGCGCACCACCCGGAGCAGGGGTCCCTCGACCTCGAGGGGCTGCAGCAGCGGATGGCGGAGGCGTGGTGGGACCCCGCCGACCTGCTCGTCGCCGAGGAGGACGGCCGGATGCTCGGCTTCCACTGGACCAAGGTCCACCCGGCGCCGGCCGGGGAGCCGCCGCACGGCGAGGTCTACGTCCTCGGGGTCGACCCGGGGGCGCAGGGTCGCGGCCTCGGCAAGGGGCTCACGCTGGCCGGCCTGGCCCACTTGCGCGAGCGCGGCGTCGATCAGGTGCTGCTGTACGTCGAGGCCGACAACGCACCCGCCGTCTCGCTCTACCGCCGCGTCGGGTTCACGCACGGCGCGCGCGACACCCACGTGCAGTACACGCGCGGATGACTCAGGCCAGGCCGGCCTTCAATCGCGCGGCGATCTCCCGGTTGGCGGCCAGCGACGAGCGCCCGACCGCCACGAAGTGCAGGAAGCCGTGGATCTGGTCCCGGAAGCGGGTGACCTCGACCTGGACGCCGGCGTCGGCCAGCCGCTGGGCGTACGCCTCGCCCTCGTCCCGGAGCGGGTCGAAGCCGGCGGTCGCGACGTACGCCGGCGCGAGGCCGGCCGGGATCTCTGCCAGCAGGGGGGAGGCCATCGGGTCCTCGAGCAGGCTCTGGTCGGAAAGGTAGCTCTCCTTCGCCAGGTCCATGAAGCCGTGGGTCAGGATGAAGTGGTCGCCGAACAGCTCGCGGCTCCGGGTCTGACCGCGCATGTCGGTGCCGGGGTAGATGAGCAGCTGGAAGGCCAGCGGCCATCCTCGCTCGGCTGCCGTGAGCGCGACCGTGGCGGCCAGTGTCCCGCCGGCGGAGTCGCCTCCCACGGCCAGCCGCTCCGGGTCGGCGCCGAGCTCCGCCGCGTGCTGGGTCACCCACTCGTAGGCGGCCACGCAGTCCTCGTACGCCGCGGGGAAGGGATGCTCGGGCGCGAGCCGGTAGTCGACGGAGAGGACACGGACGCCGGCCTGCTCGGCCAGGAACCGGCACGCAGGGTCGTGGGAGTCCAGGTCGCCGTAGATCCAGCCGCCGCCGTGGAAGAACACCAGCAACGGACCGACCTCCGGAGCGTCCGCCGGGACGTAGAGGCGCGCCTTCCGACCACCGACCTCGATCTCGTCGACGGACCCGATCGGCAGCCCCGCGCCGGCGAGGAGCTGTTGGTAGCGAAGCTCCTTGCGCGCCTTCGGGATGGGCTGCTCCTCGATCGGTGTGCCCTTGGTCAGGGCGCGCGCCTTCAGCATCAGCTGGGTGTCGGCCGAGAGGGTCTGCCCGTCGATCACGACCGGCTTCCCCGCGAGCAGGCGCTGGACAGGGGTCGGCAGCGACATGAGGCCGCGGAGGGCCTGCCGGTCGAAGATCTCGGTCAGTCCGGGCCGCGGCTTCTCCACGCTCGCAACCTACCGGGGGCCGTGGGCAGGGACACCCGCCGTTCACCTGGCGGTGCCACACTGAGCACATGACCGAAGCGCCGCCGGAGACGTTCGCGCCCGACGAGGCGGCGCTGGCGGGTGTCGAGAAGTACGACGACCGCTTCCTGGACCGCGAGCTCTCCTGGCTGCGGCTCAACCAGCGGGTCCTGGAGCTGGCCGAGGACGAGACCGTCCCGCTGCTGGAACGCGTGCGGTTCCTCGCGATCTTCGCCAGCAACCTGGACGAGTTCTTCATGGTGCGGGTCGCCGGCCTCAAGCGCCGGATCGCCGCCGGGGTCGCCGTACGCGCCGCCTCGGGCCTCATGCCGCGCGAGGTGCTCGAGCAGATCCTGGCCAAGACCGACGAGCTCTCCCAACGGCACGCGCAGCAGTTCCGCGACCACATCGCGCCCTCGCTCGAGGAGCACGGGATCCAGGTCGTCCGCTGGGCCGAGCTGGACCGCGAGGAGCAGAAGCACTGCAAGAAGCTCTTCAAGGAGCGCGTCTTCCCGGTCCTCACGCCGCTGGCCGTCGACCCCGCGCACCCGTTCCCGTACATCTCCGGGCTCTCGCTCAACCTCGCCGTGCTGGTGCTCGACCCCAAGACCGGCAAGCAGCACTTCGCCCGCGTGAAGGTGCCGCCGATCTTCCCGCGGTTCGTGTCGCTGGGGAACCAGCGCTTCGTCCCGCTCGAGGACGTCATCGGCGAGCACCTCAAGCGGCTCTTCCCGGGCATGCACATCCAGGAGGCGCACACCTTCCGGGTCACCCGCAACGAGGACCTGGAGGTCGAGGAGGACGACGCCGAGAACCTCCTCGCCGCGCTCGAGAAGGAGCTGCTCCGCCGCCGCTTCGGTCCGCCCGTGCGTCTGGAGGTCGAGGAGTCGATCTCGGCCGAGGTGCTCGACCTGCTCGTGTCCGAGCTGGGCATCACGCGCGACGAGGTGTTCCGGCTCCCCGGACCGCTCGACCTCACCGGCCTGCACGACCTCGCCGACCTCCCGCGCGAGGAGCTGACGTACCCCGCGTTCGTCCCGACCACCCACCCGCAGCTCGCGGAGGTGGAGTCGGCGGCGCCCGTGGACGTCTTCAAGGCCACCCGGCGGTACGACGTGCTCCTCCACCACCCCTACGACTCCTTCGCCACCAGCGTGCAGCGGTTCCTCGAGCAGGCCGCCGCCGACCCGCACGTGCTGGCGATCAAGCAGACGCTGTACCGGACCTCCGGAGACAGCCCGATCATCGACGCGCTCATCGACGCGGCCGAGGCGGGCAAGCAGGTGCTGGTGATCGTCGAGATCAAGGCGCGGTTCGACGAGCAGGCCAACATCCGTTGGGCCCGCAAGCTCGAGCAGGCCGGCTGTCACGTCGTGTACGGCCTCGTC
>Ga0307504_10000280_pt1 | contig 10637 bp, 20 predicted proteins | sample 19_S_MG_FD_194516 | JGI IMG/M metagenome (GOLD analysis project Ga0307504, IMG submission 194516) | Soil microbial communities from Populus trichocarpa stands in riparian zone in the Pacific Northwest, United States - 19_S | ecosystem: Environmental > Terrestrial > Soil > Riparian zone > Trees... | reverse complement strand
AGGCAGCGACCAGCAGCATGCCACCCGCCGCGGCGAAACTCGTCTTGGACAGCCTGAGACCGCCGCCCGTGTGGTCAGCATCGACAGGGGCCGTAGGGCCAGTTCCCCCCCCCTACGTGCACGCCGTGCCCATCGTGTTCGAGGGCGAGAGCGAGCCCCCCGCGATCCACTCGCTGGACCAGCTCGACGACGCTGCGGGCGTGACGGACGGTTGGGAGAGTCCCCCAGCCGCCCGCACGCCCGCGCAACGTCCCCCGCGCAAGAACTAACGCGGCGGCGCCACCTCGCGCAACAGGTCCTCAGTGCACGCGAGGCAGCACGGCACCTCTGCCGAGAGCGCCGCACCGCAGCGCGCGCACGTGGGCTCGTCCCACCCATCGAGCATAAAGCGCATAGACGAGTGCGCGAGACTCGCCTGCGCCTGGTGGAGACGTGCCACCGAGCGCAGCCGCGCAACCTCACGCGGTACAGCACCAACATCGTCTTTCATTATCATCCAGCGACGCAAGACGGCTTGCGCGGTGCGCCCGTCCTGCCCGTGCTCGTGCAGCTCTGCGCGGCGCTCCAGCAACCAAGCAAGGTCCCGGTTGATCGAAGCCTGACCAGCATGCTCCGCCGACTGCAGCTGCAAGCTGCAAGCGACCCTAGTTAGCTCCTCGTCGATCCGCATCATGGCGACACGACGATATCACGCAGCCGCTTGCCGCAAAACGGACAGAAATCAACGTCCACCTCCTGTGCTTTCGGCGCGCGCTCATGCAGTGCGAGGCAGCGCATGGACCATTTGATCCGTCCAAACGGCGCGCTCACGCGCAGGTACAAACGGGCTTCCGGCTTGCAAACGTGGCTTTCTAGCGTGCTCATTTTTCCTCTTTCACTGTCATGACACCATGAAGCGCAACGCTTGACGCCTCAACCCACAGCACGCGCACCGCCAGCGGAACACGTGCACCGCGACAGGTGGCGGATAGTGCGGAATCGTCTCGAGGCGAGGCGCCCCGATCGCTCGAAGCTGGCTCGCCAGCCAGCGGTCAACCCGACGCAGCGCGGTGTACCTACGCCGATCGCGTATCACACGTCTAAGCGTTGTCATGACACGCCGTCCTTACCCCTGGGCAACGCGCGCTCGCTCGCCATCACACGCAAACAAAACTCGCAGGGCCAGATCGCAGACCACTGCGCAGGCGTGTTTTGCGCGAGCTGGGCGACGACGTACATGATCCCCCAGCATCGGCACTCGCTCCCGCGCCGCGCAAGGTCGCGGTAGCGCCACTGCTTGGCGCTCATGCGCCGCGCGTCGAACGCAGCGGTCATTCGTCCCACCCCGGACGCTCGTAGCCGGAGCAATCGTCGCAGCCGCCGCAAAAGCCCTCCTCGTCTTCGTTCGCTTCGCGCGCGATGTACTTGCGCGCGTGGTCGCTCCAAGCGCAGCCGCACGCGCGGCAGTAGTCGTCACCGTCGTCCCCGCGCTGCTCGCGGTCTGGTGTCTCGGTCGTCATAGCAGCATCTTCTCGACTTCGAACGCGCGACCCGATGGCAGCTCATCAAGCCAGCGCTTCGCGGAACGCGCGGCAGAAAGCGAGTGCTTCAGATCTTCATCTTCAACACCGCGTTTCTTCTCCAGCGCGAGCGAGTCTTTCAGCTCTGACACGCGCTCATCGAGCGCACGACTTAACGCCATCCACTCGGACACAGTGAGCGCGCGCACCTTCGGCACGTCGCCCGCGTGCGCCGCCCAAACATCGTGCATCGCATCCAGGAACTCGCGCGCGGTCGCACCCATGTCCACCAGCTCGACGCCGAGCGCAAAAGCAACCTTCGCACACTTATGAAACTGCGCCGTGCGCGCAGGGTCCTCGACTGCCCCCGCCTGTTGATCGCGTCGTGCGCGCGCATACCCTTGCTCGTAGGACGCTGACAGTGCGCTCTGCCAAACTTCCGGGTCTTTCGTGGGCGCGTTTCCGAGGACGCTTTTCAAGAGCTTCTGCGCCGCCGCTTCGAGGGCCTGCTTTTGCTGTTCGCGCTTCGCGTCTGTCATGACACCGCCCCGTCAACCCTGTCCAATTTGGGCGCTAGCTGTAGTTGTCGCGGATCGACCCGCACGGGCTCCGGTCCGCCGTGGCGGCGCTGGTACTGCGCTTCAGCGCGCCACAGCCAGTCACGCACCAATTGCGAAGCGTTGACGCCCTGGCGCTTGAGCATCTTCGCGAAAATCGCCTCCTCTTCTTTGCTCAGATACACCTGCCGCGGGCGCGCGCGCTTGCGCTGCACCTTCGCGGCGGTCGCCGTAGGTTTACGTTTCTTCCCGAGCAGGCGTTTAGCCTGCGCCTTCTTGAGATCACGCTCATTCATAACGCGCAAACTGTCATGACAACGCGACCCCAGTCAAGTGTCATGACACGGGACGCTCATTGCCGCTCCCTCGGCTTAGTGATGATGGCATCGGGGTCTGGGAGACGCCGGGCGTCTTGATGCATTGCAACGTATGCCGGCCCATCCATTTCTTTGTACAGGCTGCAACTCGGCCGCACGTGCACTGCCGCTTGCTGCTCGCCCTTCCGGATGTATCCCGCTCGCTGCCCGCACCCCTTGCACACAAACGATCGTTGATAGTCGGGGACTATTTTGCGCTCGATCCGCGGTGTCATGACAGCACCTTCATCGCGTGGGACCTTTTCCGCTCGACTTTACGACATGCAGGGCAGGGCGGCGCTTGCCGCGCCACGTCTCCAGCTCGACGCCGCACCAGGGGCAGTAGATGACAGACACGAGCGCGCAGAGGCGCGCGTCATCGGCAACCGGTATGCGCATGCGCCACGCTCCCGCGCCCAGTCGCGCGTGCGCGTGCTCCAACACCGTCCGTGCTTGCGGGCAGCACTCGTGCCGCAGCTCGCTCATGTGCGCCCAGTCCTGCTGACACGAGGATTGTTTGCTACACGCGTCATGCTGAGCTAACCCCTTGAAACGTCTTGCCACGGTGCGGCATTACGCGAAAGACTGCAACATGTCCCGCCGCCGTCTGCGTACATGTATGCTCTGCGTCCGCCTCACCGAAGACGAGCACGAGCGACTTGCGGCGATCGCCGCCGAGCAGCGCAGCTCGCAGAGTGAGGTGGTGCGCGCGTGGATCTGTCAGACTCGACTGCATGGCCCGCAACCAGACCGCCACGAAGCGCCGCCGCACCTCCGCCGCTTCGGTGCCAACTGACCCCCCCGAAGCGTCACTAACTGTCGGATCGAGCGAGCCACCGCTCGACCAGGCGCTAGAGCTGTTCATGCGCCGGCCGCCGTCAGCTGCGGACCATCTGGTAGTGACCGTGCTTGCATTCGATGGCAGTGAGCACCTGCTTGCGGACATCTCGCGCACCGAGGTTGCGGCAGAGACCACCGAAGCCGCGAATCAGATAGCGCTTAGCTCGCGCAGCTGGGCCGCGAACGAGCGCCGGGAGTGCCGGTTTCGCGCGTTGTGGCAGGGTTCAGACCGCATCCTCAGCTCGTATGCGTGGCGCTCGGGCGAGAGCGCCGAAGCGAACGGCGGCGCGCTCGATGGCACCATGCAGGCAATGCTTGCCCAGAATCAGCGTCACCTTGAGTCGTTAATGCGCCTGCTCATCGAGAAGGACGCCGGACACCAGCGCAGCTTTGACCGCCTGACGTCCATGCAGGATAGACGCATCCTTGCGCTCGAGACACGCGCGAACGAGCTAGCGGAGCGGCTACGCGCTGCGGGTGACAGTGACAACGAGCTTGCGACACAGACGCTCGCCGCCGAACTGGAAGGACGTGCGCGCACTCAGGAGATCCTATTGACGCGCGTGGTCCCGCTCATCGAAGCGGCGGCGGTGCGCCACTTCCAATCAGTGAGCGGCGCACCGCAGCCAACAGCTGCGGACCCGTCTAAACCATCCGGCGCTGTGTCATGACACAGTAACCGCACACTTTGAGCAGACATAGACGCCCTGTGCTGGGTTGTAATCGCGCCATCCGAGCACCAGGCACGCGCATTGAATACACCGCTCTTCATACGGTTGCGGCGGCGCGTCGGTCGGCGCGGTTGGACGCTCGTGCTCCTCGAGCGCAAGCCTTGCCGAGTGCATCGCCGGCAGCTTGAGAAAGCCGCACAGCTCACCCCAGCAGCCTGGGCAGACGTCCACCGCCCACGTGCTGCCGGTGCTGCTGCGCACGTGCGAGACGAGCCTGACCTCAAACGGCGCGGCAGCTACCCCGATGTAGCTCGATTGGCAGCGGTCGCACGTTGTGGTGACTAGACGCACTACTCTTCCGCGCCGAGCTTGAGCGCCTCACGCGTGAACACGCGTGTGATGAAGCTCCCCGTCTGGATGCTCTTCTTTTCCTGCGGCTGCCCCATCGCCCAGAAGCGCCCCGGCTTCTTGACGCGGTCCGCAGCGGCGAATGGCAGCTCCTTGGGCATGCTGTCGGGGTCGCTCCAGACCTTCAGTGACAGCCATTCCGCGCGCTTGCGTAGCGCCTCGCTGACATTCTCCTCGTCTGCAAGCGCCGCCTGCGGCCCGGGAACGTCGATCACCGCGGCATACTGGCGCGCGCTGTCGAGATAGAGCGTCTTGCCGTTGGGCAGCGTTGCCCAGGACGCGCGCAACTGCGGGCGCGGCGGTCCGCTTGGCAGCGGTTGCAGCTGTGAGCGGTTGGTCGCCGCACTGCTCTTGCCCGTTGCGCCGAACAGGTACGCGCCGCCCAGCACGAGCAGCAGTGTCATGACAGAGTTGGAACGCATCTCAGGACCTTTCGCGGCGATGTTGGACGTACAGGAGCAGGCCCGCCATGAGCAGGAGCGCAGTCAGTGGGTTGAATGCTGGGTCGTAGCGCGCGGGGTCGCTTACCGTGATCTCGATGGGTGAGCGCTTCGCGATTGCGTTCACCCATTCCTTGGTGGCTTCGTCCAGAATGCGCCCCGCATCGCGTTTGAAGGTTTCCCACAGCGAGGGCTGTATCTCATCTGGCGGCGGCACATCGCCTGTCACAACGGGCGCACGGTCATACGCCTGCAGGTATTCCACCCACCAACGCACGAGCACGGGATCGCGCGCCATGTCGACGTCAAGCGCCGCGGCACCTCGCGTCGGCGTGTACCACTCACGCCACGGCGTAAGCACGCGGGCGAGCGGCACCCAGTCGCGGTTGGCAGACTCGAGCGCGAGGAAGCCCCGGTTGATGCGTTGCAACGCCCCTTCGCTCAGGTCTAGCACCTGTTGTGACGTGTCCGACTTGGCGGCGCTGCGGAGCTTCTCCGCCCGCTCCCATGTCTGCCGCTGCAGCCAAGCGCGGTTCGCTCGCACGCTGTCAACGTAGCGCTGCACCTCATCGGGCAGCTTTCCCGCCGCCTTCGCTTTGTTGAGCCCGGTCTCGCCCATAAAGTACGCGGCGGCAACGTCTGACCAATCATACTTGAACCGCGAGGCGAGCCACGCGATGCCCTCCGCAGCTTTGCGCGACGCCTCTACAGGGTCGAATGCGTTCTTTACGTTGTAGTGCTCGCGGTACACGGGCGTCAGCTGGAACAAGCCTTGCGCCTGCCCGCCGGTCGAGAGCTTTTTGCCTTTTTTCGTGGGGTCGTAGCCGCTCTCGTGGTACGCGATCGCCGCAAGGAATGTGAACGGCACGCCGGATGCCTGCGCCGCTAGCTTCATCGTTAGTTCTAGTGTTGACGGAGGAAATTTCATCGCACCCTCAGCAGCCATTGGCTGCGTGTTACATCAAGCACTCGCAGGTGATGAGGGCGCGGCTCTGGTCATTGCCCGCCGTGTTGTACAGACCCAGCATGTACGCGTCCGTCGAGATCGAGAAAAAGTCTGACGGAACTGGCTCGTCATTGAATACCCGCGCACCCGATGAAAACAGCTCGGCAACGCGCAGCGTCGCGGGCGCCAGCGAGCCCGCAGACGCGGCGCGCGTCTGCACCTTCACGCGCTGCGTAAACGGCGGCAGCTTCCAGACCGCCCCGTCTCCGATGCGTGCCCATCCTGCGGTCAGGATAGGCAGGTTGCCCAACGTGTTTGAGCCGACTGGATAGCTCGTGCCATTGAAGGTGAACTCACCAACGGAGCCCGCGTGTACGTAGCTCTTGGTGGGTCGCCCAAAGCCTGCGCTAGCTGACATCCTCAGCTGAAAGCTGGTGCTGTTCTGCGAAATCATCTGCGCGTCGACCTGCAGCGAGTCCGCGACCCAATGCATTGCGGTCCCTACCGCGCTCGAAAAGAGATTGTCGTTGTAGAGCACCTGTCCCGCAGCGCCCACGCTGACCACGTATTTCCCCTGTTTTTGGCGGTCGGGGTAAGACGTCTGACCCGACAGATAGAGCGTGAGGTCACGCGGTGCCGCAAGTTGGATGCGCACCAACTGCACGGAGTAGATCTTCGTCGGCGCTCCGGGCGCCGCCTGCGCGTCCTGTTGCGTCGCTGCTCTGCCCCATTGAATCGCGGTCATATCTTCTTGTTCCTCCTGAGCGCACGCGCAGAGCGCTAGCGCCGCCAAAAGCAGCAGCAGCGTACGTGTCATGACATCACTGGGAACGGTTTACGGTGACGAGATAGCGGAACGCCGCAACGCTGTCTGGGTTCCTGCTTGCAACCGCCGCCGGCAGCGGCAGCGCCTTACCTGCCTGATCCTCCACCTTCGCCTGCGCCTGCGCTGCAGCGAGCGCTAAACGCGCCTTTTTTGCCTTGTTTGGGTCGCTTCCCTTGCTTGCCGCGATCAGCTTCGCCGCGCCCGCCGCCCCTTTAATTGCGGTCGCAACACCGGGCGCGAGCAGGTTCGTCAGCGGCGAGTTGATGAGCGCCTTTCCGAGCGACAGCGCCTTTTTCATCACCGAGAGGTTGCCCACCTTCTTGATGGCTTTGCCGATGCTGCCGAAGAGAGAGCCGATTTCCTGGCTGTCGGGACGTATGCCGCGCTTGTGGAGCGCCTCGATCACGCGTTGCGAGTGCAGCGACGCCACGACTTCGATGTGTCCGCCGTACTCCTTTTTCAGCGGCATCAGCATCCGGCAATACATCACGCCTTCTTTTTCCCACAGTCGAACAGCAATCACGGTGCACCTCCTCGCGTGTCGTTGGGTCGTCTAGCGGTTTTTACGGAACCGCCCTGTTTTCGTGCGGCAAACCTTCGGCGCGGCCTTCTTGATGCGCCCGGTCTGCGTGCGGCATGCCTTCTTTGCCGGCAGCCGCTTGTAGCTGCGGGCCTTCGGCGCGCTGCGCTTCTTGCGTTTCAGCGCGGCCCGAGCCTTCTCGAGGTTGCGCATGCGCTCCGCGTGCAGCTCTGCCTTGCTGCGCTTGTGTGCCTTGGGTGCGGCACGTGCGGTGTACTTGCGCGCGTGCCGCTTGCGTGTACGGCGCGGCTGCGGAGCTGCAGCGGCGACACGTCGCCGGCGCCGTGCTTTGCGTGCAGGCGCACCGCTCGTCAGCAGGAGCACGCGCGCGGTGGGTTGCTTGCGCGGTTTGGCTGCCGAGCGCTTGCGCTTCTTGGCTTTGCGCCGCGTGCCGCCGCCTCCACCGAAGCCGAACGAGGTTTGACGCGGTCCCATCATGCGAATTGCGAGGGCCGTTCCGAGTAGCAGAGGCAGCACCATTGGAGATCTCCGGGTCAGGGGTTGGGAAGGGTGACGCCCGTGCGCGCTGCAGCTGCGCGCGTCTTGGGTCCTACGATTCCGTCGGGCGTGAGCCGCAGGTCGCGCTGTGCGAGCTTCACCTCGACGGGGCGATCAGCGCGCGAGCCAAAACGGCGCGTCTGCGTGAGGAACTCGCGCAGGTCTTCCGCCGCAGCGCGTGGGGTCCGCGGCGTGGAGCTCGGTGTCAAGGGGCTTGATATTGCCGCCGCCCTGGTGGCTTTGGTGGGCGCGGGTTTCGCCGGCAGCTTCACGCCTGCACGCTGTGCCGCAGCACGCGTCACAGGCCCCACGATGCCGTCCGCAGCTACGCGCAGGTCGCGCTGTGCTGCTTGGACCTCGGGTACACGGTCCGAGCTGGACCCAAAGCGGCCCGTAGCTCGCAGGAAGGCGGCGAGGTCCTGCGCTGCGTCCTTTGCGAGGCGCTGCTGCTGGGTGGCAGCGGAGGGCGGCGAGGGCGGCGTAACGGTGGATTGCTCGCCCGATGGCTTGCCCGCCTGGAACAGGCGCACAGCTTCGCTGACTGCCTTCTCCACGCTTGCGCGCTCCTGTGCGGTTGCCGGTGTCGCGCTACCTGGCGCGCGCGTGATCGTCAGCGGCGGTTTGGCTGCGGGCTTTGCAGGCGCCGCCGTCCGCGGCTTTGCTGCCTGCGCAGCGGGCACGGTGCGGCGCACAGCCGAGCCTGTGGGAACGCGGCTCACGCCCAGACCGTTGTTAGTTGGCGCGGGCTTTCGTCGGTTGCCGCTGCCAGCGGCGACCAGCCCAAACAGAATCAGAAACGGGAGAGCGATGCCCATGACGGCGGACCTCCTGGTATGGGTCGAGTCTTTGCCGCAGCTGCGAGCGCTGCCATTTTGCGCTTGCCCGCCGCGACCATTTCGGGCGGGATTTCCATGCCGAGATGCGCGCTTGGGTCTTCGGCGCGACCGTCCGGCAAGCGCACGAAGATGTGCCACAGCCCCGGACGGATTTGGATGACCTCGGGCTTTGCCTGCACGTTGAAGCGCACGCGCAGATCAGCCGCGCGCGCGGCGCTAAGGTCTTCGCAATCGCCATAGCCGCGCGCGTACAGCTTCGGGATGGGCTGAAAATCCTCCTCCCCCGGAGCTTCCCGCGCGTAGCGCAGTCCCGCCTGATAGAAGAGTGGAGCCTCTGGGTGCGCGCGTAACCAGTCGCAGTTCCACGCACAGAGCGCAGTGGTCCAGATGGTCAGGTTGCGCTGTGTGAGCTTCGCATTGCTGATGTCGATTTCTATTCGCACCGCGCCACCTCGAGAGCGTTGGAGCGCCGCAGCTAATGGCTGCGGCGCACCAAAACCGCTTGTTTTTCAGTACCTGTAAGCAGCTCGAGCCGCAGCTCAGGCAGCCGCGAGCCCAAGATATGCGCCCGAGATGGTGAGCGCTGCGCCGCTGGGGTTCGAGACCATCAACGCAATGTCCACGCCGGGCACAGCGGTGTCTCCCTTGAGATCGATTCCCTGGCTGTCACGCGCGAAGATCTCGATAGGCACCGAGCCCGAGCCCACGAATTGAGAATTGGTCCCGACCTTGATGTCCGTCACCAGCAAGCCCGTCGACTGCGACATGAAACGCTCGAGTTTGAAAGGCAATTGCGGCGTGACCGTGATCACCGCGGCATTGCCCGCAGCGACGGAGGTGCTGCCAATGCCCAGCGGCAAGCGCTTGAGCGTCGTCGGCCCCTTGTTCACGATTTTAGCGCGGCGCGCAGCGCCGATCAGTTCTCGGTTGTCGTCCGCGCCGCTCAGCACGTCGTCCAGAGCGTCGCCCACGATGTCGATATCACCCACGATGTCATACGGCATAACAAAACCTCACCTGTTAGTTGTACGTGTCTTCGTGTCCGAACGTCCGCGCGTGAGCGACGGAGTTTTTTGCTGCCGCCAATAGCGGCAGCACTGATTCAGCTGGACGCTAGAAGCGCGTCCATCGCGCGAGCGTCCGCGCCTGCATCACCGATGCCCTGCACTGCAGGCGGGCTCATCTTCGCGAACTGCTTCGCGTACTTGTAGCTTGCGATGGACAGCAGACCGTCCGCGACGGATTGCGCGATGCGACCACCGCGACCGCCGATGTATTCTCCCGCGAGCAGCGCGCCCGCGCCCAGCACGAGCGTTCCGTCGACGTTGCCGACGCCGGGCAGCGCTTTGCCGTTGTTGGCTTCATAGACGCCGACCGCGCCCGCGACGAGGAACGCAGTAAACGTGTGCTCTCGCTTCTCGACTTCCATCGCGATTCGACGCCGCATGTTGCGGTTCGCTTCGCGCGCTTTCACGATGCTGTGTGCCATTGCATGTTCTCCTGTGTGCGGGCGAAGCGCCCCCAACATTTGTAAGACGCCGGTAGCTGCCATCACGACCGACGCAGCGGTGCCCATCGCTTGGAGCGTCAACGCTTGCTCCTCGCGCTTTACCAGCGGGTTGTCGCTCACCGCTTACCCCCGAAATCGTTGCGCGCGCGTGCTGCAGCTATGAGCGGCAACGGGGTATGCGCCTCGCGCATTTCGAGCGCCGCCCATGCGTGGATATTCTCCGCGCTGACGCCGTGCGCGTGCAGCCATCGGCTGCTGAGCGAGAGCAGCCATTCGCACATCTCTTGATCCGTCACGCCGACCGCGCGCAATGAGCGTGCGAGCACGCCCAACGCGTTGTTGGCGGTCAAGAGCTGCGTCGCTGTGAGCTGCACGCGTGGCACAGCTGGCAATCGTCTCGCAGGCGCCCCGTGCTGGGAATGTGCGCCCGCGTGGCACGAAACCCGCTCTTACCTTCACCAGCTCTCGTTCCCGCGCGACGGCGCGTGTTAACCTCTGTACCGCTGCAGCATCGGGCGGGCTTTGCGCTTCAGCGCGGCGAAGGAGTGCAACCCATGTCGCCGAGCTGCTCCCCGGATAGAAGCCCGATGCTGCGGCTTTCGTCCTGAGTCCATCGCGACGGCGGCGCCTCCCTGAAGTGGCGAAGTCCAGCGACTGGCAGCAGGCCCAG
>Ga0307504_10000279_pt1 | contig 10655 bp, 12 predicted proteins | sample 19_S_MG_FD_194516 | JGI IMG/M metagenome (GOLD analysis project Ga0307504, IMG submission 194516) | Soil microbial communities from Populus trichocarpa stands in riparian zone in the Pacific Northwest, United States - 19_S | ecosystem: Environmental > Terrestrial > Soil > Riparian zone > Trees... | reverse complement strand
TCTCGGCGTCCTCCGCTACCCCCTATGAGTCCCCTATAAAAGCGCGGATATGAGGCGCCAGAATAGGTCGTAACCGCCGTGACACGAATCACGCGACTATTGGTTATGGTGTGCTGAGGGTCGCGTTGTGTTAAGGGTCGCGTTCCAGGCGCGGACTCAACGACGCGCTGCGGCACTTACTAACGTTTATGGTCACGCACCGCATGGATACGGGCGGCCCATTGCAGCGAGCAACAATCAGGCCGAATCTCCGAGGCCGCCCGCTCGGGGGGCGGCTCTTTTGTGGGGGGGCTACTGGTTTAGGGACCTTCGGTAAGGCGAGAGCTGCCAGCAACGCTTACAGCGGTGCTACGCGTCGATTACTTCGCGAACTTGCGCGGGCCTCACGCGAGCAAAGACTTTCGCTCAGGCAGCCCGGCGAGGACTAGGCTATGGGCGTTCGCTTCTTGCGCCGGGAGTGTTATGCGACAGAATTGGGGTAATTCCAAGGCGACAATTGGGTCGCCTAATCGTAGTTAGAGTCCGCGACAAGATTCGACTATGCAGAGGAATCTGCGAAGCCAAAGCGCCAAGACCAAGACCCTTCGCTTGGGCCAGCAGGGAGCGCGCGCATGGCGGGAGCGTTCCGTAAGCTCCTTAGTGGGTATTCGCCGCCGCGGCTTCGATTATCGCAGTTGTGCCTTCGATTCGACGTCGGGACGCGCGCCAACACGCCTTAGCGAGGCAGCAGACGACAATGAGCCGTATCGCAAGGGACTCAGGTAGCTTCGCTGGGCACTTGGGCGCGCTTCCTCGTTGGGTTTGGGGGCTGTCGGTTGCGCTGACAAAGCCGCGCGCGCGCAGTGGCGCTGTTTGAGGCGAACTCTAACTTTGCATGGAGCGCTCGCGTGAACGGTGGAGTGGCAAGCTCAGGCGCCGGTGCCCGCGGCGCTCATGCTGATCGTTAGAGCCAAGACGTGTTAGGCCTCCGGTACACACTCCTGGACGGACGTCTCAGCGACTCCCGGACGCGCGTGAATCGGTACAGCTGGACCTTCTCAGTCAATGAGACTCCCGTAACACTAGTGGGGGGTGGCAATGGCGTTATTGACACGATAGCTAAAGGACGGACCGTTGCAGTTGCCGGCCGAATCTCGCTCTTTGGCAAGCGCTTCCTTGCTTATCAACTATGGGTAAAAGACACAGGTATTGCCGCCGGGGTTTCTCCCGCCGTACCAGCTTTCGCGCTCGCTGTCATGCTCGGTGGCCTAGTCGTTGTGGGCTTCCTTCCCGAGCTCAATTCCAAGGTGCCGCCGGTTATTCTTCTAGTATCCGGGGCAGCCGCTTCGGTGCTGATGCTCTCAGACACAGTTAAGTGTCGCGCCCTGATTCGGGCCGCTCGTGCACAGGTCACCGCGTCAGCTGCCAGTCTTGGCTCTAACAATCGCAGGAGCGGACCGTGACACGCCGTTGGTGGCGCGCCGCGAGCGCGCTTCGCTATTTTTCGCTCGCGCCGCGCTGGATGCGACCGCGCGCGGCCGCTCAGCTTTACCGTTAGAGCGCACGAGAGCCGTCACCGCTGCGAAGCACCATGCGAGGACAGTGACATGGTCAGAGCGACGATTGGCGTCCTTGTGGGGTTCGTGATCTGGTCTGTTGCGGCTACGTTGGGAAACTTGCTTGTCCGGACTCTCATACCGACCTACATCGCAGCCGAAGCTGTCATGGCCCTCACACTACCGATGCTTCTCGCACGCCTACCGGTGGGCTTTCTTTCATCACTCGTGGCAGGTTTTGCTTGCTCATTTGTCACAAGACGATCGCGCAGAGCAATTTATGTTTTCTCGGTAACCATGGTGGTCTTCTTTCTCCCCGTGCACTACAACCTGTTGGCCAAATTTCCAATCTGGTATCACGTTGCATTTCTCGGCACGCTTGCACCTCTCATAATTCTCGGGGGAGCACTGCGAGGTCGGTCACAGACGAAAGCAGTCCATGCGCCCTAACAATTCATTGGAGCGGGCCGTGATGGGTGGGTGGTTGGGCGCCGCGTGCGCCTGGGGGTTGATTGAATCGCTCGCTTAGGAGGTGAAGAGTATGAGCACAGCAGTAATGATGGAACGGATTGCAGACGCGTCACCACGTCTTAAGGCCAGAATTGCCGGCGTCTTTTATTTGCTCACTTTCCTGGCGGGAGGATTCGCCCTGTTCGTTGGCGGCAGGTACGGTTCCGCAGCCGGTCTCATCGCGGGGGCGTGCTATATCGCTGTGACCGGTCTCTTCTACTTCTTGTTCAAGCCCGTGAACAGGAGGCTCTCTTTGCTGGCCGCATTCGTCAGCCTCGCGGGATGCGTCATCGGACCTCTTAGCAGCCTTCATTTCGTCCCCTTTCAATTCCTTGGTATTTTTCGGAGTCTATTGCCTCCTGATCGCCTACCTCATTTTCAGATCGACCTTCCTGCCTCGAATTCTGGGCGTGCTGATGGCGTTTGGCGGTCTGGGTTGGCTGACGTTTCTGTCACCGCCGCTCGCAAACTATCTGTCGCCCTACAATCTGGCCCCCGGCATGTTCGGGGAGGGAGCGCTGACCCTGTGGCTCCTCGTGGTCGGCGTGAACGTTCCTAAGTGGCAAGCGCAAGCAAACGCTTCGCGGGTTCGCGCAGCATGATAGTGGCGCCGCCCAACAAAGCGCTCAAGTGCGCCCCACTTCGTTCCGCCGGACTTCGCTGTGCGATGCCGCTTAGCTAGTCGTTAGACGGCCCAACCTTCGTGACACGCTTCCAGGCAACCTTTGTCGGACTCGTTGCTTACTCAAGCTGCTCACTCGATTGAAGAGTATTTCGGGCGCCTCTACGAGGTCTTCCCACCCGCGCGCTTTGTGAGCGGCCTCATTTCTCAAGACCTGCAGCTCGGCTTTATCTTCTTCAACCTTGCACTTGTGGCCTTTGGCGTGTGGTGCTGGCTATAAGCGGCTCGCGGCGCGGTTGCAGAAACTCAGCGTGCAGGTGCGCAGCAGGGCAGGCCGCATGCGGCTCGGGCAGCGCCCGCGCGTCGCGCACTGCGAGTTGTACTGCACCCGGACGCTGCTGCCAGGGCGACGCTGACCGCAGCCGCCAGCGCGTGCGACTAGAGAGCGCCGCCTTCGGGCGGCGTTTCGTGTGCGCGTGGTGTAGGCAATTTCCCCAGTAGACTCGCCAGTCTTCGCCCCAAGGAGGTGGCTGTTAGCCGTATTTTCTCGTAGCCGTCGGATGCGGTACTTCTGCAGGCGTGCGTTATCCGGCAACCTTGGTTCTTCTGATGGGCGTCTTCACGTTTCTGCCGGAAGCTGTCTATGTAGTGTTCGGAAACCAAAACAACCCTGTTTCGCCAACATCGAGCAACTGTTCGCCAAACCGGACTAGTCCGTGCGATTACCATTTTCAGGTCCTGCTGGCCAAGTTCCGGGGGCGGCCTTAGTTCCTCGATCGACTCCCGTTTTGGGAGCCCTACATCAAAGTCGGACCGGTTGATAAGGTCGTTGACTGAGCTGCTGGTCCGAAACGACCGTTCTTTAGTGCGGTCGCGTGGCCCTTCTTCACAAGTCCCCGCAGAACATCCCGAGCGACTAACCAGTTGATCTGTGCTCGGTCTGCCAGGCGATGCGGCGTAATGCTCACAGACTGCGACAGCATCGAACACGCGAGCACCTCGAGTTTACGGTGTCGTGGTTTACGCATCATGACGGTCGTATTGGCTTGAGAGAGTCGGCAGGGAAGGATATGCTCGATCATAGCTAAGGCGTACGGCCGACTTATGTCCGGTTGGTTATGGCGATATTAGGAATCAGCCTATCAACGTGGTAGTCGCGAACCGGCACATACCGATGCGTATTTCACGCTAAGCCGGGCTGGGATTTCACGTGATGCCGGGGCAGGGTTTCACCGCAGACGAAGACGGGAAACGCCCCTGCAAAGAGCGGCGTTGCTACTGGGCATCCGCGGTAGCGCCCAAGATCAAAGTTGGGCCCACGCGTTAGTGCGGATATATGGACTCCCCCTGCGTTGCCCGCGCGTCTTCATCTCTGGATCCAAGATCGGACTGCAAACAATATATCCGTATATGGACCGATCTTGTTCGCCAAGGCGATTACCACAACGTTCTTGTGCCGCCTTTGCAGTAGTTGCTTCAGCCATAAGCTCTGCCGATCGCTGCGGCGCACGGCAAAGCGCATCACGGCTCGGGCACCTTGCACGAACATCGTGCGCAGATACGTATCGCCGTGCTTGGTGATGCCCCCGAGCATCGTCTTGCCGCCGGTCGATCGCTGCTTCGGGGTCAAGCCCACCCAAGCGGCGAACTGTCGGCCGTTCTTAAATTGCCGGGGATCCCCGACCGTGCCCACCAGGGCGGTCGCCCACCACAGGGCCGATCCCAGGAACAGAGGCGAGTAGACGGCAGTCTTCCCGCTGAGCAAAGAGCGCTTGCAGTTGTGCGTGCAGCTCAGCGAGCCAGCGCTCGAGCGCATCGAGCTGTTCCAGATACATGGCCGCGAGTCGACGCAAGATGGGCGTAAGCGCAGCGTTCTCCCGGCTGATCAAATTCACAACGCTGCGGCGCAGTTGCGCGATGCTCGTTGCAAACACGAATCCTTCTTCCGCGAACATGCTGCGGATCTGGTTGGATTTTGCCGTTCGTTCCTGGATCAGTCGCGCCCGCATTCGATGCAGGGACTGGACGGATTGCTGCTCGGCGCTTTTGATCGCGACCCAGTGCATGTCGGGACGCTTGACTGCTGCGCAGATCGCTGCGGCATCGTTGGCGTCGTTCTTCCCGCCCAGGACGAAGGGCTTCACATACTGCGTGGGAATCAGGCGCACCTGATGCCCGAGCTTGCCCAATTCGCGTCCCCAGTAGTGAGAACTATGGCAAGCCTCGATCCCGACCAGGCACGGTTCGATGTTCGCAAAAAAATGCAGCACTTCGGTGCGCCGCAGCTTCCTTTGCAAAATGGGCTTGCCGTGCGCATCGACGCAGTGGACCTGAAAAATGCTCTTGGCGATATCGAAACCGATGGTGATGGTGTTCACGGGAACCTCCTGGAGATAGGGGCCACAGTGTGCTCCTCGCTAAACGGGGCGGGAGTGCATACCATCAGCCTCTCGAGGGGTCCGTCGACGCGGGCCCTGATGACATGCGCTCGCAGAGGCCTCGCTATTCACACGGTGTCTGAGCCACCAGCCGCACTATCAGGCTCTTTCTGCGCCGGTCTGACCTGTTTCCATCAGCGACTACGCTCTGGTAATCCTGGCGGGCCCTATCTCCTCGATCGCGACTGCGGGTAACCGGTGTCCGGCCTACGTCAGGCCGCGACCACCTCCGGGCCCGCGGGTCGATATTCCGTGCCATGGGCGAGGATCGCCCAGGCGATGCGTGCATGCTTTGCGGCGAGCGCGACGGCGACCACGTTCACGTGTCGGCGCTCCTTGAGCCGTCGCGCCCAGGCGCTCTTGGCATCGGTCTTCTTGTCGACGACGCGCAGGTACACCCGCGCGCCGTGCACCAGGAGCGTTCGCAAGTAGCGATCGCCCTGGCGGGTGATCTGCCCAAGCCGCTCTTTGCCGCCGCTCGAGTGCTGTCGAGGGGTGATCCCGAGCGAGGCGGCGTAGCCGCGCGCGCTCTTGAAGACGTGCGGATCGCTCATGCTCGCGACCAGCGCGGTCGCGGTCTGCGGTCCGATTGCCTCGACCTTCATCAGCCGCCGCGCCGGTTCACTCGCTGCGGCGAGCGCGCGGATCTGGCGGTCGTACGCTGCGACGCGTGCATCGAATTCATGAAACTGCTCGAGTAGTCCGGCCAGAACCTCGCGTGCGAGGGCGGGCAATCCGTTCTCCGCGTCTTCGAGGATCCCGGGCAGCTCGCGCCGCAACCGCGCCACACCCTTCGGCACCACGAGCCCGAACTCCCCGAGCAACCCGCGGATCTGGTTCACCTGCGCCGTGCGGTTCGCTACCACGAGCGTTCGGGCCCGATGCACCATCAGCACCGACTGCTGCTCTTCGCTCTTGATCGCCACGAAACGCATGTTCGGCCGCCCCACGGCCTCGCAGATCGCCTCGGCATCGTTCGCGTCGTTCTTGCCGCGCTGGCGGTAGGGGATCACGAACTACGCGGCCATGAGCTTCACCGTGTGCCCCAGCTTGGTGAACTCGCGGCCCCAGTAGTGGGCGCTGCTGCACGCCTCGATCCCGATCAGGCAGGGCGGCAGCTGCGCGAAAAACTCCAGTACCTTGGCCCGGGCCAGCTGCTTGCTCACCCGCGCCTTGCCCCATTCATCGACCCCGTGGACCCGGAACACCTGCTTGGCGATATCCAATCCCACTCGTGTAATCTTCATCCCGACTCCCCTTGCTCTGTGATTGAACGCTCAACACCTTCAATCTGGCACACACGATGCCGCAAGAGCAGGGGGAGTCCATGTCACTATTCTTCGGCACACCCCGCGGCCTCGCGCTATGGCCTCCGCGCACTAGACATCATGGCCCGCCATAGGGAGGCGGACATTCCAAGGTTGAAGAGAAGAAGCGGTCTGCCTCCCGCAGTACCGTGGGTTGCACACTTGCGTGTGCCGAGCCACATGTAGAACGCATTTGGGCGTGATCTACAAGAAGCACAGGAGGCAGACCATGCAAGAGCTTATCACTGGTTTTGTCGGACTGGATGCGCACGCGGAGTCGACCGCGATTGCTGTGGCCGAAGTCGGTCGTGCGGCGCCGCGCTTCGTCGGCAGCGTGGGCGCGAGGCTCTCGGAGCTGACGAAGGCCTTGGCCAGGCTGGGCGAACCGCAGCGCTTAAATGTGGTGTACGAGGCGGGCCCGTGCGGTTACGCACTGGCGCGCGAACTGATCCGTCTTGGCTACCGTTGTGAGGTGATAGCCCCCTCAAAGATCCCGCGCCGCCCGGGGGAGCGGATTAAGACTGATCGACGCGATGCGCTCAACCTCGCAGGCCTGGCACGCGCAGGCGAGCTCGTATCGATCAGGATCCCGGACGAGCGGGACGAGGCGATCCGGGACTTGAGCCGGGCACGGGTGGATGCGGTACGGGCGAGGCACAAGGCGCGCCAGCAACTCAAGGCGCTGATGCTGCGCCACGGCCGGCGTTACAGCGGCAAGACCTCCTGGTCAGCGGCCCACGAGCGCTACCTCTCTGGGGTGTCCTTCGCCCACCCCGCCCAGGACATTGCCTTCACCGAGTACCGCCAAGCGGCCGCTGAAGGCGAGGCACGGGTGCGGCGTCTGAGCGAGTCGCTGTCCCGCGAGGTCGAACACTGGCGCATGCACTCGCTCGTGAGCGCCGTGATGACGTTGCGCGGGTTGGATCTCGTCGCCGCCGCCACCGTCGTCGCCGAGCTCGGGGATCTGCGCCGCTTTGCGCATCCACGTGAGCTGATGGGGTACCTGGGACTGGTCCCAGCCGAGCACACCACGGGTTCGAAGCGCAGGCTGGGTGCGATCACCAAGACCGGCAACCCTCATGTGCGCCGCGTTCTGGTCGAGGCGGCCTGGAACTACCGCTACCCCGCCCGCATCAGCCCCGCCCTGCAGGTGCGTCAGGAGCGACAGCCGCCCGAGATCCGCGCGATCGCCTGGCGCGCGCAGCTGCGCCTGAACCATCGCTACCGCCGGCTCAAGGCCCGCGGGCTGCAGCACAACAAGATCTGCGTCGCGCTCGCCCGCGAACTCGCCGCCTTCGTCTGGGATATCGGCCGGCACGTTACACCGAGCCCCTGAACGTGACACCGGGCTGATGGAGGACCACGGCCATGACGTAATCACACTCACACCGGATCGGGAACGCGATGCGTGGACACGGTGAGGGGAATCCTCGAAAACGCTATGTGGGCATCCACCTTGATGATCCCCGTTCCTAGAGCGAGGCAGCCCCGCGACGGACCGATGCAATGCGGTAACCAACCCGCGGATATCAGCGTGATCCATCGTCGCTATAAGCTCCGCGCGTCGCGTTCCCCATCCGGTGCGATCCCCACCGCCACACTCACCGCGCGTGCAAGATAGCGAGAACTAGGCTCGTCCCTGTTGACACCGGAGGGCCATATCAGCGTTTCCGGAGCGCGGTTACTTCCGCTTCTGCAACTCTAGCAATGCCAGATGGACCTCCTGCAGCTGCGGTCGGTCCTTGCCTGGCATGTTCTCAGCTTCAGCCTGTGATCGGAGTCGAGCATCGAGGGCCCAGGACTCGAGAATCCGATGTTTCTCGTCATGGGTGAAGCGGGAATCGTTGACGACGTCCATGGGCGCCGCGAAATAGTCCGCCGGATCTCTCACGACTGCTTCAATGTCCAATTTTTCGGACGGGTCGATCATGGTTGACCTCTCGTCCTCGGACATCCGTTCACGACGCACCTGTTGACGAGCAACGCATACCTGGAGAGGCCTCAGACAAGATCGCTGTGCTTGAGCTCTGATACGTCATCGTTTGCGCCAGAGCCGAATCGTTGCGATCGAGGGTTGTGTATGACCGTACACCGCGTTGGCAGGTCGCCTGTACACCTCAGCAGGGTCGGTGCCGCAGACTGCCGCTCACAGTAGCGCCTGCCCGCGACACGTGCTCGGCAAGTTGGTCAGGTCTAGGTCACCCTAACGTGCAATGCAGCACTTGCGAATTGGCACCAAATGGGCACCAGCGAGAAAAACACCACGGAAAGTGCGGGAAAAACCGTCGCAACTTGCGCATTCGAATGGTGGCCAGGGGCGGAATCGAACCACCGACACGCGGATTTTCAGTCCCACGCTCAAAACGCTGCAATTGATTGAATTTAAATGGCTTTTGTCACACGAATCATGGAATATTTCAGGCAGATACGGAGAGATAGGCGCCTGATTTTCATAGATACGACCGGATAATATTCCATTCTCCAGCCACGCCCGGTTCCACGGGTCGGAAGATCACATCCTAGGTCGGCCTGGAGGTTGCTCGAGACCGTTTTATTCAGTACATTAATATCGGTTTATTGCTACTAATGTACTGATAATGCTTGCGTCCGCTCGATCACTCGGATTCAGCCCCGAAGCTCAGGTCCGGGACCGGAGCCAGATGGCCTTTCTGTCCTCGCTCATGCGACTGGGAGCCGACCGCTACATCCTCAACGGCGGCATGGCGATGCGCGCCCTTTACGGCAGCGCTCGGTTGACCAAGGACGTCGATTTCGACAGCGAGCATTCCGTCTCCGACCGGTCGATGGCGACGAGAATCCCGAGCGCCCTCGAGCAGGCCGCCCGCTCCGCCGGGATTGTCGAACAGAAGATCGATCGCACTAAGTCCGGTGAGCTCGCAAGTCGATGGCGTCTCGTAGGGCGCACGCGAGATGGCATTCCCGTCACCTGGGAAGTTGAGCTTTCAAGGAGAGGCGTCCCCGATGCGCGCTACGTCGAGACACGTCTCATCCAACCTCCCTACGATTATTCCATGGCTCCGTTCGTCGCTCGGGTTTACAGCGAATCGGCCATGGCCGCCGGAAAGGTCAACGCGTTGCTGAGCGACAATCGAAGCGTTCCGCGCGACATCTACGATCTGGCTGACTTAGTGCGACGCGGGGCATCGCCGGTCGCACTCTGGAGCGAATACCTCTCGCGAGAGAATCTTGAACGCAAGCGGAATGCTGTCTTGCCTAAGGTGGCACTCATCGATTTTCCCCTGGCCAATGCCGAGCTTCTGCCCTATCTCGCCCGAGATGTCCGCGCCACCATCGATCAGAAGAGATGGGGCGATATGCAGCTCGAAGTGGCCGAAGGGGTCGGCCGGTGGTTTGAGGAAGCCATCCCCAAGGCACGACTGGCGAAGGAGATGAATCGTGACTCGGACACCGACCACGATCTTGCTGGGCGCTGAAGCGCCCCGAGTGATGACGGTGCCCATGATTGCCGCCGCATTCGCGCATCGGCGCGAGAAGGCCGCGCGCAACACGATCTTCAAGTGGATCCGCGAACAGACTGAGGCCGGGGTCCTCAGGCCGGTTACGCGAGGGCTCTATCTGAACCAGCTCGCTCGCCCCCAACCTACTGCCGCGGAAGCCGCAAGCTTCATTCGCTCCGGTGCGATCGTGAGCTTGCAGACTGTGCTTGGCGACGCCGGCGTAACGAACAGCTACTCCGACATCGTCACGTCGGTTCTGCCCGTACGCGGGCGAGTCGCCCAATCGAGCCGCCCTGTGGTAGCGAATGGCATCGAGTATCGCTTTCATGCGATGCCTGCCCGGCTCCTGGATGAGGAGGCCGGAGCCTTGGAAGATCGGATGGACCTTGATTTCCTCTATCCGTGCGCTTCGCCGGAGAAGGCGGTCCTCGACTGGATCTACCTCGGCGCTTCCCCTCGCACGAAACTAGCGCCCCCGCCCCTCGACATCGATCTTGGACGTCTCGACATGCGCCGCCTCAAGCGCCTCGCTGAACGGATGAAGCTGTCTAAACAGCTTGGGGAATACATGGCACGCAAGCGGAAGTACGATCAGGACCCAAGCGTTCGCGCGAATGCTCCCGTTAGCAAGCAATGACTTAGCTGGCAGCAGCTTCCGCTGGATAAAATGTTAGATGCCACGGCTTTTCAGACTTCCATACAGATCTTGGAAAATGCGATCGGCTCCCCGCGATTGTGCAGCAGGACATGCGATTTGCCATCGC